>ENA-OQJX01000555-OQJX01000555.1-human-gut-metagenome-genome-assembly--contig:-NODE-555-length-17924-cov-2.674833_pt1 | contig 17924 bp, 11 predicted proteins | sample MGYA00242615_ERZ504782 | MGnify/ENA primary metagenome ERZ504782 (study PRJEB26092, sample SAMD00036354) | human gut metagenome | host: Homo sapiens | study: EMG produced TPA metagenomics assembly of... | reverse complement strand
ATCCATTGGTCGCTACGATCCATGAAATCTATCTTTACGCCTTTCACACCCCACTTTCGAAAGTTTCGAATAGGTCAAAGTGGTTTTCTACCGTAAGCCAAGTGAGCCATAACACAATGCCTACGTTTTTTCTTTGCCGTAGCGGATGAGTTCGTGTATGTCTACCGAGGGATTGGGTTTATAGGGGTTGCGGGTGTTCATGGCCCAGCCTTCGTCCATTACTATATATTCTACGCCGTAGTGGGATGCGAAGTCGATGAAGTATTTGTAGGTGTCAAGGTTGCAACCTGCTTTGAAGTCCACGTCGGGGCCGTAGGGTGTGGCTCCGTTCCACCATTCCCAGCTGGCTAGTCCTGGTTTAATCCAAGAGGTGTTTTCTATGACATTCTTTTCAGCGAGGCGATAGGATAGAGTGTTTTCTATAAGTTTGCGGTCATCGTTGGTAATGACGAAGTAACGCCATGGATAACTGCGCTTGCCTGCGGTACGGGCTATGCAGTTGGCTTCTTTCAGAATCTTGAGACTGCGGTCACCGTCTTCTCCGAATTCAAGAGGCAGACGGGGGAAGACGGCGGTAATGCCGCCTTGTCCATCGTTTTTCAGAAACATGGCGGGATAGTCTGTCAGATTGGTTTCACTCATGAGGATTTTGTCACCTTTGGGTGTGCTGGCTAAAAGGGGAAGCAGAGCCATGCGATTGGAGTTTTTCCACTCGCTGCTTGTTTGGTGGCGATATTCTTCTTCATAGGAAGTCTTAAAGCCGTCAGGTTGCTGAAGATGTAGCAGGCAATCATCCACAAAGTTCAGGCGGAGGATTTCATTCATTATTTCTTGCTCGCCTTTCAGGTCAGTAAGGAAGCGGTAGGCGAATCCGTCATCAAAGGCACGGAACTCTACTGAATAGCCTCCTTTAAACTTCAGTAGCAATTGGTTGTAGCGGTTGGTTATAGTAGAGAATTTCAGGGGTACGATGGGAGTCAGTTCCTCGTTTACATTTTGGCGTACTACTTTGTTTAGTTTAGGATGGATGCCCAGCTGGTGGTTGGCAGTTTCCAGACCAATGACACAGTTGTCCATCAGTGTTTGATTTCCTTGGGTTACATCATATTGGATTTGATCGGTCAGCTCCACTGAGATGCGGATGTTTCCGCTGGGTGAGGCCAGTTGATGTACTTTCTGTCCGAAAGCGGTCAGTGAGAGGCAGAGAACTGCCGAGAGTAGGAATTGTTTTTTCATGTTCTTAGCTTTTGGATTTTTACAATATACAAAAGTAGTTTGTATTCTGTAGGAAATGTATGCTATTTATGACATAAATATATAAAATCATGCCACAGACGACTTTTTACATATCTATGTCGCGAATCTGTACAGTATGAGAGTGAAGGATGGGCTATTTTTGTTACCAACATTCCACATGTCAGAAAACTATTGTTGCCGGATGGAGGCTAAAGAGAGAAGGTGAAAGAGCGGTTTGCGGCTAGAGGAGGCAGCACATTTATAACAAAGAATGCGGTGGTTTATATCGAATTGACATTATCTTTTACGAAAAAACAATAATAACAAAACCATGAAAAAGAGACGAATACTGATGGGGAAGACCCATCTGATAGCGGGAGCCGTGATGTTGGCCGTTGCAGGAGGACAATTATCGGCTCAGACCGTTGCACCGAAGAAAGCAAAAGCGTACATGGTGGCAGATGCCCACTTGGACACGCAGTGGAACTGGGACATTCAGACTACTATTAAGGATTATGTTTGGAATACCTTGAATCAGAACCTTTTCCTTTTGAACCAGTACCCCGACTATATCTTTAATTTTGAAGGTGGAGTGAAATATGCTTGGATGAAGGAATATTATCCTCGTGAATATGAACTGATGAAGGCTTTTGTAAAGGCAGGTCGATGGCATGTGAGTGGGGCCAGTTGGGATGCTACCGACACTTTGGTGCCGTCTGTTGAATCGTTTATTCGCAACATTATGCTGGGGCAGGAGTTCTATCGTAAGGAGCTGGGGGTAGAAAGTACCGACATCTTCCTTCCCGATTGCTTCGGATTCGGTTGGACATTGCCTACTGTTGCTGCCCATTGTGGACTGATAGGTTTCTCTTCACAGAAGCTGGATTGGCGTAACAATCCTTTCTACGGTAAGAGCAAGCATCCCTTTACCATCGGACTGTGGAAAGGAGTGGATGGAGCGTCCGTCATGCTGGCTCACGGATATGATTACGGTCGTCGTTGGGATAATGAAGACCTTTCAGAAAATAAATATTTGATGGAACTCTCCAAATGCACTCCCCTGAATACCGTTTACCGCTACTATGGAACAGGTGATGTGGGCGGTTCACCTACCATCGCTTCTGTGGCTTCCGTGGAGAAAGGTATCAAGGGAGACGGTCCGTTGAAGATTATCAGTGCAGCCAGTGACCAGTTGTTCAAGGATTACCAGCCTATGGCAGCCATCCCGAGCTCCCCGTATTTGACGGTGAATTGCTGATGGACGTTCATGGAACCGGCTGCTACACTTCACAGGCTGCTATGAAACTCTATAATCGTCAAATGAACTTTTGGGTGATGCCGCTGAACGTGCTTCTGTGGCTGCTGCCCTTTTGGGGTTGCCGAATATCCTGCAAGAGCCTGACGGAGTCTTGGCAGCGCTTCATATTCCACCAATTCCACGATGATTTGACTGGTACCAGCATTCCCCGTGCCTATGAATTTTCTTGGAACGATGAACTTCTCTCTCTGAAACAGTTCTCCGGTATCCTGACTCATTCTGTGGGAAGTGTGGCAGGCAAGCTTGATACTCGTGTCAAGGGGATTCCCGTAGTGCTCTATAACGCTTCGGGCTTCAAGGCTGCAGATGTGGTGATCATCGAAGTGGAGGCTTCCCGTTTTCCCAAAAGTGTGGCTGTATATAACGAACAAGGCAAGTTGGTGGTTTCTCAGTTGGTTTCATATACTGATGGAAAGGTCCGCTTGTTAGTAGAAGCCACTGTACCCGCCAATGGATACGCAGTTTACGATGTCCGCCTCTCCGGCGAAGGAAAAGAGATGCCTGCTGTTGAAGCTGCAAGTGTTGAAAATTCGTTCTACAAACTGACATTGAATGAGAACGGTGACATTACTTCACTGTTTGACAAGAGAAACAACAAGGAATTGGTAAAGGCTGGTAAGGCTATTCGTTTAGCCCTCTTCACTGAAAACAAGTCATTCGAATGGCCGGCATGGGAGATATTGAAAGAGACTGTGGACGCTACTCCTATCTCCATCACCGAGGATGTGAAAGTGACTCTTTGCGAAAACGGCGCATTACGTAAGACTCTCTGCGTGGAGAAACGTCACGATGATTCTTTTTTCCGCCAGTACATCCATTTGTATGAAGGTGTATTGGCCCACCGCATTGACTTTACTAACGAAGTGGACTGGCAGTCTACCAACGCTCTGTTGAAGGCTGAGTTTCCCCTCAATTTGAATAATGAGGTGGCCACTTACGACTTGGGCGTAGGCAGCGTGCAGAGAGGAAACAACATCTTGACCGCTTACGAAGTATATGCTCAATATTGGGCAGATTTAACGGACGCTAACGGTTCTTATGGCGTTTCCATCATGAACGACAGCAAATATGGCTGGGACAAGCCTGATAACAACACCCTGCGTCTCACTTTGCTGCACACTCCGAAGACAAAAAAGAACTATGCTTATCAAGATCGTCAGGACTTCGGTCACCATACCTTTACTTACAGCTTGGTAGGTCATGTGGGCGCTTTGGATGTAGTTCAAACCCGCGAGAATGCTGAACTGCTGAACCAGCGCATCAAGGCGTTCGTTGTTGGAAAGCATCGCGGCGAATTAGGTAAGAGCTATTCATTGGCTTTTTCCGATAACCGGAATGTACTTATTAAAGCCTTAAAGAAAGCCGAAAGTTCAGATGAATATGTGGTACGCGTGTATGAAGCTGCAGGCAAGCAGGCGCAGAAAGCCTCGATTGTCTTTGCCGACAACCTTGTGGCTGCTGTAGAAGCAGATGGTACGGAAAAGACCATCGGTAAGGCTACATTCAGTGGAAATCGCTTGGAAGTGTCAGTCAATCCAAACAGCATTAAGACCTACAAGGTACGTTTCGCTTCCAATAAAAAGGTGCAGACGGTGGCCGAACCATTGCCCCTTGTTTATGATAAGAAGTGCTTCAGTTGGAACGAGTTCAAGGCTGCTGCCAACTTTGAGTCTGGTTATTCTTATGCTGCTGAATTGATACCTGCCGAGATGAATGTGCATGGAGTGCTTTCAAATTGGAGACACGTGAAGAGCTGAATGGTATGGCTTGCAAGGGCAATGTACTGAAACTGCCCGCCGACTGTACTTATAACAGACTCTATATCCTTGCTGCTGCCGCTTCTGATAAAGATGTGAAGGGGATATTCCGCGTAGGCAAGTATGTGCAGGAAGTCATTGTTCCTTCTTATACTGGCTTCATCGGTCAGTGGGGGCACACCGGACATACGGAAGGTTATCTGAAAGATGCTGAAGTTGCCTATGTGGGTACGCACCGCCATTCCGGTGAAGGCGATCAGCCGTATGAGTTCACTTACATGTTTAAGTTCGCAATAGACCTGCCAGAAAGGGCTACTGAGGTGGTATTGCCCGATAATAAGGATATTGTTATTTTTGCCGCCACTTTGACTGATGTTGCTGCTACTTCTGTTTGTCCCGCTTCCGAACTGTTCCGTACGGCAAACAAGTGCAATCGCTATCAGACGGAAAGCTCCACAGAGAGAGTGAACATTCTGAAGCAGGACATGGTAATGGGCTATTCAAGCTATGTGAACGAGAAAGAGAAGCCGGCTTTCATGGTAGATGGCGACGAAAACACAAAGTGGTGTGCTATTGCTGAAATGCCCCACTACGTAGACTTTGATTTGGGCGGTGAAAGAAGCATTAATGGCTGGAAGTTACTGAACGCTGCCGGCGAAAACCATTCCTACGTCACTTCCTCCTGCTTTCTGCAAGGTAAGAGCGACAAGAATGGTGAATGGCGCACACTGGACTATGTTTCGGGTAATGGTAAGAATGTACTGAATCGCACGCTAAATAAGTCTGAAAGTGTTCGCTACCTGCGTCTTTTAGTGACACAGCCCATGCAATCGGCTTCTGGTAAAGATGTGCGCATTTATGAAATGGAAGTATACGAATAAACAGTTATTATATTCCCATTTTTCAGATCCTTGTGTCTGTCACCACAGACACAAGGATCTGATGATTCTCAGGTGTAAGTGCTTAATGTGAGTAAGTTAACAACTCTATTGAAGTAAATTTATTGGAAATAACAAATACCTTGAAAAATGAAAATTAGAATATTTGCTGTTGTATGTTTATTAGCTGCTAATCTCTTTACAATATCTGCTCAAAAGTGGTTTACGCCTGAGGCGGAGAAACAAGTGGATGCTCTTTTGAGCCAGGTAGTAGAAGGAAACTACAAGAATAATCGCTATCCTCTACTCCGTAAGCCCTTAATGGAACTTCCTTTAGGCAGTATCAAACCTAAAGGCTGGTTGCACGAAATGCTGGTTCGTCAGAAAAATGGCGCCAGTGGTCAGATGGATGTTCTTTACCCTTCGGTTATGGGCAAACGCAATGGTTGGTTAGGTGGTGATGGAGACCAGTGGGAACGCGGTCCATACTGGATAGACGGTCTACTTCCTTTGGCGTATATACTGGATGATGATGTCTTGAAAGCCAAAGTGCAACCTTGGATAGAATGGGCTTTGCAGAGCCAGCGTGAGGACGGATTCTTCGGTCCTGAAAAAGATTATCCGGGAGAGCCTGGACTGCAACGTGATAACTCGCAAGACTGGTGGCCGCGTATGGTCGTGCTGAAAATCCTACAGCAGTATTATTCGGCAACGAACGATAAGAGAGTCGTCGCTTTTATGACAAAATATTTCCGTTATCAACTGAATACCTTGCCGCAAAAACCTTTAGGACACTGGAGCAGTTGGGCAGAATTCCGTGCTTGTGACAATTTGCAAGCTGTATATTGGCTTTATAATCTTACGGGGGAGGATTTTTTGCTTGAATTGGGGCATTTGCTGCACCGGCAGAGTTTCAGTTTCATAGATATGGTAGATAGGGGAGACTTGCGCAGAACCTGCACTATACACTGTGTTAATTTGGCACAAGGCATCAAAGAACCGATTATTTATTATCAGCAAGATACCGACCGGAAATATATTGATGCTGTCAAGGAAGGCTTTCGAGATATTCGCCGGTTCCATGGACAGCCGCAAGGCATGTATGGAGGCGATGAGGCTTTGCATGGAAACAATCCTACACAAGGCTCGGAGTTGTGTTCGGCCGTAGAGTTGATGTACTCGCTGGAAAAAATGGTGGAGATTACAGGAGACATAGACTTTGCCGACCATTTGGAACGCATTGCTTTTAATGCTTTACCAGCCCAAATATCCGATGACTTTATGACTAAGCAATATTTCCAGCAACCGAATCAGGTGATGGTAACACGCCATCGTCGCAACTTCGACCAGGATCATGAAGGGACAGACCTTGCTTTTGGCACTCTGACTGGATACCCATGTTGTTTTTCGAATATGCACCAAGGTTGGCCAAAATTTACACAGCACCTATGGTATGCCACACCTGATAACGGCATTGCAGCCATTGTCTATTCTCCGTCGGAAGTAACAGCCAATGTGGGTGATAATGTACCGGTGGTTATCAGTGAAGATACTTACTATCCGATGGATCATCAGATAACTTTTACCATTAAAGAGGTGAGAAATAAGGTGAAACAAGTGAAATTTCCATTTCACCTGCGTGTTCCGAAGTGGTGCAAGCAAGCTGAAATACGGGTAAATGGAAAGATGGAGCAAACTGTCAAAGGTGGGAAAATAGCTATCGTAGACCGTATATGGAAGCGGAATGATAAGATTGAACTGTATCTGCCCATGGAGGTCTTTACTAGCACTTGGTATGAAAACGCAGTATCTATTGAAAGAGGTCCGTTGGTATATGCCCTGAAAATGGAAGAAAATTGGGAAAAGAAAGAGTTTAAGGATAGTTGGTATGGTTCTTATTATTATCAGGTGACTTCTTCGGATCCATGGAACTACGGATTGGTGGATTTTGACCGTAACAGAATGAACGAGGTGGCCCAAGTAAGTATCAATAGCCAAAAACAGCAATTGGACTTTCCTTGGAATCAGGAAAATGCACCGGTTGAAATAAAGATGAAGGCTCGTCTTATCCCTACTTGGACAGTATATAATGAAATGGCAGGGCCCCAGCCTTTCTCTTTCTGTGGCAGTGCCGAAGGAGGAGAACAAGAAATCACGCTGATACCCTACGGTTGTACAACCCTGCGTATTTCAGAATTTCCAGTTGTTGGGAAATGATGTTTCCGAGGTATGGGGGGAACGGTGTGTTTGTTTTGTGACAAACTTGTTTCAGAATTCTGCCATGTCCGGAATGTGGACGGTTATGTCACGGATTTATAGTTGGCTTTTAACCTTACTGTCTATTTTTGCAATCGTTTTTAATAGGGTTTATATATTATAAAGAAGACTCCTGCGACGGAGTGAAAAACAAGTCGAACAATTTAATGCCGTAGAAAAAAGATGAAAAATTCCAAGAAAGCACTCCTCTGCCTATTGTCATGCGCTTGGCAGTAACCGGATGCAAGACACAGAAAGAACCGGCTGTAGCAGACAACGAAATGCTGGTCAGATCTACACAAACACTTGATTCCTTATATGCTCACTATTCCGCACCGGGCACTTGTCTGTTGCGTGAGAATTATCCTTCGGACGTGGAAGGCTATACCGCTACTTATCTGGCTTCCGAGGAACAGAAGAACCGTCCCAATCTCTACTCTTATTTGTGGCCTTATTCCGGTACCTTCTCCGCAGTGAATGCGTTGATGGAGGCCACTAAAGATAACAAGAAAGATTTCGGGAACTATCAGAAGTTGCTTGATGAGAAGGTGCTTCCGGGACTTGCTGAATATTTCGATACTCGTCGTATGCCCGAAGCGTATGCTTCTTACATCAAGGACGCTCCGTTGTCCGACCGCTTTTACGATGACAACGTGTGGCTCGGCATTGACTTCACAGACGTCTATCTGATGACTAGCCAAGAGAACTATCTGCAGAGCGCCAAGCTTATCTGGAAGTTTATAGAAAGCGGTATGGACGATTGTTTGGGAGGAGGTATCTATTGGTGCGAACAGAAGAAGGAATCAAAGAACACTTGTTCCAACGCCCCTGGTTCCGTCTTTGCCCTGAAACTTTTCAAGGCTACGCAAGACAGCTCCTATTTTGAGAAAGGGAAGAGTTTGTACGAGTGGACTAAAGCAACATTGCAGGACACAACAGACTGCCTTTACTTCGACAACATGCGTTTGGACGGTGAGATAGGACGTGCCAAATTTGCCTATAACAGCGGTCAGATGATGCAGTCGGCTGCTTTGCTCTATCAGCTTACCGGTAATGGGCAGTATCTGAAGGATGCGCAAGCGATTGCTGCCGCTTGCCATAATTATTTCTTCATGGAATTCACCCCCGGACAGGGAGAACCGTTCCGTATGCTGAAGAAGGGCGATGTGTGGTTCACCGCCGTTATGTTGCGTGGTTTTATAGAGCTCTATCAGGTGGACGGTAACAAGGTTTATCTTGATTCCTTTGCCCGCAGTCTGGACTATGCTTGGACGCATGCCCGTGAAGATAACGGCCTTTTCAATACTGATTTCACCGGCAAGAGCTGCGACAATCGTAAATGGCTGCTGACACAAGCCGCCATGGTAGAGATGTACGCGCGTTTGGCCGTGTTCGCTAATCAGTCTTTATAATTAAAACGAATCAGACCAAATGAAAAAGAGAAACATTACCTTGTGCGCTGTTGCCATGCTCTGTATGCAAGGCTATGCTAAGGCAGACACTTTTACCCTGAAAGGTGACAACACTTGTGTGGAGAACTATGCTCAGATGACTGCTGCTTACAAGAGCAATCGTCCAAAAATGAAGAAACGCCTTTTCACCTCAAAAGCGGTGGAAGCTGAGATTCTTCGCGTGAAGAAACTGCTTACCAATCCTAAGTTGGCGTGGATGTTTGAGAATTGCTTTCCTAATACGCTTGACACTACTGTACACTTTCGCATGCTGGACGGTAAACCCGATACTTTTGTTTATACCGGTGACATCCATGCTATGTGGCTGCGTGACTCCGGTGCGCAGGTGTGGCCATATGTGCAGTTAGCTAACAATGATGCGCAATTGAAAGAGATGCTCGAAGGTGTCATTCGCCGTCAGTTCCTTTGCATCAACATTGATCCGTACGCCAATGCTTTCAACGACGGACCTACGGGTGGCAACTGGATGACTGACTTGACAGATATGAAGCCCGAACTGCACGAGCGCAAATGGGAGATAGACTCTCTTTGTTACCCGCTTCGTCTGGCTTACCAGTATTGGAAAGTAACTGGTGACAGCAGTATCTTCGACGGTGAATGGATGAAGGCAATTACTGCTATCCTGAAGACTTTCAAGGAACAGCAGCGTAAGGACGGTGTAGGCCCTTACCGTTTCCAACGTAAGACGGAACGTGCTCTTGATACGCTGAATAACGACGGCTTGGGTGCTCCGGTCAAACCGGTGGGACTGATTGTTTCCGCTTTCCGCCCATCGGACGATGCCACTACGCTTCAGTACCTGGTCCCTTCCAACTTTTTCGCTGTCTCTTCTTTGAGAAAGGCTGCTGAAATTCTGACGGAAGTAAACAAGGAAACATCCTTGGCCAAAGAATGCACCGATTTGGCAGCCGAAGTGGAGGCAGCCCTGAAGAAATATGCCACTTACAATCATCCTGAGTTTGGGACAATCTATGCATTTGAAGTAGATGGATTCGGCAATCATCTGTTAATGGACGATGCCAATGTACCCAGCCTTCTTGCTATGCCTTATTTGGGTGATGTGGACGTAAACGATCCTATCTATCAGAATACACGCCGCTTTGTGTGGAGTGGCAGCAACCCTTACTTTTTTAAAGGTAAAGCCGGTGAAGGTATCGGAGGTCCGCACATTGGTTATGATATGGTATGGCCTATGAGTATCATGATGAAGGCATTCACCAGCCAGAATGATGAGGAGATAAAGATTTGTATCAAAATGCTGATGGATACGGATGCCGGTACGGGATTCATGCACGAGTCTTTCCACAAGGATGACCCCACTAACTTTACCCGTGCATGGTTTGCTTGGCAGAACACGCTGTTTGGAGAATTGATTCTGAAATTAGTGAACGAGGGTAAAGTGGATTTGCTGAACAGCTTGTAAAAATAGGAATTATTTAAAATCAATAAAGTGCGCTGGAAGGAGGATTAGGATACAAATTGCATGAATTGGTTGTTCGTTGGTATTATTTGTGTTCTTTTCCTTTTTTATCGTGATTTATTATAATGTTTAATCTTAAAGAATATGAAAAGAATCGAGTGTACACAGTAAATTCATTGCTGGCTCGGATAAGTGGGAACTATAAGTTCTGGCTTATTGCCTTGCCTGCTGTGACTATGCTGGCGCAGGCTCCTGCGGTTTATGCACATGCGGAGACTATTACTGTGGTGCAGCAAAACAATGCCACGGTGAGAGGTTCCGTTAAGGATGCCACAGGTGAAAGCCTGATTGGAGTGAGTGTTACTGTTAAGGGTAAAGAAGGTGTGGGTACCATTACAGATGTGGATGGAAACTATTCCATTGTTTGTAGTGCCCAAGATGTTCTCGTCTTTTCCTATGTGGGATATGCCACTCAGGAAATTGCTGTGAAAAATCAAAAACAATTGAATGTTGTCTTAAAGGAGGATACCAAGGTGCTGGATGAAGTTATTGTCATCGGTTATGGTACTACTACCCGCAAGAGTGCCGTAGGTGCTGTAGACCAGGTAAAGGCTTCCATGATCGAAGACCGTCCCGTGGCTAACATGACAGATGCTTTGCAAGGGGCTGCGCCCAACGTGGTTATCCAGCAGCGCAGTAGCAATCCTAATGATCGTAAGACTAACTTTAATATCCGTGGTATCAGCACTGTGAATGACAATAGTCCGCTTTTTGTCATAGACGGATTGGTAGCTGATGGCGGTAGTTTCGATAAATTGAATCCCAATGATATTGAGAACATTTCCATCTTGAAAGATGCCGGTACAGCTGCTATTTATGGTTCACGTTCTTCCAATGGTGTAGTTTTGGTTACTACTAAGAAAGGTAAGAAGAACCAGCGTGCGACAGTTCGGTTAAGTGGTATGATGGGATGGCAGAATCCGGATATCTTGTTTTCTCCGGTGAAAGGCTATCAGAACGCTACTTTGCGCAATTTAGCTGCCACCAATGCTGGAGAGGCTCCTTTGTATACACCCGATCAAATCCGTGACCTGGCTGCCCATCAAAATGAAGAAAGCTGGTTTTTTGATCAGATAGTCCGCACAGCCTTACAGCAGAATTACAATCTAAGCGTATCTGGAGGTAGTGATAAAACTACTTACATGGTGTCCATGGGTTATTATGACCAGGAAAGTAATTATGTGGGCAACAGTGATTTTGGCGTGCAGCGTTATAATTTTCGTACCAATGTTAGCACGGAAGTGGGACGTTTGAAACTGAATGCTATTTTGGCTTATACACGTAATAATAGTGTAAGTACCACCGGTGGGAGTTTGGAAGTGGATGCCGCCCGTGTACCTACTTATTATTATTACAAAATGAAATCGGAAGATGGAAGATATTTGTTAAATGATGTATTGACTGAATTTAACCCATTGGGAGCATTGGAAGCTGGTGGCCGTAACAAGTATCGTAACAATTATCTGAACGCTAATGTCAATGCTGAATTCCGGCTTATTGACGGATTGAAGTTGCGTGGAGTGTTGGGTGCGGATGTGATAAACGACATGCGTTCTACCGCAATTTGGGCGTATCCTATTACTTGAATGAAGAGGCTACCGAACCACGTCCAGTGAAAGATACTGACTATCGGACCAGTAACTGGAATCATACGGCTTACCTTATTAATAGCCAACTTTTGTTGGATTACAACAAGACATTCGGTAAACACAATGTCAGCGGGCTTTTTGGAGTAACCAATGAATCGTTTACTTCGTCTAGCAATGAGATTGAGAAGAAGGGGGTAGATCCCGACTTGGGTATCGGTACAGACATTACCAATAGTACTGTGGGAAACATCACAGGAAAAACATTTGTAGATGAATCCAACCGTACCAGTCTGACTTCTCTGTTGGGACGTGTGGGGTATTCTTACGCTGACAGATATTATACAGAATTCAGCTTCCGTTATGACGCTTCTTCCAAGTTTCATAAAGACTACCGATGGGGTTTCTTCCCCTCTGTTTCATTAGGCTGGCGTTTGAGCGAGGAGAACTTTATGCAGGCTTACAAGGAACGTGTGGGTGACTTGAAACTGCGTACTTCTTTTGGTATCTTGGGTAACCAGTCTATTGGTACTTATGACCGTTTTACTGTTTACGAACTGTACAACAACTCTTACGCATATAATAACCAGACAGTATCAGGCGCAGGTTTTAAGTTAGGTAAGGATAATTTGACTTGGGAAAAGACCAAAACCTTCAACGTGGGTGTAGACGCTTCGTTCTTCAATAACGCTTTGAATGTGACGTTCGACTATTTCTACAAGCGTACGAGCGACATTTTAATGAAGCCCCTTGTGCCTTCGGTATTCGGTACGGATATGGCGATGGACAACATTGGTGAGATGCAGAATCAAGGTTGGGACCTCTCTATCAACTAATCGTTTGAAACGGGAGCCGCAAATCATAACTTCAACTTCAATCTTGGTGACTCTTGGAATGAAGTGCTGAAGTACCCTGGTCACGAAAGAATCTCACAAATAGAGGAGTTGAGCCGTATCACCCGTGAAGGATGTCCGTTGGAGTCTTACTACGGTTACAAGATGGACGGCTTTTTCCAAAGCTACGAGGAGATTGAGGCATCGGCTATTCCTGTAGGTGGAAAGGTACAGCCGGGTGACGTGAAGTTTGTAGACCGTAACGAAGATGGTGTCATCGACTCGAAGGATAAGTTTATCTTGGGTAATGCCTTCCCTCGTCTTACTTTCGGTTTCAACTACAATGTAGAATGGAAAGGATTCGATTTCGGTATGTTCTGGCAGGGTGTGGGCAAGCGTGACATGATGCTTCGTGGTGAATTGATTGAACCGTTCCACGCCAATTACTCTTATAATATCTATAAGCATCAACTGGATTTCTGGACTCCTACCAACACCGATGCACGTTGGCCGAGACTTACTGCTCCGGGTTCTACTTCCAACAGAAACAACTACGGAAACGGACAAGGTTCCGACCTATTCTTGATGGATGGAAAATACCTGCGTCTGAAGAACTTGCAGATTGGTTACACATTCCCTAAAACATGGAGCCGCAAGGTGGGTATGGAAAAGGCACGTATCTATGTCAACGGACAAAACTTGCTGACTTTCAGTAATAACTCGTTTATTGACCCTGAATCTTCTGAGTTCGACTCTAAGATGGGTAATAGTGGCGCCAATTCTGGTAGAAACTACCCGACGCTCCGTTACTATGGTTTCGGTATAGACATTGAATTCTAAAAACAACAGATAACTATGAGACTAAGAAAATATATAGCTTTTGCCGGAATGGCTGTTCTGATGCTTTGCAGTTGCAACGAGATGGAGAACGCACCGACAAACAAATTTACGGATAACTCTTATTGGACTTCCACCACCAAAGCCCAGTATGTGGTGAACATGGCTTACAGCCAGATGTACAATGCAGGCCGTATGTGGAGCGATGAAAGTTTGAGTGACAATGCTTACGACGGTCGCAGTGTGGACGACCAACGTGCCATTCGCAAAGGTATGGCTACTCCCTCGCTCGACATCTTCAAGAATGAATGGAAAGACCTTTACGGAGCATAAAGACCTGCACGTGTTCCTTGAAAAGGTGGATCTGGTACCCAACATGGACGCATCTGTTAAAGCACGTATGATTGCCGAGATACGCTATATCCGTGCAAGCCTCTACTTCCGTCTGACTAACCTTTATGGTGCAGTACCTTTCTTTACGGAGGACATCACGCTGGAAGAATCGCGGAGTGTAAGTCGTACAGACCGCGAAACCATTATCAGCTTCATTCACCAAGAATTGGAAGACATCAAGGATGCGCTTCCCACTCGCGACCAATTGCCCGAAGAAGACAAGGGCAAAATTACTAAAGGTGCCGTTTGTGCTTTGCAGGCTCGTGTCTACTTGATGGATAGCGACTGGAACAATGTGATGCTTTATTGCGACAATCTGATGAACAAACAGGGCGAATATGGTACTTATGCCTTATTTCCTGATTATGCCGGGCTTTTTGATGAAGCCAATGAGTATAATGAAGAGATTATCATGGACCGTTCTTATGTACAATTTGATTACTTGGGGTGAGATGGTAGACATGATTCCTTTGTCAAGAGGCGGACGTGCCGTGAACCGTGTGCCGCAGCAATCGTTGGTAGACACTTATCTGATGCTTAGTGGAAAGACTATCAGTGAAGCCGGGACAGATTATAACCCTGCTTATCCTTACGACAACCGTGACCCACGTCTCACCGCTACTATCATTTATGATGGCTATGACTGGAGTGGCAATGTGGACGATGGCAGTAAAGACGTAGTCATCAACATTCGTCCGGGTTCGGGAACCGATGCCTACGATGGTGGTGGAAACGGCACTTCTACCGGTTATTTCACCCGTAAGTATTATAATCCGCAGGCTCCCGGTGACCAGAATTCCGGTATGAATATCATCACTATGCGCTATGCTGACATCTTGCTGATGTATGCTGAGGCTGTTCACGAAACAAGCGGTATGACTGAAGAGGTATGGAACAAGACCATCCGTCCCATCCGCGAACGTGCCGGATTTACTGCCGATGCAGCCTTGAACTTTCCTGCCGGAAAGAGCAAGGAAGAGATGAGGCAGATTATTCGCGACGAACGTCGTGTAGAAATGGCGATGGAAGGTTTGCGCTGGTATGATATTAAGCGTTGGAAGGCTGGTAACGAATACTTGTCGGGTAAGGTGCGCGGTGCAAGCTTCGTGGACGAGAACAAGCTTGACACTCGCAAGTTCGAAGAGGCAAGAGATTATCTTTGGGCAGTTCCTATCAGTGAAATCAATTTGAATCCCAATCTGGCGCCTAACAATCCGGGATATGGAAATTAACGTGTATCTAAACTCATTAAAAACAATAGAACAATGAAAACAATATTCTCAACAATAGCTCTTTTTTCGGCAGTCCTCTTTGCTACGTCTTGTACGGAAGACATGGAATACAAGGATTCCAAAGTTTCCTCAGTAAATCAGTTGTATGAACCACTGACGGCAAGGAAGTAGTCTTGCAATCGTCGGCCAGCGCCAGCCTGTTCTTTGAATGGGAGTCGGCCAAGGCTGAAGATAGCGGTGCCCCTCTTTATGAAGTGGTATTCGATAAAGAAGGTGGAGATTTTTCTAAGCCTATTTACAAAGTGCTTTCTGACAATGGCGGTTCTTTGAGCTATGCTACCATCAGCCACAAGACATTGAACAAGGTTGGTGCGGCTGCCGGATTGAACAGTGGTGAGATGGGTACACTTGTTTGGACAGTAATGGCTTCCAGAGGTTTGAATTCTGTAATGGCAAAGGAAAGCAAGAAGCTCACCATCACTCGCTTGGTGGGATTTGAAGAGATTCCGGCACAGCTTTACTTGACCGGAAGTGCTACTGAAGGTGGTATGGATGCTTCTAAGGCTGTGGCGTGTGCTTCACCCGAAAAGGATAAGTTCGAAGTCTTTACGAAGTTGGAAGGCGGAAAGACTTACAAACTGGTAGATAGAGCAGCCGAAGGTGCCAAGGTGTTTTATATCAATGGCAATAAGATTATGGAAGGCGAAGGCGAGACAACCGTAGAAAAGACGGGAGTTTACCGCATTGAGATGGATTTCTCCATTGCATCTGTAACCGTCAGGGAAGTAAGTAAGATGGAATTCTACTTCTGTCCGAGTGGTGCCGCAACTTTTGAATTGCCTTATGTTGGAAACGGTGTGTTCTGCGGTCAGGATAAAATTGAGTTCAAGCAAGAAGGATGGGGGCGCGACCAACGCTATAAGTTCTTGATGACTTATGCTGATGGTAGTATACAGTATTGGGGAACCAAGAATACTACAGACTCTAATCCTGGTGCGGCTACTCCCGAAGATCCTTATTTCTACATTATGGAGACTCCTGATAACCAATGGGATCAGAAGTGGAAACTGAACAATGAATTCGATGGTGCGGCCGATGGCCACAATCCGGGTGCCATCACCAAGATTAGTGTGATATTCAATGTGGAGAACTATACTCATAAAGTGGAATTGGCCAACTAATTTAAGGAGAGATTATGAAAAAAATATTATTTTGTCTGCCCCTGCTTCTTTTGACACTTCAATCGTGCGAGATAGAAGATGAGTATATGTATGATAAGGGGCTTTACACCATAGATTGGGATGCGGCTGCCGACAGCAGTTCTGTGACCCTGATAGATCGTTTCTGGAATACGGAAGAGAATTATTTCAACTACGGGAATGACGGTTCAATCAAGGATTTCCATTATTGGCCGCAGGCTCATGCTATGGATGTGATGATAGATGCTTACAATCGTACCGGAGATAGCAAGTACAGCGACTTGTTCGACAAATGGTATGTCGGTATCAAGGCAAAGAACGGTGGCAGTTATTGGAACAACTTTTATGATGATATGGAGTGGATTGCTCTCACCATGATTCGCTTGTACGAAGTTACTGATGAAAACAAGTATCTGGAAACTTCTCAAGAGATGTGGAATGAAATCAAGACCGGTTGGAACGATTACGCAGGTGGTGGCATTGCTTGGACTCACGACCGGCTATGGAGCAAAAATGCTTGTTCCAACGGTCCTGCTGCTTTGATTGCTGCTCGTCTTTACCGTATTAACGGGAATCAGGAGGATTTGGATTGGGCTGTCAATATTTATAAATGGGAGCGTGAAAATTTATTTAACCCTGCTACCGGCGCCATCTATGATAATGTGAACGGTGAAACGGGTGAGTTGAGTACACTTTCTCTTTCTTATAACCAAGGTACATTCTTGGGTGCTGCTTACGAACTGTATAAGATCACAGGAGAAGAGTCCTATTTGAAAGATGCTCGTAAGGCTGCCAATTTCGGTATCAGTAATAGCAGCATGATAGATACTGGAAACAATTTACTTCGTGATGAAGGCGATGGTGACGGAGGTTTGTTTAAGGGTATTTTCATGCGTTATTATGTGCAGTTGATTATGGAACCGAATTTGGACCCCATATATAAGAAGAAATTCATCACTTTCTTTAACAATAATGCTGAAATCTTGTGGCGAAAGGGAATCAATAAACTTGATTTGCTGTATAATACTAACTGGGCAATGAACAATAGCGGTAACAACCATTTGACTACGCAGACAAGTGGTTGTACTTTGATTGAAGCCAAAGCTCTCTTTGAAAAGAGCCTGAAATAAGTTAGCAATTAAAAGTGTGTCGAAACTCAATCTGGTTATTGGGTTTCGGCACATTTTTTTTTAGAGCCAGTTTTAATTGGCAGTTATTTTGGAAATAATGTTTTTAGAGACAACAGTTTTTTATATAAAATAAACATTAGTGTCCACTAAAAAATCATAGTCGTTCTTTGAAATTGTTGAAATTCAGTTTGTTGTAATGGTATTTGGTGCGCAACGATTTGAAATTACTTTTGCAGTCTGAATCGACTGTTATGAATAAAGACAAATATGTTTTTTCTCAATTAGTCACATTTCTTTGATGAGTTCAAGTTCTTGCG
>ENA-OQJX01000554-OQJX01000554.1-human-gut-metagenome-genome-assembly--contig:-NODE-554-length-17961-cov-2.092127_pt1 | contig 17961 bp, 19 predicted proteins | sample MGYA00242615_ERZ504782 | MGnify/ENA primary metagenome ERZ504782 (study PRJEB26092, sample SAMD00036354) | human gut metagenome | host: Homo sapiens | study: EMG produced TPA metagenomics assembly of... | reverse complement strand
CCTTTTGTTAAACAGTAACCTTTGTTTAAAAAATCAGTACCCGTTAAAAAGGATTGGTTCGAAAAATAGAAATGGAATTTAACATCTATTTAAGAAGTCGGATGGTGCCAGAAGCCTGTATTGGCAGTGAAAGCACATCATAGATATATAAGGTGCAAATTCTTGGATTTATATATAACGGCATCAAATATAACTTTATATATACATGCGTTTTTTAACACAAATATCTGTTGAAATGACAAATATTCATCAAACAAATATTCTTTCAATGCTGTTTTTTTATAGAGATACAAATCATAGTATTAATTAAAAACCTGACAATTATGAAAAAATTAAGTTTCGCAGGACTGAAGGGTAGAGTGTCCTGGGGCAGTGTTTTCGGCGGTGTCATGACTGTATTGGCAATATCCGTGTTACTGTCTATTTTAAATTCAAGTATTGGTTTGTTTATGTTTGATCCATTATCAGATCACCCGGTTGCGGGCATCGGCACTGCTGTTGGAATCGGATCCGCTATCATTCTGGTTGCCGGCATGGCTGCAGGAGGCTTTGTGGCCGGGAAACTGGCCGGTATGGACGGAATGATACACGGATTTCTGGTCTGGGCGACCACACTGATTGTGGCTGTGGTACTGGGAATTTTTCTGGCTGTCGGTGCGGCAAAAATGACGGTGAATACTCTTGGAGCGGTCTCGTCCGTTACGGGCAGCGTTTTGTCTGGAACAGGTGATACCGTTGGAAACGGAGTTGCCGCATTATCTGAAGACGCAAAGGAGCTGTTCGGAAAATCGATTTTAATGCAACCCTGAAAGAAGGAATATACCGCAGAATATCCGTACCGCACTTCTAAAAAGCGATGTGAAGGAACTTCAGCCGGATTACCTGCAGAAGCAACTGGCGGAAGTGAAGGATGACCTGGAAGCGTCCGTAAAAAAAATAGTACGTTCCCCACAACAAGCGGATGAGAGCATTGACAGTTTCCTTGACCGGTTGAAACAACGTACAGAAGTATCAGCAAAAATATAGACCGGAATGATTTGGCTAAAGCTATAGCAAACAACACCAATATGTCAAAAGCGGAAGCAAATAAAACTATTGACCAATATATGAACTTGCTGGAAAATGCACGTATGGAAGCCGGCAAACAGATAGACAAACTGGAGGTGACCCTGAAGAAAGCCGCACAGGAATGGAAAGAAATCAAGCATGAGGCACTCGTGGCTGCCGATAAGGCAACGGATGCCGCAGCGAGGTCCGCACTGATTTCGTTCCTTGCAATTCTCTCCGGAGCGGTATTGTGCTGTATTGCAGGTGCCTACGGTAGCAGGAAGACCCAAGAAAGGTGGATATCTGACAGTATTTCATTAAATCAAGTAAGAAGTTCGGTCCCCCAAACAGTATGACAGGTTGATGTCATTTTTAAGCATGTTATATCTTTTCTGAAATCGGGCCAACTGATATCCGCATTATAAAAGGCAATGACTAACTTGCATTGCCTTTTTAAATTTAAACTATTTTTATTATTTTTGCGGGTAACATTTAACTTAACACACTTTTACTACAAATGACATACTTTCAGATTTTAAAGAGGGCGCTTTTTCTGTTCCCTTTACTAATAGCCACTTTTACTACCTGCAAGGGTCAAATTTATAAATACCTGGGCATAGAGGACGGACTAAGCAACCGGAGAATTTTTCGCATCCAGAAAGGCGGGCACGGTACATGTGGTTCCTTACCCAGGAAGGGATAGACCGTTATGACGGAAGCAAGATTAAACATTATGCCGTCTTTGACGGAAGTATGGAGGTGGCGCCGCAAATCAACCTGAACTGGCTATATACCGACAGCAGGCACAGGCTGTGGGTTGTGGGTAGAAAAGGACGCATATTCCGGTACGACACCGCCCGTGACCGTTTTGTTATGACCTACAAGCTTAGCGATCTGCAGGATGACGTAACATCAGGCACCGTCAATTGTACCTATATGGATAGTAATGACCGTATTTGGCTCTGCCATGGCGACAGTATTGTACGCTATGATACCCGCGCAGGTACTACGGACAGAATAGATTCTCCTGCCCCGGACGATATTACTGCAATCACGCAGACCGACAGTACAAACTTTTTTATAGGGACATCAAACGGGTTACTGCAAACCATAGAAAAGGAAGGGGTCCTGGAAACTGTGGCCGGAACATATACTGACAGTATCCGTATACCGGTAAGTGAGCTTTATTTCCACGAAGATTCAAAGCAACTGTTCATAGGAACCTTCAAGGAAGGAATTATAGCATACGGAATGAACACGACTTCAACCATCATCGCGGACGGTCCGCTACAGAACGTGGCAATCAAACGAATCACCCCCTTTGGAAAGCGGCAACTGCTGGTAGCCACGGGAGGCAGGGGAGTATACAAGATTGACGTTGATTCTCTCTCCGCCCGGCCTTATATAACCGCCGACTACAGCAATTATAACGGTATGAACGGGAACAACATCAATGATATTTATGTGGACGGGGACGGACGGATATGGATGGCCAATTATCCTACCGGGATTACAATACGCAACGACCGTTACAGAAGTTACAAATGGCTCAAGCATTCACCGGGCAACAACAGTTCGCTGGCCAATAACCAGGTCCATGATGTAGTCCGGGACGGCGAGGGTGACCTGTGGTTCGCCACCAGCAACGGGATCAGCCTGCTTCACAGCGCAACCGGTCAGTGGACTTCCTTCCTTAGCAGTTCCGAGCACTTGAAAGGCGATGACAACAATATCTTCCTGAGCCTCTGTGAGGTATTACCCGGCATTATCTGGGCAGGTGGGTATACATCAGGTATATACAGGATTGACAAGAAGAAAGGCACGGTGGAGTACATCTCACCTTCCTCCCTGGCAGGAATAAGCCCTGACCAATATATCAGTGACATAATAAAGGACTCCGGAGGGGATATATGGTCAGGCGGATACTGTAATCTCAAACGCATCAACCTTGAAACCGGTGACATACGACTCTACCGGGACTGGGGTCCATTACCGCCATACTGGAAAAGGACGCGGAACGCATCTGGGTAGGTACAACTATGGGATTATACCTGCTGGACAAGCTCCGGGGAGATTACCGTCGCATAGATTTCCCGGTCGAGACAGTCCATGTCAGTACTTTGTACCAAGCTGCGGACAGCACACTATATGTGGGGACTAGAGGAGCGGGACTGCTTGTATATGACGGTGCAAACGATAAATTTATACACCAGTACCACATGGAAAACTGTGCCCTTGTCTCTGATAACATTTATATTGTCATTCCAAGACCGGATGGCAGCTTGCTGCTCGGTACGGAAAACAGCATAGTTACTTTCCTGTATGAAGACCGGACTTTCCAAAACTGGACGGCGGAACAAGGATTGATGAGCGTATGCTTCAATGCCGGCGCTTCAACCCAGTATGGGGACAGTCTTGTGTTCGGAAGCAATGATGGCATCGTCATATTCCCGGTTGACTTGCAGATTCCCGTTCCACAGTTCTCACAGATGCTCCTGAGGGATTTTACCGTTTCTTCACGTCCGGTCTATCCTGGTGAGGAAGGGTCGCCGTTAAAAAAGGACATTGCTGGTAATTACAGACTTGAACTGGCTTATGACCAGAGCAGCTTCTCCCTGGAAGCAATATCCATTAACTATGATTATCCTTCAAACATTCTGTACTCATGGAAATTGGAAGGCGCCTATAACGGCTGGAGCCACCCGTTGCAGGACGGGCAAATACAGGTCACCGGTCTTTCCCCAGGCAAGTACATCCTGCATATCTGTGCCATATCCAACGAAGAAAAATACAAAGTTTATGAGGAGAAAAGTATTGAAGTGGTTGTCGCCCGTCCACCATGGGCGAGCGCATGGGCCATAGCGGGATATGCACTTCTTGCCATATCAGCCGTTACAATAGCAGTCAGGATCGTCATGTTGCGCAGACAAAAAAGGCTATCGGAGGAAAAGACACGCTTCTTCATAAATACCGCCCATGATATCCGTACCCCCCTCACTCTGATAAAAGCTCCTTTGGAAGAAGTGGTGGAAAGGCAGCAGGTAAAAGAGGAAGGGACGGATAACGTGGGAGTGGCCTTGAGAAGCGTGAATAACCTCCTGCAATTGGTTACCGACCTGATCAATTTCGAAAGGGCGGACGTTTACACCTCACAATTATATGTTGGCGAATATGAGCTGCACAGCTACCTGGAAAGTACTTGCGAAACTTTCCGGACATATGCGTCACAGAAAAATGTCAACCTCTCATGTGAAAGTAAGTTCCCTTTTATGAATGTCTGGTTTGACAGGGACAAAATGGATTCCATATTGAAGAATCTATTGTCAAATGCCTTGAAATATACCCCCCGAAATGGTAATGTCCATGTTTGTGCCTACACTGAACAGAATACATGGAGCATAGAGGTAAGTGATACGGGGATTGGAATTCCCGCCGGGGAGAGGAAATATCTGGGCGGAAGGTTTTTCAGGGGCAGCAATGCCGTTAATCAGAAAGTGCCGGGAAGCGGAATCGGCTGATGCTGGTCTGCAACTGGTACGTTTGCATAAGGGAAGGATCTTTATATCAAGCACGGAAGGGGAAGGTACCTGTGTACGTGTTACATTCCCCATGGGAAACAGGCATTTGCGCAAGGCACGTTTCATAACAGTGGCAAAGACGGAAGATGCAGCCCCGCCACAACCGGAAACGTGTTCTGCCGAACTGCGGATGGAAACGATGAAAAATGGCAAAAGTTCATCACGTATTCTTGTAGTGGAGGACAACGATGACTTGCGGGGATACATTGAGAGACTCTTGGGACAGGACTACCACGTCCAATCATGCACAAACGGACGCGACGCGTTGGTCGTGGCAAGGAATATAACCCGGACCTGATCCTTTCGGATGTCATGATGCCGGAGATGGGCGGTGATGAACTATGTGCAGCCATCAAGTCGGACATTGAAACCTCTCATATTCCGGTCATCCTGCTAACGGCACTCAGCGATGAGAAAAATATGCTCAAGGGGTTGGACAAGGGAGCCGATGCATATATAACCAAGCCGTTCAGTGTGAATGTGCTCAAGGCGAACATCAGGAGCATACTGCGCAACCGGATATTGCTCCGAAAAACATATGCCGGACTAAAATCTGGTACCGGCCCGTTACCTGAAGGATGCAGTAACGCATTGGACTGGAAATTCATTGCCACCGTGAGAGAATGTGTTATGGAACATATTACCAGTCCTGATTTCAACGTGGACACCCTCTGTGAAATCCAGCACATGAGCCGTTCGAGTTTCTTCAACAAGCTCAAGACATTGACAGGATACGCACCGGCCGACTACATCCGTTCCATCCGCCTGCAACATGCGGCAAACCTGCTAATCCAGGAAAGGTGCACGATAATAGAAGTTGCGGATGCAACCGGATTCAGTGATGCAAAATATTTCAGGGAAGTATTCAGGAAACATTATGGTGTAAGCCTAGTGAATACCGCAAAGTAGCAATGGGAACGCATCCGAAAGAAAGCCTATCCGATTATCGGTGCCATGGGGGAGGAAGTGTGGGAAGCCGTTGATGAGTTGATAAAAAACAGAGAGAGTACTATCGACTTGATACTGGTCGTTACATCAGGTAGGGTGAATGCTTAGGGTGGGTTCCACACTATTGTCAATATGATTACGTGATTACTCCGATCACGGTGGATAAGATGGTCATGCGGAGCAGCCTCTCTTCTTCGACCATCGTGTTGGACTATGTCCGCAACAAGCCTGAAATTCCCTTGAGAGATATCCTTTTCTTTTGGAACAAGATAGACTACAAGGCCAATACCGAGGTGTTCGACCTCTATCAGATGATGATGTAGCGGCTAAAACTGACGGTGCTGGCAACCAGCGTTCCCGAAACGTACCGTTACGACAAGGAACTGTTCGTCTGCAGCAAGAGCTATTACCGCTGTACGCTGTTGTTGCCTCCGACCAAGTTGTTGAAAGGCTGTGAATTCGTAGAACTGGCATGAATAGACAATCATATTGAGTGAAAGAGGTATGGAAAAATATTGAAAATCCGGGCAGCCGCATAGGGATTGCCCGACTTTTTTAAGATGGATATTCAGGTGTGGGGTTGGCAGGTCAGTCCACGGGCTCGCCGCCATAGCGAAGGCGGCAGATAGCCTCGTGGATTTCACACATGATATGCAGCCGTAGCCGCTTGCTGATATGTTGGCTGTCGGAACGCATGAAGAGTTTTTGAACGATTTGACCGTACACTTTTTGGACGAGAAACGAAAACCAAAGGAATTAAGACTCCATAAGGTGGCACCGTTGGACGCGAAATTTCGGGCGGAAATCGGGGACTGCAAGACCGCCTCACCGGATATATTCCGATACGGGATTTGCACGAAGCGGTGCGACATGGCACCCACACTGAGAAAGTTCAACAGGCTGGGAGACTTGCGACTGGTCTGTGCGCCGCTTCTCAATGAGCGATGGATTGTCTCGCCGCCGGTTGCGCGACCGGATAATGCCCGGTTCCGCCGCCGGAAGTGAAGACGAGGATACCGTTTAAAAAGAAAAAACAGAGTATGAACATTTAACTCTTTGATATATGGAAAATGAACAGAATGGAACGCTAAAAGACGGCAGTGTATATGTAGTCATGGGATTATGTTACAGAGATTCCAGCGTCTGTCGGAAGTGGTGTATTGCCTGTGAAATGAAACAGAACCGTTCTCGAAGGATGATACCTATACCCGCCGGCTCACTCCGGAAATGTGGGAGGAAATAAAGTTATCACCCGTAGTGGTGGCTGATATGCTGGATGATTTGAGGCACGGGAACAAGTTCTATACGGGCGTTGAAACGGATAAGGGGGGCTTCTTTTCAGCCGGAACTATGAAGGGAACCACCAATATGGGGCCTTTATGGAGGAGAATATCGAGAGATGTTTCTTTGAGCCGGACTTTGAAGGAAAGTCGCTGACCGTGTATGAACTTCGGGGATGGCCTTGCTGATGGCGGGGAAGATAAACCTCTGTTATGATGATAACGATACCCTGTTACTATTGGAGAAGATTCCACCGGATGCCTTCCTTGATAAATCGGCTCTTAAAAGCGTACAGACAGAGGTGTATGACCTTTCACTCACGTGGGAGAATTATGCCCGGCTGCCGGACAATGAGAAGGGGATTGGCCTGTTCCAGAGCGTGGATAACTATGACCGGATGACCTTGCTTCATATCATGGACAAGGGTTATCCGAGGGACGGACTGATGGATGAGTATCCTGATAATTTCAGTTTCTATGAGAAATTTGAAAGGATAGAAAGAGCATTACTGGGCCGGAACAGATGGAATGTTTATGACGAGATGCAGGACAGAGCAAAGAAACTGGTCGGAAAACTGTTGCGCGAGCAATTTTCCGATACACGGCAGAAGGTGGAGATAAAGGAAAAAGTAGTTTTACGGAACAGTAAAAGTATAAGGATATAAGGGATAACGGAAAACAAGTGAGGGTTGGAAGGCGCATTGCCGGCGGATGTCGGTGATGTGCCTTTCACCTTTATATCGGGATTCTGAAAGTTTTTACTTTGAGTAAATATGGGGAAAGAAATGACATGACAATATTTCAGGGTATGTTTTAGGGGACAATGTACGCCAATGGGTGACTTTGATTCCGGAAGTTTTGTCGGATGTGGAAATGTGCTTTACTTTGCTTCACAAATAGTAAAATCATAAATCAAATTTATTATGGAGTTAGTTGTAATTGAGAAAAATGCGTATTTACGGTTAAAACAGCAGGTTGAGGATTTATTCACACAGATTGAAGCTGTTAAAAAGAAATTTGGAATTGTTGAAAAGGAAAAATGAATGGATGCCCAGGAGGTTTGCTTGGCTTTGAATATCTCCAAACGAACTTTGCAAAGCTATAGGGAATACGGAATTATTCCGTGTTCTTTTATAGGTGGCAAATATATGTATAAAGAGAGTGATTTGGTCAGAGTATTAACTCAAAAAGCAAGATAACATATGGATGGAGTAATCACAAAGCAGTCAGAAGAGTACATAATGATGATGAGAATACTTAAGAAATGTTCTAAAGAGGTACTTGAATTTCAAGATTTGCCTGTTCCTATCGCCAATGAGGTTTATATGACTGGTGAACAGGTATGTGGCGTGTTGCATATATCAAGCAGAACTTTGCAAAAGTTACGTGATGAAAAGGGGATAGCTTATACTGTTATAGGTGGTAAGTTTCTTTATCCTCTTTCTAAAATTGCAATTGTTATTGGAAGAAAATTATAAAAGTTATGTTCGTTAAATCAAGCGTTTGATTTGTATTTATGCCATTTTTTTACTACCTTTGTAAAAGTAAGAGTGTAACAGGAAGAAAGTTGCAGCATATTTGCGGTGAATTATTCGGTGTCATAGGAGTAGAGGCTTTTGGTAAGATGCTGATAATGAGTAGGGGAAATAAAAGTTAATCGTTCCCTGTCTCTCCGCAGAGCTCCAAAGACAAAAAGGATTCAAAGTATGACAAATCCCGTAAAACCTTGATTTTACGGGATTTTTATTTCTCTTCTCGGACATCTATCAGTAATTCGGGTTATATAATCAGTAATTTGGATACCTATATAATAAATAATACCCGCTACTTTTGTATCGCTATAACAATTGGATTTATATGTTTCAACTAAATAATATATCGTATGAAAAGATTGGTGTTGTTTATGATGGCAGTTATGCTGTTGTCTATTACTGTTAACGCACAGAAAAAAGGTGGTAAGACACTGGTAGCTTATTTCTCGGCAACGGGAACAACGGCAAGGGCTGCCAAGTTGGTGGCAGAAGCTGTTGATGGGACCCTCTACGAAATACAGCCTGCGAAAAAGTACACGGCTGCTGATTTGGACTGGCACGACAAAGCTTCGCGCAGCAGTGTGGAGATGTCGGATTCCAAATCACGTCCTGCATTGTATTCTAAATTGGGAAGTCTCGCGGAGTATGATACCATTTATATAGGTTTTCCTATTTGGTGGAATTTGGCTCCAAGAATCATCAATACATTTATAGAAAGCGGTGATTTTGCAGGTAAAACGGTTATTCCATTCGCCACTTCGGGAAGCAGCAGTATTTCTAATGCAGAAAAGGAATTGCAGACGAATTACCCCGGCATAAACTGGGGAAAAGGCAGGCTGCTGAATGGAGCGAGCCGGGAAACTGTCAAGCAATGGATTAAGAAATGAATTTCCAACCGAAACTTAAAGAAGTAGAGATGAAGAACATGGTAAAAAACATATGTGCGGCGATGGTTATTAGCCTTTGTGCTGCAGGACATTTGTCTGCAACAGAAAATAATCCTAATAATGATAATAAATTTATGGAAGAGAATTTGAATCTGACTCAAGAGTGGGACAAGACATTCCCACAGAGTGATAAAGTAGACCATAAAAAGATAACTTTCCACAACCGTTACGGCATTACACTTGCCGCCGATTTGTATGTACCAAGAATGTGACGGGTAAATTGCCTGCCATTGCCATCAGTGGCCCATTTGGTGCCGTGAAGGAACAAGCTTCGGGCTTGTATGCGCAGACATTGGCAGAACGTGGATTCCTGACGATTGTTTTCGATCCATCCTATACGGGAGAAAGTAGCGGCCAGCCCCGTTATGTGGCTTCGCCGGACATCAATACGGAAGATTTCAGTGCAGCGGTCGATTATCTTTCCACCCGTGACGATGTAGATGCAGAGCGCATCGGCATTCTCGGTATTTGTGGATGGGGAGGCATGGCGCTTAATGCAGCGGCTATCGATACTCGCATCAAGGCTACAGTTACGGCAACCATGTACGACATGAGCCGGGTCAATGCTAACGGTTATTTCGATTCTATGAATGCCGATGCACGGCATGAATTGCGGCGCCAGCTTAATGCTCAGCTACGGAGGATTATAGAAACGGTACATTTGCTCTTGGAGGAGGTGTAGTAGACCCGTTGCCTGCCGATGCTCCACAATTTGTGAAGGACTACCATGCCTATTATAAAACACCGCGCGGCTATCATAAGCGGTCACTCAACTCTAACCACGGATGGAACAAGACTTCACCGCTTTCGTTCATCAATATGCCTATCCTTTCATATAGTGATGAAATCCGTAGTGCAGTGTTGATGCTGCACGGTGAGAAGGCCCATTCACGTTATTTCAGTGAAGATGCTTTTAAAAAGTTGCAGGGTGATAATAAGGAACTGCTGATTATTCCCGGTGCAAACCATGTAGACTTGTATGACAATATAGAGGTAATTCCATTCGGCAAAATAGAGAGATTCTTCAATGAAATCTTCGATGACCGCCTTTAATGTGTTAGGAACCGGACGTACTTTTCTTTAGCCTGGTTCAGCAACTCCTCTTTCAGGCAGATGTCTTTCCGGAAAAGCGAATGCTCCGGGAAGATTTCTTTTTTCTTGGACGCCTTGTTCCAATTTCCTACTACATGCCCCTTATAGAGAAGTACCGGAAAGAACAATCCGTTGTTGGTGAAAGCTTTGGAATAGTCCTCTTTGGGTAGGACGTCCGTCCGGTCCTTGTATCCTATCAGGTATTCGTCGTAGGAGGGAAGAAGGTGCAGGTTACCGGTCGCCTTTCCAGATGTCCGGCAGGAGTCATGGATGTACCATGTCTGGCTGTTCCATTGTTCGGACATCAGTTCCGGTTCTATCAGAGAAATGGCTTGCCTTGCTTCCGTTAAAGGCAAACCAGACCACCAGGAGAAGTCTTGCAGGGTAGCAGGGGCATGGCTGCGGAAATAGGCTGTAGCCAGGCGGGCCAGCGCTTCTTCTTTCGTCAGTTCGGGGGTAGGTGGAACTCTTTCGTCCAGAAGGGCATAGGTGTGTTGCCGTCCATGGCATTCTCCGCTGCACACAATTCCTTCGACTTCGGCACGCGACATAAAGCGGGTCATGTGGTAGTTGTCTGCAAGCAGTCCCGAACGTTCAAAATGTTCCGCAAATCTTCTTGTTTCGTCAGGCTTCGCTTCCCGCTGAGGATATTCCCAAGTTAGGGTGTAGCTTCTGTCATATTGCTGTTCCGTGATTTCCAGACCATGTCCTTTTGCATAGGAATCATTGGCAGATTTGATGCGTTGTGCAGAGAGTTTCAGCATCCAACGAATGTCTTCTGCTGCTACCAGGTGCCATGTGGGACGCATTACGTGGGTTCTCAGTATTTCCCCTTGATGCAGGGCTTTTTCCACGGCTTGAATTCCCGGTGACTTCAACCGCATACCTACGGCCCATTTCACCATTGTATAGTCTTGTGCCTGCATGGCGCCCATCCAGGAGACCAGTTCTTTCGGGTGGCCGAAGAGTGGAGTGGACAGTTGCTGGTTCTGTAAGCGTATTTCAGGGATTCTCATGTCGGTATGGTATTCGTTTGTATCAATAGGAATCGCAAAGATAAGAAAAGCAGGTCATCGCAGGTATATCGTGTCCGCAATTATATTCTTTTGTTTCTTTTAACAGCTACTAATATAGCTATCTTTTATTTTTGCAACACACAAATTTGGAAAATATTCATAATTAAACAACCATAAGAACTTTTTTATGACTATGAGAACAAATTGTATTTTATTGTTAGTTATTTTGTTGGGAGCCTTTCCCTTAAATCGTGTACATGCCGATGAATCTGGAAGCATAATTCTGTACACTCCTTACACAAAAATTTCCGTGACGCCCGGAGCGTCCATTGATTACAGCATTGATTTGATTAACAACACGGACGGGGTTACAAATGCAAATCTCTCGGTCAGCGGATTGCCGGGCAGTTGGAAGCATGAAATCAAGTCAGGCGGCTGGACCCTCAGCCAGCTTTCTGTACTGTCCAAGGAAAAGAAAACGTTCAATTTGAAAGTGGAAGTTCCTCTAAAAGTAAATAAAGGAAGTTATCATTTCACAGTATTTGCCGGAGAAACCAAACTGCCGCTGGAGGTGATCGTGGCCCAGAAAGGAACTTACCAGACCGAGTTCACTACCGACCAGCCCAATATGCAGGGCAATTCCAAGTCCACCTTTACCTTCAATGCCACTTTGAAAAACCAGACGGCCGACCAGCAGCTGTATGCGCTGATGGCCAATGCCCCCAGAGGCTGGAGTGTCGTGTTCAAGCCTAACTATAAGCAGGCCACTTCTGCCCAGGTGGAAGCGAACAGCAGCCAGAATGTGAGTATAGAGATTGTCCCTCCCGCCAATGTGGAAGCCGGCAATTACAAGATTCCGGTACGTGCGGCTACTGGTACGACTTCTGCCGACTTGGAGCTGGAAGTTGTTGTCACGGGTTCCTACGAGATGGAATTGTCCACGCCCAGAGGATTGTTGAGTACCGAAATCACAGCAGGAGATGTGAAGCGTATCGAGTTGGTGGTCCGGAATACCGGTTCTTCATTGTTGAAAGATATCCAGCTTTCTGCCAATAAGCCGTGGACTGGGAAGTGTCTTTTGAGCCTTCGAAGATTGATATGCTGAAGGCGGGGGAAACGGCCAATGTCGTAGCTACCATGAAAGCATCCAAAAAGGCATTGCCCGGAGATTATGTGGCTACCATGACGGCCAAAACTCCTGAAGTGAATACAGACGCCCAATTCCGCATTGCCGTGAAAACCCCGATGATATGGGGATGGGTGGGCGTTTTGATAATAATCGTTGCCATAGGTGCCGTATGCTATCTGTTCCGTAAATATGGAAGGAGGTGAGCATGGACGAGCGAGTGATTGCATTGACAGACTTGACCAAGCAGTATGGGCGCTTCACTGCCGTAGACCGCATTTGCCTGACTATCCGTAAAGGGGAGATTTTCGGATTATTGGGGCCAAACGGCGCCGGCAAGTCAACTACCATCCTGATGATGCTGGGACTGACGGAACCCACTTCCGGCTCTGTGGAGATTTGCGGTATCGACTCTACCAGGCATCCTATCGAGGTAAAGCGGAAAATAGGCTATCTGCCCGAAGATGTGGGGTTTTATGATGACATGACCGGTCCGGAAAACCTTATATATACTGCGCGTCTCAATGGCATTTCGGATGCCGAAGCGAAAGTCAAGGCGCTGGAGCTGATGGAGCATGTGGGGCTTGCCGGACAGATGAAAAAGAAGACCGGGAAATATTCGCGCGGTATGCGCCAGCGATTGGGGCTGGCAGACGTGCTTATCAAAAATCCGGAAATTATAATCCTGGATGAACCTACTTCGGGAATAGACCTGCCGGTGTTCAGGAGTTCATCGAGCTCATTAGGCAGTTGAGCCGGAAGGAGGGACTGACCGTCTTGTTCTCTTCCCACCACCTGGACCAGGTGCAGAAAGTTTGCGACCGCGTGGGACTGTTCAACAGTGGGAAGCTGGTCACCTTGATTGATATGTCTGATTTGAAGGACAAGCATCAGGAATTATCTGATATTTATAACCATTATATGGAGGAAGGAGGAGAAAGGCATGAATAAAGTCAATTATCCTTTTCGGGTAGTCGTCAACAAGGAAATATCCGACCATGTGAAAAGTTGGCGGTTCATTATCTTGATGGGAATCATTTTGCTTACGTGCATGGGCTCACTCTATACCTCGCTTACCAACATAGGTGCCGCCATCAAGCCCAATGACCCGGACGGTTCGTTCCTTTTCTTGAAGTTGTTCACAGCCTCGGATGGCACATTGCCTTCTTTTGTGCAGTTTATCAACTTTCTGGGGCCGTTGTTGGGGATTGCGCTGGGATTCGATGCTATAAATCGGAACAGAACAAGGGGACGTTGAGCCGTATGCTGTCACAGCCTGTTCATCGTGATTGCATTATCAATGCCAAGTTCGTGGCTGCATTGATTGTGATAGGTATCATGCTGTTTGTACTGGGATTCCTCGTAATGGGCTGCGGGTTGATAGCGATAGGCATTCCTCCCACAGCAGAAGAATTTTGGAGGATTGTATTCTTTCTCATAATCAGTGTGTTCTATGTGGCATTCTGGCTGAATCTGGCCATTCTGTTTTCGCTTTGCTTCCGTCAGGCGGCCACCTCGGCATTGGCTTCGGTGGCGGTATGGTTGTTTTTCAGCGTGTTCTATACGATGATTGTCAATCTGGTTGCCAAGGCATTGAGCCCTTCGCAGCTGGCATCTCCTTATCAGATAGTCAGTTACCAGAATTTATTCTCGGTCTGATGCGTCTGGCACCTAGCGAACTGTTCAATGAGGCGACCACAACGCTGCTGATGCCTTCCGTCAGAAGTTTGGGGCCGTTTACTATGGAGCAGGTTCAGGGGGCCATTCCCAGTCCGCTGCCATTGGGACAGAGTCTTTTGGTGGTGTGGCCGCAGCTCACCGGACTGATTGCAGCTACTGTCATCTGTTTTGCTCTTTCGTATGTCATATTTATGAGACGGGAAGTCAGATCACGGTAATGATAAGTATGTTTTATTGAGTGTTGAAAGTCCGTTCCGGCATTGGTTGCTTGAACGGACTTTTAATATTATTTGCCCGAACATTTGGTAATTCCAAAAACTTTCCTTACTTTTGCGCCCCGAACAAGGAGAGGTGCTCGAGTGGTTGAAGAGGCACGCCTGGAAAGCGTGTATACCCCTAAAGGGTATCGGGGGTTCGAATCCCCCTCTCTCCGCAGAACCTACTGGACAAAACAGGACAGTAAGAGGACAAAAACCTACAAATCAGCGATTTGTAGGTTTTTTTATTGCCTATAAGTCTTGTTTCCAAGACAGCAAAAGGACTTGAAAAGACAGAGTTTCGTTACTAAATCGTTACCCTTTTCCTACCGGACAAAAACGGTAACGATTTGTCCGAAAATGACCGCAGGAAGTCCGAATTTGTCCACCGTCTAAATATCTCACATTTAAATTGTTATCATTAATTTTGTAACTTAAAAAATGTGAGTTTATGAAGAGTGCATTCAAAGTCCTTTTCTATTTAAAGAAAGGTTCTGAAAAGAAGAACGGTGAGGTTATGATTATGGCAAGAATTACCATTGACGGTAAGTTGTGCCAGTTCAGTACGAAACAAAGCATTTTGCCCGAAAACTGGAATATAGCAGCGGGTAAAGCTAAAGGTAAGGATGCAGGCAGAATAAATGCCTTATTGGAGGATATAAAAGCATCCCTGAATAATATCTACCACGAACAGCAACGGCGTGATAACTATGTGACAGCCGAAAAGGTGAAGAATGAATTTTTGGGACACAGTGAAAAACACGAAACCATTTTAGACCTTTTCAAAAAGCACAATGACGATGTTAAGCAGTTGGTCGGCATATCTAAGACGATTGCCACCTACCGTAAATACGAAGTGACCCGCCGCCATTTTGCCGAGTTTATCCAAAGCAAGTACAATATATCGGATATTGCCATCAATGAAATCACTCCGATGTTTATTACAGACTTCGAGTTGTATTTGCGTACTACCTGTAAATGTGGTTATAATACGACTGCCAAGTTTATGCAGTTCTTTAAACGCATTATCCTGATAGCCCGTAATAACGGCATCCTGATAGGTGACCCCTTCGCCAATTATAAAATACGTTTGGAAAAAGTGGATAGAGGGTATTGACGGAGGACGAAATTAAAATCATCCTTAAAAAGAAGATGGTTTCCGAACGATTGGAAAATGTCAGGGACTTGTTTGTCTTTTCCTGTTTCACTGGTTTGGCTTATGTGGATGTCGCCAACCTTACCCAAGAGAATATACGCAAATCATTTGATGGCAAGTTATGGATAATCACCAAACGCCAAAAGACCAATACGGACGTAAATGTTCCCTTGCTGGATATTCCCAAAATGATATTGAAGAAGTATAAAGGCAAGCTGCCGAACGGTAAGATACTTCCGGTAATCAGCAATCAAAAACTTAATGCGTATTTGAAAGAAATTGCGGACGTTTGCGGCATTAAAAAGAACTTGACATTTCACCTTGCCCGGCACACATTCGCGACTACAACCACGCTTGCAAAGGGTGTTCCCATCGAAACGGTCAGCAAAATGTTGGGACACACCAATATAGAAACCACGCAAATTTACGCCCGCATTACCAATAATAAAATAGGTAACGATATGCAGGGACTTGATAAGAAATTTGTCGGTATCGAGAAGATTTATAAAGAAGCCCTGTAATCATTCAAACAAGGAACTTGCCGTGAAAGCGGTAAGTTCTCCACCTTATTAATACTCACTTTAAAATAAAATAAGCGCATGAAAAGACAGTATCATAAAGAGTATCTGACCCGTGAAGAACTGACCGCCTTTTTAAAGGTGAAACTTTCTTCTGAACGTCTTGAAAAAGTCCGTGATGTTTTCGTGTTCTCCTGTTTCACCGGGCTGGTTTATGAAGATTTGAAAAAGCTGCGTGCAGAACAGCTTGTGACGTTATCTAGTGGTAGCCACTATTTGCAGATGTATGTTTCTATGACCCGTTTTCCCCGTACTATTCCCCTGCTGGATATTCCTTATAAAATAATTGAGAAGTACAAAGGGCAGCAAAGGGACGGCAGGTTGCTTCCGCTTTTTCCTTTGCCTGTTATGAATATCCGGTTACGGGAAATAGCTTCTGAATGTGGCATAGACAAAATTATCACCACATTTTCAGCCCGCCGGACATTTGCCACTACGATAGCTTCGGAAAACGGCATTCCCCTTGAAACCGCAGCCAAGATATTGGGGCATAGTCTTTTGAAAAGCACGCTTTCAGTCACCTGCTTTACAGAAAACAAGATAGCCAGCGATATGTACGCTATTTCCGGGCAATTCAAAGATATGGAAACCATGTTTAATTTATAAATAATAGAATTATGGACTTACAAATCATTCAGAACAAGATTTTTGAAATCAGGGGTTACCGTGTAATGCTTGATTTCCATTTGGCAGAACTTTACGAAGTGCAGACCAAAGTATTGAAACAAGCAGTGAAACGTAATGAAAAACGCTTCCCGCCTGATTTTCGTTTCACTATGACGAAAGAGGAATGGCACGAACTGGTCACAAATTGTGACCAGTTGCCGGAGAGCCTGAAACACAGCTATGTACTTCCCGATTGTTTCACAGAACAGGGCGTTGCCATGCTTAGCAGCGTGTTGCGTAGTCAGACCGCCATAGACGTGAATATCTCCATCATGCGTGCATTCGTCCTCATGCGGCAAATGTCAATCGGTTACGAGGAACTTCTTAGACGCATCGAAGAACTGGAACAGAGTACGGATGCACAATTCAGCGAGGTGTACCAAGCATTGACCCAGTTATTAAGCAAGCCTGAACCGAAGCCACGAAAACCGATAGGGTATAAAACCTATGACGAATAACATAAGGTATGTTCGTTTTCTAAAGGGGTATCACCGATGATGCCCCTTTTTTAGTTCCCTAAAGTAATGTATCTCAATCACAAATTTTAGCAAAGTTACAGTCCGGCGAGGACAAATACCAAATCCGAGCCGTTCCGGTTTTCTAAAAAATCTCCACACCTACGGGTCGTATTTTTTGAAAAGATATGGTTGAAGTCCCCGCCAAACTGTGGGTGTCCGGCAAAATTTCTTATTGTTTAATTTAAAATTCAGTAGTCATGAAAACAACAAAATTTACCATGCCGGAAATCACTATCTTTTATAAAGACAATGTAAAAGCATCCGAAAGGGTGAAAATACTCTCATCCGAAACGTCCTATTCTTATCTGAAACCGTTCTATGCGGAATGTATGGAACACCACGAAGAAAGCTATGTAATGTTCCTCAACCGGGCTAACAAGGCTTTAGGCGTTTCCCTGATTTCTAAAGGTGGGATGGCTGAAACTGTAATGGACGTGAAAATCATCCTGCAAACCGCCTTGAAAGTCCACGCTTCGGGGATAATCCTCTCATATAACCACCCATCGGGCAACCTACGTCCGAGCGAGCCGGACAAACAAA
>ENA-OQJX01000552-OQJX01000552.1-human-gut-metagenome-genome-assembly--contig:-NODE-552-length-17978-cov-5.392654_pt1 | contig 17978 bp, 23 predicted proteins | sample MGYA00242615_ERZ504782 | MGnify/ENA primary metagenome ERZ504782 (study PRJEB26092, sample SAMD00036354) | human gut metagenome | host: Homo sapiens | study: EMG produced TPA metagenomics assembly of... | reverse complement strand
GTACCACATGGATGGAAACCGGATTGAACCTGCATGGCTTTTTCGGACAGGTAAAATGAAATGGAGGTATGATGAATTGACGATAGTGGCGGACTTTACACCGAAAGTAAGACTGGACGGGCCGCGCATTCAGATATTCGACCTGTTTGAAACAAATGCTTATTGTTTTGTCTTTTATACAATTTCGGAATATAAGGGAGAAAAGATGAAACCGTTTATGGCACTATATGATAAAAAACAGAACTTGTTTTATCCACATGCGAATCTCGTTTCTTCATATGCTTACTTGTCGGTGGAGAAGGGTAGGAGATTGATGAAAACATCTGTCCCTGGCTCTCTATATGCGATAAAAGAAGCCGTTGATCTGGCTGGAAAGGATGGTTTTGAAATGATAAAGGAGGATGATAATCCGGTGTTGCTGCGCTATGCATGTGAATAACGAAATCATATCCTCCTTTATCGGACTTGGAAAAATGATCCATACTAAAGTTTTTCTGATTTTCAAGTACAGGCAGTTCGTGTACGGGCGATTTGAGAACCGTCTTTACAATAGCAACCCTGCCGCCACCTCTTCCGCTACCGCCTCACTCTTGATGGCGGCTACCAGGGCGAGGCCGAAGTTCATGACTAATCCGGGACCTTTGCCGGTTATCACATTATCGGAAACTTCAACGGCTTCACCGGTGACGTTTGCGCCGATCAGTTTCGTTTCAAACCCTGGATAGCAGGTCGCGTTACGGCCTTTTAATAAGCCGAGTCCGCCCAATACCATAGGAGCGGCACAGATGGCTGCTACGATACGGCCTTCGCGGTATTGCCCGAGCAATGCTTCTTTGACAGCCTCCGAATCGTTCAGGTTCGATGCCCCCGGCATGCCTCCGGGGAGGATGAGGGCATCGTATGCCGGGGAATTTATCCCCTGGCAGAGATTGTCCAATGTCGTGTCGGCCGTGACCGGAATATTATGTGCACCCATGACAACCGTGTCGGTTGTGATAGAAACGGTTGTCACTTCGATTCCTCCACGACGTAGAATATCGACTGTGCCCAGGGCTTCCATTTCTTCGAAACCGTTCGCTAAGAATACAATTGCTTTCTTCATGTTGTTCTTATTTAAGTTTATACAGATAGGTGATCGTACCACTCTGGTTGTTCGCTCCGCTAATGCTGTTGAACTTGGCGCGTTTAGCCGCGTCCAGAGCACTCTTACGCATAGAACCGTTGTCGATGTTAGTACCCTTACCTATTTCTGCAAATATAACATTTCCTTTTGGATCTACCGTAATGTTGATTACGATTCGTCCCTCTTCTTGGATCGTGTAGGCAGGGCGGGGAAGCCCTCCTCGGCCGATCGAGCGTCCGTTCAGGTTGAATGAGCCGTAGCCTCCCACGCCTTCATTGGCTCCGTGGTCGGAATTGCCGAACGGGCTGCCTTGGTTGCCGGTTCCTGATTCGGCATCCCCCTGGCTGTTCCCTTCCTGACTTCCCATGCCGAAAGCTCCTGCGACCTTGTTGCTGATGGCCTGTTCTTTCTTACGGCGCTCTTCGGCGAGGCGTTTCTTCTCGGCTTCCTCTTTGCGGATACGTTCTTTTTCGGCTTCCTCTTTCCGTTTCTTTTCCTCTTCTTTCTTGCGTAACTCTTCTTTCTCTTTTTTCTTTTTCGCTTCTTCGATCGCGACGCTTTCCTCCATATCCTGCGTTATCAGTTCTTCCTTGGGGGTTTCAACCTTCGGCTGGGGTACGGGGGGAGGAGGAGTAGTCGTTTCCTCGGGAGGTTCCTGGCCGGTATATTTAGGTTCGAATGTCCCTGCTGCCGCATTGACATTACCGAAATTCACCAGAATACCGCCATCCTCATCGGGCACGACGGTCCTCAGGACCGTGAAACCCAGAATCAGCAGGATAAACAGGTGAAAAGCCACCGAACCTGCTATACCGTATATGTCATCTTTGTTTAACTTCATAATTTTAAAGAGTTGAAAGGTGAAAGTTGAAAGTTTTTAAGAGTTAAAGTTGAAAGTTAGAATAGCGACGCGAAGCCACTTTCAACTCTCCACTTTCCACTTTCAACTATTTGGCCTTGTGGCAAGCACCATCTTAAACTTATTCTGGTTTGCGATGTTCAGGATACGCACGATTTCCTTATAAGGGACCGTTTCGTCAGCATACAATGCAACAAACATCTCCGGCTCTTTTGCATAACTGTCTTGCAGGAACGGCGTGATTTCTTCGAATGACACTTGCTTTTCCCGCTGGTTACCGAAAGCGACATAGTAATTCAAATTCGCATCTATCGTGACACGTGTAAGCGGTTTGGCGGCTGTCTGCTTTTGCGCCTGCGGGAGCGTCACCTTGATAGCGTTCGGAATCACGACGGTGGAGGTAACCATAAAGAAAATCAACAGCAGGAATATGACGTCCGTCATGGAAGCCATGCTGAAGCTTTCGTTTACTTTTGTTCTTCGTTTTAAAGCCATAACTTTTTTGAGTTATGATTTATGATTTATGATTTATGATTTATCATCGACGCATAAATCATAAATCATAAATCATAAATCTTTAGTTTGCAGGTTCATTCAATAAGTCCATAAATTCCATTGTGCGGGCTTCCATCTTGTTTACCACGTTGTCTACCTGCGAAACCAGATAGTTGTAGGCAAACAGGGTGATGATACCGACTACGAGACCGCCTACCGTTGTTACCAGCGCTTCATAGATACCTCCGGACAACAGGGATACGTCTACATTTGTTCCGGCATTTGCCATATCGAAGAAAGCGCGTACCATACCGGTCACCGTACCTAAGAACCTAACATAGGGGCGCCGGCGGCTGTGGTGGCGATTAGCGGAAATCCTTTTTCGAGCTTGGCGATCTCCAGGTTACCCACGTTCTCGATAGCGACCAGTACGTCGTTCATCGGGCGTCCCAGGCGGGTGATGCCTTTCTCGATCATGCGGGCGGAAGGGGTATTGGTGCTCCGGCATAGGTTCAGGGCCGAATCGACCTTTCCTTCATGGATATAGTCCTTGATGCGGTTCATAAATGTTTCATCTTCCTGTCCGGCGCGACGGATGACCATCAGGCGCTGGATAAATATATAACATGCCATCAACGAGAGTAACAATAGGACAACCATAATCCAACCGCCTTTAAAAGCGAGGTCGATTACATTGATTTCAGCTTCCGTGGGTGCTGTTACCGCCGTGAGGTCCGGCATCTGTTCTGCTGTTTGTGCCCCTACTGCTTGTAGGGAAAGTAAAATGCTCATATTGTTTTGAAAAAATTAAAGAATGAATAATTAAAGACTTAAAGAGTTGAAAATTAAGGAATGAAAGAATGAATAGTCGATTTTTAATTCTTTAATTCCTTAATTAACAATGCCTCCTTGTACAAACGGATCGTCTCTTTCAGCCCGTAATAGAGAGCATCGCTGATCAGGGCATGGCCGATGGAAACTTCATCCAGTCCCGGGATATTTTGATGGAAATAAGCCAGATTTTCTAAGCTCAGGTCATGACCGGCATTTACACCTAATCCCAAGTTCTTGGCAAGTTGGGCGGCAGCGATAAAGGGAGCGATTGCTTCTTCACGATTCTGAGGGTAGAGGGTCGCATAAGGTTCCGTGTATAACTCGATACGGTCGGTTCCTGTCTTGGCGGCCCATTCAATATTCTCAAGATCTGTTCCGATGAATATGGAGGTACGGATACCGTGTGAGGTAAAAGTTTCGACTAACTCGCTCAACTGGTCGAAGTGGGTTCTTACATCCCAACCTGCATTCGATGTGATGGCATCGGGAGCATCCGGCACCAATGTCACCTGCGTCGGTTTTACTTTCAGAACCAGGTCTATAAACTTTTCGCAAGGATAACCTTCTATGTTAAACTCTGTTTTTATTTCCGGTTTCAAGGCATACACATCGCTGTACCGGATATGACGTTCGTCCGGTCTGGGATGAACGGTAATCCCTTGTGCACCGAAAGCTTCACAATCTAATGCTACTTTTAATACGTTTGGTACATTGCCACCGCGTGCGTTACGAATGGTTGCCACCTTGTTAATGTTTACACTTAAATTTGTCATCGTATATCGTTATATCTTTTTTCTTTCATTACATTTGCACAAAAGTATCGGCAAATTTAGCAGTATTTAGGGAATATACAGAAGAATGTTGGTGAAAGATTTCATAACGAAGGAATTTCCGGTGTTAAAAAGTTTTGACACCGGGGAATATGCATTAGCTTTGATGGATGATTTTAAGTTAAAGCATCTGCCATTGTTGAACGAAAACGTATATCGGTGTCTGGTTTCTGAAAAAGACCTGTTGGCGATGCCTGATCCGACTGCTACTATCGGAGATCCGGTATTGTTTTCACCGAGTGTCCGAGAAGATACCCATATCCATGAGGCGTTGGCACTGGCCGCCCGCTATCAGTTGAGCCTCCTTCCGGTTGTGAGTGCGGAGGGGGAGTATAGCGGGGCCATTACGCGTGATAAACTGATCGATATCCTGTCCGAACTTTGCAATGCCGATACGGCCGGAAGTGTTTTTGTGCTGGAAGTGATGCCGCAGGATTATTCGATGACGGACATCGCCCGCTTGATAGAGGCGAATAATGCGCATGTCCTGAGCCTGCTTTCCTATACGGATAAGACGACCGGGAGGTTGCATTTGATTATCAAGATCGATCTGGAAGATGTATCTCCTGTGATCCGTAGTTTTGAACGTTTTAATTATACAGTCCTCTACTATTTTATGGAAAAGGGGATGGTGGACGACTTGTTGCAACAACGGATGGAAGAATTGGTCTATTATATGAATATATAAGCAATTGATAATTGACAATTAGGAAAATATGAATCGGGTATGAAGAAAGTTGGGGTTTTCGGGAGCGAATATCAGGCGGATAAGCAACTTGTGATTAGGCGGTTATTTGAAAAACTGGCTTCTTTGGAGGCAGAGGTTTTTGTGGACCGTGACTTTTATCTCTTCCTTACGGATGCTTTGAATTATGAACCTGCGGTATCGGGCATCTTGACAAGCGACGAGTTTGATTTGGATGTGGCGTTGAGTCTGGGGGGGACGGGACATTCCTGCGTACTGCCGCCAGGGTGAATAAGCAGGACATTCCTATTTTGGGCATCAATACCGGCCGCCTCGGTTTTCTGGCAGATGTGGCAAGCAAGGATATAGAAGATACGCTGGACGAATTATTTAAGAATTACTATAAGACGGAAGAACGTACTTTATTGCGCCTTCATACGGAAGACCGGGTGTTTCACGGTTATAATTATGCCTTGAATGAGATTGCGATCCTGAAACGGGACACCTCTTCCATGATTACGATCCATACGGCGCTCGACGGGGAATATCTGACTTCTTATCAGGCTGATGGTTTGGTCATCTCTACGCCGACAGGTTCGACGGCCTATTCGATGAGTGTGAACGGTCCGATTATCATTCCGCAAAGCAAGAATTTAGTCTTGAGCCCGGTCGCACCGCATTCGTTGAATGTCCGTCCGCTGGTAATTCCGGATTCCTTTACGATTACTCTGGGGGTGGAAAGCCGGAATAAATATTTCCTGATCGCTCTTGACGGGCGTTCCGAGATCTTCCCGACCGGTATACAATTGCGGGTGAGCAAAGCCGATTATACGACTAAAGTGATCAAACGATATAACCATACTTTTTATCAGACCCTCCGTGAAAAGCTCATGTGGGGAGCCGATACAAGGATGAAATAGGTAGCTCTCTTTGTGTGTTATTGTGTGCCTGAAACCCCGTTTGTTGTTAGCGGAAGTGTGAACCAGAACGTAGAGCCTTTTCCCAAAGTGGAATAGACGCCGATTTTCCCACCTAATTTTTCAATGATGCTTTTGCTGATGGATAGTCCGAGACCCGTCCCTTGTTTGTGGGTATTCAGTTTGACAAACCGGTCGAATATGTTGTTGCATGCTTCTTCGCTGATTCCGATGCCTGTATCTGTCACGGATACATATATCTTATCTTTTTCCAATAGGTAATCCAATTTGATTTCGCCATCCGATGTGAATTTGATAGCATTGGTCAGGAAATTGGAGATTACCTGTGTGAGCCGTTTCGGATCGGAATTGAGTTCGACGGATGGTAAGTCCCGATTGAAAGAGAAACATACATGATCTGGTATTTTCAAGGCGTGGACAGCATAGATTTCCTCGCAAATTTCTTTGAAGTCGAACTTTTTTAGATGGATGTCGAATGTGCCGGCTTCTATTTTTGAGAAATCGAGAATGTCGTTGATCAGCTGCAAGAGCAGGTCACTGTTCTTGTTGATGATATCCACATAGAAATGCCGTTCGTCCATATCTTCCTCTTGCATATCTGCGAGAATGCTGGAAAAACCGACGATTGCGTTGAGGGGCGTCCGTATTTCGTGGCTCATATTTGCCAGAAACATCGATTTGAGTTTATTGGATTCCTGGGCTTTTGCGAGTTCGATGTTTTTTTGATGTCGTTCTTTCTCTGCTGCACGTAGTTTCTCCCGTATATTTATTTCATTTGTGATATCGGTCAAATAATAGAGTATTTTCAGAGGTTTTCCGTTTTCATCATATTTATATGGTTGTACAAATGCTTTGACCCAGATGTATTCATCTGAACAGGCGCCTGTATTGGGCAGTATATCCTTTTATTTCCCCCTTGATCAACTTTTCGAAAGCTTCCGTCAATACCCGTTGGTGATCGTCCGGATGTACAAGCTGGTAGAAGTCTTTTCGAGAGGTCAGGTTGCATTCTTTTAATTTAGAAGGTTTGGCAGGATCGCGTAGTTCGAGGTCTATATGCATCTTATCCTCTTTGATATCGTACTCCCACATAAGAGAATCTCCGTCTCCGATAACTGTTTTCAATTTGTTAAACAATTCGTTGGTTTCTTCGATCTTCTTATATTTCTCTGTTTCATCGCTGAACATGATGATGTACCCGTATATGTTTTCATCCTCGTCTTTCAAAGGAAGACACTTGATAGATAGATATAAGATCGTATTTTCTTGTTGGGGATTTATGTGGTAATATTGGTTTGTCTTTATTTTGTCAAAAGCATATTGGCAATCGAACGCGACTTCCTCACCCTTTTTCAAGCGGTGAATCTGGTCTGCCGGAAAATTGGGATTTTCGAATAGGTTTATGCCGATAATATCCGTGCGTTTTATGGCGAATAGCTGTTCGTCTGTTTCATTCAGATCGATCAAATTGCCTTCTCCGTCGTATAGTTCGATACCTATTGGAAGTTTCTGGTAGATGTTTTCCAAGTTCAGTTCTTTTTTCAAAGGGTTGTGTGTAGAAAAATGAGGCATATCCATTTTTTGCATATCTCGTTTATTGGTTTGTTGTTTTATGACAAAGGTAATGATAATCCTATGATTTTGTAAAAAAAAATAATTGTGAAATTAGGGAATATAAATGGATTGTTATTTTTGATACCCGGCTAAAGTTATACGGAATTGCTGCTTTTGTATACAAAACTGGAACAGGTCGTTGCCTAAGGGGGAAAATGTGTATCTAAAATTATGTTTTGTAGCATGATTTTGTTAAACATGGTTAAGTGAATGAATTTTCCAAGTAAAAAAGTATGCTACATAACATAAAAGTCTATATATTTGCACTGTGTTTTTCATGGTATTAGATTTAAGGTTAACAATGAAGATTGGCTGTCCGTGACGGATAGCCTTTTTTTGTATATGATTTTCTATAACATATCTGCCGTTTTGCCATTGGACTATGATAGCATGGATTTGCAGGATAACCGTAGAACAGTGGTTATATAAGGGAAAAACTATATCTTTGTACGCAATTTATATGTCAATATTCAAAAATAGATATGAAGAGAGTTTTCTGTCCTAAGTGTGATAATCAGTTAGCGTTTGATGAAACAAAGTATCCGGAAGGTAAAGTGTTGGCGTTCGTATGCCCGCAATGTGGTTCCCAATTCAAGATCAAGTTAGGACGAAAAATAGTCCGTACTGAATCGGGACAGGAAAAAGAGGTGAAGGAACCGGACTTTTCCTGCGGTTATATTACAGTAATCGAAAATGCTTTCGGGTTCAAGCAGGAACTTCCCCTCGTAATGGGCGATAACGTGATCGGTCGCCGTAATAAAGATACCGACGGAGTCGATGTCCCCATCATCACGAGTGACCCCAGTATGGGCCGTAAGCATTGTGTGATAAATGTGAAAGAAGATAAAGGAGGGAAGCTCGTTTATACATTGCGCGATTTCCCGAGTCTTACCGGAACATTTTTGTGCAGCGTACTTGTCGGAAAAAAAGAACAGGTGCGGATCGGTGAAGGCGCCATTGTAACGATCGGTGCTACCACCTTTATTCTCCATGTACCGGGAGGAGAGGAAGAGTAGTCTTTTCGATTTGAACTTAGATACTGTCCGGAGTGAAACTGACCTCCTGCATCAGGGCGATAAGGGAGATAGGGGGAATTTGGCGTAGGTTTCGGGAGAGATGGATGCAAAAAATCTCTTTCGACTCCGGGGCAGTAAACTAAGCTAAAGAATCATTATTCATGCTTTTTGTTTTCGACTTCGAGTATAAAACAACTCATATCGGGTTTGGCTCACGCCCTTTTACATAAAGAACCACAAAGATATTAAACGAAAGTTTCATTGATTATGACCAAGTGGACCTTAAAAGGCTATCAATTAGCCTGTAATCCTTGTATTGTATTAAAATGTAAGTGTTAAATCGGATATTTCGAACAATCTTTCTGACAGATCCTTTTTTATATGTACTTTTGCAATCGAAAGAGGCAATAAGGTTAATTAAATGGAACAGAACAAGGTACAGGCCACTACGGGAATCACCTTCCGGGTACTGGTCGCTTTGAGTATATGTCATTGCTTGAATGACACGTTACAGTCCGTTATCTCGGCTGTTTATCCACTATTTAAGGAAGATTTAGGGTTGAGTTTTGCCCAGATCGGGTTGATAACGCTCGTCTACCAGTCGGCAGCATCCGTATGCCAGCCATTGACTGGATTGTTTTTGACAAATGGCCTTCGGCATGGTCATTGCCGACAGGGATGAGTTTTACGCTCGTGGGGTTGTTGAGCCTGGCTTTTGCTGGTACGTTGCCGCTGGTCCTTTGCTCGGTAGCATTGGTCGGGATTGGTTCGTCAGTCTTCCATCCGGAGGCCTCCCGGTTGACTTCACTCGCATCGGGCGGAAAGCGAGGATTGGCACAATCGCTGTTCCAGGTCGGGGGAAATTTGGGCGGATCATTGGGACCGTTACTTGCTGCCGTGTTTGTTGCTCCTACGGGCGGAAGCATATCGCCTTGTTCACGATCTTGGCCTTTACCGCGATTATGGTGATGATCCCCGTCGGACACTGGTATAAAGGTCTCCTGCTCCGGTTGAAGAAAGCGGAAGTAGAAATGCCAAAGACACATGTCCGTACTCCGCTCCCGATGGGAAAGACCGTCTTCTCGATAGTGATCTTGCTGATTCTGATCTTCTCCAAATATATTTATATGGCGAGTTTGAACAGCTACTACACCTTCTATCTGATTCATAAATTCGGGGTTAGTGTGCAAGCTCCCAACTTTACCTGTTCGTCTTCTTGATCGCGACGGCAATCGGAACGCTATTAGGCGGACCGATCGGTGATCGGGTAGGACGGAAATACGTGATCTGGGCCTCTATCTTAGGAGCCGCCCCATTTACACTGATCATGCCCCATGTGGAAAACCTGTATCTGACGGCGATTCTTAGTTTCTGTGTCGGTTTGACCCTGTCGTCGGCTTTCCCGGCTATATTGGTGTATGCACAGGAATTGTTACCTTATAAATTAGGCTTGATTTCCGGACTCTTTTTTGGTTTTGCCTTCGGGGTGGCGGGGATTGCATCGGCCGTATTGGGGAATATGGCTGACCGGTATGGTATAGAGGCGGTCTATAACGTCTGTGGCTATATGCCCCTTATCGGACTGGTCACGTGGTTCTTGCCCGACCTTAAGAAGAAACGATAGGGGCAGGGGAACAATAAAGGCGATCGCCTTGTTATAAATCATAAATTTCGCACAAACTAAATTTAGACACACTTATGATTTATAACTTTACTCACTTCAGCATTGCCCTGCTGTGGCTTCTTCCTGCCTTTGCCTCTGCCCAAACAGAGGCAATGGACTTGTCGCTGGAGCAATCCCTCACGCTCTTGCAAAGCGAGAACAAAAGTCTCAGGATTGCCGGGAAGGAAGTGGAGCTGGCGAAGAACGAACATCAGAAGCTCAATGCTTTCTGGTATCCCACTATCAGTGCCGCAGGAGCTTATGTGCATATGTCGAACCCGGTCGAGGTACACCAGTCCTTGAACCAATTCACCGATCCGGCGAAAGAGTATGTCCATTCTATCTTGCCCAACGACCAGTTTATCTCATCACTTCTTGATAAGATCGGACAAAACACGTTGACGTTGCCGCTCATTTCGCAGAACGTTACGTCGATCGATGCCAACCTGACCTGGTCTATCTTTACAGGTGGTAAACGTATTTATGCCAGTAAGATAGGCAAGAAGCTCGTGTCCGTCGCCGAAGTCAACCGCGAACAGGTAAGCGCGAACCAGCAAGCATTGCTGATCGAAAGCTATTTCGGCTTACGACTCGGCCAGCGGGTTGTCGAGGTAAAGGCGGAAACCTATAACTCCCTGAAAACCCATTACGACCAAGCTTTGAAGTTAGAACAGCAAGGATGATCAACCGGGCCGAACGCCTTGTCGCTCAGGTAAGCATGGAAGAGGCGAAGCGTGAACTCGAATCTGCCCGGAAAGACCTCGAAGTCGCCAGTCAGGCACTTAAGAGTCTGATCAATATAGGGGAAGAACAGGAGATTCGTACGACAACCTCCCTCTTTATCAACGAGAGCATCCCTTCGGCCAATTACTTCAAGGAGATGATCCCTTTTAACAACTACCTGGTCAACCAACTGAAACTACAGGAGAATATCGCCGGTGACCAGTTGAAGATCGGCCGTTCAGGCTACCTCCCAACATCGCCCTGATCGGCAAGCAGACTCTCTATGCGGACGGACTCGACAAGTACCTCATGCCGCGTACGATGATCGGGGTTGGTTTTACCTGGAACATCTTCGACGGCCTCGACCGGGAGAAACGTATCCGGCAGGCACGCCTGACCAGTCAGTCGCTCGCCATCGGAAAAGAGAAGGCTGTGACCGATTTGCAGGTTGGGGTCGATAAGTTCTACTCCCAGATGCAGAATGCGATGGACAATGTCAAGGCGTTGAATACGACACTTGAGATGAGTAATGAATTGGTCCGTATCCGTGAGAAATCCTTCAAAGAGGGAATGGCGACCTCCTCGGATGTGGTAGACGCTGAAGTGGTGCTCTCGAAAGTGAAGACCGCCTTCCTGCTCGCTTACTACCAGTATGATGTAGCGCTCGCCAATCTCCTGTCTATTTGTGGTATTCCCGAAACTTTTCATCAATACCGGATGGACGGTAAAACAGAGATCTTATAAACATAAAACCGTATAATCATGGACAAATCGAAAAAATATCTGACGATCTCCTTCATAGTAGTGCTGATCGCCGTCATCATCCTGTCTTTCACAGGTATGCTCCTGTTGAAAGACAAACCTGTGATCTTGCAGGGACAAATTGAAGCAACCGAGATACGCATCTCCGGGAAACTGCCCGGCCGTATCGACACATTTTTAGTAAAGGAAGGGCAGAATGTGAAGGCCGGCGATACCCTTGTGGTCATCAACAGCCCCGAAGCACTCGCCAAATATCAGCAAGTGAATGCTCTCGAAAGTATCGCCCGTTTCCAGAACCAGAAGGTAGACGAGGGAACGCGTAAGCAGATCATTGCCACTGTCCAGCAACTTTGGAACAAGTCGAAGTCGGACCTCGAACTGGCAAAGACCACCTACAACCGTATCGAAGCCTTGTATAAAGACAGCGTCGTTTCTTCGCAACGGAGGGACGAGGTGAAAGCTTTGTATGAGGCCGCCGTAGCCGGTGAGCGGGCAGCCTGGAACCAATACCAGATGGCACTCGACGGTGCCCAGATACAGGATAAAGAGAGTGCCCGATCTCTGGTGAACGCCGCTAAAGGTACGGTTGAAGAGGTTGCCGCTCTTTTGCAGGATGCCCGTTTGACAGCCCCGGAATCCGGTCAGATATCGACAATCTTCCCGAAAGGGGAGTTGGTCGGAGCCGGTATGCCTATTATGAACCTGATCGTGCTTGACGACGTGCATATTGTGCTGAATGTCCGCGAAGACCGCCTGCCGCTCTTCCCGATGGGAGGGACGTTTGTTGCTGATGTTCCGGCAATCAATAAGAAGAACATCGAGTTTAAGATCAATTATGTCAGCCCTTTAGGTAGCTTCGCCACTTGGAAATCGACCAAGCAGACAGGTAGCTACGATCTCCGTACGTTCGAGATACACGCCCTGCCGGTCGGAAAGGTGGATGGGTTGCGTCCCGGAATGTCGGCACTGGTTGAATTGACAATTGATAATTGACAATGGGCAATTTTAAGAATAGTATGATGAATAGTCAACTGTCAATTATCAATTGTCCATTCATACGGGTTCTTCGAAGAGAACTTGTACGGATGGTCTCGCGACGTCTCTATTTCGGGGTGTGTATCGTGCTGCCGCTGTTCTGCATCTTCTTCATGTCCACGATCTTCGGGAATGGGCAGATGGAGAACATACCCGTCGGTATTGTCGATGGAGATAATACCTCTATGTCGATGGAAGTCGTGCGGACAGTCGAATCCGTCCCTACTTTCAAGGTTATGCATCGCTATGCCGACGAGACGGCTGCCCGGCGTGCCACCCAGTCGAAAGAAATATACGGCTATCTCGTGATCCCTACTGGTTTCACGGCTGATGTCATGGCCGGACGGCAGACGACGCTTGCTACTACTATCACTATGCTCTCTTGAGCGTAGGCGGTGAGGTGCGTGGCGCTTTCGAAACCGTCCTCCGCCAACTTTCGATGGCCCCGATTGTGATGCAAGCCACCGCCTTGGGAATCGGAGAGGAGCAGATCACTACCTTCCTGCTCCCCGTCAAGGCCAGTAGCCATCCTCTGTTCAATCCTGATCTGGACTACTCAGTTTACTTGAGCAACCCCTTCTTCTTTATCCTCTTTCAGGTCATTATCCTGCTGACAACGGTCTATGCCGTCGGTAGCGAGATTAAGTTCGGGACGGGGGCAGAGTGGCTCTCGGAGGCAGGCGGCAATATTGTGACGGCGGTAGCGGGAAAGTTGTTGCCCTACACCGTTATTTTCAGCCTGATGAGTATATTGGCGAACTATGTTATGTTCGGTCTTATGCACATACCGTTTTCATGTGGTTTCTGGCCGCTCAACCTTACGGCAATCCTGTTTGTCGTCTCGACACAAGCACTGGCGGTCTTCATCTTCTCTGTCTTTCCCGCACTCAGCATCATTATCAGCATCGTGTCGATGGTCGGTTCGCTTGGTGCAACGCTGTCAGGCGTGACCTTTCCTGTGTCCTCGATGTATGCTCCTGTGCATTATGCTTCTTACTTGTTCCCTGTCCGCCATTTCACCGAGATTTACCAGAATTTGCTTTACGGGGATTACGGTTTTGCCTGGACTTGGGTGAATTACGTTGCGCTGCTCTGCTTCCTTCTTCCCTCGCTGCTGATGTTGCCCCGTTTGAAGAAAGCGATTGTGAACGAAGAGATGTGGAGGCATCTCGTCTCTTAAAAAAAGAAATATGAATATGAAGGTAATATCTGTTATACATGATGAGTTCAAGACGATTGCCGGTAGCTATGCCATCCTGCTCGTACTGATGGGAGGCATATTTGTCTACGGCTTGCTGTACAATTATATGTACGCCCCCGACCTGGTCCGTAAAGTCCCGGTCGCCGTCGTTGATCATTCCCATAGCGAATTGGGCCGCCACTACGTCCGTCTGCTCGACGCCACCCCGCAGGTCAATGTCGTGACTACGGCTACTGATTACCCGGAGGCTCAGGACATGATGAAAGCGGGTCAGGTGGCCGGTATCCTCTACCTGCCGGACGATTTCGAGGATCGTGTTGCCCGTGGTGAAGAGTCTGTTTTCATCATGTACGAGACGACGAGCGCTTTCCTTTACTACCTCGCCATGCAGGAAGCTTCGGCTGCTTCCATGTTGGCTCTGAACGACGACTACCGGCCGGAGATGTTGGTGTTCTTGCCTCAACAGGTGGCTCCGAAGCTTGCTTCGGCCCAGGCTGTCGAGGTGGTCGGGACTGCTCTCTATAACCCGACCGAGGGGTATGGAACTTACCTGATTCCTTCGGTCCTGGTTGTGATCATCTTTCAGACGTTGATGATGGTGATCGCCATGATTAGCGGCGACGAACGGCATAGCGGCTCGATTGTCCGTTTTGCCGGCAATCCTGTGGATCTCTCTTTTGGGCGGATGGCACAGGTGGTGATCGGCAAGACGTTTGTTTATGGTATGCTGTATGCGGTTTTCGCTTTGTTCCTATTGGGCTGATCCCTTTGATGTTCGGTCTCCCGGATATTGGCAACCCCCTGTATGTCATCATGCTGATGATACCCTTCCTGTTGGCGACTAGCTTTTTCGGGCTTACGGCATCCCTGTTCTTTACGGACTCCGACGCACCGCTTTTGATGATTGCCTTCTTCTCTGTCGGCCTCATCTTCCTCTCCGGTGTCTCGTATCCGATAGAACTGATGCCCTGGTACTGGAAGATGGCACATTATCTCATTCCGGCAGCCCCAGCGACAATGGCCTATGTCAAGCTGAACTCGATGGGGGCTTCGATGAGCGAGATACAATCCGAATATATTACCCTGTGGGTACAGTGCGCGTTTTATTTCGTGACGGCATGTTTGGTTTATAGGTATAATATCCGGAAAGCGATGGTACAAGGTGCTTCTCCAGCAATAACCGATAGCTTTCCATCCCATAAGTCATAGCTTTTACAGGTGTAACCAATAGCCTTTCTGAAAAACATCAGCAGCTTCATCAAAAGCGATGCCGACCGCTTCCCAAAAAGGTTATAGGCTATTCCGGAACAGCCTATAACCTTTTTGTTTCTACCCTATAGCCTATTGGCGAATAGGGTATAGGCTGTTTTTTTCGAAATATCACCTTTGATATTCAGTTGTTTAGGCTTTTATAATCATCTGTTAAGCCTGGAAGGTGAAAGCAAAAAGCGGTGTTTTATCTTTCTTAACACCATGATGTGTATATTCTAAGATAAATACTTACTTTTGCGTCTGTATCTGATAACATGAAAAAGAAATGAGACGAATACTACATTTGATTTTGATCAGCTGTCTGTGCTTCTCGGCGACAGCACAGAAAAATGCTCCTAAATGGATGGACAAAGCCAAGAGAGCGGTCTTTACAATTACCACTTATGGAAAGGATGGAAATAAGCTCGCAACCAGTACGGGATTCTTTATCTCCGAAACAGGCGAGGCTGTCTCAGCATACGATATTTTCAAAGGAGCCGAGAAAGCAACAATCACAGACTTCGAGGGAAAGACATTTCTGGTTAAGAATATCCAGGGGGCGGACGAACTGTACGATGCCGTAAAGTTTCAGGTCGAAGTGCCGAAGAAGGCCGCTTTCCTGCCGATCGCTGCCGATCCGGTGGCAAACGGGACGAATGCCTATCTGCTGTTGTACTCTACCGGCAAGAACGCCACCTTTAAGTCCGGTGCTATTACCGAAGTAAGTAAACTGAAAGATCCGTATAAATATTACAAGATGGCAATCTCATTGGAAGAAAACGAACTCAATGCCCCGTTGCTGACTCCCGAAGGTGAAGTGTTCGGGCTGGCACAAGCGGATGCAGGTGGAAAGAAAGATATTTGCTATGGTCTTTCTGCTGGATATGCGGGTAGCTTGTCAATAGGCTCTGCTGATTATCTGAGTTCTGCATACCGCAATATCAATATACCGAAAGGATGGCCGAAAGAACTGGACCAAGCAACCGTCGCTCTTTACCTGATTAGTGGCACGCAGGACGCAAAGGCACGCCTGGAAACGGTCAACGATTTTATCGCCACCTTCCCGGATGTTTCTGACGGCTATCTGAATCGTTCCGATCTTTATGCCTACAATCGTGCGGCATTGGCTAACTCTACGGCTGAACAGGCAACTTATCTGCAAAAGGCATTGGACGACATAAAAACCGCTTCCAAATATAGCGATAAGAAAGGTGATTTCTGGTATAACCAGGCTAAGCTGATCTACGGTGTTGCTTCGGCTGATAGTACGCTGACCGATCCCGCCTGGACAACCGAAGCCGCTATGGAGGCATTGGATAAGGCAATCGAAGAGGATAATCTGCCTGCCTATCATCAGTTAAGGGCGGATATCCTATTCAATAAAGGAGAGTTCCAACAGGCATTCGATGAGTATATGATCGTTAACAATAGCGATGTCGCCTCTGCTTCTTCCTATTATTTGGCTGCAAAGGCAAAGGAACGGGTTACCGGTTTTAATATCGGTGATGTGATCGACTTGCTCGATAAGGCGATCGAGAAATGCGGGACAAATATGAATGCCGAGGCGGCAGCTTATGTGCTGGAACGGATCGATTGGCGTCTACGCCTTGCACAATATACGGAGGCTATCGCTGATTATGATCTTTATTATACGCTGGTCGGTGGCCAGGTACTTCCGAACTTCTTTTTCCTGCGTGAACAGGCTAAGTTTCGTGCGGGTGACCTGGAAGGAGCTTTGAAGGATATCCAGGCTGCTATACAGGGAAGTCCTGACACGCCTGACTACTATGCGGAAGAAGCCTCTATCTACGTTCGTCAGCAGAAGTATGAAGATGCACTGAAAAGTATAGAGAAGGCAATTGCGATCGCTCCTGATTTCGGAGCTTGTTATCGTTTGCGGGGCGTTTGTTACGTCCGTTTGGAGAAGAAAGCAGAAGCTTGCGAAGCATTCAACAAAGCTAAAGAATTGGGTGATCCACTTGCCGAGAAGTTGATAAAGGAACATTGTAAATAAGATAGGAATATGAAAAAACTGATGAATGTATTGCCGTTGCTGCTTGTCGCTGTCCTGCTGTTTGGTACGGCTTGTCAGGGTAAGAAGAAGGAAGTGAAGAACGTGAATGTAACGTTGTTCGATAAGGAGTTGCCGGAGATCAAGGCATTGGTCAACGGAGATTGGGAATTGGTGAGCGGTAAGAATGCCCGTGAATTCTGCGAGTATGAGAATACTTTCATCAAGTTTGCAGACGATCAGTATGTCTGGACGGAGGACGGCAAAGCTGAACCGGGAGCCTTGAACTGGCGCAAAGCGGATACGGGGGCCGGATATGAAGCATATCTGATGGATGTTTTCTACGAGACCAACCCGGCCTATCCTGTGTCTGTCAAAGGGGATACTCTTATCTTGCAAGACTGCTCGGAAACAGGGTATAAATATACTTTAGTGAGGAAATAGCCTTCAATACGGTTTTATAAGGCTCATTGGAAAGAAGGGTTAGTGTGGGAAAAAAGGGGCTTAATCTTTGAAGAAATAAGTATTAAGCCTCTTTTTTGTTTGTTCAGTGCAACTTTGGCTATGTACTCGACAACCAATCGTAATGAAAAGGTAAATAAACCTGATTATGGGGTATGTATCGAGCATCTATAATTGTGTACCAGTCGGAGAAAGACCGGCCAAATGTGTGTCTTGTTTAAACTCTTTTTTAGTAGGGCAGGAGAACGTAAGGAAAAACATCATCGTGAATAGGATGAAGCCTGCTAAATGTTTGCCTGTTTTAGGTGCTGTCATTTATTGAAGTTACATTTTTCGTGGAATATCAGAATTCCGGTTATCGTTGCTATTTTGAATGAGCTTTTTTAACTGTGTTTGTTTATAATAATAACAATCAGTATTCCATTTTGTTTTGATTTTCTACATGTTTTTTTGATAATATTTCCATTTAATAAAAA
>ENA-OQJX01000551-OQJX01000551.1-human-gut-metagenome-genome-assembly--contig:-NODE-551-length-18085-cov-2.267290_pt1 | contig 18085 bp, 17 predicted proteins | sample MGYA00242615_ERZ504782 | MGnify/ENA primary metagenome ERZ504782 (study PRJEB26092, sample SAMD00036354) | human gut metagenome | host: Homo sapiens | study: EMG produced TPA metagenomics assembly of... | reverse complement strand
TACTTATTCTGGGCAAAACTCCTGGCTGTGCTGGTAAGACATTGTATGGTGGTCAACTACTGTTGGTTCTGAACATGATGCTTATAGAAGCGGAGGAAGAAATCGTTTTACGGTGGATGAGTTGTTAAGACTTATCAAGCAAGTGCTGTACATGCTGGAATGATATGGCAAACTCCTCTTGTAGTCTATGGAATGGGGACCTCGGAAGCTAGTAAAAATATAGCAGAAGGATAAATTGCTATAAGCAAAGAATTGAAGCATTGGTGAAGAAAGACATTTCCAGTGATAATTGGTAATAGTAGGACCATATCGAAATGGAACATTCTTTTTCATTTTTGAATGTTTGTTTTTCTCTTTATCTTTTTCTAAAATACTGATTTTAAGCAATAAATAAAATATTGTATGAATTGGCATATTTCTTGTGTTAACTCATACATGAAACTTTATATTATATCAAACAGATTACCCGTTAAGGTTACCAAAGAGGATGAAACGTTCGTGTTTTCACGAAGTGAAGGTGGACTGGCTACCGGTTTGGACTCACTTCAGATTTCCTACGAAAAACATTGGATTGGATGGCCTGGAATATGCGTTGACAACGAAGAAAGTAAAGAGGAAATCACTTTTAGATTGGAAGGAATAAATTTCCACCCAGTATTCTTGTCCGAAATACAGATAAAGAATTATTATGAAGGCTATAGTAATAGTACTATTTGGCCATTATGTCACTACTTTTTTGTTTATACGCTGTATCGGAACTCTTTCTGGCAATCGTATCAGGAAGTGAACCAGTTGTTCTGCGATGCCATTTGCCGCGTGATACGTCCAGGTGACAAGGTGTGGATTCAAGACTATCAGCTAATGCTGCTTCCCGGAATGCTTCGAAAGGTTTACCCGGATTTGAATATCGGATATTTCCATCATATCCCTTTTCCTTCCTATGAACTTTTCCGGATATTACCGGAGCGTGCAGAAATCCTAAAAGGATTATTGGGTGCTGACTTTATAGCTTTCCATACTCATGACTATATGCGGCATTTTATCAGTGCTGTCGAACGGGTATTGCGTATTGACTTTAAACTGGACGAAGCACAACTCGGGAATAGAGTAGTTAGGACCGATGCTCTTCCTATGGGAATCAACTACGGACTGTATCACAATGCTTCTTCCAGACCGGAAGTACGGCGGGCGATAGACCGTACACGGAAATTTTTCGGGAATCATAAGTTGATTCTTTCTGTAGACCGCTTGGATTATAGCAAAGGCATTCTGCACCGTTTATGGGGATTTGCTGCTTTTTTAGAATGTCATCCTGAATATTGTGGAAAAGTTACATTGGCAATGGTCATTGTTCCATCACGTGACCATGTAGATAGTTATGCTGAGCTAAAAACCAAGATTGACGAAGAAATAGGTTCTATAAACGGACAGTATTCTACGATGGACTGGACTCCGGTTTGCTATTTCTATCACGGTTTTTCATTTGAAGAACTGGTGGCAATGTACTATATAGCTGATGTAGCTTTGGTAACTCACTTCGTGATGGCATGAATTTGGTTGCCAAGGAATATGTAGCCTCGAAAAATAATAATCCGGGTGTTTTGATTTTGAGTGAAATGGCAGGTGCAGCTATTGAGATGACGGATGCATTGTTGATTAACCCCAATGACACTGAGGAGATAAAGCAGGCCATTTGTCGGGCTTTGGAGATGCCCGAACAGGAACAACTGAAACGCTTGCAACACATGCAGAAAATTATTTCCGTACAAACGGTTAATAAGTGGGCGGCAGACTTTGTAAGTGAATGGAGCGATACGTGCCGTAAGAATGAACAGCTTCGTAAGAAAAGGATATCCGCCGGTATTATTGGTGCCATCAAAATGAAATATAACCAGGCTAAGCAACGGCTTATCTTGCTGGATTATGACGGAACGTTGGCGTCGCTCAAGACACGACCGGAAAATGCTAAGCCCACCCCTGAACTCATTGCCACATTGCAGAAGCTGGTTTCCGACCCGGCCAACCATGTTGTTGTGAATAGTGGTCGCGACCATTTTACTTTAGAAAAATGGTTGGGAAATTTACCTATTGCAATGGCTGCGGAACATGGTGCTTTCTATAAGGAAAATGGCATCTGGCACAAAAACATAAACAAAGCGGAATGGAGTTCCGGATTGGTGTCCATCTTGAAGCTTTTTGTCGAAAAGACGCCTCGTTCCCACCTTGAAGTCAAGGAAACGGCTTTGGCATGGCATTACCGGGAAAGTGATGCATGGTTAGGAGCTTTGCGGGCACAGCAACTTATCAATGTGCTGGTTAACATCTGTATACAGCAAAAGCTGCAAATCATACAAGGAGATAAAGTGGTGGAGATTAAGTCTCCCGATTATAATAAAGGTTCCGAAGTGAGACGCCAGTTGGAAAAGAAACATTATGACTTTATCATAGCTATGGGAGATGATACTACGGATGAAGATATGTTCAAAGCTTTGCCGGTGAATGCAGTGACAATCAAGGTGGGATATGTGTCGGAGGCAGCAAGCTATAATATGCCATCACAAACGGAAGTCCTGCCTTTTCTTCAAATTCTGGCGAACAAGAAAGACATGAAACAACCCATTGGCGAGAATGTCAAAACAAGCTTGAAAGGGGTATTCGATTTTTTCAGAGACTTGTTAAAAACAAAATAGTAAAAATGAGTAATTTAAATTATGGGGTAGTAGGCAATTGTCGGACTGCCGCACTTATATCTGAAAAAGGCAGCATAGACTGGTTGTGTTTTCCCGATTTTGATTCTCCGTCTATCTTTGCATCACTACTTGATCGGGAAAGAGGAGGAAGTTTTGGATTTGACGTTACAGAAGACTATCATATCTCACAATCTTACGTTCCTCACACTAACATATTGTCTACTTCTTTTTCTTCGAAAGAGGGAGAATTTGTCGTACTTGATTACATGCCTTATTACCGTTCCTGCGAAAATGCCCATTATCTTCCGGCAGAATTGTATCGATATGTGAGGTGGATAAAAGGTAAGCCCCGTTTCAAAGTAAACTATGTCCCTGCTCCCAATTATGCGCAAGGTAAAGTGATTCATAATGTCACTTCTGAATTTATAGAAAGCTATTGTTCTTCTGATAATAAAGATAGACAATATTTGTATTCTTCCCTTCCTTTGCAGAACATCGAACAGAAAAAAGAAATTATATTGGAAAAAGATGAGTTCTTTCTTTTGTCATACAATGAAAAGGTCATTCCGGTGGACATTGAACGGGAAAAAATTGAATATTGCCGTACTTTGGTTTATTGGCTTAATTGGACCAACCGTACTAAGAAATATTCTCTCTATAATGATGTGATAGAAAGAAGCATGCTGGTTTTGAAACTGATGTCTTACTATAACGGAGCCGTACTGGCCGCCCTTACTACCAGTTTGCCCGAATCCGTCGGCGAAGTACGTAATTGGATTATCGGTTCTGTTGGTTGAGGGATGCTCCATGTCTATCGAAACTTTGTTCCAGATAGGCCATATAGGAGCAGCAAGACGTTTTATGAAGTTCATACAGTCCACTTTCGTATCCAAGCACGAATCCTATCAGATAATGTACGGCATTCGGGGAGAAAGGCAGCTGACCGAGATTATTCTGGAGCATTTGTCCGGATATAAGAATTCCAAACCAGTACGGATAGGTAATGATGCTTACCATCAAAAGCAGAATGACTCGTTCGGTTATCTGATGGATTTGATTTACCAGTACTATCGCTGATGCCCGGTACATTAGACGAAATAGAGGATATGTGGGAAATGGTAAAGAGCATTCTTTCCACGGTAATGGAAGATTGGAAGAAACCAGATAAGGGGATATGGGAAATCAGAGGAGAAAGCCGCCATTTTGTTTCATCCAAAGTGATGTGTTGGGTGGCTTTGGACCGTGGTGCAAAGATAGCTTCCATGCTCAATAAATACGGTTATAGTGAACGTTGGCAAAAGGAAGCTGACAAGGTATGGCAGGATGTAATGACATATGGATGGAAGGAAGAACTTCAAAGTTTCTCGCAGACTTATGATAATATGGCAATGGATTCCTCTTTGCTGTTGATGGAACCTTACGGTTTTATTGCAGCAGACGATATCCGATACCATAAGACAGTGAAGGCTGTGAAAAAAGCTCTTTTGCATAAGGGATTGATGTACCGGTATAACAGCGAAGATGATTTCGGGCTTCCTTCCTCGGCTTTTACCATTTGCACTTTTTGGCTGATACGTGCGCTTTTTGTTATCGGAGAAAAGGAAGAAGCCCGTTGTTTGTTTGATGATGTTCTGACATATTCCAATCATTTGGGATTATTCAGTGAGGATATTGATTTTAATACGAAGGAACAACTGGGGAATTTTCCACAAGCTTATTCGCATTTGGCATTAGTCAATACGGCTATTCTGTTTGCAGAAGAAAATAAGAGATTGGCTTTTATCCGGCCGTAACGAGGAGGGGAACTTAATTAATACTGCAAATGGGAGCATTTTGTATTTGTCCTTCTTTCTTTCGTTTTTAATTCCATTGAATGATGATACCTTTCTTTTTTTATTGTATTTTTGCATAAATAAAATTTCACTATTTCGGCAGTTGTTTTGTACTCATATCGCTGATATAGTTTAGGAACTCAAAATAAAGGATTATCATGTTACGGAAGATTAGACTGACTTTTGCAATGATTTGCTTTGTACTCATCACCTTGTTGTTCCTTGATTTTACGGGAACGTTGCATGGGTGGTTCGGCTGGTTGGCCAAAATCCAGTTTTTGCCAGCTGTATTGGCGCTAAATGTGGGAGTGATATTGTTTCTTGTAATTCTCACTTTGGTATGCGGGCGTATCTATTGTTCTGTGATTTGCCCCTTAGGGGTATTTCAGGATATACTGGCATGGCTGGGCCGGCAACCTAAAAAACGCAGGAAGCTTCCTTACTCTTATTCTCCGGCCTTATCTTGGCTGCGCTATGGCGTATTGGGTGTGTTTATCATTGCTTTGATTGCCGGAATTGGTTCATTGGCTGCTCTACTTGCACCCTATAGTGCATACGGACGTATTGCCAATAATCTTTTTCAACCTATATGGCAATGGGGCCACAATCTGCTTGCTTATCTGGCTGAACGGGCAGACAGTTATGCCTTTTATGAAACGGATGTATGGTTGAAGAGCCTGCCGACTTTTATTATTGCTGCCGCTACTTTGGCTGTGCTTGTTGTTCTGGCCGGACGCAACGGACGAACCTATTGTAATACGATTTGCCCGGTAGGAACGGTCTTGGGCTTCCTTTCACGTTATTCGCTTTTCCGCATCACAATAGATTCGGAAAAGTGCAACCAATGCAGTCTTTGTTCACGCAACTGCAAGGCAGCCTGCATCAACTTTAAGGAGCATCAGATTGATGCAAGCCGGTGTGTGGTTTGCATGAACTGCATTGAGAAGTGCAAGCATGGAGCCATTTCCTACAAGTATCATCCTTTCGGTAAACCTGCTGCGGGCAAGGCAGATTCGGAACAGATAAACGAAACCCGCCGCAGTTTTTTCACAGCAACGGCTCTGGTTGCAGCCACTTCTGTTTTAAAAGCGCAGGAAAAGAAAGTAGACGGAGGACTGGCAGCCATTGAAGATAAGAAGATTCCTGAGCGAAGCACTCCCCTCACTCCTCCCGGCTCATTGAGTGCCTGCAATATGGCGCAACACTGCACGGCCTGCCAGCTCTGTGTGTCGGCATGTCCCAATCAGGTTCTTCGTCCTTCTGCAGACTTAAGGAAATTGATGCAACCGGAAATGTCATACGAACGCGGCTATTGTAGACCGGAATGTACAAAATGTTCGGAGGTATGTCCTGCAGGGGCTATCCGTCCGATAACCAAAGCTGATAAATCATCCGTTCAGATAGGGCATGCCGTGTGGGTAAAGAAAAATTGCATACCACTGACGGATGGTGTGCAGTGTGGCAACTGTGCACGCCATTGTCCGACGGGAGCCATACAAATGGTGCCGAGTATACCTGAAGACAAGGATTCTCCAAAGATTCCGGTAATCAATGTGGAGCGTTGTATCGGCTGCGGGGCATGTGAGAATCTTTGTCCGGCCCGTCCGTTCAGTGCCATCTATGTGGAAGGACATGAAAGACATCGAATTATATAACAAAGTAGAATTTCTATAAGTATGGAAGAACATCATAAAAACAATATGAACCGTCGTGATTTCTTGAAGATAGTGGGAATTACAGCCGCCACATCTACTGCTGCCCTCTATGGATGTGGTTCTAAGGAAGGAAGCAGTGAAGGCAGTAAAGTATTGGGCCCCATTCCGACGGATAAAATGACCTATCGTAGTTTTCCTGGTTTGGGGAGTGACAAAGTTTCTATTTTAGGATATGGCTGTATGCGCTGGCCTACCGTTCCTGCTCCGGATGGAAAAGGGGAAATGATAGACCAGGATGCTGTAAACGAACTGGTGGATTATGCCATTGCCCATGGCGTGAATTATTTCGATACGTCTCCGATGTATGTACAAGGATGGAGTGAGAAGTCTACGGGAATAGCTCTGAAACGCCATCCACGCGAATCGTTCTATCTTGCCACCAAACTATCCAATTTTCATCCTGATACCTGGACTCGCGAGGGTTCCATCGCCATGTACCGTAAGTCGTTCGAGGATATGCAGGTGGACTATATAGACTACTATCTGCTACACATGATTGGTGGCGGTGGCATGGAGCAATTCCGCAAACGCTACATAGACAACGGTATGATTGATTTTCTTGTCAAGGAGCGTGAAGCAGGACGCATCCGCCGTTTGGGATGGTCGTTCCACGGAGATATCGAAGTCTATGACTATGCCTTGCAGATGCATGACCGTGGTGAAGTTCATTGGGACTTTGTACAAATACAGTTGAATTATGTGGACTGGAAACATGCTTCGGGCAGCAACTTCAAGGCAGAGTATCTGTATGACGAGCTGGCCAAGCGTAAGATCCTGCTGTCATTATGGAGCCTCTGCTGGGTGGGCGGCTCTCCAATGTCCCCGACCATATTGTGGCACGGCTGAAGCAGCGCGAACCCGAACGCAGTGTGGCGTCTTGGGCATTCCGTTATGCCGGTTCTCCCCAGGATGTACTGACAGTGCTGAGCGGCATGACTTATATGGAACATTTGCAGGATAACATCCGTACTTACTCTCCATTGGTACCACTCACAGAAGAGGAAACTCAGTATCTGTATGATACGGCAGATTTGATGATGGAGTACCCCACCATACCTTGCAACGACTGCAAGTACTGCATGCCTTGCCCGTATGGAATTGACATTCCTGCCATCTTGATACATTACAATAAATGTGTCAATGAAGGAAATGTGCCGGAAAGCAGCCAGGATGAGAATTATCGGAAAGCACGCCGTGCTTTTCTCGTAGGATATGACCGAAGTGTACCCAAACTGAGGCAGGCCGACCATTGTACCGGGTGCAACCAGTGTTCTCCGCATTGCCCGCAAACGATTGATATTCCCAAAGAACTGCATCGTATTGACAAATTTGTAGAACAGTTGAAACAAGAGACTTTATAAAATGGAGAGTATCATTGACATACTGCACAAGGGAGGATACTCTTGTGTTATGAAGAACCGGGAGGAAGTCCGTACTTTCACCCAACGGGGAGTAGCGGATTTGTATGATTTGTACCAGGCAGATTCTGCATTTATGAAGGGGGCTGCCATTGCCGATAAGGTTATAGGGAAAGGTGCCGCTGCTTTGATGGTACTGGGAGGCTTTAAAACGGTCTATGCCGATATAATCAGCACTCCTGCGCTGGCATTGCTGTGCGAAGCAGGAATTGAAACGACTTTTGCCCAAGAGGTTCCCCATATCATTAACCGTGACAAGACCGGCTGGTGCCCGTTGGAGACGGCTTGCATGGAGCTGAATACGGTAGAGGAGATGTATCCGGTGATTCAGAATTTTATATCAAGAATCAGGGCAAAATAGCAACAGCCTGCTCTCTTTCCCTGATTACCTGATGCCTTTCTCTTCCAGCATCTTGAAGTCTTCCTTGAGCATACCGACATCATCCAGTGTGCGGGCTTCATTGTGGTCGTTCAGATAGACTCTGGGTCTTTCGATAAACAGAGCGCTGGTGACAGATAAAGAGTCATTCCGGTATGGGGTCTCCACTCCACCTATTTCCAGCATTGTCTGGAAGAATGAGGCACTGGAAGATACATTCTTCTGCCTATTGGCTTGTGCGGCTCCAATAACGATGGGTATCTCTGCCGGTAGTTGTCGGACATCCAAATAAAGAATGGCACATGTATCTGATAATAGGAAGGTACCGGTGAGGCATGCAGAAAGAGATGCCGGTTGTCATCGAAAATATCTTCTCCATGGTCTGAAGTGTATATCAGGCAGAATTGACATGTTGTTCTTGAAGCATATCTATCAGACGAACCAGAAAATTATCCGTGTAGCGGATAGAATTGTCATAGGCATTAATCAGGTTGTCTTTGTATTTCACTTCCGCATCAACGGGCATGTCCGGCAGGAAGAAAGCCTGCTCTGCCGGATAGCGCTCTTTATAATTGAAATGAGAACCGTAAGTGTGGAGAACTATAAATTGCCTGGAAACTCCTTTGCCCAGTTCTTTTGCTACCAGTTTCAACAGTTCGTTATCAGAGGGGTTGTAATTGGAATCCCCCACATCTTCTTTAATGAAATCATACGTGTCGGCTTCTTTGCCGAAGAAGTCTATAAATGAGTGGTTATAGCGCTGGTTCGAGAAAAAGGCGGTCTGGTAACCGGCTTCCTTGAATGCTGTGATAATCCCTTTTTGATAATAGATGGAATCAAAACTGGAAGCACTGACCGGTGACAGCAACATCGGAACACTCTTGTGGGTAGTGTTTGATTCTGTCAGCACATGGCTGAAAGCTGTCAGTCCGCCAATGCCCGACAGTCCCGGGTTAGTCTCCCGTTCGTAGCCGTACAAAGCCCAGTTGCATGCCCGTGAGGTTTCTCCCACCACCATTACATATACTTCCCTTTCATCAGCCTGATGAGTACTTCTAGCATGAAAGGTAAAATCTTTAGAGGTCTTGTGATAATTCCGCGTCTGGGCCGTCCGTTGAAAAGCAAGTGCTATGTTGTAGCATACGTTGGCAGGATACAGTTCGGATTTCGGCTCATACCGGTTATCTGTCAAATAAGCAGTGCCTAAGGATAATATTCCGGCAGACAACACATACAGAGTGCGACGGCGAGCTTGCCGGATGAATGCTTCGGACAGTCTGCGTTTGTGTACAATGGATATGGTTGCCAGAATTAATGCAGGTATATAGAGCACTACCACAATAACGATGGCAGGTATCAGATTGTCCAGCAGTTCCAGCGCCTCGCTCGAATTGGTTGTCACCAGATTCAGAAACATATCCACTGCGATAATGGACTGACCGAAAAGATACAGCAATACAAGCTGGAAGGCTCCGAAGAAGATGAACGGAAATAGCAGCCAGAATGTCCTGCCACAGTTTCTCGACCAAGCCATTACAGCATAATATATAGAAAGGGGTAGCAGGATATTACATATCTTTGCCGTCCATGATATGGGTTCTGTAAAGCATAGCACTACATTGGGCACTATCAGAATGACCAGAAACAGATAGAACAAATGTTCCTGATTGTCGAACCATTTTTTTATGTCTCTAAAAAGCTTCATTGATATTGAATATAAATCCGGTCTGGTGTTTGCCAAACCTAAATCCAAACGTACGTTTACTCTCTTTTTGAACTCCCAGCGGTAGCCGAAACCATAATTAGGAAGAATATGCCTGGCCTCCAATTCCGAGAAATTCGGGAATATGGTTCCCGCCCCTACCCATACGGCAACTCCATTTCGCTTCCATACATGTTGGCGTAGTTCCAGCTGGGCATCCATTGCACACTTGTCACGGTAGCGCCCCTCATAATAGCCACGCATAGAATAGGAACTTCCCAATGTTGCCATCAGTCCCCAGGGCGGATTTCCGTAGTTCAGCAGAGTATGGAACTGGCCTGCCAACACCCCACCCTTCCACACGGACTGGTAATAGCTGGTCGTCAGTTCCGTATTGCTGAATGCATATTTATTTCCCAAAAAGGCCGGACTGAAGTGCTGGTCTATCCGTAGGTAATATCCTTTATAGGCATTTGTCAGAAAATCGCGTGAATCATACAACAAGGAAAACCCCAAGCTCACGTTGGTGCTACGCGCTTTCATTCCTTTCCATAATTCCGGTTTTTCAAAGTCATGTCCATACACGTAATCAAATGTTGTCATCGGACCGATATAAAAGTTACGTGCCATCCGGAACATGAAGTCCACCTTAACCTGCGCCTGAAAGCGATCGTATTCACTCTCATTGTCATCATTGGCTCCATTGTCATATCCTTGTCCCCAGTAAAGGCTTGGGAAAGAATAGAAATACAGATTGTAGTTCAACCGGTATTTGTCTTGGGGAAACAGATGGTTTCCACGTACTCCCAGCAAATAGAATCCCACTGTGGAGACATCCCCATACAGAGAGACATTGGACGGAGGGAGAATACTATCGTTCCGGTCGGTACGGTAGAGTCCTGCCGCCACCAGTCCGATTCCAAATTTGGTGTCACTGGAATAATGAGGCCCGCCTATAATGCTGAAATCAAATTTCTTGTTTTTCTTTTCTTTGTTGGCATCGTTGAAGTAATTCAAAATTTTTCCGAAAAAACTGCGTTTCTTGGGAAGCGAGTCTATCGGATACGTAGAAATTGAGTCCACAGAGTTTTTTGCTTCTGCAAGGTGTGTTTGTGCATGAACAGCCGTTTCTGTAATCAGCATCAATATTGGTAATATCCATTTTGTCAATTTAGTGTCCATTTACTTGTAGAAAACTTCTGTGGCAAAGTTAGTTTTTATGTTCTTCATTGCAACAATGTTACTTGTTCTTTTTGTTTCCAATTTTTCTCTTTTAATGTTCATTTCTACATTGCATGTGGGGTTCACTCTTTTTAACTACATCATTTATAGAACTTTCCTCGATTTATACTGTTATTTTAATATTACAAAGAACAACATGATATTGAATTATGAAAACAGCAATGGACATTCCCGATAAAGAGGGACAGAAACGACTGGTAATCGTAGGCGGCGGCTTTGGCGGATTAAAGCTGGCACGAAAATTGAAAAGCAACAAGTTTCAGATAGTTTTACTGGATAAGAATAACCATCACATCTTCCAACCGTTACTCTATCAAGTGGCCACAGCAGGTATTGAACCGAGTGCCATATCATTCCCATACCGAAAAATCTTACAAAAAAGAGAGCATTTCCATAATACGTATTTGTGAAGCACAGCAAGTCTTCCCGGAACACAATCTGCTGGAGACTTCCATCGGCACGCTGGCATACGACTATTTGGTCATTGCCACCGGCTGCAACACAAATTATTTGGAAACGACGGGCTGGAAAAACAGACCATGGCACTAAAGAATACTTCGGAAGCCTTGTTCAACCGAAACCAGATATTGGATAGTTTTGAACAAGCCCAGAACACCGGTAATAAAGAAGAGCGCAGGCGTCTGATGACCTTTGCCATTGTAGGCGGTGGAGCTACGGGAATAGAGTTGGCTGGTGCTTTGGCCGAGATGAGGAAGTTTGTCCTTCCTCAAGACTATCCGGACTTGAATATCAATGAGATGCGTATCATCTTGTTGGATGGCTCTTCCCGGCTCTTGTCTGCTTTTTCAGAAGAGTCTTCCAAAGAAGTGGCCGATTATCTGAAGAAGCGTGATGTGGAAATCAAATTGAACCAACGGGTGATGGGATACGAGAATTATCAATTGGCATTGAATGACGGGACTGCCATCGATACCAAAAATGTATTCTGGGTGGCCGGTGTCAAGGCAAACAGCCTTCAAGGATTGCCTGCCGATGCCTATGGACCGGGAAACCGCTTGAAGGTGGACACTTATAACCGTCTTTCTCAATATCCCAATATTTTCGCTATCGGGGATACGGCCCTTATGATTTCTGAGGAGTATCCCAAAGGACACCCGCAAGTGGTGCAACCAGCCATCCAGCAGGCCCGCAACTTGATAAGGAACTTGCAGCGTGCAGAAACAGGCCTGCCGTTGCAGCCGTTTATATATCAAAACAAAGGCTCCATGGCGACCATTGGCCGCAATCATGCCGTAGTCGAGCTTAAGAAACTGCGTTTTGGCGGTTTTCCGGCATGGGCTGTGTGGCTATTCATCCATTTGATGAGTATTGTGGGTGTAAAGAACCGTCTTTTCATCTTCGTAGACTGGATGTGGAGTTACTTTACCTATGACCCGTCTTTACGGATTATCATCAAACCTTGAAGCGGGAGTAAACTTTTATTGAGTAATATTTGTTATAGTTCATATACGAACTTAAAAACGAATGAATATGTTAAAACGACTTTTATTTCCTGTCAAACCGGACGGAACGGCAACATCTGCTATACTATTGATTGCAAGAATTGTATTCGGTATATTATTAATGAACCACGGCATCCAGAAGTGGACTAACTTTCAAGAGCTGTCGGCTGTTTTCCCTGACCGCTGGGTGTAGGCAGTCCGCTGTCTTTAGGACTGGCTATCTTTGGTGAATTGGCATGTTCCATGGCATTCATTATAGGTTTTCTCTATCGTTTGGCTATGATACCAATGGTGTTTACAATGGCTGTTGCCTTTTTTGTAATTCATGGCAATGACCCGTTTGCCACGAAAGAGTTGGCTTTTGTGTATCTGGTAGTGTTCATATTGATGTATATCATAGGTCCGGGCAAGTTTGCCGTTGACCGCTGGATAGGAAAAGCTCTTTTCCAAAAGGCTCGTAAATAGACACTTCCGTTTTACTGAAAACAGATTTTAAGCTCAAATAGGATGTATTTTCGTAAAAAATCCTATATTTGCGGATGCTTAAAATAACTCGATGAGCTATAAAGCTAATTAAACACAGTAAAATAAAAAAGAGTGATTATGAAAAAGTTCAATTTGAAGATGGCTGCGACCGTAATGATTTGCGGCTCGTTTCTTTTCAGTTCTTGTATCGGTTCTTTTGGACTGCATAGTAAACTGGTCAGCTGGAATCAAGGTATTGGTACCAAGTTTGTAAACGAACTGGTTTATCTGGCATTCAATATTATCCCGGTATATGGCGTTTGCTATCTGGCCGATGCATTGGTCATCAACTCCATCGAATTCTGGAGTGGTTCAAACCCTATGGCCAGCATTGGTGATGTAAAGAAAGTGAAAGGCGAAAACGGTGACTACCTGGTAGAGACACTTGAAAACGGCTATTCTATCACCAAAGAAGGTGAGACTGCTTCTATGGAACTCATTTACAACAAAGAGTTGAATACTTGGAATGTTGTTGCCGATGGTGTCAGCACAGAATTGCTGCAAATGAACAATGACGGCACTGCACAAATGACCCTTCCGAACGGTGAGGAAATGACAGTGACGCTGGATGCCCAAGGTGTGGCAGCAGCACGTCAAGCGACGATGATTGACAGCTATTAACGTCTTTTAATAAAAGTTGAAAATGGAAAGGTGAAAGTTGAAAATGGCTGGGTGCATAGATGCCCAATAACCATTTTCACCTTTCCACTTCCCATTAGAACGGATATCCCACAGCAAAGTGGAAGGCAAAATCGCGGCTGAATTTAGGATGGATAATGGGATAACGGTCTTTTTTCTTCTCATACGCCGGATTGACGGCCTTCATACCCCCGTCGAAACGCAATACAAAGAAATCCAAGTCAAGACGCAATCCTAAACCATATGCCACGGCAATCTGTTTATAGAACTTGTCAAATTCAAACTGACCTCCCGGCTGGTCTTTATAATCCCGTATTGTCCAGATATTCCCGGCATCTACAAAGAGGCTCCTCTGAATTTCCAGAACAACCGTGTGCGGTATTCAATGCTGGCATCCAGCTTGATGTCTCCCGACTGGTTCATGAAGTTATTATCGCCGGGGAAAGAACCGGGCCCCAAATCACGTACAGACCATCCGCGCACACTGTTGGCGCCGCCGGAGAAGTAGCGTTTCTCAAATGGAAGCATTGTTGCATTGCCGTATGGAATGGCGATACCGGCACCAAAATGAAATGCCAATGAATTGCGGTTGTCAATGACCAGATTCTTGGCAAAGTCAAAATCGCCTTTCAGGTATTGGGCAAAAGGAATGTTCAACAGAGTATATTCTCCCGATGCATTCTTTTTCATTCCTCCGAGCTTTGCCACAGCATACAACAAGTTACCTGCCGATTCAAAATTGAGGCGGATGGTATAGGAATTTCCGATGCCGGAATTATTCATCAATGCCCTTCCGGCGCTGTTGTAGATATAGCTATAACCAGTGCGGACAATAAAACGGTCTTCATAATTGTATTTGAGGATGTAGTTTTCGTCTTTCTCCAGATAATCCTCTTTGAATGTCTGGTCTATGCTGGGCATATACAGATAGTTGATGTCCAGCAAATCAATGCGATGCTGCGAACGCTGTTGTTGTACCCCCCATTTGTAGCTCCATCCGGCAGATGCTACAATGCGCGTGAATTCGGGTCTCATCTGGTAGTTATATTGCAATCCGAATTCTGTAGTAGCCCTTATCCTCCGCTTGAAATCGCTGGATACAAAGGGAAACATAAACCGTGGGAAGTTGATGGTTGCTTCCGCACCTAATTCTATGTAGTCTTGATTCAAGGAGCTCTGCAAACCGGACACAGCCTCGTATGCCCCACGTAGCTTGAACATGAATGTTTCGGAACCTTTGAACATGTTGCGGTGCTGAAAAGCCACCGAAGCGGCAGCTCCCAAATCGCCGGCAGAGTTTGTGCCTTCCACCTCAAAAGATACGGACTGATGCTTGCCTCTGGTCAGCATCACATAGGCGTTGAGCTTTGCACTGTCACTCTGTTGCACTTCAAAAAACGGATATTGGTATATTTCAGGGCTTGCAGGCGTCCGTAGTTGGAGTAGGTACGCTGCACGTTCTGCTCGTTATAGAGAGTTCCCGGAGTGATGCGCAGATTGTTGGTCAGCACTTTGGGGCGCAGATAAAGCTTGTCTTTGTAGTAGATGGGAAAGCCTTTGTAATGCAATGAATCATTCACCTCGATGCTGTTCTGGGTGGATGCCTGCAACACATTATAATCGGTAATGAAACTCACTTTATTGATAGTGTATTGCCGGTGATTCTGCGGCGTATCCTCGTTATGCTGTCTGTATGGACCAAATGCAGTGTCAAATCTACCAGATAAGAATTACGGACAGTATCCGCAGTATAGGATATGTACTCTTTATTGAACTTGTAATATCCATTCTGAAGCAGTTTGTTTGTGATGCGCTGGCGTTCTGCATCCAGTACATTGACATCAAAATACATGCCTTCGGATAATAAGGTTACTGCGGAATCCTGCCGCATGTATTCCTTTATTTTACTGTCCTGGATATCATATTTCAAGGTACGAACTTTATAGGGCTTGCCGGTCGTCACCTTATAGACCAACTTCATCTTTTTCTTCTTGACTTGGCGTACCGGTTCCACCAGGGCGCCATATAGCCCATATTCTGCACAGCCTTAGTGATTTCTTCCCTGGTCCGGTTGGTTTCCTCCTCACTGTATATGACCGGGGCATCCCCTAATTTCCTCAATGTACGGTTTATCCAGCGTGTAGAGTCCCGTCCGGACAGTTGTAGACATACAACTGGGTCTTTATCAGCTGAACCACTTCGCATTGGGATTCTGGCGGATGTACATGGAGAGATTGGATGGTTTTACTTCCTTATTATCAGTATGTATGCGCACTTCATCCAGCAAATACGAGCCGTCCGGCACATATTTGGTAGAAGAACAGGAAGCCAACAAAAGTACGATAGTAGTAAGTATCGCGTAGCGGAAACCTTTATTCATACCGAGTCATTAATTGCGCATAAACAGCTACAAATATACTTGTATTTTTTTGTTCCCGAAATAAAAAACGCCGGAAGAGTGCGGAGTTTTTGATTATATTGAAATAATCACGTATTTTTGTCAAATGATAACATGTGTATTCTATGGCATTAAGTAAAAATCGCATTAAATATATCCACTCGTTGGAGCAGAAAAAGAACCGGAAGGCCGACAAGGTATTTCTGGCAGAAGGACCTAAACTCGTAGGGGATTTGTTGGGACATTTTCCTTGTCAGTTCTTGCTGGCAACTTCAGAATGGCTTTCCCGGAACCGCCCTCTCTCCACCGTAACGGATGTCACGGAAGTATCGGAGGAGGAACTTTCGCGTGCCAGCCTGCTGAAAACTCCCCAACAAGTGCTGGCTGTGTTCCGGCAGCCGGATGAGGAGACGGATGTTTCCGTCATCAGCCACTCCCTCTGTCTGGCTTTGGATGATGTGCAAGACCCCGGTAACCTGGGAACGATTGTCCGCCTTGCTGATTGGTTTGGGATAGAGCATATTTTCTGTTCGCCCAACACGGTGGATATCTATAATCCCAAAACTGTGCAGGCCACGATGGAGGTATCGCACGCGTCAGACTGCATTATACTCCCCTACCCGAGTTCATCCGCTCACTGAAGGGTATTCCCGTTTACGGCACTTTCCTGGACGGAGAGAATATGTACGGACAACCGCTTTCGAAAAATGGGCTGATTGTGATGGGTAATGAAGGAAATGGCATCGGAAAAGAAGTGGAGGCACTCATCAACCGCAAACTATACATACCGAATTATCCCGCCAGCCGTGAGACCTCGGAGTCATTGAACGTGGCTATTGCCACAGCAGTAGTTTGCGCTGAGTTCCGGCGCCAGGCTGCATTGTAGTAAAATCAAAAGGAAAAAACAACCAGGGAATCAAATAAGGCAAATTCTTCCTCGATAACCGGAGGGATTGCCGTCAGTATATTGCAGCACGTATCAAAATGAGGATAGTCTGTTTCCACCTCCGTAAGCAAAGCTATGACTCCCGGTAGCCATTCCGTATTCTCCACCTCTTCTGTCAATGGGAAGATACGTGATACACATTGTCCTTCACCTATCTCCACCACATATTGTTTCAGATAGCCATGCCCAGGAAGAAACAGAAAATGGGAAGCGTAGCGTTTCATGCTTTCGGACGGGGACGTATGGTTCTGGGAGTCGTGGTATTTTCCTGCTCCTGAATTTCCAGAGGTTTCAATTTCTCAGGTTTTCCGATACTGTCTTTGCGAAGGGAGTCTGTCGCCTGCTGAAGGCTGTCCTTTGGGGCAATGACCAAGCTGTCCGTGGCGTGATAGCGCATCAGTGAGATACGGTCTGCCAGCAAAGGCTGTGGAGTCTCCTGCTGCGGATAATAGATGAACCCGCGTATTTCCTTGATTTCTCCTAAAGTATCGGCAAACAAGGTGAGCGTTTCCACACCTGTGTCTTGTACTTTCCGAATGGCACTGATGACACTGTCATTCTTTTCGTAAAGAATCTGCATCGCCATCAACGGAGCATGTATGCTGTCCGGTGCACCGTTGTGGAAACGGAAGCGCACGCTCCAGCGCAGCGTGTCACGGTCGTGGAAATTGGTGTCTGATGGCAACGTAAACGTTATCTTGTTGTCCAGGGGCATACCCGTCAACTGATAGATATGCTGCCATATCCACACGTCGATACTGTCTCCGGGAAGTGATTCTTTCGGCTTGTTGTCACGCAGGGCAATCAAGTGGTTGATACCGTCTCTCTCGGCTTTCAACCGTACATTCACTTTCTCGTAGATTTTGGTAAGTACTTCCGGATTACGGGCAAACCAGACCATGGAAGAGTCAAAATCGGCCTGAGTGATGCCATATTTCTTGAAAACCGATTCAATGTATAGCACCCGCTTATAACTTTCGTTATACGGCACTTCTTCACCCATAGCTTTGGCTATGTGATAATCATAAAGCACGTTTTCCATCGTTTCGCATTCCGGAAGACGGTTTCGAGGTCTTTTCACCTTACAAGCCGTCAGACTGAACGCCAGAACGGACTACGCTACACCATTGAATTCG
>ENA-OQJX01000550-OQJX01000550.1-human-gut-metagenome-genome-assembly--contig:-NODE-550-length-18086-cov-3.167381_pt1 | contig 18086 bp, 28 predicted proteins | sample MGYA00242615_ERZ504782 | MGnify/ENA primary metagenome ERZ504782 (study PRJEB26092, sample SAMD00036354) | human gut metagenome | host: Homo sapiens | study: EMG produced TPA metagenomics assembly of... | reverse complement strand
CAGTAAAAACAGGATTCCAGTAACAGACGTATTTGGTTGCAGTGTAAAGAGCGTATCGAAGATAACGAGAGCCACGCTTTTCCATGTGTGCATAGCAGTTTGTGAGTTTTCCTGACTGGTATGTGGAGGGAGAACATCCAGCATAAGCCAAAACTTTGTCAGGAGAGTTAAAATTCGAAAAATCCCCTACCTCTGCAAGAATCATCGCAGCAGAATGAAATCCCATTCCGGGAATCGAAAGGATCGGCGGTTTCAATTCATCCATGATTTTCCGAATGGCATCTTCAATTTCATTGATTTCGGAGGTAAGTTCTTGAATGAGCTTAATGGTGTGCTTTAATTCCAAAGACTTAGCAGGCATAACAGAACCAATGGATGTTCTGGCTGCATCTCGGATATGAGTAGCTTTATCTTTTCGGTAATGGCCTCTGGATGTTTTCACGAGAATATTAGCTAATCTGGTCAGATGAGCTTCTGAAATCTGCTTTGCACCGGGATACTCACTGAGAAGTGCGTAGATTGAAGTGCCGTGGATAGACGAAACAAGCTGTTCCAATTCCGGAAACAGGATTGTAACCAATCTGGACACCGACTGCTTTAGTTTAGCGCGTTCCTGAACTTTATCAAATCGGTATCTCGTGAGTGACTTTAGTTCTTCGTTGTGATATGCTGTATCTGTGTAGGACTTGAGGTCTACATCGGACAACAGCATAGTTGCAATCGTTTTTGCATCCACACGATCGGTTTTAGTTTTGCGAAGACTGAGGCTCTTTCGATACAGGTTGGTATGCAGGGGATTCATGACATAGACGGGCAGATCATTGTCAAGAAGAAACCCAAGGATGTTGTAGCTATAATGTCCGGTAGCCTCAAGCCCTACTTTTATTTTGTCTGATTTTTGAGAACAGTCTTGGATTGTTTGTAGCAGACTTTTGAAACCATCCATGTTGTTGGGAATGGTAAAGCAATCGACAAGGGGAGTTCCTTCCGAATCGAGAATGCAACAGTCATGCTTATCTTTGGCAACATCAATTCCGACACAGACCATTTTATACCTCCGTTATATTATTCAATGCTGCTTAGGACCACAGACTTCTTTGCTCTTGTAACCTCGTTCTAAATAAACCGTCTGGCGGTATCTAACTGATTAACATTTCAACAAAGAAGCTGTGGTTGGAGCCTTCGTCAAACCGTCTTTGCGGTAGGAGGTGTTCACCAATCCACAGCATCCCATACAGTGTAGCATACCGCTGGAGAGCGGTCTATAAATACTACTCTTTTATAATACGAGGAGGTGTTGGTGGATGCCGAAAAGCGGCTTAAACGTAGCACTGAAAGGTCTCGATGATATTTTTTCGACCGAAGAGTCCCGGCAGGAAGAACAGCGGGAGCAGGTACAACAGATTCCCGTCAGCGAACTTTTCCCGTTCAAAAACCACCCGTTCAAAGTTCTGGACGATGATTCCATGACCCGGACGGTGGAAAGCATTTCGCAGTTCGGTGTGCTTGCGCCGCTGATTGCCCGCCCCAGACCAGAGGGCGGCTATGAGATCATCTCCGGGCATCGTCGGAAACACGCCGCAGAGCTTGCAAATCTGGACACCGTGCCTGTCATTGTGCGAAATATGGAGGATGATGCCGCCACGATATTGATGGTCGATTCCAATTTGCAGAGAGAACACATCCTGCCCAGCGAGCGGGCATTTGCGTACAAGATGAAGCTGGATGCAATAAAAAATCAAGGTGCTAGGTCAGATTTAACTTCGTCCCAAGTTGGGACGAAGTTGAGAGCCGATGAAAAAGTAGCAAAAGATTCAGGCGAAAGTCGCAATCAAGTCCAGCGTTTTGTGCGTCTGACGAACCTTGTCCCTGAATTGCTCGACATGGTGGACGAGAAAAAAATCTCTTTTAACCCTGCGGTAGAACTGTCCTATCTGGACGAAAAACAGCAACAGGATTTTTTAGAAGCAATGGATGCTTCCCAGAACGCACCATCTCTTTCACAAGCCATTCGGATAAAAAAGCTGGCGCAGCAGGGTGAGTTTGACTATGATGCAGTCTACAACATTATGAATGAGGAAAAGAAAAGCGAACTGGACACCGTGACCATCAAAAACGAAACCCTGCGGAAATACTTTCCACGCAATTACACGCCCCGGCAGATGGAAAGCATCATCATCAAGCTGCTCGACCAGTGGCAACTAAAAAAGCAACAGGCAAAACAGAAGAAGCAGGAAGAAGCGCGCTGATCGCAGACTGAACCAAAAGACCCAGTTCCGGGTCTTTTATTTTGCAAAAATTTTGGAGGAAACGTCTATGAACTTTACTACCACTCACATCCGTTCCGAGAAAGTCACCATTGATACTCGCATCTACACGATTCTGAACGGCAGAAAAAAGCCTGGTGAAGTCTATCTCGCTGCCATTGCCCCGGATATGGAGCTGACCATCATCACGCTGGACGAGGCTCCCGGCATCCTGCCCTGCTTTGAGGAGGATGATGCCTGCCTGAACCTTCCCAACACCTCGCTGCTGCTCTGCTACAACCCGGCGCAGGTGCTGAAGATGGGCGGAAAGCACTACCTGACCGGCCCGGTGATTCTTGTTCGCACCAACATGGACGGCGATGTCATCTCGCTGACCATCGATGAAGTCTACCTGTTCCAGAAGTATCTGGCAAGCCACAGCATCACCCTGATGGCAGACGACCAGAAGCTGCCCTGCATCTGCATGGAGTGAGGTGTGCCATGCTGAACTTTTTTATCGGTTTCGCATTTTTTGAAGCCGGCGCTTTTTTCGGCTTCTTCGTGGCAGCTCTGTTGAACGCCGCCCATGCCTGGCAGGAGATCTCTATCAAATTCGAGGAGGACGATAATGGAACAGAACGAGAACACCTTGTCGGTGCTGAAAATTGCACCGGGACAGTATCCGCAGCAGGTCGAGATTGACAACAACCTGAAAGCCTTGCAGGAGGCGGTGGGCGGCACGATTGCTGCTGTTTACCCCTTTGCAGACCCAGTGGCTATCATCTGCAATGACGATGGTAAGCTCATGGGTCTGCCCCTGAACCGTGCTCTTCGGGATGAAAACGGAGAAATGTATGATGCCATTGCCGGAGACTTTCTAGTGGTGGGATTGGGCGAGGAGGATTTTGCATCCCTGACCCCAGAACTGGCGCAGAAGTACGAGCAGCTTTTCCATCAGCCGGAAGCCTTTCTGAAGCTAGGCAACCGTCTGTTGGTGCTGCCGGTGCCTGATGAACCTCCCGCAGAAAAGCCCCGCACCAAGCCCCCGGCAGAGCATGACCGCTAAAATCACCCTGCTGCACGGGAGGTGATGGCATTGCAGGAAGAAATCGAACAGAAATCCTTCAACCTGATGATCTCGACCACGAAATTGTCTGCCCGGACTGTCCTGCGGGCGATAAAAGCAGCACTTCGGCTGTACCAGTCCAAGGCATCCCAAGGCAAGCAGAGCGTCCGCACCCTTCTGCGGCAAAACCGGGGCGTGTCCAGCGTGGAGATCAGCAAGACCGGCATCCGTGGCTTAGAGCGGTATGCCAAAAAGTACGGCATCGACTACGCCATCCGCAAGGACACCTCCGAGGTGCCGCCCCGGTATCTGGTCTTTTTCAAAGCCTCGGACGCAGAAGCCTTCAATTCGGCGTTCAAAGAGTATTCGGCATCTCTGCTGAACAAAGACAAACGCCCCTCGGTGCTGGCAAAACTGCATGAACTGGTGCAGGCGGCGGCAGAACTCCCCGGCAAAGTCCGGCATAAGGAACAGGAGCGTGGACTGTGACCACGAAAAAGCTGACAAAGCTGCTGGCACTGTATCTGCCCTATATTTTGCTGGGGCTGGTGGCAACCAACATTGGCGAAGCGTGGCGGCTTGCCGAGGGCAAAGAGCTGGGGGATAAGATCATGGCGATGATGGGCACCGTTCCGGTGGCGTTTGCGAACCCGCTGCCCAGCTTGCATCCGCTCGATTTGCTGGTGGGCTTGTGCTGCGGTGCAGGGTTACGGCTGGCGGTCTATTTGCGTGGAAAAACGCCAAGAAGTACCGCCACGGCATGGAGTACGGCTCTGCCCGGTGGGGCACCGCCAAGGATATTGAGCCGTTCATGGCACCCAAGTTTGCAGACAACATCATCCTGACCAAAACGGAACGGCTGATGATGTCCAACCGCCCACCGGACCCCAAAAACGCCCGGAACAAAAATGTGCTGGTGGTGGGCGGCTCCGGCAGCGGCAAGACGAGATTTTGGCTCAAGCCCAACCTTTTACAATGTCACAGTTCCTATGTGGTTACTGACCCGAAAGGCAGTATCGTGGTCGAGTGCGGGAACGCCCTCCTGAAGAACGGTTACAAGCTGAAAATCCTGAACACCATTAACTTTTCCAAGAGTATGCACTACAATCCTTTCGCCTATGTCCACAGCGAAAAGGACATTCTGAAACTGGTCACGACCCTGATGACCAACACCAAGGGCGACGGCAGCGGCGGCGATCCTTTCTGGGAGAAAAGCGAACGTCTTTTGCTGACCGCCCTGATTGCCTATCTGCATTATGAAGCCCCGGTGGAGGAGCAGAACTTTGCGACGTTATTGGAAATGCTGAACACCATGCAGGTGCTGGAGGACGACGAGGAATAGCAGAATCCGGTGGATCTGCTGTTTGAAGAACTGGCAAAAAAGAAGCCCAACAGCTTTGCCGGTCGGCAGTACAAACTTTACAAGCTGGCTGCTGGAAAGACTGCAAAATCCATCCTCATTTCCTGCGGTGCCCGGCTCGCGCCCTTCGACATCCAAGAGCTGCGGGACCTTACCATGTACGATGAACTGCAACTGGACACGCTGGGCGATAAGAAAACAGCGCTATTCCTCATCATGTCTGACACGGATTCCACCTTCAACTTCCTCATCAGCATGGTCTACACCCAGCTTTTCAACCTGCTGTGCGATAAAGCAGATGATATGTACGGCGGCAAGCTGCCCGTCCATGTACGGTGCCTGATCGACGAGTGCGCCAACATCGGGCAGATTCCCAATCTGGAAAAGCTGGTGGCGACCATTCGCAGCCGTGAGATCTCCGCCTGCCTTGTTTTGCAGGCGAGAAGTCAGTTGAAAGCCATCTACAAGGACAACGCAGATACCATCGTGGGCAACATGGATTCTCAAATTTTTCTGGGCGGCTCCGAACCCACCACCCTGAAAGACCTGTCGGAAATGCTGGGAAAAGAGACCATCGACGCATTCAACACCTCGGATACCCGTGGCAACAGCCCCAGTTACGGCACTACGTTCCAGAAGATGGGGCATGAATTGTTGAGTCGGGACGAACTGGCGGTGCTGGACGGCGGCAAGTGTATTTTGCAGTTGCGTGGTGTCAGACCGTTTCTTTCTGACAAGTACGATCTGACCCAGCACCCTAACTACAAGCTGACCTCGGACTACGACCCCAAAAACATCTTCGATATTGAAAAATATCTGAACCGAAAAGAAAAAATCAATCCCAATGATGAATTTGTTGTGATTGATGCTGATTCGCTTCCGTCTGCCTGACCCGGTAGGCGGTTTTATTTTTATCCCCGCCAGAAAGGTACACCAGAAAATCAGCCTTGCTGCGGTTATGCAGCGTAAAACTACAAGATTTCGGGTGTGTACAAATGACCGGAAACGCTTTATAATAAAGGAGAAAAGACTATGGAATTCTTCAACTCTGCTATCGAAGTTCTTCAGACTCTGGTCGTGGCTCTGGGTGCCGGTCTCGGCGTGTGGGGTGCCATCAACCTGCTGGAAGGTTATGGTAACGACAACCCCGGCAGTAATGCTCATGTACGGTAGAGAAGCACAAAGCAAAACAAGGATAGCCAGCCCTGCCACTATTCCGAAGTCAGGGGAACGCAATAGAAAAATTCATAGCTGTATGCTATACTTAATTAGCATTTGAACATATCAAGCTGACACAGCAATCTCTTTACTTGCCGTTAATGCGCGTCTACCAATAGTCCGCACAAAGCAAGAGTAGCGTAAAGGTATAAAAATTTCAAACTTCTTTGTAACGAAATTCCGATTTCTCCGTCTAACCTATGAAGCTGAAGGAGGTGATGACAAGTATGGACTATGAAAAACTCTATAAAGCCTACTATTTACAGGTATACTCGTATACTATTTCTCTTGCCAAAAATCGTGAGATAGCAGAGGAAATCACGCAGAACACATTCTATAAGGCTGTTTCTACAACATCACAATTCAAAGGTAAGTCAGATGAATTGACATGGCTCTGCTCCATAGCAAAAAATCTTTACCATGATGAAATGCGAAGCCGTCAGCGAGTAGCTGATGTGAGTGAAATCAATGACTTGCCATCAAATGAAAATGTTGAGAACTCAGTTGCAGATTCTGACATGGCGTTCCGCATACACCTCGTTCTTCACCGTTTGGAAGAACCATACAAAGAAGTCTTTCAGCTTCGCGTATTCGGGGAACTATCTTTTTCACAAATCGCTGCAATTTTTGGAAAAACAGAATCATGGGCGAGAGTTACTTATCATCGTGCAAAGCTAAAAATTCAAGAAAGGATGGATGAAAAGCATGAGTAAACAATGCGATATTGTTCGAGATATTCTTCCGCTGTATGTTGACGATGCTTGCAGCGAAGCAAGCGCAGAGATGGTAAAAGAGCATTTGAACGCCTGTGCTGACTGTAACGCAATTTATCAGAAATTGCTTTCTCACACGAGCGAAGATGTTCTTCACGAAGAAAGCGAAAGCGTTATTATGCGCCATGAGGCAAAAGAAAAGCAGAGAGGCAGAAAAAAGATAACGATTGCTGTTCTCGTTTCCATCGCTCTTTGTATCATTGCAATTTTTACAGCTCTCTTTCTGTTACCTATAAACATTGCTTATGAGCCTGTCAAAATCGACTTCCCATTTGAGGTTGAAGATGTCGAAAACGTTGAAATGTACCACTATGACGGAGTGCCTGCATCAGCAGAAAAGAAAGTAGTTGTTGCTGAAAATGATATAAAGACCCTGTATGATAAGTTCAAGGCTTATCCCTAAAAGACAAAACGACTGAGGAAACTGCCGGAGCAGATGTGACCAGCTTTAGATTTAACCTCTCAGATGGAACAAGCTACGATTTGATTTACGCCTGCTATGGGGTTAAAAACGGCGAATTGAAGTCAGCAGCAGGCGGTTTTAAGTATTTCACAAGTGCGGATATCGGCTCTTATTGGAACAATTTGAATACGGAACTTGAGGCAATTCCTATCAATGAGAGTGAATTGCCGTGAGCAGATAGCAAACCCAGCCGAGCCTGTCAACGGTCAAGATGAACGGCGCAAATGCGCCGCCGTTGACAGCCCCGCCCGTCTTTGCTGTTCGGTAATCAAGAGGGCGACAGCACAAGATGCTGCCGCCCTCTGCCATTATTCAGAAAGGGGGATTTTCCATGACCGAACACGAAAAGTATCAAGAACATATCCGGCATACACACGATGCCTTTTGCAAGACTGTTATTCGCCACGCTGCCATAGACGCAGCCCGGAGCATACGGAGCCGCCGCAAGCGGGAAATCTCGCTTGAATATCTGATAGAAGAAAAACACTATCCATTCAGTACCACAGATAAATACTTTGCGGAGCATCCGGCATGACCAGCTATCCGCTTTTCGTCTGTGGTCAGATGGTGCTTTTGGAAAGTCCAGAGCTTGCCGCAGCCCTGTCCGCACTATCACAGATGGAACAGGAAATCATTTTCTTGTACTACTTCCAACGATTGACGCATAGGGAGATTGGACGGAGATATGGACGGGCTGGCAACACAACCGGGCGGCGTATTCAGATGATTTTACGGCGGCTACGGGCAGAGTTGGAGGGTTTGTCCTATGAGCCAGCTACTTCCCTATGAGACAATCGTTAAGGCAAGCGAGGGCGACCCGGAAGCTGTTGCCGCCGTCCTATCCCATTATGCGGGATATGTCCGCTCTTGTGCGAAAATGGACGGACAGATTAACACGGATATGCAGGAGCATATCGTCAGGCAACTGATAGAAAGCCTGTTGAAGTTCCGCTTTGACCGCTAAACAGAAAAGTTGTATAATTAGAGCCTGACAAATTAAACTTCAATGAGGGTAGAGCAAATGGAACAGATTATCAATTATAGAGACATACCCACAGATAAAAGGATTGACATATTAAATGCTCTTGAGCGAATAGGTTTTTTTCCGGCATACGGCGGCGTGAGAACAATGCAGCAAATTATGGAAAAGTCAGTTCCAGGTTCAGGCCCACAATTCTATTTCGTTTTCCGTGAAAATGAGTTGATAGGTACAATTTTCTCATTGGGGACACTAAGAAATATAAAGCGTTCCCATGGCTTGCTATTAGCAATATGGATGAGCAGAAGTTGACTGTTTGTGAAGAACTGATGAAAATACAAATTGCCTTTTTTGAAGAACTCGGAATGCAAAAGATAGCAGATCATTGCGTTAGGATTATGGAAGATTACAGAAAAGGAATTGGAAAGCGGAAAGAAAGCGATTGCAGATAAATTCCATTTGAAAAACGGCTGACAATTTAATACCGCCGCCCATCACAGCGGCAGATAAGCAGTAAATCTTGAAAAGGTTTACTGCTTTTTTTGCGCCCATTTTCAAAAATCTTTGGCAAACCACACCGCCGGATTGTTGTAGGGAGCAGACAGGGAAAATAAAAAAAATTTTCGCTGCGTTTGCCAAAACGCCCCCTTTTCACCGTTGTAGTGGTGAACAGCGGGCAGAACACGCCGCCGCAATCGCTATATTGGTGGAGCAAGCCAGTATATCCGCAAACCAGAGCCGCCGAGGAAAGCGGTAGTTTTTTAGAGCAAGATTCTACCACGGTGCCAAAATCCGCATATCTGCGGTTTTGCCCCTTTGGTAAATCTTGTTGGGGAGTGCCTTCCCCAAACCCTGCTCATGCGCCCTGGTCGGCGAGAAAGGAGGTCAACGCTTGAAGAAAAATACAACACACCCCACCGCTGCCATGTGGTCAAACCCGCATGACCGAGGAAGAATACGCCGACTTTACCGAGCGGCTGAAACACTATGACATGAGCCAAGCCGAATTTATCCGGCAAGCCATTACACGGGCGACCATTCGCCCCATCGTTACCGTTTCCCCGGTCAATGATGAACTGTTGTCCGCCGTTGGCAGGCTGACCGCCGAATACGGAAAAATCGGTGGCAACCTCAATCAGATTGCCCGCGCCCTCAACGAGTACGGCACACCATACAACGCCCTGTCCGTTGAAGTCCGCGCCGCCATTTCTGACCTTGCTGCCTTGAAGTTTGAAGTCCTGCGAAAGGTAGGTGACGCTGTTGGCAACATTCAAACATATCAGCTCTAAAAATGCGGATTATGGCGCAGCCGAGCAGTACCTCACCTTTGAACATGACGAGTTTACCATGAAGCCCACCCTTGATGAAAACGGGCGGCTCATGCTCAGGGAGGACTATCGAATAGCCACGCTGAACTGCGGCGACGAGGATTTTGCCGTTGCCTGTATGCGCTCCAATCTCCGCTATGGGAAGAACCAGAAGCGGGAAGATGTAAAAAGCCACCACTACATTATCAGCTTTGACCCACGGGACGCGGTGGACAACGGTTTGACCGTAGACCGGGCGCAGGCGTTGGGCGAGGAATTTTGCCGGAAGCAGTTTCCCGGACACCAAGCCATTGTCTGCACCCACCCGGACGGACACAACCACAGCGGCAATATCCATGTGCATATCGTTATCAATTCTCTGCGGATAGAGGAAGTTCCGTTCCTGCCTTACATGGACAGACCGGCAGACACCCGCACCGGGTGCAAACACCGCTGCACAGACGCGGCGATGGAATACTTCAAAGCCGAAGTCATGGAGCTGTGCCACCGGGAAAATCTCTATCAAATCGACCTTTTGCATGGCAGCAAAAACCGCATTACCGAGCGTGAGTATTGGGCGCAGCGGAAAGGGCAGGCAAAGCTGGACAAGGAAGCTGCTGCCTTGCCAGCCGAGGAGCAGCCAGCCAAGCCCACGAAGTTTGAAACAGACAAGGAAAAATTGCGGCAGACCATACGCACCGCGCTGTCCTCTGCCGCAAGCTATGGCGAGTTCGCCGCCGTTCTCTTGCAACAGGGCGTGACTGTCAAGGAGAGCCGAGGGCGGCTATCCTACCTCACGCCGGACAGGACAAAGCCCATTACCGCCCGCAAGCTGGGAGATGATTTTGACCGCGCTGCCGTTCTTGCCCTTTTGGAACAGAACGCCCACAGAGCCGCCGAGCAGACCGCAACCGTACCCGAATACCCCGCAACATAAGGGAGCGTTGCAGGGCAAAAAAGCTGTCCAAACCACCCCGGAAAAGGACGGTATTCAGCGCATGGTTGACCGGGCAGCGAAGCGAGCGGAGGGAAAGGGCGCGGGCTATGATTGCTGGGCGGCAGTCCACAATCTGAAACAAATGGCGGCTACCGTTGCCGCTACGGGCAGTACGGCTATTCGCCGGAGGAGCTGGACGCAGCCTTGTATCCGCCAATGCGGATTTACAGGACAGCACCGCCAAGCTGAAAGCCCTGGACGCTGCTATCCGGGAGAAAAAGGAGCTTCAGACACAGGTGCTTGCCTATGCCAAGACCAAGCCTGCCCGTGACGGTCTGAAAGCGCAGAAAACGGAAAAAGCCCGCAGCGCCTACCGGGAACGGCACGAAAGCGATTTTATCATAGCGGACGCAGCCACCCGTTATTTTCGGGCGCATGGCGTTTCCAAGCTGCCAAGCCATAAAGCCCTGCAAGCGGAAATCGAGCGGCTTACCGCCGAAAAGAACGCCCATTACAACGAATACCGGGAGAAAAGAGCCCGTGTCAAGGAGCTGCATACCGTGAAAAGCAATCTTTCTCAAATCCTGCAAGGCGAGAAAGACAGAGAGAAAAAGCACGAACATGAGCGTTAAAAACCGCCCCGAAACGATACCAAAACGGGGATATGCCCTGCACCCTATCCGCAATACTGCCCACCTTTGAAACGGGGTGCACAGCGCAGGAAATCCCCGAAAATGACACCGAGAAACTACATTTTTACCGACCTATCCGCTTATACCAGCGGAAACGGCAGAAAGGAGCGAGAAATGCCACGCATGAGCAAAAAGCGGCGGTTGGAATGGAGCTTTTTCCTCAACCACCGAAACCGTATTACCTACAATGACCTTTGCCGGGGCTGCACACACGGCTGCAAGCAGAGCTTCCGGGCGATTATCGTCCTCTGCCCCCGGTATTTCTCTAAGAGATGGAAACACAGGGAGGACACCGCCAATGGCAGATAACCGCAAATATTACTACCTCAAACTGAAAGAAAACTTCTTCGACAGCGATTCCATTGTGCTGTTGGAGGACATGAAAGACGGGATTTTGTATTCCAATATCCTCTTGAAGCTGTACTTAAAATCGCTGAAAAATGGCGGCAGATTGCAGCTTGACGAGCATATCCCTATACCGCCCAGATGATAGCCACGCTGACCCGTCACCAAATCGGGACGGTGGAACGGGCATTAGCCATCTTCCAGCAGTTAGGGCTTGTGGAGCAGCTTGACTGCGGGCTGCTTTATATGACCGACATCGAGCTGATGATCGGTCAATCCTCTACCGAAGCGGAACGGAAACGCGCCGCAAGGCTTGAAAATAAGGCACTTTTGCCGCCGCGGACAAATGGCGGACATTTGTCCGACATTCGTCCACCAGAGATAGAGATAAAGAAAGAGATAGATATAGAGTTAGAAAAAGAGGGAGAGTTAAAGGGACAAGCCATCGCCCGCAGCTATGGCAGATATGAGAATGTATTTCTGACTGATACGGAGCTTTCCGAACTGCAAGCGGAGCTGCCCGAAAAATGGGCGTACTACATTGAGCGGCTTTCCGGCTATATCGCGTCCACGGGCAAGAAATATAAAAACCACGCCGCCACTATCCGCAGATGGGCGGCAGACGATACCGCAAAGGCTGCCCCGAAACAGGGCATACCCGAATACGCCTGCAAGGAGGGCGAGAGCTTATGAGTAATCTGTTTACAGAACGAGTTTTGAATATGGCGGCTGTTACCCCACAGCCGGAGGACTACACGGGCGAGGACGGACTGCTTTACTGCGGCAAGTGTCACACTCCGAAAGAAGCCTACTTCCCGGAAAAGCAAGCCGCCCTGTTTGGGCGTGACCGCCACCCGGCAGAATGTGACTGCCAGAAAGCCCAGCGTTTGGAGCGTGAAGCCGCCGAACAGCGCAGAAAGCACCTTGACACCGTGGAGGACTTGAAACGCCGGGGATTTACCAATCCTACCATGCAGGAATGGACTTTCGCCAACGACAACGGGAAATGCCCGCAAATGGAGATTGCACACTTCTATGTGGAGCATTGGGAAATCATGCGCGAGGAAAATATCGGCTATCTGCTATGGGGCAAGGTCGGCACAGGAAAAAGCTATTTTGCCGGGTGTATCGCTAATGCCCTCATGGAGCAGGAAGTCGCTGTCCGCATGACGAACTTCTCTGCGATTTTGAATGACCTGACCGCCAGCTTTGAGGGGCGCAACGAGTATATCGAGCGTCTTTGCCGTTTTCCTCTGCTTATCATTGATGATTTTGGAATGGAGCGCGGCACAGAGTACGGTTTAGAACAGGTCTACAATGTGATTGACAGCCGCTACCGCAGCCGCAAGCCCTTAATCGTTACCACCAATCTGACATTGGACAGCCTGCAAAATCCGCTGGACACCGCCCATGCCCGGATTTATGACCGCCTTTTGGAAATGTGCGCCCCTATCCTCTTTACGGGAGAGAACTTCCGCCGTGAAACGGCGCAAGCCAAGCTGAACAGACTAAAAGAATTGATGAAATGAAAGGAGTTGCCTATGGCAGAGAACAAGCAGAACACCACCCCGGAACGCCGCCCGGACTGCGTGACAGAGATCCGCATGGGCAACACCGTCCTTGTCGTTTCCGGCTTTTTCAAAAAGATACCACCGACACAGCAGCCGATAAGATGATGAAAGTGCTGGAGGCGGAAGCCGCCGCAGGACACAAAGCCCAGCTTTCGCCCTAACGCTACAAGCCGCACAGAAAAATCGTCATTTTACCGGGCGGTAAAGAAGCAGAAGCCGCTATACAGACAGCCGCCCCATGTGGTATAATCGAAATACGGAATAGTGGGGCTGGCTGTCGGAAACGGAGGATTTTATGTTAAGACAGACCACCCAGAAAATCACTGCCCTTTATCCAAGACTATCCCATGAGGACGAGCTGCAAGGCGAAAGTAATTCCATTTCCAACCAGAAGCGTATCCTTGAACCTACGCAAAGCAGAACGGCTTTTCCAATCTGCGCTGGTACACGGACGATGGCTATTCTGGTGCGAACTTCCAAAGACCGGGCTTTCAATCCATGCTTGCGGACATTGAAGCCGGGAAAGTGGCTACCGTTATCGTAAAGGATATGTCACGGTTAGGGCGAAACTACCTGCAGGTGGGAATGTATACCGAGATGATTTTCCCACAAAAAGGAGTCCGCTTTATCGCCATCAACGATGGAGTAGACAGCGCACAGGGCGACAATGATTTTGCCCCTCTGCGGAACATTTTCAACGAATGGCTGGTGAGAGATACGAGTAAGAAAATCAAAGCTGTAAAACGGTCAAAAGGCATGAGCGGCAAGCCTGTTACGAGCAAACCCGTGTACGGCTACCTCATGGACGAGGACGAAAACTTCATCATTGACGAGGAAGCCGCACCCGTGGTCAAGCAGATATACCGTCTGTGCCTTGCCGGGAACGGTCCGACCAAGATAGCCCGTATGCTGACCGAGCAGGAAATCCCAACGCCGGGAACGCTGGAATACCGCAGGACGGGCAGCACACGCCGCTATCACCCCGGCTATGAGTGCAAATGGGCGACAAATACCGTGGTGCATATCCTTGAAAACCGGGAGTACATGGGCTGTTTGGTGAACTTCAAGACGGAGAAACCGTCCTACAAGACCAAGCACAGCATAGAAAATCCCATTGAGAAACAGGCAATTTTCGAGAACCACCATGAGCCTATCATCGACACCCAGACATGGGAGCGTGTGCAGGAATTACGCAAACAGCGCAAGCGTCCGAACCGCTATGATGAAGTGGGCTTGTTCTCTGGTATGCTCTTTTGCGCGGACTGCGGCAGCGTCATGTATCAGCAGCGTTACCAGACCGATAAGCGGAAACAGGACTGCTATATCTGCGGGAACTACAAAAAGCGCACCCATGACTGCACCGCACATTTTATCCGCACCGACCTTTTGACTGCGGGCGTTCTCTCCAATCTACGGAAAGTGACGAGCTATGCGGCAAAGTATGAAGCCCGGTTTATGAAGCTGCTGATCGAGCAGAACGAGGACGGCGGCAAACGCCGGAACGCCGCCAAGAAAAAGGAACTGGAAGCTGCCGAAAAGCGTATCGGTGAACTTTCCGCTATTTTCAAGCGGCTGTATGAGGACAGCGTAAGCGGTCGCATTTCTGACGAGCGTTTCACGGAGCTTTCGGCAGACTATGAAGCCGAACAGCAGGAATTGAAAGAGCGTGTTGCCAGAATACAGGCGGAGCTTTCCAAAGCACAGGAAGCTACCGTAAACGCAGAAAAGTTTATGAACATTGTCCGCAAGCACATGAACTTTGAAGAACTGACCCACACCCTCTTACGTGAGTTTGTAGAGAAAATCGTTGTGCATGAGTGCAGCTACGATGAAAATGGCACACGCAGACAGGATATTGAGATTTACTATTCTTTCGTCGGCAAGGTGGACTTGCCCGAATGACCGCCTGCCCTATCCGATACCAAAGACAAGTACCGGATAGGAAAGGCAAAATTTTTTACACTTCTATTACTTCTTTATCACACATAAGCAAAGAGTCAGGGCATGAAGCAGCTCATGGCTGGCGGCGGTGTCGCTCTGGTGGGCATCACCCTGATTCCCCTGCTGAGCGGTCTGTTCGGTTAAGAACAGTGGGCGGCGATTGCCGCCCGGTACATATTATAATAAGGAAAGCCATAGTAACGATCTCTCATACAGAAGGTGAATCAGATGAGCGAGATTTTATTGTATCATGGCAGTAAAGAAGAAGTTGTCTATCCCGAAATCCGCATCACACGGTATACAAAGGACTTTTCTTGGGGATTCTACTGCACGAACAGCTATCAACAAGCCTACCGCTGGGCAGACCGCCGTTCTGCCGATGGTATTGTGAACGTCTATCGCTATGTAGAGAATCCTGACCTGAAAATCCTGCGTTTCCCTGAAATGTCGGACGAATGGCTGGATTTCATTGCAAAATGTCGTGCAGGCGAAACCCATCCCTATGATATTGTGGAGGATCCCATGGCAGATGACACCATCTGGGACTATGTCAATGGATTTACGTCCGGGCAGATCAGCCGTGAAGCATTTTGGGCATTGGCGAAGTTCAAGCATCCAACACACCAGATCAGCTTTCATACCGTAAACGCTTTGCACTGCCTGACCTTTGAGAGGAGTGAATCCATCCATGACCGAAAAGCAGAAAAATGATGTTCTCTACGTTTGCAGCCTGATCGAGACCATCGCCCGTAAGACCAAAAATCATCGGCAGGATGTGATTCGTCACTTCACAAAAGCCGGCATCGAACGGCAGCTCCGGCTGGCAGAAGTAAACCACTGTCTGTCCTTTGAGCAGGTTTCAGATGAGCTGATTGAAGATCTCAACATCCCGGATGGGGATTTTGATACTGCTGCGGAGTGCCGCTATACGGTCCCTTCTGCAACCTCCATCGGAATGCTGTATCAGGGGCTGGTGCTGTCCACCATGAAAGATGAAGATGCTGCACAGGCAATTCTGGATGTTTTTTCGTCGTTTATCACGGATGAGATCTCCGATTTCAATTCCAACGTATACTACACCAATCCTGATTATCTCCGCTGCTCCTATCTGGAGGGCAAAATGCTTGCTTGAGAAAGGATTGTTATAATGGCAAAAAATCAACATAATGCAGGGCTTCATTATAGACCTCTCAATCAACTTGGATTATCAAACTTCAATGATATATAGAAAATCCCATTGATAGTCGTTTTAAGTTTAATCCGCCCCCTCTAAAATGTGGTAAGCTTTTTGGACTTTGCAAAGCTGATCGTCAAAAAGAAAAGCTTCAGAAACATTGCCCGTGGCATCCGCTTCTAAAAATGAAGGCATTCACATTAGAGATCAACGGAGAAGCTGAATACATTTGGTATTGTAAAGAATGCGATTGTTATTATATGAACCCCTTTTGGCGAAATGGAGAAAAACGCATCCTTGATGTTTATCATAAGGTTCCTGTTCGCGACTTATAAAAACAGCTATATAGCTTTGATTATGATTTGCCGATTGCCGAAAAGCAGTCGGCTTTTTTGTTTCCGTCGAACACTTTTTGTGTTTGCTCATATCATTCATCTATCATTCATCAATCAAAAATGATAGATGAAATGAGGCATTGTTCCATACGGCGGCTTGAGCAGCAGCGGAAAGCCCTCTGCAGCTTGCAGTTTTATTAAATGTCCGTGCTCCAAGCCGCGTTTTTATCCACCCATCCATGAAAGGCGGTGCTATTATGCAGTTTTTGACCCACATTATTTTTCTCCTGAATCTGCTCAAGACCCTCATCAACCACTTCAGCTAAGGACGGTGACTGCTGAATGGAAACCGTTCTCAAAGCCATTGCCGACTGGATCAAGGGCATCCTGACGGCAGGTATTATGTCAAACTTGTCTGGCCTGTTCGACGATGTGAACACGCAGGTCAGCAATATCGCCCAGCAGGTGGGCACCAAGCCTCCAGTTTTGAGCCGAGAGTGTTCGCCATGATCGAAGCCCTATCCCGGAACGTGGTGCTCCCCATCGCAGGCATCATCCTGACCTTTATTGCCTGCTACGAGCTGATCGAGATGATCACCCAGCACAACAACATGGCGCAGTTCGAGCTGCCTCATCATGCGCTGGATTTTCAAGACCGCTGTTTCGGTGTGGCTCATCAGCAACACCTTCGATATTGTGATGGCGGTGTTCGACATCACCCAGAAGGTAGTGTCCGATTCCAGCGGCATCATTGCCGGAAACACCCGTGTCAACGACATTGGTTTGTCCATGCTGCAATCCAGCATGATGCAGATGGATGTAGGCCCTCTGTTCGGGCTGTTCCTGCAAAGTTTCTTCATCGGCATCACCATGCGGATATTGAGCATCATCATTTTTGTCATCGTCTACGGGCGTATGATTGAAATCTACTGCAGGTGAGCCTTGCGCCCATCCCCATGGCGACCTTCGGCAACCACGAGCAATCGCACATGGGGCAGAACTACCTGAAATGCCTGTTCGCATTGGGCTTTCAGGCTTTCTCATCCTCATCTGCGTGGCAATTTATGCCGTGCTGATCCAGAGCGTGGCGATTTCCGGGGATGCCATCAACTCCATTTGGAGCATTGTGGGCTACACCGTCCTGCTCTGTTTCAGCCTGTTCAAGACCAGTTCCGTGACAAAATCCGTTCTCGGAGCGCATTAAAGGAGGTGTTCACTTGGCTGCGTATATCTCTGTGCCCCGTGATTTGACCAAGGTCAAATCCAAAGTGGCGTTCAACCTGACCAAACGGCAGCTGCTTTGTTTTGGCACAGCGGCTCTCATTGGAGTGCCGCTGTTTTTTGTTCTCCGGGATTCCGGCGGCAACACTGCCGCCACCCTCGGCATGATGGCGGTGATGCTGCCGGCGTTCTTTCTTGGAATGTACGAGAAAAACGGTCAGCCTTTGGAAAAGCTGCTGTCGTACTATGTGCAGTCCCGGTTTGTCCGCCCGAAGATTCGCCCCTACAAGACCAACAACTACTATGCACTGCTTATGAAGGAGGCATGACCCATGATCCGTTTGGAAAAAGACCGATAAGCACAGCAAGCCGCAGTCTGCGCAGAAGCGCAGGCAGAACGCAAAGCCTGCTGTGCCCCGGACCGCCCAGCAGTCCATCCCCATGCAGCGGATGTTTCG
>ENA-OQJX01000548-OQJX01000548.1-human-gut-metagenome-genome-assembly--contig:-NODE-548-length-18179-cov-1.550410_pt1 | contig 18179 bp, 34 predicted proteins | sample MGYA00242615_ERZ504782 | MGnify/ENA primary metagenome ERZ504782 (study PRJEB26092, sample SAMD00036354) | human gut metagenome | host: Homo sapiens | study: EMG produced TPA metagenomics assembly of... | reverse complement strand
TCATGTCCTGCAACTGGTTGGGGTCAAGGTGGGCCGTCTCAGAGCCGCCCTGCTGGGTTTCGGCTGTGGGGGTGTCGTTACCTTCCGCAGCTGCCGGAGCCGCCGCAAGGGTGCTCGCCGTGCCTCTGTCGGTGATGTACGGGGATTTTGCCATGCCCAGCCCGATAAGGCGGCGTGCTTCGCTTTCGCTGACCTCGCACTGTTCACCACGCATGACGGTGTGAATGCCCGTCTTGGTGCGGCAGCCATAGCCGCCGCAAAGAATCTCAACAAGCATCGGTATACTCCTTTCTGGCCAGACTTAGCCGACCACGTTCTTGACGCGGATCCACGGGCAGTAGTTGTGGGGTGCAGCCAGCGGGCGGGCCTTGAGAATGGTCTTGCGCAGGTCGTTCTCCTGATTGAGGCTGAACTTCGGAACACGGCGACTTGCGATGGTGGTATGCTTGGTATCACCGTAGTTGATCTGGGTGATGGCACCATACATCAGGTGGCCGCAGCCGGGAGCGGTGACCAAGCATCGGTCTTGGGGAACTGAGGCCGCACCTTGCCCTCATCGTCAACATAGGTCTCGTCAACGGAGATCAGGTTCAGCTTGTGCCCCTTGAAGTTCAGGTGCCACCATAGACCACACCATGATACGGGCTGAGCTGCTCCTCAATCTGGCCCACAATGATGCCAGAGTTCTTGTCCAGCAGGCGCTGCACCTTTTCGAGGTCCAGAACGGCATTGTAGGTATCGGCACCCAGCAGCAGGTCTGCGGAAGCCAGACCACGGCTGGACAGCATATCACACATGGCAGCAACATCCTCAAAGAATTTGCCGCTTCCTCGTTCCACTTTGCAGCAGGGACATAGATATGGTCGTTCTCGTGGCCGGGGTTGCAGAACTTCACAACCTTCGTATCGCCCTTGGTCTGGTTGTCGATCATTTCCTGCATGGTGCAGCCGTTATCCAGCATAGTCTGGGCACACATCCACTCCTCACGGCGAACGATGCGGGCATCCATATCTGCCAGGTCTTTCTGGGTCAGCTTGGCCGCACGCTGCGCCGGGGTGCTGTTGGCATAGATAGCCTCACCGAAGCCACGCTTCGTCAGGTCGTCGGTGGACAGCTCACGCTCATGCCGATGAATGCAGGTTCAAGCTCATGGATCTCGTAGCCCATGCGCTCCATCGGAATTGCGCCGACACGAGGCGCAACAAAGGCTGCCATCTTCTGGTCGCCGTCCATGTACTCGGTCAGAACCTTGTTGGACGCAAAGATGTCCTCGTCGCTGGTCGGGAAATAGCGGTCACGGAAGAAAGTCTTCTTGGGGACGACCCTCTTATAGACGGCCATCAGGGTGTAGGTATCGAAAAAATTCAGTTCAGCAGGCATGATATATCCTCCTTACAGTGCCGGTGCAGCGGCCTTGAAAAAGATGCCGCCCTCGCGCAGGGCATCCTTGTCAGCCTCGGTCATGGTGTAGCTGTCGGCCACAATGCACTTGTTGGTGTTGAAGCAGCCCGTCAGGTACACAGGGACGGTCACATCATCGGACGTGCCGACCTCAACGTCATCACACAGGATGCAGTTGCAGTCAGCACCTCGTCGCCAGTGGCCGCGGTGCCCAGCACCACCAGTTTGCCATCGCCGGAAGTGCCGCTGGACTTTGCCAGAATGGTGCCACGCTTGATGGTGGCAGCCTCGGCCAGCTTACGGATGGTGCCGCCGCTGACCACCAGCTTAGGATAGATGTCGCAATCAGGCCGTCATAATCCATGCTGCCCAGTCTTTTGTTCAGCTCAGTCATTGTAGTGTTCCTCCTTACTTTTTCTCGTCCCCGTCAAGCAGCGCAGCGACGGCAGCATCAGCCGCAGCCATGCGTTCAGCCGGGGTCTTGGGTGCATTGCCCGTTGCATCGGGCAGGGACTCCGGGTCGCCGGTTGCGGATGCGCCCGGCACGGCCTCCACGCCTGGGCACCGGATGCCTGATTGTCGGCCGCCAGATTCTTCAGGAACTCGTGGCCCTGCGCAGCTGCGGCCTTGGCAGCGCGGAAAGCCAGCTCGCGGGCATCGCAAGCGGTCTTGCCGTACTTGGCTCCTGAACCATAGTCGGGTCGAACAGGTTGGCCACCTCGTCAATTTCAGACAGGCGGGTGCGCTCGTTCTGGGATGCCTGTTCAGAAGCGCTCTGCTCAAGCTGGCGGCACAGCTCCGGGTTTTCCTTGCGAAGCTCCTCGATGGTAGTTGCCATAGTGGTATGTCCTCCTTCGTTGGACTGGGCGGCGGGTGCCGCCGGTGTATTTGCAGTAGCGGTCGCAGGTGCAGCCGCTTTAGCCATAGGAATATTGCCGGGCAGTTTTGTGCCCGGTCTCAGGTGCAGGGCGTGGCCCTTGGCGTAGATGGTCTGCCGGTCGGCACTTGCGGAGATCTCCACCGGCTCGGCATCATCCAGCAGCTCATTTGCAAAGCCCTTTTCCACGGCCTCTTTGCCGGTCATGTAGGTGGTATCGGACATCATGTGCAAAAGCACGGTCTCGGAGAGGCCGGTCTTCCGCTTATAGATGGAAACCTGACTCTTATCCCATGCGTCGTTGGCATCTGCGGCTTTGCGCAGTTCATCGGCGTTGTAGTTGCCCCAGATGAGCGACCAGCACTTGTGAATCATCACGAGGCTGGATGGGTTGGCCTTGACGGTGTCGCAGGCACACATAATAAGCTGCCGCCGGACATGGCCACGCCGTCCACAATACAGGTCAGTTTCGTGCCCTTGGCGGCCAGCTCACGCAGCCTGTTGTGAATCAGGATGGAAACGCCAGCATCGCCGCCCACGCTGTCCATGCGGATGGTGATCTCCGAACAATGCTCGACCTGCTGCAAGTCGGACAGGAACTCGCTCTCAATGATGTACTGACCCGGAATCGGCTCACCCGTCCACCAATCCGTGGGCTGCGTGTCCACGATCTGGCCGTACATGGTGATGTCAGCGCTCTGGCCGTCAGTGCTGGCCATTACATAGCAGGGCCGCTGGATGCTCACCATCGGGGTGCTACTCGGTGCTTTCGGCATTTTCTTTACCTCCCTGTGTAGTGACACTTTCTGTGGTTTCGATTACTCCCTCGCTGCCCGCAGCTTTGAGCTGCTCATTTTCGTGGGCCAGCTCTGCGACATTGTCCTCCCAGTCGCCGCCGCCCAGCTCGCGCGTGACCTGCTCATGGGTGCGGAAGCCGTGATGGGTCTGGAGCACGGCGGCCTCGACCTCTTTCTTCGGGTCAAGGGTGCCCTGCACAGGCCCAATCCACCGTGCGCCGCACCATGCAGCACGCACCAGAGGGTCATCAAAAAAGCCCGGGGCGATTACTCGTCCACGGGCCACAGCCTCAGAAAGCCAAATTTCATATACAGGCTGGCAGAAGCTGCCTACCAGCCATGCACGCCGCATCTTGATACCTTCCCATGCCTCCAAAAGAGAGGCACGGCTGGCCGAGTAGCTGGCGTTGAACTCTTTCAGCAACAGCTCATACGGCATTTCTATGGCACCACCCATGAGTTTGCACAGCGTTTTGACGAACGTATCAAACCCTGCGGTGGGAATATTGGGGTTTCCGAACTTGATGTCCTCGCCCTTGCCGAGGTGCGCAACCGTACCCGGCCCCATCTCATACTCGTTCGGGCTGTGGCTGGCGTTGTCAGCCTTTGGGTTGTCCACAGGAACACCGCCGAGATCTCCGCTGCCGGTTTCGTCAAACGGGATAGCGTTCTTCGGGGTATCGGTGACAATCCATGCCGTGAAGAAGCTCTGCACCAGAGCTGCCAGCAGTTCCGACTCCGTATATCTGCGAAGCTGGAGCAGCGGTTCGATAATGGGTGCAATGAGCGGGACACCACGGTACTGGTCCGGACGTTCGGACTCCATAATGTGCAGGATCTGGGGCAGCCCAGTTGTCGCACCGACCGACTCCACTCGCTGCCATTTGGTGATGTCATTCCGCCACTCATGCGGATATGTGTTGCGGACGTGGTAGGCCACGATCATGCCGCTGCTGTCCACTTCCACACCATCATAGATTTTGTTCCCGGTGTTGGGGTTTGTGCCCTCGGTATAGCCCAGGCCATCCAGCATACCGCCGAGCTTATCCGGGGTGGACACACGGTCAGCCTCCACCAGATGCAGCCGCAGGCCATAGGGGTGCAGCTTGTCCGGGTCACGAATTTTCACCACGGCGAACACATCACCGCTCATAAGCCAGCTTTTCAGGGCCAACTGCTGCAAGCCGTAGAAATCGTTCAGCCCCATGGCATCACAACTGCGGCGGTTTTCGGCCCAAAGCCGGAACTCTGCCTCGGTTTTACTCTGCCACTCTTTGGCTTTTTCCGGGGATAGCCCCAGTACGTTTCGGTCAACGGTCGCTTTCAAGGTCAGCCCGGTGCCAACGATCTTCGTTCGATTCGTGTTGATGGCACTGGTCGCAACAGGTGCGCTCATGTAGAGCATTCTGCTCCGCTGCCGCAGAATATCTGCGTTGTCGTGAATATCGCTGCTCGGAGAGCTGCTGTTGGGGAAGAAAGCCCGCAGCGCACGCCGTTTGTAGGATGCGCCCGCCTCGCTGTAGCCGCTGGCCTGCGGTGCAGCGGTGACGCGGTATCTGACACTCAAGAGTAATCGCCTCCGTAATTTCAAATAAGCGGCTGGCTGGGGAAAGGAGTAAAAAGCAGCCAGCCCGCGGCAAAGGCCCTTTCGGGCCGTCACCCCAAAGGATCACCAATCGCGCGGGATAACGGAGAATGCCTTGCGGGCACTCTGGCCGTTCAGCAGCGCGGTCAGTTCATCGACCTTTTCCTCGGCATCTTTGATCTCATCGCTGAGCTTGCCGAGGTCAAGACGTGTGAGTTCCCGGTCGTCCAGACGATAGCTTTTCACGCCACCGGAAAGCAGCTTGTTGTAGGCCACATACAGGTTATCAAGCCGCTTCGTGTGGAACTCCAGCCGCTTTTTGATGGTCACGGTATCCATAACTCAACCTCACCAGTCGTCTAAAAAGTTCTCCCGCCTCCGGCCGGGGGACGGCTGGGGACGGGAGACGGGTTGTTGAATATTTATCACCGGGGCTGCCGGTGCCTCTGGTGCCTTGCCGCGCAGCCTTTTCAGCGCCCGGTCGATGGCATCAAGGTCTTTCGGCAGCACCTTGTAGGCCGCTATGGCATAGTTTCGGCAGTCAAGAGGTTCGTTTCGCTCATGGCCGGAGATTTTATCCCATTGCCACGGGTTGCGGTGGCCCTCTTTGTATATCAAATGCTCTGACAAGAGGCCGTTGAAGTAGCCGAGGCCGTAATCGTCCCGGCGTGGGAAGTGGCAGTACCGAGGGCCCGGCTCCTGCACTTTCAAATCGTCCATGATGATTTGCTTGCCAGCGTCAACGCCCAACTGGTACTGCCAGCACATCCCGATGTAGCGGTTCTGCACCGTGATTTTCACCTGCTTTGGCGGGCCTGTGAACGGCCGGTCGGAGCCGGGAAAGCCCTTGATGCAGAAAACCTTTTTGCCGATGCGGTCATGGCAGCGCTGGCGCACCTCTTGGGTGAAATGGCCGCCCTCGTCTACAAATTTGATGGAAACGGGCAGCTCTAGGCCGTCAGCAAATTTCAGCTTGCGGTCGAAAACCAGCTCGTCCAGTTGCTGCCAGACCTCGTCACTGTCCGGGCGGCCAGAGATGATGCCTTTTTCGATGCCCCATGTTTCCCCGAAGTGACCGAAGCCCACGATCTCGTACTCCATGCGGTCGTCCTGCGTATCAACGCCAGCGGTCAGCACCAGCACACCATCCGGCAGTTCCGCAGGGTATTCCTCCCTGCGGCCAAGCATGGTGTCCTCGTCCTGCACATCGCCGCGATCTTCCCACAGCAGCCCCAGACGGGTGTTGTAGACAACCTGCATCTTCTTGGTATCGCCCAGGGCATTCAGGTATTTCAGCACGGTATCTTTCCATGCTGCCCACTGCGAAACAAAGCTGTTCAGCCAAAAGCTGCGGATACCGTTCTCATAGCGGCGGGATTTTCCGCTTGCCAGTGAGCTGGTGCCCGCTTCATGGTCACTTCGTCCGAAATGCAGGCGCACTCCGGGCAGAGATACCACACGTCCTTGACCTTGTAGGTTTTCTCTCCGTGGGTTTCGATGGTGTCATACTCGTACCGAATATCTTCCCAACGCAGTTCATGGAATCCCTTGCAGTGCGGCACTGGGATACCCAGCGCTCCATCGTGCCCTTGACGTAGGACTTGGCAATGGCACTGTGTCCCTTGATGGTGGGTGTGCTGACTTCCACAGCCTTTGCGTTGTAGAAAGTGGTCTGCCGGGCCATTGCCAGTTCCCAAGGGTCGCCCTCTGTGCCGGCACTCACTGCCCAGCGGTCACGCTCGTCACCCAGCACATAGCGGATGGGCTTTGATGCCAGAGCGTGCGCCTCGGTAGATCCGCACATGGTCAGGATGCCGCCGGGATAACTTTTCTGCAAAATCGTGTTGCCGCTGTCCCGGCTCTTTTTCTCCGCGACCTTGGCCCGCAGTGTAGGGCAGTCTCGTATCATGGGGCGATACGGAGCTTGCTGTACTCCTTGGCATCCGTCATTTGGGGATGGATGAAAAGAATACTGCCGGGGTCAACGTCAATGGTGCGGCCTATGACATTGTTTTCAAACTCCGACTTGCCGACCTGTGAGGACGCAACGACAACGATATGATGGATGCGCGGGTCGGAGAATGCGTCCATGATCTCCACCAGATAGGGCGTGCGGCTGTTACGCCAGCGGCCCTGCTCGGCAGACGCTTCCGGGGACAGGACGCGGTTTGTGTGGCCCACTCGCTCACGGACACATTGGGCGGGGGCCGGATAGCTGCCACCAGCTTTGACACCAGAGCATTCAGACGGTCAACCGCTGCATTCTCACTCATCGTCGTCACCAGCCAGCTTTTCAGCCCACGCCTTGCGTTCACGGACACGGGCCTCATACTTTGCCGGGTCGTAACGGAACATGGCGATTTCCTCGGCTATCTGATTCACCTCGCCACGCATATACTCTGCCACCTCTGCCGGGTCAGACAGAGCAGCCGCATTGATGGCAACACGGCTGGGCAGCGCCATCAGCGCACCCCGGACGGTGTAGATAAGCTCAGAGGTCATAGCGGCCACATCCTCACTGCGGTGCATCTGCCCGGACAGCTCTTTTGCCTCAGCTTGAGCGATTTTCGCTTTGCTGGCTTTGAGCGTAGCTTCTGCTTTCTGCTTGATGTGGTCCAGCTTTTTGGCCTCTGCCGCTTCCTCTTTGGTCAGCCCGCCACGGGCAGTGCTGGCATTGTAGGCCTGCACTGCGTCACCAAGGACAAATTTTCCTCGACTGACGGTGGTGAGCACCCCATCCTGTGTGAGCTGCTGCACCCTGCGTTCGTGATGCCCAGCACGGCGGCCAGTTGGGTGGTGGTCACAGTCATGTCAGCAACTCTTTCTTTTGTCGGCATTCAGAAACCACCTCCTTTTTTGTAAAACTCTTTGGAAAATCACAGCGAAGTCATTATACAAACCGTAACGAAATGACTGATTTTTCCCTCACTAACTAGCTTGGTTTCGGGGTCGTCGAGCCCGCTCATGGTAGGGTACCCCCGTCACAGTACCTTTTCAGCACCGAACGGCTGCTCCTGCCCGCTGTCGGGCGGGTGGAACGCAGCGTCAACCATTGCAGGGTCATACACGAAGGTGAACTTCATGTCCTGCACAGGTACAGGCTTATCAACGTAGATGTCTACGACAGGCATTGTGATACGCTCCTCTCTCAGATGCTGCGGATGACCTTGGCCTTAGAGTATGTCGGATGGTCTTTGGTCATCATGTTCAGGAACTCGTCTTTGGTGAAGCCGGACAGACGGAAGATCTCTTCGGGCTTCATGCCCAGCTGCTTGCCGATCTCGTCCACGGTCTTGCCTCGTCCATGAGCTTCTTCACGATGGCTTTCATAGGGTCGAGCAGGTGTGTGCCGCGGGCTCGGTTGTGTGTGATGGTGCCGTATACATCGGCACTCTCGTCACCGTGATGGTCTACGACTACGACAGGCACCTTGCCGCCCAGCAGAGACAGCAGCGGTTCACGGCCCGATACTGTCCAGCGGTGGAATCCGTCAATGATGGTTCCGTCCGGGCGTACCACGATGGGCAGCGTCCAGCCGTTGGTCAGGATGGACTGCACCAGCAGCTTCAGGTTCTCCTCGCTGACCTTGTTGGGGTTGTAGTCGTTGGCGTGGATGGTGTTGCGGTCTACCCACTGGAGGGATGCCAGCGGTGCGAATACGTCAATGCTTTCCATGGTTCTGCTCCTCCTTGATGCGGGCGTTGTGGTCGTTGTAGATGGTGGTCCAGAGTATGCGCAGGATACGCATCTTGGGATCCCCATACAGCAGCCCCTCATACATGGTCTTGTAGTGCTTCTGTTCAGCGATACCATAGGTCTTTATGAACAGGCCTCGCCAGTGGTCGATGTGGGATAAGGTGTCCTTGGCGATGGTGTACCGCTCCGGGTGGAGGAACAGCAGGTCTTTGCAGAGGGCTTTATAATCCTTCTGTTCGGTGTCTGCTTCCAGCTCACGCCGCTTGCGGGTGCTGCGCCGGAACATCTCGGAATCCCAATAAAGCAGAACGAGGTAGGCGTTTGGCTCTCGCCGCTGGATACGCTCCCACAGGTCGTTGTCGGTTTCTGCAACCCACCGTAGGCCTTGTGTGCTGGTATCTCCAAAGAAAGCGCAAAGCCGGAGTGCATTTTTATGCACACCAGCTTCGTACAAACGCATATAGATTTCAGGGAATTCAAGGTTTCGCTCTTTGATGTACAGCCAAACATCGGAAATCAGCCAATCGTAGATGGGATAGAACTTGCCGCCTTTTGTGATACGCTCCATCTTGGTGTTGGCGATGCACTTAAAGCGGGTCAGACTTTCTGCCGTGCGCAGGCCGACCAGCTGAATGCCGTCGCGGAACGCCTTTTCGCAGAACGTCTGGTAGTTCATCTCTCCGGGGTGGTGCAGGTATGGGCTGTACCTGATGGCAAAATCAGGCGGGGTGCGCATCCACACATCTTCTTTGCCCGGCTCCCATGTTATCCACGATTCCGACGCAGAAAGGTGGTCTATCACGCATACCTGCTTGAACGGCAAGCAAAACCATAAGAATTTTGCGCCGACCGACAGGAAGCTACGCCGCCAGCGATGTGCTGCATCGACCATGGAGGGGTAAAGTCCTTCCTCGTCAATGAACGTCACCGTCAGCTGCTTGGGGTCGAGCTCGCCGGAGAGAATCATCTCATACACGAGATTGGCCATGCACAGGCTGTCCTTGCCAGAGGAAAACGACAGATAGATTTTGCAGCCGTTGGCGAACACGTTGCGGATACGGATTTTCGCCGCCTGCAGCACGTTCATGCTGCTTTCCACTACTTTCACAGGCATATCAGTTCACCACACTTCGGGCAACGGATGCACCTGTGCTGCTCCGCGCCACTGTCCGCCTCTGGAGCAGCGGTTTGCGGTTCGGAAGGTGTAGACATCTCCAGCACTGGGGAAGGCTGGCTGCGGGGCAGCGGAGACGGTAGGAGCAGGCTGTGGGGCGGGAGCCACCGAGTAGGTCGGTGTTTCGGCATACGGAACGTGTTCCTCTGCCTGATGGCGGTTGATGGGTGCGATCTCGTTTTCCGGGAAATCGCCATAGGAGCCGATTACTTCATCAGCTTCATCCGTGGTGCTGTTCAGCATTTCCAGCAGGTCAGCATCCCAGCCCGGAACGTCCACATCGCCGTCCAGTTCCTTGACCAGTTCTTCGATGGCATCCACATCGGTAAAGCCGAGTTCATAGACCTTGTTGTCGGCCATCATCAGCTTTTTCTTCTGCACATCGGTCAGCCCGACCATCACATAACAGTCGCAGGTTTCCCGACCCATGCGGAGCAAGGCTTCGTACAGACCGTTGCCGGCAATGATTTCGCCATCCTCGGCAACGACCAGCGGCTTCACCTGACCGAACATCTCAATGCTGCGGATGTACTCGGTGATTTGCTTGTCGGAGTGCCGGCGGATGTTGTGGGTAGGCTTATGCAGCTCTGCCAGCTTCTTCACCGTGATGTTCATCGTGCGGCCTCCTTCCTGTCAGAAACGAGGTCCAGAACGATGGAGAACAGGACGGCGGCTACGACAACGTAGATGCGGATCGTGCTCATCAGCTGCCAGATGCCCATAACGCCAAGCGGAATCAGGATCTGCCACGAGGCCACGGTGAGAACGTCCAGTGCGAAGCCAAACTTCTTGCCGAAAACCAGATATTCGCAGTAGAGATAGGTAGACAGCGAGGAAATGGCGATGACCGTAATCAAGATAGCTTTCATTACGTTCAGCACCGGGCTGAAGCGCACCCACGTGAGCAGCGCAGCCAGCACCATGTAGATGCCAAACATCACGCCCGCCAGCACGAAGGCCTTTTTCATGTTGCCGCGCTTGGTGCCGTCCGTATTTTCATCGTTGTACTCAAACAGCGAATAGTAATACGGACAAGCAAATGGGCCAGGCAGCAGAAGTAAGCCGTTGTACACGCCAGCCTTAATACCAGCGGCGTTTACACCGGGGTCGATGACGGCGAATGTGCCGCCAGTGTACACCAGAGCAGCAGCCACTACTACGGCCAACAGGCCATAAACGACCACCCATGAAAAGCCATCGGACAGCACGTTGCGAATCATGCCATCTTTGAGCAACATAATCAGGAACGCCACGCAGGTGACGTACACGATAATCATGCCGCCCTTGGTTCCAATGGGTGTATCGCCGAAGATCTCGTAGATGCCGCTCATCTGCGTCCACGTCTGAAACAGCGTCAGCAGGCCGATGAAATAGAACATCACCTTGCTCTGCATGATGCGCCGGATGGACGGAACACGGTCAGCGAACAGGCCGAATGTGATACACGCCAGAGAATTGAACACCGCCCAGATGATTGCCGGAACTGCGCCGTATCGCAATGCAATGGTACGGAAGTTCATCAGACTGCCCACTCCCGCCCACGATGCGACAATGGAGCAGGCGTAGAAAATAGTGGGGTTTGCCTTGAATTTTGCCTTGATTTTCTGATACATAGAAAAATCTCCTTCTTTGCGGCTGGGCACGGCGAAATGTCCAGCTTGCAGCACCTCGGCTTTTCGGGGTGCTGCGGTGATGCCACACGCAAAGGAGCAACGTGCGGCCCGGAATCCTCCTTTCAGGCAATAAAATAGCGGCACCCACCGGGAATGGTGAGCACCGCTTGGCTTGATTTGAATTTTGCATCCTAATCATATCACCGGGAGCATCCGTTGTCATCTGAATCCATATCAAAGCGTTGCTGGTCGTTGACTTTCGTTTTTCTTCGTTGCTGGTCGTTCTTGTTTATTGCACAGCATTACACGCCGTGTGAAACCGTCCTACACCGTCCACCACCGTGTGAAACAATCTGCATTGATTTTTGATATTTTCAGTTTGAATTTAACTTTTGGCAGCCAAAATGTAAAACTTATTTCTATATTTGGCCGTATTTTATGAAAATTTGAGGTTGAATTTGAGTTTTCGGGCAAAAATAAAAAGCCCCGCAAATGCAGCTTATCGGTCAATGTGATTCGAGGTAGTTGTAGGCCATCCGGCTGACCCCGGCTTCCGTGTAGCACTTTCCGAGTGCTCCGGCAACTTCTGCCCACGAGTAGCAGCGGACAAACCGCAGCCGGAAGATCAGATAAAGCCGGGCATCCATGATGCTCTTGCAGTACGCCTCGACCTTGGGCTTTTCTTCCGCTGCCTGTTCCTCCAACCAGCGAACACGTTCATCCATGTCAGCCAGTTCCACAGCCAGATCCGCCACCTTGTCCCGAACACCGGGCGTATGTGGCATACCCGTCAGCTGTGGGGAGCAGGATTGATTTTCTGCCGAAGATTCTCCAAGGCTTCACGGTCTTTTTCGAGGGTCATCTGAATGTCATAATACTTGGACAATTCCTGTAATGTCACAACCTACCTCCGTCATAATTCAGCTACCGTCTTTCGGCGGCGCCTCTATTATTTTATCACATTTCGCTGTCGGAAGGTAGACCGGAAGTCCACAAATTATGTGGTCTGCACCAATTTTGCACAGGCCCGGAACTGTATAGGTCTGGCCTTTGGCATCAGTGCGCTGGATGGGCGGGTGAAGGGGTATGTAGTTCTCACAGGATAAGCAACTCATTTCTTCCCGCCCTCATCGCCATCATGATAGCTAACGCCGAATAATGCCGGAATCAAAAAGAACCAAAGCGCTCTCAGATTTCCGGTGGCGTTGATTGCGGTTGACACCGCCAACCCCACTGAAATCCACTCCGCTGCATAGATAAGTGCAACCCATTTCATTTCGGCACCTCCTGTCTGCCGTTGCCAAAACTCCGGGCAAATACCGCCCGTTGGATAAAGTCTACATCCTCTGCAATAGACCGTACCGATGAATTATCAGAGCGGATCTCAAAGGAACGGAGAATGAAGCGCTTCAAAGCGTCCAGACTGTAACCTGCGATCGACTTCCCGAAGAATGCGGTAAGGATTTCAATAATGGTTTCCTCATGCCGAGCGAACTCGCATTCATAGACTTTGTGTTCAGGAGTAAAGGACACCCAGTAGGTAAACCGAGACTTATCGTGACCGGCTTTCAGGTCAAGGCAGTGGGTTTCGGTTTGCAAGTAGCGGACTGCTCTATCCGTTATCTGTTTAAGCTCCTTTTCTCCAATGGTGCAGCCGTCCGGGAAAAGTTCTTCCATGAATTGAAGAAAAAGCTGTTCGCCATTGGCACAATCGAACACGTCATGCCATGTGGCAGCCCATTCGGCCATTGCTTCTTTTTTTTCAAAAAGAATTGTGCAGGCCAGTCTGACAAAGTTGGCCGGAGATTCAACCATGAAATGCAGTCGTTCCGTTGTCATGTTCAGCCTCCATACACGCTTTCTTGCAAGCCTCACACTTTTTGTACGGCTGTTCAAGCCAGCAGTCGAACAGTAAACACTTCGGTTTTCTGTACTCCGGTGGAGCCTTGCGTCCGTGGGTTTGAGTACGAAACGTATGGTACTTGCACACCTCTTTGCCCCAAAAATCTCCGCCGAATTCGCAACTTTCACGACCCGGCGAAACCTCATGCTTAACTGTGATGGTTTTCATTTTTTCACCTCCGGCGGCTCCAGCAGCGGAGCCCAGAACTTCACAGCACCATAGGGCGTATCTGCCGCTGGGCGGCCATCCTCGATGTACCACTTGCCGTTTTCAATCCAGCCCTTCATGGTGTTCCGGCTCTCGCAGCAGACCCACACAAGTTCGCTCATGATGCAGCAGTGCTTTTCTCCCGCGTTCTCCCAGCTTTCATCGTGGACAGGCGGCGGGGTTTTGGCATCGTGCCACGATACACGACGGATAAAATCAACGACCATCTGGCTCGCTTCCCGGAGGGTCTTCGCAGCGGCTTCCTTACCCTTGAAGCCATTGTAATACTCAACCTCGGCCAGCGCGTCCAAATCCGTTGCCGGGTCAATGAGTCGGCAGGCTTCTTCTAGGGTCATTCGATGTACCTCCGCTTGTCCTTGTCCCAGTGCAGCGTGATAGGATTGCCGCATTTGCAGGGAATGGTGATCTCCGGCTCCATGGTGTTGGTCTTGCCTTTGGCCACCAGCCCGCAGCAGCCGCAGGCGAACTCATAGGGACAAGCCCCCTCTCAAGCGAGATCGTAGCCCCGCAGCGGCAGCCTATGGACATCTGCGGAACGTGGAGATATGTACCGAACTTCTTGCCGCAGCAAGGGCAGGTCAGGCGCAGAAGCCCACGTGCGCCGGGCTCCGGCGGGCGATTACTCTTTCTCATGGTCGGCTCCTTTCTCGGTCTGAAACCGAATCACTTCCCGGAACAGCAGCTCATTGTTGTGCTCCGATTCAGTCATAAAGTTGATGTACTCCCGGAACAGCTGGCGGTCATGCTGCTGCCGGCTGGTTTCGCCCAGCAGGGCACCGATAGCCACGCCCACGGCCAGCATCGCAATGTTGATGAAGATCTGATCAGGCATTGTCATCACCCAGCACTTTCTCGATGAGGTCAAAGACCATTTCCCGGTCTTCGGTGGTCAGGAAGTCAGCCGCCATGATTTCAAACTTGAGGCGGTCAGCGTATTCTTTCAAATCACCCATGGTTTACTCCTCTCCCAGCTGGGCAAGGATCTCGTTGCCCTTGTCCATCAGTTCATCCCGCCGTTTTTTCTGTTCAGCCTCCAGCTTTTTCATTTCCGCCTGATACTTTTTCAGGGTTCCCGGCCGGAAATTCTTGCTCTGGCCCATGCGGATTTTTGCGGCAATTTTCTTGTGCTGCTGAACGGTCTGGCGCAGTTCGGTGTCCGTGGTCAGAATCTGGTAGCGATGGTGGCAGCCGGGGCAGGTGAAATACTGCACCATGTAATCGCCGCTCCATGTACTGCGGATGCCGGCTGTCTGGATGCTGAACGGTGTGCCGCAGCGGTCACACTTTACAAGGTCGGTCATTCGCCATACTCCTTTCTGCACAGCTGGAACGCATTGCAGTGGTCGTCGCAAGTTTTGCAGCACTTGTCGCATTCAGGGTGAGCAGCTTTGCACTTATCACAGGGTGTGTCCGCTTTTCTGCCGGATCCATACACCGCAAAAAGCTGGTGGGTGCCGTCCTGCAAGGCTTTTTCGTCATCGGCCATTTCATAGCCGAGGGATGTCAGGAGCTCATAGGTACGATTGAGGGGGATGTTTTCGTTGTGCTTATACACGCTCTTGCCCGCTTCGCTGCTCCAGATGGTACTCCAATAACCCGTGCGCTCGCTGTCCTGCGCATCAAAGGCCATTGCCAGTAGAACTTTTTCCGACTCGGTATCATAGGCGTTGAACATTTTCAGTGCATCTTCCAGTTCGGTGTCATCCTGAACCTGTTCGTCCAAGGCAACACCAAGCAGATGCAGCACATTTTCATCATCTTACTCGCCGTACCCAGACAGCAGCGGCGTGGCGTATTCCATGATGGCCGAAAATGCTTTTGCACTCTGCCGGGGTCAGGTCTTTCACGAAGTCCCGGCGCAACTCATACATGAATTTGGTTGTGCTGGAGAACTGTTCGTGAGCAAGCTCGTCAGCAGCCCGTGCCGCTTCTCGTGCGGCGTTTTCCTCGTCCTCGACAGCTGCATCTCGCTTCTTGTAGAGGATAATGTCAGTTTTGCCAACCTCGAACACATATTCGACCTTACCGGCATCATCAGGTACGGTGAACTCGTCTTTGCAGTTCATTTTCCAGCTGCCCCAGCTTTTCACGTAGGAGTATTTCTGCCTGTCGGCATCATCTACTCGCCTTGCGAACTCCTGAAGTTTAGCAATGATGTCATCCCGGTAATGGTTCCACTTCTGCGTGTTCAGCGCATCCTGCATAGCCCGGTTGAAGTTCTGCGTGCCGAGGTCTCCAATACCCGGTTTCGGCTTCCAAGTCCTCGATTTTGTCCAGCTGGGCGAAGTCAGACAGGGTTGCACCGCGCTTTTCGGCTTTCTTGAAGCTGTCGTGGTTCAGTTCCAGCAGCTTGATACGCCGCCGAACGGTGGACTGTGAGAAGCCAGACTTGTCGGAGATCTGCTCCACGGTCTGCCCAAAGTCCATCATCATCTGGAAGCCCTGTGCCTGTTCATAGACCGTCAAATCGCTGCGCTGCATGTTCTCAATCATCATGGTCTGCATCTGCTCCCGCTCGTCCATCTCTACGATGGCGCAGGGCAGCTCGTACCACCCCTGCCTGCCTGCGCTGCCGCAGCCCGGCGGTGGCCGATGATGATAGTGTAGTCCTCGCTGGACCACACGGCCTTGGGTGTCCATGCTGCCGCTGCTGCGGCGGCATCCCCACCCTCGTCAACGCACTTCGCGATGTACTCCCGGCTGTTGAGGTAGTGGCCGGGGATTACGGTCAGGTTCTGGTACACACCATTTTCCTTGATGCTGGCTGCAAGTTCGGACAAATCTCCCAGTTCTTTGCGGGGGTTGTCGGGGTGAGGGTACAACTGCCGAATGGGGATGTAAGTAATGTCTGCCATAGGGATACTCCTTTCTTATTTCGGGTTAGAAAAACGTGAGTTGCCCGGTTTTGGTTTCGTTAAGAGGCTCGTTTTCCGGGGCTTTAGGCTCATTTTTGATAGATTTTTGCAAATTTGCGGGCTTAATATCGGATTTTTCGATTTTTGCAGGTTCGCCTTTCGGTTCAAACAGCAGGTTCATCTGCGCTATCTGGCGGCGCATATACCACACATCGGTTGAGAAAAGCGGCATATACCAGATGCGATTTTGTGGTCCTGCGGGCAGCAATCCGCGGCTGTCGTAGGCCGTTGCCGGGTTCACGAGTGTGTCACCGATGACTACATATCCAGCGCAGCCCATGAAGCTGCACTGGGATGTAGCACATCAGCCCAACGATGAAGTCAATGTCTTGGGCTATGACAAGGACTTTGTTGTGGTAGCAGATATTCCGTCTTTTGCAGACGTTCAAAAAGGCAAGCAGCATGGCCCCAGCACCACAGGCCGGGTCAGATACCGAGATGAATCCCTCCATGTCCGGGTGCAGCTTCGGGTCGAACGTAATCTCGGCCATGCAGCGGCACACATCGTAGGGAGTGAAGAACTGCCCGGCGTGGTCGTTGCCCAACTCGCACATCATGTACAGCGAACCGAGGAAGTCTTGGTCAGGATTCTGCTCCATGCCCATGATTACCTCAGCCAGCATTTCAGCCATGCCCTCCCGCTCTTTGGCGGAGTATTTGGAAACGATGGTCTGATACATCTTGGTGCGCTCTGGGGCATTTACCTTGTCCGTGCTGTTCGAGATCTCGATGGCCGTCAGGGTGACGAAGTCTCCCAAATCTCCCAGCGGCTGTGCTTTCCAGTCAGGCTATTGAAGATTTTGAGGAAGTTCTTCTGGTGGTCATCCCGGATGCTGCGGGTCACTGCTGCTTTTGCCATAGGTTACTCCTCCTCGCTGTCAGCAGCGGCGATGGTGTAGTGGCCGTTGGAGAACTCGATCACGCCTGCGGATTCCATATCATCCAGCAGCGCAATGGCCTTTTCTGCGGTCACGCCCATCTTTTCCTCCAACATGGCCTGCGTGATGCCGTTGTTCTGCCGGGCAATCTCGGTGGCCTGCGTCAGCTCGTCCGAGGTGAGCTCGTCCTCCTCGTCATCCTCGATTTCCTCCAGCGGTTCGGCCTCCCCGGGGAGATTCGCAGAATCAGGCTCATTTCCCGGGGCGCATCCTGCTGCCCACCGGATTCCGGGATCTCCGGCATCTTCCCGCCGATGGCGTTCAGCGACCGCTCTCAATCAGCTCCCGGAAGAAGAACTGGCAGTAGTAGGAGAACATATTCTTGAAGATGTTCTTGATTTTGCCGAACAGAGCATCCTCAATGGTGAAGGTCTTGCTCATGCGGTAGACCAGCACACCATCCTTCATGGTAAACAGGAGGTAGCATCCGGGGAGATGTAGCTGTCCTCGCTGGCGGTTTCCAGCATGGACATCTGTTCGCCCACGCCTTGATGGGGCGGATAATCAGCTTGATGGGGTAGCTGTTCTTGATGAAGGTGTAGGTCAGGTCGTGCGCCTCGCAGATGTTCTTCAGCTTGGTGCGCTGGGCGGCGAACTTAGAGGCTTCGTTTTCGTAGCTATCCATGGTATGTGCTCCTTTCAAGTAGCAGAAAAATGATAATCGTTATCCCGGTTCTCAATGGCGGTCAGACCCACAGCGTAGGCTGCCCACACATCGGCTTTGAAGCCGTAAAAGAAATCCGGGTTCTTTTTTGTACCACGGCCATTTTTGAGGTCGTGGTCTGCGAATCGGTCAATGAGTGCCCGCCGGATGGCGGCATCATTGGCGCGGGTGTTGTGGCAAATATGTCGCTTCTCCTCGATGCGGCACAGCAACCGTACCGGGCAGCAGGCGTTCAGGGCTTGGTAGAAGCGGCCGATCCATAGGACGGTATCAAACACTTCCCTGCCCACGGCCATTCCGTAGGAAGCCACCATTTCAATGACCGCCCACTGCCAGCCCTGTTCATTGGCGAAAACCAGCTTGTTGCGCAATTCTTCGTTATCGACCT
>ENA-OQJX01000545-OQJX01000545.1-human-gut-metagenome-genome-assembly--contig:-NODE-545-length-18272-cov-3.460017_pt1 | contig 18272 bp, 12 predicted proteins | sample MGYA00242615_ERZ504782 | MGnify/ENA primary metagenome ERZ504782 (study PRJEB26092, sample SAMD00036354) | human gut metagenome | host: Homo sapiens | study: EMG produced TPA metagenomics assembly of... | reverse complement strand
CACGCGCAGGGGACTGTCTGCCATACTGGTACCCAGTTATTTCCTTCGGGATCACCTTGTTTTAATAATGCTATTTGGTCTTTTGGCTTTCAATACGTTTATGATGTGAACAGGGGGCTGGGAAAGGTAGACCAGCAGGGGTATCCCACTGTGCCGGTTTCTGAACCTCCCCAACGGAAATCAGCACGGTCTATGTTGTGGTAGAACAGGCAGTTGCTGGTATTTATTGACGATGGTTCCACATCAGGACCGTCACCTCGTGGGTCATCGGCTCCGCCATCAAACCAAATCATATATAAATCTCCATATCGGGTACAAAGTTCTTCCACCATTTTTTCACAGAAGCGTTTATACCACGCCTGTCTGTTGGCGGCAAATTCTCCGTCACCGGCTACCTTGAAATTATGGATACCCAGGAGTGAATTCCACCGGATGCCTACATAGATGCCTGGCTGGATACCATATTTACGGCAGGAGTTGACAAAATCGCGGATAATGTCTCCTTTGCCGTTACGCCATTTTACAGCTTTCAGGCAGTATGGGTTTACGTCACTTTGCCACAATCCGAAGCCGGTTTCATGGGTGGCTGTGAGTACGGCGAATTTGCAGCCTGCGGCTTTAGCTGCTGAGACCCATTGGTCGGTATTCAATTGGGTGGGGTTGAAAATGTTGTAATCTTCAATGGGACTGATACGGTTATTGCCTTGTCCGTAGCGGATGCCGTCGAATACGTGGAGGTCATAATGAAATACGGCTCCCATTTCCGCCTTATGCCATTTCAATTGATGCGGTTTGGGTATAATGATTTCCGGTTGTGCAACACTCAGTACACAGTTCATAAGGAAGAGAAGGGATATATATAGTATCTTCATGGGTTATAAATAATTAAAAAATGGATCTTCTGTTTTTTGTAGCCATGTTTTTAATTGGCTTTTCAGTCGGTTTACTAATTTGGGATGCTGCATAGCTATATTATTCATTTGATAAGGATCTGATCTCCTGTCAAATAGAATAATCTTATCTACCTTTCCATCGGTTGCATGGATAGTAAATGTATGTGTGGCGGTGCGCAATCCCCGGTAGCCTGTTGCTGGATTGGATGACTGTATGTAATAGTAGGGTTGGACAATGCAGTTGTTTTCTTTTCCGCAGAGGAGAATAGAAGCGAGGTTGAATGTTTGTACTTCTTCCGGTATTTGTTGCTGAAAGCCCATGATGGAAAGCAGGGTCGGATACAAGTCGGCAAAAGCTATCATGGTTGTTTGGTCGGTTTTCGGCTTTATTTTTTCCGGCCATGAGATAAGGACGGGAATCCTCATGGATTCCTCATAAAAGATATCTTTTCCGGCTTGTTCATGAGCTCCCATGCAGATGCCGTGGTCAGAAGTGAATACTACGATAGTGTTTTTAAATAATCCTAAACGTTTCAATTCGTTGATTATCCGACCTATATTTTCATCGACTCCGGTCATGCAGGCGTAGTAATTGCGGATATTGTTGCGGAAATAGTCGCCCATTTCAGTGCCTTTGGCGGGAATGTCGGGACGGTTGGCACATAATGTCTCTACATTCAGATTTTTATACATCTCCTTGTATTGGTCGGGCACTAGCTCGTAACCGGTGTGTGGAGGATTCATGGATACGACTAAGGCGAATGGTTGCGTCTTATCTATATGTTTATTGAGGTACTCAATCGCTTTGTCGGCTTCATACTCCGGTCCCCATTGATTGACATAATAAAAACTATCCCGGGGAGTGTCAGTGTCCCAGTACATGGGGTTTAAATGGTAGTCGTAAGTGCCATAAGCGGTCCAATAGTCGAAACCGTGCCGGCGTTCTTTGGGACACCATTCGTTCCAAGCAACTGCACCTTGGTTGTTGTAAGTGTCTACGTATGGTTTATGGGGAGCATCCAGATGCCATTTGCCGATATACCTGTCTGGTATCCATTGGCTTTAAGTATATTACTCCAGCAGCGTGCATCTTGTGGAAGTTCTACTCCGTAGGGAGCGTTGGCAGAATTGCAATTGCCTGTTACTTTGTTCTTATGCGGATACATGCCTGTCATCAACATGCCTCTTGCCGGTGAAGATACAGGGTAGCTGCTGACAGCATTGGTGAAATTCACACCTTCACGGGCCAGTTGGTCCAGGCAAGGGGGTTTGACAGGCTCTTTTCCGAGACAACCTAAAGCATTTCCTCTCCATTGGTCTGCCATGATGAAGACCAAGTTAGGTTTTTCTTGAGCTTGAATCTGGAATACTGGACACAAAGGGAATGCCAGCAAGAAAATATTAAGTCTTTTCTTCATAATCTGTAAAGGATTAATAGAGGTTTCATCATTCCTGACTGATTGTGTTTTATTGTGTAATTATCAAATAAAAGAACTTTTATTTTAAATGTTGATAAATAGCATCAGCAAAACGCTCACCTAATGTTAGAATGCCATATATTCCTAAATGTACATCATCTTTAGGTGCTGGATCTGATAGTCATTATATAGCATTTGTAAATCGTCTGCTGGAATTAATAACGCATTATTAACGGAGAACTCAGAGTTTGAGTTGTTGGAAACAGCAAATTGGGCTTTTCTTACCAGTTCACGCCCTGTAAAGCGAGAAGCGGCTATAGGTATGACAGTTCCATATACAAATAACATGTTTTCGCTATTAAATTCTTTTCGTATTTGTTCTATAAAATTCTTTAGATTCGAACTATATTGGCGAGACTGTTCCATTCCAGCTATATCACGTGCATCTGCTTCTCCTTGTTGCCAAACCATAGCCTTAATAATAGGGCGATATCCTTGTTGCTTCAAACTGATGATAGCATCTTTTACAGTCTTTATAAAATTTATATATTCTTCGCCACGAATATTTTTCTGACGGTTTCCCGGATTCCATTGTTGATATAGATTGGAACCAGATAAAGCGTGTTTTATCAATGCAATTTGAGGCTTGGGATATAAAGACTGTAACTTTGTACCTAAACTTAACTCTATTCCGAATTTATTTTTTGTTTCAGAAGCTTGGCATAAAGGGTTCCATTGCTCACTGCCCTCTCCTTTGTTGAGGAAACGAGAATAATAGATTCGGACTCTTGTGTCAATTTTAAAAGAGGCTGGGATATTTTTAACATAAGCTTGTCTTGTTGCATTTGATTGCCCACCTACTAAGTAGACATCTATTTCTTTTTGCTGTGCTAAGATAGGTAAGATTATTCCTAAAGTTAACAAGAATAGTGATATTAATCTTTTCATAATATGTTTATTTTTCAACCTAGAATAGTTCGTAAGAATAAACCGAAAAAACGGTAGTTAGAAGAAAATAAAACTATCACCATATCGGTAATTATAGTCTATTGCTACATTGATTATGTTTTCAAAACAAAGATATTCATATAATGTGAATATGCTATGGGAAGGTAGGAAAACTTTTCGGAAATTTTCCTTTTCCTTCCCATAAATGATTGTAGGACTGTTTCTCTACATTGTTATCTGAAAACTTCTATGTTTGTTTATTCACCTTCAGGTAAAGTTCCATCATTTCTGCTCCATCCGGGGTTTTGATAAATGGTAGAACTTTCATATTCATTAGAACCTGGAACAGCGGTAGTCAGGCGGAATTGCTTGTTACTAATAGGATACAAGTATTTGCTTGTATTCCAGTTTAATCCATTGAAACCAATATTAGCAGCATTTTTACGATAAGGTAATAAATATTTTCCTTCTGCGTATGGGTCGGATTTTGCTGAAATATTGGCTGTCTTGTCTGTTACGCCATATTCTAAAAGTGTTATTTGGGGAATTGGGGTTACAGCGTCTTCGGCTTGAGGGTTTGTATACAGTTGATACATGCTATCCCAAAAATTAAATCCTTGTACGTGTACATCTTTTACTTGGTCCAAAGCGCGCCAACGTTTTAAGTCTGCCATACGGAATCCTTCTGATACCAACTCGACACGTCGTTCACGACGGATGTTGTACAGAGTTGTGTTTATTTGTTGACCGGCAGAATAACTTCCCCAATCTTGTTTTTCTTTACTTATGTCTGTATTGTTTATGGTCTTTTGATAGTCTGTACTCATACCGGCACGTGCACGAAGAGCTTTCCAGTATTTATCGCAGTTGCCACCTAGATTTCCGTTTAATTCGTAATAAGCTTCTATATAATTCAGGTAGGCTTCTGCTGCACGGAAGATCGGGCATCCTGTATAGGATTCTTTTGTTGACTGCATATCTCCGGATGTATTCAATCCTTTGCGCAGACAGTATCCGGTCGGATTACTATTTTCTTTTTGGGCCTCGAAAATTTCAGGGCGGTAAAAGTAGCCGTATCCATCACTCTTCTTTATCCAAGTGGCAAAGTTTGGATCATCAGATAACAAATCTCCTGTTTTTAAAATAGTTTGTCCCATACGTCCATCTCTGTCGGTAAAGATATGTTCATATGTATCGTCTCCTTGATAATTGGTACTGGCATAGATGGGTAGGCCATCAGACATTAGATAAGAATTAACCATGGAACGTGTATAGCCTGTGTTTCCCCCGCCATTGCGTTGCAAATAGCTTACGACAAAGTGGTAAGAAGTGGCATCTGAGTTGACACTGTATTTACGCCATAATAAGATTTCATCTATTCCGCTTAAATCAATAGAATTGAATAACGAGGCATAATTTCCGTGCAAATTGTGTCCTTGAGCTACGATATCAGCTGCTTCTATGGCCTGTTGTAAAAAATATTTAATTTCAGAGTCAATGTTAATGCTAAAATCTTTTAAATAATCCATTGAAGCACCAGGCCATCCGGGACCACCAGGAACAAATGCACTTCCTTTATGATATTTTTCCCATGTTGCTTCAAATAGGGCTGCGCGACTTTTTACTAATGCAGCGCAGTCTTTGTTTAACCGATTGCTTACGGGAGCAGTGGGAAGCATATATTCGTAGGCTTTATCTAAATCAGATAAGATAAAGCGTGCAACTTCATTACGCGGACGCCGTTTGGAAGCTTCACGTATGGCATTGTAATCATCCGGTAATATTTCAGTTAGAATAGGAAAATCACCTAGATTCTGCAATGCTGTGAGATAAATATAAGCACGGAAGAAATATACCTCGCCAATATAGTGTTTGATATTTGCATCATTACCGGATATTTCTCTGTTGGCATATCGTTCGGTAACAGTTTGAATAAAGTAATTAGCTGCACGTATCTTACGGAAATATTTATGCCATAAGTCATCGTCACCGACATGGTATTGTCCTTTTATGAAAAGTTTACTTGGTGAGTCTGCGGTTTGATCGTCTGTTCCATTATCTTTTTGGAATAATCCTAAATTATAAGTGGCAGAACCATGAGATGGAAGAATATTGCCATATTCGTCATCGTTTTCGTTTTCACTGTCATTATAAAATTTGGCAGCATAAGCAGCTAGGTCTGTTTCGGAATAAAGATAGACATTGGTGCTGACAGAAGTGATAGGTTCGCAATCCAGATAATCATTGCATGAGGTCGCAAGAGCACTTGCAGCGGCTATGAATGTATATAATAGAATCTTTTTCATATGTTTTATTATTTAGAATGTTGCATTTAATCCAAAAGATATAGTTGTTTGTAGCGGATAAGTTTTTCCGGAGTTCCCATCAGAATAACTTGAATAAGTTGTTTCTGGATCAAAACCGCTAGGTAGACTGGTGATAGTCAATACATTCTCGGCACTGACATATACACGTAATTTTTGCATATGTAGTTTGTTGATAATTTGTGTCGGGAAAGTATACCCTAGTTGGATATTTTTTAAACGGGCATAGGCACCGTTTTGTAAGTAACGGGTTTGTACCTTTTGATTCATATCTTTGCTCATATACATTTTAGGAAAATAAGCATTGGTATTAGGACCAAATACAGAAGTTGTATTTTCTGGGCGATAATAATCCAAATGCTCTTTTAAACCAGTTGATTGCCATTCTCCTCCCGATATTCCCCAAAACATAGGACCATCCAACCATAAATCGCGTTTTGCAACTCCTTGCCAGAACATACTAAAGTCGATGCCTTTCCATTCACAACCCAAGTCTAAACCAAACCTGAAACGTGGGGTGGAGTTACCAATAATTTTGCGGTCTCCCGGATCGTCTACTGTATTGGCTCCTTCGTTGATTACTTTATCTCCATTAAGATCCTTGAACATAATATCACCTTCGCCCCAGCCTGAACCCCATGAGGGATTGTTATCTTTTATCCATTCATCCATTTCCGATTGACTTTTAGCTATTCCATGGGTTACATACCCCCAAATGGCTCCTAATTCCTGGTCTTTATAATAGGTGCTGAGCGATTTAGATTCATTGGGATACTTGTCAACAAATGAGCGGGAATCTGCCATGTTGAAGCCTATATTATAATTGATCTGTCCTATCTTGTCGCGCCAACTGGCTGCTATTTCCCATCCTTTGGTACGTAAGTCTGTATTATTGCTTGCTGGCATACCGATGCCATAGATGGAAGCGACCTCAGAAGCAGGACCGACCATATCCAATGTTTTACGGATAAAATAATCGAAATTTATGTTAAGCCGATTTCTTAACATTCCTAAATCAAAACCGATATTTAAGGATTGTACTGTTTCCCAAGTCAATGAACTGCTAAGGGTTCCAGGCATACCGGCAACAGTTGGTTTAGAGTCCCCCATTAGCCAGCTTCCTCCATTGGTCTTGACTGTTTGTAATAAATACATGGGATAATAAGATTTAGTATTTTGATTACCTAGTGTGCCCCAAGATACACGAGGCTTTAATTGATTGATAATGTTTTCATTTACAGAGAAAAAATCTTCGGCCGCTATATTCCAGCCTAAAGAAAAAGAACCGAAAAGTCCCCAACGATCTTTTCGAAGGAAGCGAGAAGAACCGTCATATCGCAAGTTGCCGGCAATAAAATATTTATTAGAATAATCATAGTTAATACGTCCAAAGAAGCCTGCTGTAGCCCAAGTATAGGCACTGGCTTCATTGATTTTATCTTCACCTGTTGCAGCGCCGATTTCGGGTATTGATTCGGTAATGAGGTCCATACGTTTCACAGAAAGATAACGGTTATTGTATTTTTCTGTATTAACTCCTGCCATCACTTTGAATTGATGTTCATCGAATGAAAAAGAATAATCACTGTACAGGCTGGTTGTTAAATGATTGGCTTTAGTCCAATATTGCATGGCTCCGGTTTGTCCCACCGCATATTCTCCACCGTATGCCAGTTCTAATGCTTCTCCGGCTACGTTGTGTTCATATACTTTATTCAGATTCTGTCTTTGTACTTGGTCAATCAAGCGTAACCCTACGTTTGCATATATATTCCAGTTTTTCAAGGGATGAAAAACAAGTTGTCCTTGCAGATAAACGTTATTATTACTGGTGATGGAGCGGCTTCCATTAGTAAGTTGCCCTAATTTTCCGTTGCGCATATAGTAACCGTTAGGATCTTTAAACGGCATTGTAGGCCACATACGTACTACATCATGATAGAACAGTCCATTCATGTCGCTATAAAGAGGGTTGTCTAGTTTGGTATAAACATATTTAGTATTGACTTCTATATCCAACCATTTAAAAGGCTGTGCGTTAAATTTTGCATTGGTTGAAATACGTTCATAGGAATCTTTTCCGTAACGAAGGTTGCCATCCTGATCCAAATAGTTGGCAGATACGTAATATTGACTTTTGTCACTGCCGCCATTGATATTCAGGTTGTGCTCTTGGGACCATGCCCACTTGTAATGAGTTTTATACCAGTTTACATTGTCATTGGCTTTTTCATGGAATTGCCAGTTACCATTTGCATTGGCAATAGTGCTAGTTGTAATTTGACCATTCATGTATTGCTGGATGCGTTCCATGGTATCTTCATCAAAAATGGCTTTTCCTCCTCCGTTAATACTACCTTCATTAAAATAGTTAGCAAATTGGTAGGAATTCATTAAATCCGGCAAATGGTTAGGACCGGCATAACGGGCATTTCCGGAATAAGAGACGCTAGCTTTTCCTGCTTTACCTTTTTTGGTAGTAATCAAAATAACACCGAATGCCGCACGTGAACCATAAATAGAGCTAGCGGCTGCATCTTTCAATACGGAGATAGACTCTACATCATCTGGATTCAAGTTGTTCATGTTACCTTCTATACCGTCAATCAGGACTAAGGTAGCAGCTTTAGAACCTGTAGAAATTGTACCTGTACCACGGATGTTCACATCCATAGTTTGTCCTAATTGTCCTCCTAAGCCTCCAACAGATAAATTTAAACCGGGAATAGTACCTTGTAATGATTGGCCTAAGTTGGTAACAGGGCGGGAATCTAGTACTTTGGTATCTACTGTGGCTACAGCTTCTGTCAGATTAGCTTTTCTTTGTGTACCGAAACCGACTACAACGACCTCATCTAAAGTTTGTGTGTCTTCAGACATTTGAATGTTATACGAGAATTGATTTTCATTTACTTTAATTTCTTGTGTGGTGTATCCAATAAAAGAGATAACCAACACATTTCCTTTTGAAACTTGTAATGTGAAATTTCCGTCAAGATCTGTCACTGTTCCATAGGTTGTTCCTTTGACAATGACACTGGCACCAATAATAGGTTCTTTGAGCTTTTTATCCGTAACTACACCGGTGATGTTGAATTGCTGGGCGTACAGGAATGTACAGTTACAAAGCAATATCAAAAATAGAATCAAGTTTTTTTTCATGCTTTTCTGTTTTTAATTAGACATTAGGTTAATGTATTGCAAATGTATGTTAATCAATGAAATCGTTTTGTACATGTTCATTTCATTCAGTATGCACGTTTAATGCATCTCTATATTTTTTGGTGAATCTTTGTTGTTATCTTCTTTTTTATTTTATTCCTTTGCTACAAGTAATGAATTAAATATGAACCTTAAAATCTTATCACTGCTTATAATTGAAGTATGTATATTGCTGCCGGATGTGTGTTATGCTTTTTTTTCAAAAGATGTGCATCTGCTCAATATGCAAAACGGATTGGCCGATAATACCGTATCTGCTGTTTATAAGGATAAAGAAGGTTTCGTTTGGTTTGGAACCCGAAACGGGTTGAGTCGTTATGACGGCAGGCGGATTACAAACTTCGAAATAAGTAGTAGTTATCCTAGTATCTCAAACTTGAAGGAAGCTTTTGATGGGGTGCTGGCATTTGTGGATAATGGTGTATTTTCTGCATTTGATTTGAAAAAAGAACGCTTTTTGTCTGTGGTTTCTTCTTCGGGACAGGGCATTCCATCTCGAGGGATGTTGCAGAAGAATGATTCGTTGGTTTGGGTGATTTCCGGAAGTGAGTTACATTTAATGAAGCGGTGCGCATCAAAAGAAGGTGAACTTCGGCTCCGGGTTGAAGAAAAATATACAGGCTGGGATAATCAGGATAATCTTTTGGTCGCCATAACTTATTCTTCGGATAAAAAAAGTATCTGCCTGATTGATGAAAAAGGTAGAATTATCTTGCTGGATGCGACAAACCTGAGTTTCTTTCGGGTGATTGACTTGGGTCGTACCGGTAGTCTGTCTGTAAATTCTGTTTTGTATGATGATGGCCGGATATGGATTTCTACAATTGCTCATGGGGTTATTTATTATAATGAACGGACTGGGAAAATCAAGCAGCTGACTTATCATGTGGCTCCGGTATCCGACAAACTTTCTCATACAGATGTTTTCGGTGTTATCAAATTGAATGAGAATAGATATTTGGCCGTAACGTGGAATGGATATACAGTGATGACAATAGATAAAAATAATCAGGACGGGATATTGACAGAAATTTATAGTAACACTTCTTCTTTGATGCACCGCAATCTTGAAACGAGGATGATTGCGGCTTATTACGATTCACATGGTATTCTGTGGATTGGTACGGATGGTGGAGGAGTAATCTGGTCGGATTTGCGTATGCAGTTTTATAATCGTTTTTATCAGGACAGGCATAATGAGATTTGTTCTATTGTAGCGGATGACGATCATTATCTTTGGTTGGCAACATACCATAAAGGAATTATGCGAAGCCGAACAGCGTTTGGTACTTCAGAAAAAATAGACTTCTTTCAAGTGGGAGATCAAAATGTGAAAAAACAACAGACAGTGTTGTGCAGTCTGAAAGATGAGAAAGGAAATTTATGGTTTGGAAATTTAGATGGTTCATTGACTTGTTATTATAAAAAGGAACGCTCATTCAAGATATTGCGATTGATTACGGAAAATGGTGACCTTAACAAATCATCAGTTGGGCCTTATTCCTTGATAGCAAAGGTCATTTTTGGATTGGTACACATAAAGGACTCTGGTTATTCGACCGTGAGACGAACAGGTGTAAGAAGATGCATTTTAAAGTATCCGGGTTACAGAATTTGTCTCCTCTTTATATTCGTGCTATGGCTGAAACTGATGATCATACGCTTTGGCTGGGCACTGCTAATTATGGTATATGTAAAGTGATAAATGAAAATGAACTGCAGACCGGCTATGAAAAGAAGTACGGTATGGTTGAGAATTCCGTGCGTTCATTATTAGCTTCGTCCGATGGTAATCTATATGTCGGATATATGGCCGGTCTGGCAGTTTTCTCTCCCGGACAGGATGCGATAACTCATGTATATACTACCCGGGATGGATTGTGCAGTAACTTTATTGGTTGTATGACTGAGGATGCGCACGGGCAAATCTGGCTGGGATCTAATTCAGGTATTTCCCGTTATAGTCGTCATCAACATTTGTTTTATAATTATTACATTGCGGGCAGTAACCGTTCTGTCCTGCATTGGGAGGATGTTCTGTTTTGGGGGAATAATAAGAATCTTACTTATTTTAACCCCGATGACATTAAAGCGTTTACCACTTCCGAATCTGTCGTGATTACCGGATTGGAGGTAAATAATAAACTTGTAGAGATAGGAAGAGAGGTAAATGGGCAGACCATTCTTTCACAAAGTATTTTCTATACGCCTTTTGTCCGGTTGAATCATGCGAATCGTGACTTTGCGCTGACGTTCAATAACCTTTCTTATTCTGAAAGCCAGCAGAAGTATAGTTACAGGCTTCGTCCTTATCAGCCTGATTGGCTTGTGGCCAACGGAGGGGAAAAAGTTTCGTATGCTAACCTTCCTGCCGGGGAATATGTTTTTGAGGTGAAAAATATTTATCCGGATGAAAGAGACAGTAAAATAACCTCGTTGAGAGTAGAGATTTTGCCTCATTGGAGTGAAACTTTCTTTTTCCGCTTCTGTATGATGGTGCTGGGAGGGATAATAGTTTATATGGTTATACAGCGTATTAAATTACGGCAAAAGAGGTTGGAGCACGAGTTGCGCTTGGAACATGAGATATTTGCTGCTACTGTAGAACGTGACAAGGAGAAGCAGATTCGGATGGAACGCGAGAATTTCTTTACGAATGCAGCTCACGAGTTGCGTACACCTTTAACTTTAATCTTATCTCCCCTGCAGGAATTGTTAGGAACCGTCCGCCCTTCAGACACCGTCTATACTAAACTGGCTGCCATGTATCGCAATGGAACCTCTTTGCAGACATTGGTCGATCATTTGCTTTATGTGCAGAAGATTGAAGCAGGTATGATTAAACTCCGAATTTCGAAAGTCGATATAGTGGTATTGGCAAAGCAGATAACCGATTCTTTTCATGAACTGGCAGAAACAGAAGGATTAACTTTACGGTTGAATCGCTGAATGAGCCATTTTTGCTATGGATAGACGTGGAAAAAATAAGTTCGGCTATCCGTAATTTATTATCTAATGCGTTTAAGTATACATCTCCGAATGGAAGGTGATTTTTAAGATGAACCGTATCGAGATAGATGGATATTCATTTTGCAGTATAATTATATCGGATACAGGTAAAGGAATACCGGAAGAGTTACGGGGGAGGATTTTTGAATCATTTATTACCGGAGAAAATACACCTTTGTTTTCTAATAAGGTAGGCATAGGCTTGCGTATTGTTAAAAATACGATGGATCTTCATCATGGCACGGTGAATTTGGACAGTACTCTCGGAAAGGGTAGCACTTTCACATTATTGATTCCTGAGGGAAATGCACATTTTGCAGAGGACCGGTATGAGATTGTTGGTACTCCGGAGATGGAGGAATATGCTCTTCCGTTACCGATAATGCAGGCGGAAGGGCAGGAAGACAAGCCTTCGAATAAAAAAACATCTCTTCTTGTTATTGAGGACAATGAGGAAATCCGGCACTATGTCTGTTCTTTATTCTGTAAAGATTATGCCGTATATGAGGCGGCAAACGGTGAAGAGGGGGTTGATGTGGCAATAAGTAAAATTCCGGATTTGATTATTTCTGATATAATGATGCCTGTAAAAGATGGGTTTACCTGTTGCCGGGAATTGCGTGAGCAGCCTCGGACAGCACATATCCCTATTTTGATGCTGACGGCAAAGGCTGAGGATGCGGATGTGTTGCAGGCTTCAAAAATAGGTGTGGATGATTATATGATGAAACCCTTCAATCCGGAGGTATTGAAGGCAAAAGTCCGGAACCTGATACTCCAGCGGGAACGCCTGAAGAGGATATATACAAAGACGTTGATGTTGAAGCAGCAGGAAAGTGAACCGGAAACGGATGGGAATAATGCTCCGGATGATTTTATACAGCAAATTATTCATGTCATAGAAGCTAATCTGGCGAATGAAAACTTTAATGTAAAAATGTTGGCAGACCAATTGAATATGAGTCAGCTACCCTTTATAGAAAAATAAAGCAACGTAGCGAATTGGCTGCTATTGATATGATCCGGAGTGTACGGATGGGCAAGGCTGCCTCCCTTATTATGGAGAACAGGTATTCCATTCAGGAAATAGCCGAAATGGTAGGATATAGTGATACACGTACGCTCCGAAAGCATTTTACCGAGCAATTCGGAGTGTCTCCATCCAAATATATGGAAAAGGAATGAATCTGCTTCTTACCCGAAGCAGATTCCCATCCGTTTACCTTGTACAATCAGGTCATGGTTTTCATTGACAAGTTTTAATTTACCAGCCACTTCATTCAGAGAGATGGAGCCAATTTCCGCACCTTGCAGAGAAACCATTCGTCCGAATTGTCCGGAAGCGATCAGTTCTGTGGCATGTCCACCCATACGAGTAGCCAGATTACGGTCGTAGGGAGTAGGAGAGCCGCCACGTTGGATATATCCCAATACAGTTTCACGGGTCTCGAATCCGGTTCATATTCTATTTCTTGAGCTATATATTCGGCGGCTTTCTTGCCGTCCATGGTTTGGATACCCTCTGCGACAACGACAATAGAATAGGGTTTTCCTTTTTTCAAGCGTTCAATAATGGTATTACCTATGTTATGTATGTCATAAGAAAGTTCAGGAATAAGAATCACGTCACCGCCTCCCGCCATTCCGGAATAAAGTGCAATCCAGCCAGCTTTATGTCCCATTACTTCAATAACCATAACACGTTGGTGTGAACTGGCTGTAGAATGCAGCCGGTCAATGGCATCGGTAGCAATGGTTACGGCAGAATCGAATCCGAATGAAACGTCTGTTCCCCAAACATCATTGTCTATTGTTTTAGGTACAGAAACAACGTTCACACCTGCTTGGGCCAGTTTGGCTGCGGTCTTTTGAGTTCCGTTTCCGCCGATACATACGATACAGTCCAGACCTAAATCATGAATATTCTTTAACATCAAAGCTGGTTTGTCTTCCGAGGCTGCCGACAGGCGTTTCTTGAATGGCTTTTCTCTGGAAGTACCTAATATTGTTCCTCCCAAATTTAACAAGCCTGATAATGATCTTTCTGTCAATGGTTCTACGTCATTGTCCAGCAACCCCCGGAATCCGCTATGAATTCCATAAACTTCCATACCGTAATGATTTATCGCTGTTTTGCAAACTCCTCTAATTGTGGCGTTTATTCCGGGACAGTCTCCTCCTGATGTCAATATTCCTATCTTCATAGCCTTTGATGTTAAGTTGTAAGTGACCGTAAAGATAACAAAAAATAAAAGTAATGTAGAAAACTATAAAAAAAATAATGTTATCAGCCATTATAATATAGAAATAAGCTATTTTTGCAAGATATAACGAATTGTATACTAAGACAAATGAATTCTACCAGACTAATTAGTACGCTATTCAAGCCCAGACAAAAAGCGACAGCCTTGTATGCAACTCAGGCTGAGGCACTCCAACATAAAGTATTTTGCCGGCTGATTAATGATGCTGCCAATACGGAGTGGGGATTGAAATATGGCTATAAAGACATAAAGAGATATCAAGACTTCCAGCGTGTACCTATACAGACTTACGAAGAAATCAAGCCATACGTAGAGCGTATGCGCCATGGGGAAAAAGATATCCTGTGGCGTGGAGAGGTGCAGTGGTTTGCTAAATCTTCGGGAACGACCAATGACAAGAGCAAATTTATTCCCGTAAGCAGGGATGGCCTTCATGATATTCATTATGCAGGTGGTATGGATGCAGTGGCACTATATCTTCAACAAAATCCTGAGAGTCGTTTCTTCTCTGGAAAAGGCTGATTCTAGGAGGGAGCCATGCACCAAACTATAATGTGAAACGGAGTCTTGTAGGAGACCTTTCTGCTATATTGATTGAAAATGTGAATCCGTTGGTCAATCTGATTCGGGTGCCCGAGAAGAAAATAGCGTTGCTGAGTGATTTTGAGGAAAAAGTAGAAAGGATTACTCGTGCCACAATGAATCAAAATGTAACTAACCTTTCAGGAGTGCCGTCCTGGATGATGGCCGTCTTGAAACATATTTTGGAGGTGAAGGGAACGGATAATTTGGTGGAAGTATGGCCTAATTTGGAAGTTTTCTTTCATGGGGGGGTTGCTTTTACTCCTTATCGCGAACAATATAAACAGCTTATTCGTAGTGACAAGATGCATTATATGGAAACATACAATGCCAGTGAAGGTTTTTTCGGATTACAAAATGACTTCAGTGATCCTTCCATGTTACTGATGATTGACTATGGTGTATTTTATGAATTCATTCCGATGGAAGATGTCGGTACTGAAAATCCTCATATTGTTCCGTTAGTAGATGTGGAATTAAATAAAAATTATGCGATGGTCATCAGTACTTCCTGCGGATTGTGGCGTTATATGATTGGTGATACTGTGAAGTTTACCAACAAACACCCCTATAAATTTGTTATAACAGGGCGTACCAAGCACTTTATTAATGCATTTGGTGAGGAGTTGATGGTGGATAATGCGGAAAAAGGGTTAGCAAAAGCCTGTGAGGCGACCGGTGCACAGATTGTTGATTATTCTGCTGCTCCTGTTTTCATGGATGCATATGCCAAGTGCCGTCATCAGTGTTGATAGAATTTGCCGTTATGCCAGATTCTTTAGAGAATTTTAGCCAGGTTCTTGACACTTCTTTACAACAAATTAACTCCGATTACGAAGCTAAACGCCATAAAAACATTACCTTGCAGCCGTTGGAAATAATCGTGGCAAGACCTAATCTGTTCCACGATTGGCTGAAAGAAAAAGGCAAACTAGGCGGACAACACAAAGTGCCGAGATTAAGCAATACGCGTGATTATATAGAAGAAATGCTAAGCTTGAACCAATAAGAACATGAATTGGAAAAAACATAAATTACCTGCTTTGTTGATGCTGATGATCGTAGTATATTCCTGTGCAAGCATGGGAACACCGGATGGAGGTCCTTATGATGAGGAACCGCCCAAGTTCGTCAGAAGTTCTCCCAAGCCATACGCAACAAACAACAAGGACAAGAAGATAGCCATTGAATTTGATGAGTTTATCAAACTGGAGAAAACATCAGAAAAAGTGGTGGTGTCTCCTCCTCAATTGGAACAACCTGATATCAAGGCAAGCGGCAGAAGAGTTTTGGTTAATCTCATGGATTCATTGAAACCCAATACTACCTATACCATTGATTTCTCGGATGCTATTGTAGATAATAATGAGGGTAATCCACTGGGTAATTATTCTTTTTCTTTTCTACAGGGGAGACTATTGATACATTGGAAGTTTCCGGAACTGTGTTGGCGGCTGCTGACTTGGAACCAGTTAAAGGATGATGGTGGGGTTGCATGTTGATTTGGATGATAGTGCTTTTGCCAAAAAACCGTTCGATCGTGTTTCTCGTACAGACAGTCGTGGGCGTTTCACTATTCGTGGTATAGCACCCGGCAAATATCATATTTTTGGTTTGATGGACGGTAATCAGAATTATTTATATGACTCTAAGACAGAGATGATTGCTTTTAGCGATTCTATTATTGTCCCTTCTATGGAAGCGGCCATGCGTCAGGATACATTGTGGAAAGATACGGTTACTATTGACACCATCAAAACGGTGGGCTATACCCGCTTTTTGCCGGATGATATTATTCTGAGAGCTTTTAAAGGGATAAACGACCGTCAATATCTGTCCAAGAGCGAGCGTGATAAAGAGAATCATTTTGTATTATCTTTCAGTGCGCCGGCTGATACGTTACCTACCTTGAAAGGATTGAACTTCGATGAGAAGGATGCGTTTATCATAGAAACGACTCCACGAAACGACTCAATTTGTTATTGGATTAAGGATTCGTTGGTTTATCAGATGGATACGCTGGAGGTTCAGTTGGATTATTTATATACGGATACATTAAACCAGTTGGTTCCCAAAACCGATACGATTTATCTGGCTAATAAATTGACAAGAGAGCAACGGGAAAAATTGCAGAAAAAAGCAAATGAGGAAAAGGAGAAGGAACGTAAAAAGAGGGAGAAAAAGGGAGATACCATCAGGGTGGAACCGACTAAATTCTTGACTATGAATGTCGATGCTCCGTCGGCATTCGATATATATAGGAATATCTATCTATCTTTTGAAGAACCGATCGCAAGTATAGACACGGCGGCCATTCATATGGAAGTAAAAGTGGACAGTTTGTGGCAACCGGCTCCTTTCTTCTTTATGGCAGACTCGTTGATGCCACGGCAATATCAGATATTGGCAGATTGGCAACCGGAGCAGGAATATCAGTTGACTATTGATTCTTTGGCATTTACAGGAATCTATGGGCTGCATACAGATAAAGTCCAGCAAACGGTGAAGGTGAAGAAAATGGAAGAATACGGGACTATTTTATTGAATATAAAAGGGGCTGCTCCCAATGCTATTGCCGAATTGTTGGATGCTAGTGGAAATGTATTGCGTCAGCAACCGGTGACGGTGGAAGGAACGGCGGACTTTTATTTCTTGAATCCGAGTACGAAATATTATATACGTTTGTTTAACGACCGTAATGATAATGGAGTATGGGATACAGGAGATTATGATAAGAAGATTCAGCCCGAAGAAGTTTTTTATTTCCCGAAGGTATGGGAGATGAAAGCCAACTTTGAATTTGAAGAGAATTGGGATGTGAATGCCATTCCTGTAGACAAGCAAAAGCTGGATGAAATAAAGAAACAAAAACCGGAAGAGACTAAAAAGGTACAAGATAGAAATAAAGAAAGAGCTAGAAAGCTAGGCCGATGAAAAAAACTATTCTAATATTATTGTGTGGTTGGTTTGCTATAATGGCAACTAGAGCGCAATGTGCGGCACAAAACGAAGCCATCCAGGCAGGCGAAGAGTTGGTATACGACTTGAAGTTCAACTGGAAATTTATTTGGGTTGCTGCCGGACAGGCAAAAATGGACATGCAGGCTATTACCTATCAGGGGAAACCTTGTTTTCGTAGTAATCTGATCTCTGTCAGTAACAAACAAGTCGATTTCTTTTTTAAGATGCGTGACACATTGACTTGTATTACCAGCAGTCGTCTGGAACCCGTTTATTTTCGTAAAGGGGCCGAAGAGGGTGACCGCTATACGGTGGATGAAGTATGGTTCAGTTATAAAAACGGAAAATGCATTGCCGATCAGCGTCGTATGAGGAGGGAACGGGATACGGTGAAATCGAAGGACCAAAGTGATGAGTGTATCTTTGATATGCTGAGCATATTGATGAGAGCACGTTCATTTGATGTAAGTGACTATAAAGTCGGCGATAAAATATTGTTTGATATGGTTAACAGGTACTAAAGTAGAGCAGCAAACATTGATTATCGTGGCCGGAAGAATTTTAAGGCGGAGAATGGTGTGAAATTACCGTTGTTTGGTTTTTCCTTAGTAGAGTATAAAAAGGAAAAGTAAAAAGAGGTAATAACCATTT
>ENA-OQJX01000544-OQJX01000544.1-human-gut-metagenome-genome-assembly--contig:-NODE-544-length-18323-cov-2.920147_pt1 | contig 18323 bp, 20 predicted proteins | sample MGYA00242615_ERZ504782 | MGnify/ENA primary metagenome ERZ504782 (study PRJEB26092, sample SAMD00036354) | human gut metagenome | host: Homo sapiens | study: EMG produced TPA metagenomics assembly of... | reverse complement strand
TGACTCGTAGTAACTTATCTAGATTGCGATTAGAATTCATTGGATTGTTATTTTTTTAATCTTCCGCAAAGATAGTTCACTTGCGCGTATTAACATAACATATCCACAGGGTTTTCGGACTGACCCGGAAAAAATTTAGCACTTGAATGATATTCTATCAACAAAAAGAAAACCCTCATAAGTACTTAACTTACAAGGGTTTTTGTTGGGTGGAAGACCGGACTCGAACCGGCGACATTCAGAACCACAATCAGGCATAGTAACACCTTTATCTTTAATAGTTGTTAGTTTGTTTATACTTTCTCTTAACAGCCTATAGAACAACTATAGACCAACAATAGTAGTATTACTGCTATGCTAGTATCATACTACTAATAGCACTTGGACTGTGCTAAGTTTCCTGCTTCTGTTTCATAACTAAATTTATTTAAAGTGTTATCTCAATAGGTCTAAATCTGATTTGGGTATCAATGAAGTAAAGCTTGTCATCAATACCATACAGCACATTATTAGGTACTGCATCAAAAACCTCATATTCTGCATTGTGATATTCATCCTCATAGACCATTTCAAAGCCTAATGCTTGCATGTGTTCTGCTATTTCTTCCTCTGTAGCTTCTCTTTTAGCTCTGACATAAGGTTGAACTAACACAGCACAAAACTCATGTTGACTGTTATAAGCAAAGCCAATCATCTGATAAGTGACATTGCTAAAGAATACGTTATGAGCTTCTATCCTAATGAAGAAGTTCTCAAGGTCTTCACCTGCATACTCAAAGTTGTTTAACTTGAATACAATATCTTCATGACCTGTGAATACTTCATTTTCTCCCCCTTTACTAAGGTAAGATAAGGGGAGAGAGTTTATGTTAATCCATAAGTTATGTTGAGTAGCAAATAGTTTTAGCTCTTCAATTTGCCTTCTCTTATAGCCTTCTGCTGGTTCAACATTTCCTGCTGCTTTTTTTTCTCTTCTAATGAGATTGGCTGCTTCTGCCAAGAGGCTATTGACTTGAGAGTGCTCTCTATCCATTGCTTGTGGAATTCATTAATATAGGTTCTTTCCATGCTTTAATCATTTAAAGTGGTTGATGCAAATGTAGTAAATCCATTTGGTTCATCCAATATTATTCTTCACTTTGTGCTAGGTTACCTTCTCTTCTTACATGTGAGAACTGGCTATGATGTAAGTATTAGTAGGATAAGAAGCATCTTATTAATAGATAGAGCAAGAAGGCAGAGCATCCAAGACTAGTATAAGGGTTATGTATAATATCAATAACTAGGCACTTGAAAATGATGATACACTTCTTAACTAGGGTCATCTTCACCTTAACAGGCTTCTCCCAAGAGTATTCAGGTTGCCTATAAGTCATCTCTTTAATTAGATGACTATGGTTGTACCAGATGCATAGGATGGCAATCAGCCAACCTATCAGGTTGAACCAAGGATTAATCCACTGATCTTTCAAGTCTACTTGTCCATAAGGCTCATATTTCATAATTATCTTCTGCTATTTAATATTACAAATATGCTGAATATAGTAGAAAAAGCTGTGACTGAACAGATTCCTAACAGCACTCCATTAATGAAAGATGAGGATATAATCCAACCTGCAATACTGGCTATTATAAGCCATTTGATACTTGTAGGAGTAAGTTGTTTAGTAAATAGAGCTACCAAAGTAAAGAATAAACTTCCTATAGAGCCTGTCAAAAAGAGCCATTGTAAATCAGCAAAGTAGCCAATAAGCCCTAGTATGGGTAAGAGTAAACTATAATCTGTATCATGTCAATCTCGAATTTTAAGTTCTTTGAAATCAATAATCCACTTGTTCTCCAGTAAGAAGTCAGTACTTAATCATTGTTCCAACTAAGCTGAAAAGTATAAATAGTATTATTGATTGGAATATTAATGTTCATATTATCACTCTTCTTATATTTAATGTTAAAATAACCAGCGTATTGAGTCTGATTTTGCAATGTGTTGACTTTAGCATAACCTTCATTTATTTGTGCCTTTATTTGATACTGTTGCTGTAAATAGGCATTGGTATTATTAGATGCATTTTGTTGTGCTGCATATGCTGCTGCTCCATTATAAGATTGTGTGTGACTTTTGCCATAAACAGTGGAATATGATGAAGCAGTAGCATTCATATATCCATATGTGTTTCCAATGAAACCAGAGGCTGAAGTATATGAACTAGTGTAACCATTTCCTGAGAAGTTAGTAGTTGAACTAGAGTATCCTGCTCCAGAAGCAGCAAGTCCTTGAGCCATTCCATACAGAGCCGCACTCCACGCTTGTTTATTCTTTACCTTTTTCATGTATTGTTCATATGATAAGACCTCTAAATCCTGAACAACTTCTTTGTTTTTGTCATAAGTTTTAGCTGTTATTGATAATGGATTAAATAGTAGACTTCTTCCTGTGAAGTTCTGTATGTCAATGTATGGTGTATAATACTTTCCATAACTGTTATTCAGAGTTAGGTAAAGAGAGATGAGCAATCCTTGATGTTTGAAATAGTAAATACTTTGACCATCTTTCATATATATGCCATACTCTTTTACAGGGGTAGAGGCTATATAGTCATCAATATTGATGAAATCCTTCTTTACTTCTGGATTTAATGTTATACCATAGAAGTTAAATGCATCTTTATTATTTTCATCTTCAACCATATCAAATTCAATAGTTGAATCTGGTAGTTTCTCAAATTCTAGACTAAAGTAATGAATTTGGTCTTTTGAATCAAATATCATGTATCTATTTTCTCCTTCACTATTAATGGGGATATTAATACTATTAAGGAGCTTATATCTTTTATTGGTATTCTTATCCTTTAAATATGAATTTTCACCAATATTCATCCAACCTCCTCCTTCAAAGTAATTGATATATTTAAAATGAATTATTGTACTATATTCTCTATAGTCAATTTGTGTAATCTGCATACTCTGAGGATGTTGTTTGCAATGTACATCTGAATATTGTGCATTCATCTTAATAGTAGCTGATAATATGAACCATATTATCATACTGGTTTTCATAATTGTGTTCATAATCTTTTGGTTTTATAAGTTATTAATATATAATTGATTATTCTAATAGAATGAATTATTGTTTATTGGATATTGTCAATTGAAGCTCTTTGAAGTCTACAAATCCATTCATAATCCCACCAAAAAATGGATGCCTAAGACCCATGCTATCTGTACTCCAGATTCTTCTTGTACATGCTTCATGCCATCAGATACATCTAATACAGAGAAGATTGAAGTATAATTCTTTCCCTCAAAATCAAATGTAGCTTCTATCTGTGGTGTCTCATGTTGCTGACCTTCAAACCCCATAATAGAACCTTGCTTATCTAATGATTTGAAGTTCTTCTGAAAGTGCTCATATACAAAGCTGAATAATATGTTGTTGGTAGAACCGGTATCAATTAATAGACACAAATCTCTATTTGTTCCTGTGTCATCAGTACAAGTGACAACAATAAGGGGTAGCCCTGTCTTTTGCAGTCCCCAGTATAAAGGAAATTCCATATTATATATATTAAAGTTAGTAATCAATCTATATTCCAATAGGCATCCAAGTCTCCTTCAAAAGCATCAGCTAGTCCACTTTCTACATCTTCTCTACTCCATCCATCATAATAATCTCGGCAATCATCATAACTTGAGTCTTCATCATTTGAGTAATATACATGATGGGGGGTATAATTATATGGTAGCTTGGGTTCTTCACGTTTATAGTAAGATAGCTTCAAACACTCTTTTCCTGTATCTTCTTTTGTATGAGCTAGAAAAAATAATTTACCATTAATATTGGAGACGATAGAAATGCAAATTTCTGATTTTGGAAGGTTGTTCACATCAAAAGCCACATATCCCTTGCCGCAACCTATGCTAAAATAAGCTAAGTTGGTTTCTTTTTCTTTAAAAACTCTCAGTAATTCTATGTTGTATAATTTCTTAAAACTATCTATCGGAAAAGTCTTAATATAGATTAGTCCATCTAGTAATGTATAGTTGTATAGGATTTTATTTATATCTAAAATGTATTCATTCTCATTAATAAAAGTCTTAATTCTAAATATATACTCATCTTTTAAGGGATATATTTTATCAAATTGGAAGGGTAATATTATATTGCCTTGTGTGTTAATTATTCCCCATTTTCCATCTTTGACAGCTCTTGCTAATCCCCAACAGAAAGAAGAATCACACCATGAATATATCCAAAAGGGATAATTTGAGTATTATCTATGTTAATGTAAGCATACTGTAGACTTGCATTTCTGACCATAGCTAATCCACAACTGAAAGGATTGAAGTTAGTATATTGTGGTGGAATAATAATATTCCCACTTTTATCTTTCAATCCAAAAAGACTATTCTCTTGGTAAATTATAAAGTCTGCATTTTCCATAATAATTTCCTTTTGTAGCATACTACAAAAAGAAGGTGTGAGCCTAACCTTGATTGCTTATCAGAAGGTATCGCCAAACACCTATAACCATGCAAACAAGGAAAGCCCACACCTATATAGGTATGAGCATTCACTAACCTGCTTTTGATGGTTATATCTGATTGAAATTGGCGATTTCTCTGATAACATCAAGCAAGAAGCAAACACTTCTTTTCTAATATGTCTTGTTAAACTTCTATTTCATTAGTTGTCATTTAATTAATACTGTTGCAAAGATAGAACTTTCCAGTAATACTTCATCATTTGACTGCCATAATTTAATAGGTTTCAAGTCATATTAGTACCATAGGTGCAGGCTATATCCTTATTGCACAAAGGTAAGCTTAATTATTCATTTTCTATATGCTAACTGATAAATAGAGCACCAGTAACTATCAATATAAGCCACTGTAATATCATATCTAATGCTGTCATATATACACAAGTTAAAGCCCCAGTCCATGATGAACTAGGGCTATCAACAACAATAAAACACATAGTAAGAAGCATATAACCTCTTAATCCTTAAGTATCATACTGGTGAGAACAAAGCTACCAGAATCAAGATAATCTCACACATAATTCAATCAACATTTAATTTAGTCTAACTTACTAACTATTGCTATAATTCATGTTTACATACTTCACCGAACCTCAAGTGGTTAAGTTATTATAGCAGCACTTCTCTCTATCCTGTAATCAAATACCGTTAACCTATATTAGAAGAGGCAGTCAACTTCTATTAAACTGTCCTCTGATTTGCCATTCTACATCACTTACTTTGTATATATAATATGCAAGAAAGTGAGGCTGGGGAAATTTCCCATCATAATGGTATAATAACAGCAGAGGGAATTGATTTAATAGAAGGTAGGATATTGTAGACCTTAGAAGGTTAAGTATTTATAGTTTTCCTTCATCATAATAGGAGTAGTATTCCTTCTCTGGGCTTAAGATTACATGGTCTGCTACATGAATCTCCATGAGTTCTGCTGCCTTCCTTACTTTTTCAGTCAAAGCATCATCCAAAGTACTGGGTTTCATGCTTCCAGAAGGGTGATTATGTGCCAATATTACCTGTGTTGCATTAGCCAATAAGGCAGCTTGTAATATCAACCTTACATCTACATAAGTTGCAGATATTCCACCTTCTGAAATAGGTACTATTCTATTAGACTGATTAAGTAGTACTACTTTAAAGCTTTCCTTGTATTCTATTGTGTCATCAGGGAAGCACTTTATCAATAGTTCATAGGCATCCTGTGAGCTATTTATCTTGTATCTAGTTGATGATTTGACATTGCTTTTATAGCTCAATTGAACCTCTGCTACATTCATTATACTGTCCATAAGATACACTAATTAATGAACCAACTATATTCATTCTCACCATATAAAGCCTTATTAAGTCCTTCTGCCAGTTGAGTGGCATTAAGTGACCTGTCCAAGAAGTTATCAATGTAGCTACTTTTATTAGCTCCAGTTAGTAAGTTGTACACATTCCACATGCTGATTTCCCTGCTGTCCAAAAGGGTACTAAAGTTATCATCATTATAATATGCTTTGGCAACTAATCCTATCTGGGTATCAGTCATTAGCATCTGTGGTAACTTCTTCTTTTGGTCTACAGGTAAGAACTGATATAATCTGCATCTACCTAAGAACTGGGCAAATTGGGACTCTCTCATATAAGTATCCTTATAAGCTGACATATAATACATGTGTTGGGCTATATTGTACTCTTGGAACAGCCTCACCACTGCATTGAATAGTTCAGTTGTACTCATAACCTTTAATTCTGACCTGTAACCATCTGTTGAGACACACATGTTACAACATACAAGATTTTTAAAGCCAATGAACACCTTGAACTTCTCTGCACCCTTTTTGCTGTAAAGGTTTTCATGGTTATAAGCTCTAACTCCACCTATGGTTAAATTCAGTCTGTTACCTGCAATATCCTCATATATGGTAGGTATCTCAAAACAGAACATCATTCTCTCAAAGTAGATGGTTTTATCAGATTCCAGTAATTGATTCACTGGCTTATGAATAGCTTCCGGTATCCTACCTTTGATAACATGGCTTACCCTAATGGCAGGTTCTTCTATTCTCTCATTGGAGAACACCTTATTAGCTGCTTCCCATACAGTTTCAATGAAACTGGAGTGTGATATAGTAACCTCATTATCTTTAGAGAACACAGGTGTAATACATTCCTCCTTGAGGTATTGCATGGTTACTTCCTTTGTATTAGCCTCAATAAAAGGTAACTTATTACCTTCTCTGGTGCTTATGGAATCAGCTTCTACAGGATTTGTTGACATAATACCTGTGTTGATGATTTCCATTGGCTCAACTATTTGAACATGAGAGTCTTCTTTGTTGATTCTATTAGGGTATATCAGATTAGCTCTGACTGGCTGCAACTGCATTATTTCCATATCTAATGTAATTAGGGGTATAGTTAATAGTTGGTTGATTCTTTTGTACCTGAAGTGCTGCTTTCTTCTGCATGAATTCTGATGTTAACTGCTGATACCATTCAGGATAAGCATGATAGATGGCAGTCAGTTCTTCAATGGTTTTACTGCTGTTAATCTTGCTCCTTATCATCTCCAGATTGACACCATCATTACACCAATCAAGTATTATCTGACCTGTAGCAGATGTAATGGTAAAATCAGGCTTACCTATGAACAGGTTTGTCCTGTCTTTAGATGCAATAGTCTGGTGCTTCATGTTGATGTCAAATACTATGGTAAATTCATAATCTATACCATCTCTCATGACTGCTTTTAGTCCTACTTTCTCTGGTATCATCTTGCCATTCTTCTCACTTAGAACATAGTCCTGTTTGCATCTCATAGTGCATATAACATGGCTTCCAGACTGCAATACTTTCTGCATAAAAGCATTGATTCTAGGTGTCACTTTCTGCCAGTTGGTGAAGCTGTTACCTTGTAATCCTGCATGGTATTCAAGTAAAGTATCCCAGCATTGAGAAATGCTATCAATTATGATAACTTCCATACCTGCACCTTCACATATTTCAATAGCTTGTATATAAGTTTCAGGTGTAAAGTTATCACTTAGACTTAATACATTATAAGCACCTAAGTGAGCATAAAGGTCAGCACTTCCATTCTCACTGTCAATAATGGCTATCTTAGTCCAGTCATTACATAAACCATAAGCTAAAAGCAATGCAGAATAGGTCTTACCTGAACCTGCACAGCCTTGTAAAGCAAGCTTAATTTTAGCCTGCTTCTTGGATGAAACTCTTAAATTCAACATATCTGAATAGGATTAATTGTTATACACAGTCTATAAAGAAAAAAGGAAGCAAGTCCTAATAAACTTGCCTCCTTGAGGTCTACATTGAGACCTGTCATAAAGTTGCTAATGTCATAGCTCCACCTTCACCTCTTTGATGCAGCATATAGAACATATCACCTGTATCTGGTGAACATACTTGAGAGATAACAGGATTGGTTACTTCTCCATTAAGAAATTTGTCACTTGCTGCACCTATTTCACAGCCATAAACAAAGAAGCACTTCCCTGTATGAGGATTTTGCTTTACCTCAATCTTACTTACTCCCTTTTGAGCCTTGAACTCATTCACTGTCACTGTCTCTAAGAACTTTAACTTTTCCATAATCTTGTATTTTATTGTTGTGCAGACAGACTATTCTGCTGCTGTTGATTCAGTTACTATGGTGGGGTAATGAGCTAACTGTAATGAGCTTATAATGTAAATCCAATATTCCCCAATATGCATAGGGGGACTATCCCACTCCTAAGGTAAGGGAGGGAGACTTTGTGACTTAGAGTGCACTTGTAAGTATCAAATTGAAGAAAAAAATAAAAAATTTAGAAGTATAATATATCAGGTGACAGTAAGAAGTGCTATATATTAGTTATGTACATATAAAGCAATCCCCTGCCTTCAGGTGTAAAAACAGGGGATATTGGGGTATGTATCATTCATTCATCATTAATAGTATCAAGGTAATGCTTGATTTCATCATCATCTGGTACATGTGATATAACTTTGTCTATCCAAGTATCGTGACCCAAATGAGGGTACAGAAGGACTTTAGATTCCATGTGCTCAGTCCATGCTAGTGCCATTGGAACATCATAAGAAGACCAGATTACTTTCTTCTCAATCAATAAGTCTCTATACTTTTTATATGTATTCTTTGCCATATCCAAGTGGCTATAAATGGCTTTGTCTGATAGGTCTACCCTGAACTCTTTGTTAACACAAAGGCAGTATAACCCTATCATAACTCCTTTCTCTTCTGGACTTAAAGAGCTGTCACTGAATAACTCTGCCCATATAATTCTGAAATTCTTAGGAGGATTGGGTAGATAATAGATATTCCTTCTAATCTCTCTTTGCTGCTGTATAGTCTCTACTCTATATCCTTTATCTTCTAGCTCCTTTAGTCTGGGGATAAAGGAATCTTTGATATAATCTGTACTTACTCCTGTAAGCTCTGACAACTGACTGATAGTAGTATCTGTTGTCATGTAATTGCTTTCCCTTTGAGGATAGGCATTAATATAGAGACCTGCTAATAGGTAGAGCTGCTTTGGATTGAAGTACCTGCAAGCTTCAATGGGATGATAGTGAATTGTTTAACTATTGTCATTAATTCTGATTTTATAGGGGTCAAAATCCACCCCATACTAATTACCTACAGTAATAAAGGATTAAAGGTAATTAGTATAGGGTGATATTTGACCCTAAGGTTGCTTCTGTTGATAGCTAATGTCATATTAGAGATATATCACTCCTATAACCATCTGATTATCAAATGTAAATATAGTAAATAAAGTCTATAATACCAATATTCTTATCATTTATCTGATTGTATATTAACCTTCTATAACATAAATAACTTTAACAAGTTATTCTCTTTGGTAGCTATCCTGCCAGTATGTTCTTTAAAACCTCTTGGATTCTCTCCTCTGATGGTGTACTTATTCCCAGATGTCCTGTCAGTGGCATATATGCTTTTCAATAAGGCTACATACTTTCTAGGTTTCAGTACCTTATGTAGATGATACTGGACTATAGGAGCTAATATCTCTTGTATCTCACTTGCTGAATAGCTCTTATTTAAGGTGAAACTTCTTCTTATTGCAACCTTGAAAGGATGCTCTTCATCTAGTGCCCAATACATAACTGCATTATTGAGATTCTTGTAAGCTATACTGTTACTTGTTCTAATCTCCCATAGCTGATGTAGCAAACTATCAAGGTCAACATATTTGTAGAGCTTAATGAATCTCTCTAAGAATATCTTTGTCCTGCTTCTACTTTGCCTAATGTATAAGTGCAAAGTATTGTCATTCAACTGCCCTGTGGTTGATAATACTTTGATGTTATCTATGGCTTCTTGAATGTAACTATCTGTCAACTTATTCTGTGCATCCTTATTGGTTTTCTCTATGCTGTTTTGCTCTGGAGAAACACCATGAGGTAGGGATTTATAACTAATGATGTTAACCTGTTTACCTAGTACTTCTTTCAAGGTTTCAGGCATAAAATATGAGGCATATAAGTCGGTTCTTTCAATGATGTAATCTATATTGAGGTAGGCAGGTACATTCTTTCCATATATATCCTTTCTAGTCAAGTTAATTAACTCATTCCCTGCAATTCTCTCCTGTGCTTTCTCTCTTATGGCTTCTTTGATTATTGCAAATAGATCAGTCAAGGTATAATCCCCCTGTGAGATAGTATCTGCTGATTCAAGTACTTTGAGTACCTTTTGGGCTTTGTTTAATAGAGTGGCAGTGTACTTTTCCATACTTTCCATTACTGATACATATCCTAAGGTGTTATATATAATAGTTTCACTTAATACTCCATTATCCTTTCTGCATCTACCATGTATTTGTGTCATTCTATCTAAGGTCAACATTGAGTGACTTCTTCTTACATCTGATACAGTGATTAGATGGTAACTATCCTCTATATCTATACCAGTGAAGTAGCAACAGGTGGCAAAGTTAATCCTAGCAGGTAAGGTATCATTGTCTCCTAGTTTAGGTGCAAAGTATTCTCCTGCTTCCTTTATGGATGCCTCACTACATAGGATAGCACATTCCTTTCTGGTTTCTTCATCTAAGGTTGATAAGATATTCTGTATTTGTAGTATGGAGTTATAGGCTATGAATATCTTATCTCTAGGGTGAGAGATAATCTCTTCTATAACAGTTTGCGTGGTATTATTAGTGTGCAATAACTTAACATCTCTTCGGGCATTATATATCCAAGTTATGGAGAACTTACATTCTTTCTTTAGTAGTGGATTGATGAACTCCTTCATAGTAGCTGTTACCATACATCTGTTCTTTAATGGGAACATAAGGTAGTAGTCAATCACATTCTCCAATTGGGGTCTGAAGTTGTTGTCAGTCTGGAGAACATCAATCTCATCAATCATAAGAAAGTAGTCTTTATAGTTTTTCCTATGATACCTAACAGCCTACCTAGACTGTCTGCAACTACTAGAAGTTTCTTGTATCCATCTTTTGCAAGGTATTCCTCAATCTGCTGATTAGTTACCTTTTCCTTTTCACCTTTAATCTCACTACCTACATATAATGTATTAGGATGCTTTGAGTGTTTACTATAAGCCAGAGCCTTAGTAGGAAAGACTATGATTGAGTTTCTCTTTGAGTTTATCTCAAGAGTAGTAGCTCCAATACCTGGTATCTTCTTGTCTACTAACCCATGAGGCATCTTGGTTAAATAGTTAGATAGTAAGTGCTTCTTATTGGCAAAAATCCCTGTTACTTTATTAGGAGCTTCACCAACGGGAAAACCTGATAAGTCTTCAATTACTGTATCAGGAGTTATAGTTATTCCATTCTCCTTTAGTTCCTGTATAGTCTGGTAGTCTTTTTCTGTCAAGTCATCCCAATCTATTACATCTGCAAAGGTATTGTAAGTAATATCACTATACTGTTGAGTAGCCTCTTTCATGTGCTCACTTTGTTTAAGGTTATATATAAGTAGTAAGTGAACAAATATACTAAAGAACCTCCATAGTCCAATCAACTACAGAGGTTCTTTTGTGTTAAACTTACTTCACTTCTGGACTAGGCAGCTCACTATAACTACCAAATACATACTCAACCACCTTCTTGTTAGCTTCATTCTCTATCTTGAAGTCTCTTTCAATATAGATGTCAGTGACTTTCATAGCCTCATCAATATGATTTAAGGCAGCATGAACTGTATACTTATCTATGCCTACCTTGTTAACAGCTAATGTAGCCCATGAGTGCCTTGCAGCATAGTACTCCAAATCATCCACTTTTAGTATTTTGCCAATTTGCTTTAACCCAAGATTGATGGCTCTGTTGAAGTTCTTGAAAGTAGAATAGAGATGATAGAAGCAGAACACCTTCTTCTGTGTGTAATCTTCATATTTCTTCATTAAAGGTAGTAAGACAGGAAGAACATCTACTTTCATCTTAGCTTTATCAAGTCTTCTGTCTGTAGTCTTAGTCCTGTAATAGGTAATTGAACCATCTTCCAGTTCACTACAGTTATACAAGTCAGCAGAGTTCATCCCTATAAGACAGAAAGAAAGGATAAAGCAATCCTTAGCAAGGTTGAAAGGACATAACCTTTCTCTACCATTAGCATTAATGATATAGGGTAATTCCCATATCTTCTTAATTAACTCTGCTGATAATGCTCTCTTCCTAGTTGCTTCCTGCTTTGGTATCACCAAGTTCTCAAAAGGTGAGTTAGGTATCCTAATGAGATTCCTGTCATAATCATTGTACTTCTTCTTAGCTTCATTGAATAGATGTCTGATGCTACTAGTGTACAGTGATACCATTCTGTTAGAGGGTATTCTCTTTCCTTTCTTCTGAAGTTCTGCTACTTGTTTAGCCCTTTTCTTGTGAAGGTATTCCATGAACTCCATCATTAACAACTTGGTAACTTGGTTAGTATTTAATTTGTCCTTTCCTAAGAAGGCAATGAAGGCATTGAGGGCAGTTTGATAATTTCTCTTACCCTTGACCTCTGTAGCTGCCAACCAGTCTTTGCAGAACTGGATAAAGTCAATAGGAGTATTCTTTTCCTTCTCTTTCTGGATATAATCAAGTACATCACTTAAGGTTAAATTGGAAGCCTCCAATGGAAGCCCCATACATAACTCTTCATAGTATCTGACCAATCTGTCAGCTTCCTTGATGTACTTTGGATTCTTTAACTTGAAGTCCTTAGTCAGGTCTTCTGCTCTTACAAAGATATGAGTAGCCAACCTCTTAACCTCTCTGTTGTAGGTTAGCCTAATCTTTACGTTATAAGTTTTATCAACTTTTTGCTTAGATTTTAAGACTTCAGCTTTAATAGTCAACATGTTACATTGGTTTATTGGGAACAACAATAGACCAACAACTATACTTTAAAGGGGTAATTTAGCCTAATTTCTGCACCTGAATGATGCTCTACCAACAAAGAAAAAGTCCTTATAAGTATCTAACTTACAAGGACTTCTCTTTGGGTGGAAGACCGGACTCGAACCGGCGACATTCAGAACCACAATCTGACGCTCTAACCAACTGAACTACATCCACCATGTCTGCGTTTCTCTAACGCGGTGCAAAGATAGATATTATCTTCTAATCTCCAAAAGATTCTGCTATTTTTCGTAAAAAAGTTAATATTCTTTTATTTCCCTTGATTTGTGCTTGTTGAAAAGGGTTCGCGCGTCATTCGTGAAGATTTTCAGAGAGTTACGTGCTTGTAAAGGAATTGAATCAATCGGGAAATTGACGGGGAGTAATTGATGATTTTTTTCCCGGACTGAATGGGGCGGGCTGTCCAGACTAAACTATACTCGCAATTATTGAGACGGACTGTGCTGTCTTTTACTAATTCCATTCTTACCATCAGTCCACCATCGGTGCGGCGGGCGGACATATTGGAAATATAATTTCCCAGTGAATAGACTACGAGATGTTTGTCGTTCGTCACGCTGTCTGTGCGAACTTCAATGGGTTGAACTACGTGAGGGTGGGAGCCGATGACATGATTTACTCCTTTTTGAATCAGCCAGTCAGCAAGGAATTTCTGCTCTTTGTCCGGGAGTGACTGGTATTCGATTCCCCAATGCATACAAGCTATGATTGCGTCCGGTTTCACTGCTTTGCTCTCTTCAATATCTTTGGCGATAACTGTTGTATCAATATAGTTCACGATATTGGGAGGAGTAACGGGGATACCGTTTGTGCCATACGTATAGTTGAGCAGGGCGATGCGGAACCCGTTCTTTTCCAATAAAAGAGGATATTTCTTGTCGCGTTCTTCGGTGTTGATATACGTGCCTGCATGTGGAATTTTCAACGAGTCGATAAGTTGAATGGTACGCTCCAATCCGGATTTGCCACGGTCGAGACTATGATTGTTGGCAGTCACTAAAACATTGAAACCTGCGTCATGAATTGCGGTCAGAAATTCGTCCGGTGCGCTGAAAGCAGGATAACCTTTGTAGGGTTTGCCTCCTAACGTAACTTCCAGATTGGCGATAGCGAGATCGGCTCTCCCTATTTCTTCTTTAACGTACGTAAAACAGGTGGAATAATCATAGCCGGTTGAGGTTCGTGCAGCGTTGATTTGTCCTTGATGCTGCATGAGGTCACCTACGAAAAGGAGTCGTAGGGTATCAGTGGGGGAAATACTGTCGGTTGCGGAAAGGCTGTCCGACAGGGTATCGATGATAGAATCTCTCTTTGCCTGCGACCGGGAGGTGCAGGACAAAGAGAGAAGTAAAATCATCAGAAACAAGCTATGTCTCATTGATAAATGGCTTTCTTGCCAGCTAAGAGTGTATTTTTCATTAACGATACAATCGTCATCGGTCCAACACCGCCCGGTACGGGAGTGATAAAGGAACATTTTGGGGCAACTTCGTCAAACTTCACGTCACCAGTCAGTTTGAAGCCTGATTTCTTGGTTGCATCCGGCACACGCGTAGTACCTACATCGATAACTACCGCACCTTCTTTCACCATTTCGGCTTTTACAAAGTTGGGTTGTCCCAGGGCAGCGATGATAATATCAGCTTCCTGACATTCTTTTATCAGGTCCTTGCTGCGGCTGTGGCATACCGTCACCGTGGCATCGCCCGGATAGGCTTTCTGCATCATCAGGCAGCCATCGGTTTGCCGACGATATTGCTACGTCCGAGTACAACACATTTTTTGCCGGAAGTCTCTATTTCGTAACGTTTCAACAATTCGAGGATACCGTTGGGAGTAGCGGATACATAGCACGGAAGTCCGATGGACATACGGCCTACGTTGATCGGGTGGAAGCCGTCTACATCTTTACGGTAATCAATCGTTTCGATTACTTTCTGTTCGGAGATATGTTTAGGTAAGGGAAGTTGTACGATAAAGCCGTCTACATCGTCGTCTTCATTCAGTTCGCGTACTTTGGCAAGCAGTTCTTCTTCGGTCACGTCACTTTCATAACGGATGAGGGAGGACTTGAATCCACATACTTCACAGGCTTTTACTTTGGCAGCTACATACGTTTCGCTACCACCATCGTGTCCAACAAGGATAGCCGCCAGATGCGGGCGTTTTCCGCCACGAGCCACAATTTCGGCTACTTCGGCTGCAATCTCTTGTTTCACTTGTTCGGAAATGGCTTTTCCGTCTATCAGAGTCATATTTTCAGAGTATTTATTGGTGATGGGCAAAAGTAAAATAAATAACTGAACTCTCCAAAAGGATTGGAATTTTTGTCAGGAGATGAGCAGTATATTATCAGTTTGTTAGTGGAGAAACTACTTTCTACCGTAGGCTTCCGGATACAAAAAAGAGGAAGTCGAAACTTCCTCTTTTTTTGTTATAATCAGTTTGGAACTATTGAATGATTATCTTTTCATTTTAGGCATCATCTTACCCATCTTGCTGCTAGTTACCATCTTCATCATTTTGCGAGTCTGGTCGAACTGTTTCAGCAGGCGGTTTACTTCCTGAATAGTCGTTCCGCTACCTTTGGCGATACGTGTACGACGTGATCCGTTCAGTATTTCCGGGTTGGAACGTTCTGCCGGAGTCATGGAATAGATGATAGCTTCGATGCTTTTGAAAGCATTGTCGTCAATATCAATATCTTTGATTGCCTTTCCTACTCCCGGAATCATGGAGGCAAGGTCTTTCAGATTACCCATTTTCTTGATTTGTGCAATCTGGCTAAGGAAGTCATTGAAGTCGAATTGGTTCTTGGCAATTTTCTTCTGTAAACGTTTAGCCTCTTCTTCATCATATTGTTCCTGTGCACGTTCTACCAATGAAACGATGTCACCCATACCGAGAATACGGTCGGCCATACGGGCAGGGTGGAATTGGTCGATTGCTTCCAGCTTTTCACCTGTACCAACAAATTTGATCGGTTTGTTCACTACCGAACGGATAGAAAGAGCCGCACCACCGCGGGTATCACCATCGAGTTTGGTCAGTACCACACCGTTGAAGTCCAGACGTTCGTTGAATTCTTTAGCCGTGTTTACAGCGTCCTGACCGGTCATGGAGTCTACCACGAACAGAATTTCGTTCGGGTTGATTGCTTCTTTGATAGCTGCGATCTCGTTCATCATCTGTTCGTCTACTGCCAGACGTCCGGCTGTATCGACGATAACGAGGTCATATCCTTTGGCTTTAGCTTCCTGAATAGCGTGTTGTGCGATTTCTACCGGATTCTTGCTGTCCAGTTCGCAGTACATCGGTACTTCGATTTGTTCTGCCAATACGCGCAACTGTTCGATAGCTGCCGGACGGTAAACGTCACAAGCAACCAGTAATGGCTTACGGTTTTTCTTGGTTTTCAGCATCCGTGCCAACTTACCGGAGAAGGTGGTCTTACCCGAACCTTGCAAACCTGACATCAGGATGACTGCCGGACGGGCGTCGATATTGATCTCGCTGTCTCTCCACCATCAACTGTGTAAGTTCATCATGTACGATCTTCACCATCAACTGGCTTGGCTTCACAGCCGTAAGCACGTTCTGGCCAAGAGCTTTTTCTTTCACTGTATCCGTGAAATTCTTTGCCACCTTGTAGTTTACGTCGCGTCGAGAAGTGCTTTACGTACGTCTTTCAGCGTCTCCGCCACGTTGATTTCGGTGATTTTGCCTTCACCTTTCAGAATCTTGAATGACCGTTCTAGTCTTTCACTTAAATTATCGAACATAGTTATTTAATTACGAATTACTAATTACAATTTACTTGGGCGAAAGAGGGACTTTGCCGTCTACTCTTTATTTGAGCTTGCAAATGTACAAAAATCTCTTGTATTTATATCTTTTTATTCTGCCATTTTGCTTTTTTGAGATAAATATAACTTGTTATCAACAGCAAGCTATAATACACAATCTCAATCGTAAAGCAAATTTCGATCGGTGCTTTCAGCCACATTCCGATGAAAATGATGTATGATCCGTAGATGATAATTGTAATCGTTTCGAGCAACAGGGCTGCCTGTGTATTTCCTGTTCCGGAGATACCGTTGAACACTACATTGGCTACGGATGCGATAAGCATGGCAAAACAAATTACATATACCGAAGGTACGGACTCCGTAATGAGCGCAGCTTCACTGGTGTAGATAGAGAGCAGGAACTGCGGAAACAGTGCCGATACCGCTACTAACCCCAGCATGATGAAAAAGGAGAAACGCGCAATTTTATTAATGAGCGGCATCACGTGCTGGATGCCTCCTGCACCAATAGCATTGCTGACAAGACTGTTGGTAGTCGTAGCCAGTGCGTTGACCGGAATTAGCAATACGACATAAATACTCCGGACGATATTGGCAATCGCCAGTTCCCGTTGTCCTAACCGTTCTACGGCTACGAAGAAAACGAACCAGGTAGCCATCGACAGGAAATATTGCAGCATGGTGAAGCAGGAGATACTAAGAATCCGCATCAGCAATGCAGGGTCGAATGTGCGCAGGCGGTTCATACCGTATTTCTTTAAATCGACCGTGGCATACGTATAGATGACGAAAAAGAGAATGGAGGAGCTTCTGCCAATACGGAAGCAATAGCAGCCCCTTTGATACCCATTTCCGGCAAACCGAACTTTCCGAAGATTAATGCATAGTCTAGTACGACATTGGTTAATGCCATGACAATGGCATTGATGGTTAGCACTTTAGTGCGTGTAATGCCGATATACAATGCCCGGAACATGACATTGATAAAAGAGAAAAAGAATCCGTAAATACGCCAGTCTAGAAACTCCATTGTTCCTTCGTAGATGGATTCTGAAGAAACTAGCAAACGCATGATGTTTCCACCGAATGCCTTGGTGAATCCAAATAGCAGCAGTGCCATCACGAACAGGAACATGACTCCTTGAATCATGACAGGGCCGACATCTGAATAGCGGCCTTCGCCATTGCGTCGTGCTATGACAATCTGCGAACCGGTACTGAATCCGAATGCGATGGTGAATACACATATATAAAATAACCCGCCCATAGCCGATGCTCCAAGAGCTACCTCGCTCACGTGTCCGAGGAATGCTGTGTCGGTGACATTGATGACATTTTGTGCCAGCAAGCTTAGTAGTATCGGGTAACTGACACTCCAAATCTGTTTGTTGGTATACATAATTAAGCGTTTAAGTTTACACTTTGCAAAGATAGTGGTTTATTTCGATTCGAAAGCGATGGGGTAGATGAAAACTATTTCCGGACCTTCGGGAGTTTTATCGTTAGTTGATTCGGAATGAAGCAATGTCTCCCTTTACGGCTTAATATGAATCGGATGATTCGTGTTT
>ENA-OQJX01000543-OQJX01000543.1-human-gut-metagenome-genome-assembly--contig:-NODE-543-length-18333-cov-2.383006_pt1 | contig 18333 bp, 18 predicted proteins | sample MGYA00242615_ERZ504782 | MGnify/ENA primary metagenome ERZ504782 (study PRJEB26092, sample SAMD00036354) | human gut metagenome | host: Homo sapiens | study: EMG produced TPA metagenomics assembly of... | reverse complement strand
TGTCATGTGAAGCATTTCTGGACTTTGTCGTATCAAAAACCGACATTAAACCGGACTATATGAATAATCCGATTGAACTAAAAAGATATCCTCCATGCTTGCCGAAGTGAAAATGATACAGCCATTACCATTCGTGGAATATCAGTCATTGGTTATGCTTCACCGGAGGGTTCTGTCCTTTTTAACAAACAGCTTTCCGAAGGACGTGCAAAGGCACTTGTTAATTACCTTCTCCCTCGTTTCCCTTTCTCTAAAGAATTATACAAGGTGGAATATGGTGGCGAAAACTGGGAAGGACTACGTAAAATGGTTGCAAGGTCTGACATGGCAGAAAAGGATGGAATTCTTCATATTATAGATCACATACCAGTTGAAATAAACTACCGAACGAATACCAGTCGCAAGAAATCGTTGATGTTATATAAACATGGCAATCCTTATCGGTTTATGTTGCGTGAGTATTACCCACATCTGCGTAAAGCATCTGTAAAATAGAGTACGATGTTCAGAATTTTAATATAGAACAAGCAAAAGTGCTGATTCATAGTCGGCCACAAAATTTGAGTCTGAATGAAATTTATTTGGTTGCTCTAACTTACAAAAATGGTTCACCGGAGTTTATCGAATTATTTGAAACAGCCGTTAGCGTCTTTCCTGATGATAAGATTGCCAATCTGAATGCCGCTTCGGCTGCACTTTCACGTAAAGACACTCTTTTGGCAGAAAAATACTTAAAGAGAGCAGAGACTTCCACACCGGAATACGAAAATGCCGTGGGAGTATTACATCTGCTAAGAGGTGACTATGAACAAGCAAAGTTACATCTAAATAAGGCTGCTGAATCTGGATTGAAACAAGCAAATCTCAATCTGGAGGAATTAGCCAAAAAAGAAGAGAATATCGAATTGATGAGTAAACTAGATTATTGATTTTTTATATATTATAATTATCTTTTTATTTACAACATTTAAACATTTAACAATGATGAAACAAGAAGTTTTCTATTATCTACATTGGCAGTTTTTATATTTGCCGGCTGTAGTAGTGAAGATGCCCGGGAAGGGAATATTCCGGGTGGTGAACTGGATGGCAAAGCGTATCTGTCGCTTTCGCTGCAAAGTCACACAGCTACTTCAAGAGCAGTGAATGTAGAAGAAAAACCGGGAAGTTCTGGGGAAAGTAAAGCAGGGGCCGTCAAAGTTTTATTATTTGACAAGGATGATGTGTGCCTTGATGTGGCTGATTTTGATGGTTTGACCGTTGGGAATAGCGGAGGAGAATCCGGTGGAACAGGGACCCCGGAAGCTGTAGCTAGCGATGCAAAATTAGTACCAGAGAAAACAAAAAAAGTATTTGTGGTTATCAATCCTTACACCGACGGGAGCAAAGGTGGAGTTTAACTGCGGATGCTGTAAAAGGTAAACCTTGGTCTGCAATTAACACTGCTATTGAAGCAGTTATTGCCAACATCGCTACCAATGATAATTTCATGATGGCGAGTGCAGGCGAAGGAGCTGGCATAGAAGGAGCATTGATGGGAGTAACGGTGCATAAGCCGGATGGATATACCCAAGACAAAATAGATGCGGCAAAAAAGAAGCAAAAGACCATCCTGCAGAAATCTCTGTGGATCGATTGAGTGCAAAAGTAGAACTTGCGGTTAAGGATCCTTTTTCTACAAAACCTGACGGTGCCAAATTTACTTTTGGCGGTTGGGAATTAAGCGTTACCAATAAGAGTGTGAAACTGTATAGTGAACTTATCACTTACGATAATGCCACGACTGGAGCGGTTTATCGTCGGGATAAGAACTATTTAAAGAGCGAACAACCTGATATTAGTGATAATAGTACTATGGAAACTAATATGGATGCAGCTTTCAATTATCTAAAAATATAGACAGTGATACTGACCCTATACCTGAAATTAAACGAGATAAAGGAACGAGCTGCTACTGTCTTGAAAACACCATGGACGCTAATGCACAGCAATTAGGATTCACTACCAAGGTGGTAGTAAAGGCTACGTACACTCCTAATGGTTTGACCCCAAATAGTAGTTATTTCTCTTGGAAAGGAAACTATTATACATTAGACCAGCTTAAAGAAGAATACACAAAAACTGGTAGTGGCGGACTAAAAACAGACTTGCTATATTCTTAAAGAAAGCAAAGCTCGTGGCTGGAGATGCCGATCAAAGCACTATAGACAATTTTATTACAAACCTTCAAGCGAGCGGACTTACTGCGAAAACCGGTATCATCGGACGTTTTTGTGCCGTCCGTTATTATCATGAATCTGTTTGCTATTACGATGTTCTGATCCGTCACGATCAGAGTGTAACCGAAAAGATGGCTTTAGGCCGATACGGAGTAGTGCGCAACAACTGGTACCACCTTGACCTTCAGAGCGTGAGCGGTCCCGGAACACCATGGATTCCCGATCCGTCTGACCCTGATCCCACTAATCCTACACCTCCGGGAACTGATGATGACGAATCAGATGCTTACCTTTCTGTAAAAATTACTATCAATCCATGGACTTACTGGACACAAGGTGTTGATTTGCATTGATAAATGGGAATTAAAAGACACATAAAGAAATACAAAATAATCCTTGCCGCTTTTATAGTGGCAGGGATTACCGGTTGCGATGTCTTTCATGACGACCTCGATCAATGTGACCTCTTTCTAAAATTCCGATATGACTATAATATGGCAAATAAAGACTGGTTCGCCGAACAGGTAGAAGAAGTAAAGGTTTTCGTGTTCGATACACAAGGAAAATATATACAGGCATTTACCGAAAATGGTCATTCGTTAAAAAGCCCGGACTATCGTATGCTGATACCCTATCGCTTGAAAGGCTGTACAGTCGTTGTATGGGCTGGAAAAACGGATAAATTCTATCTACTTCCGGCAATGACCGCAGGTGATCCGATAAATAAATTAACACTGAAATATGAGCCGGAAAACAACATAAGTAACAACCATCTCGATGCATTATGGCATAGCGGTCCTCTGCAAATGTTTTCTTCGGAAAATATCAGCAATACGGAAAACATCAGCTTGGTGCGCAATACTAATGATATAACGATAGGCATTACGCGAGGAAATAATCCGGTGGATGCTTCAAAATATGATATACAACTAATAACTGCAAACAATTTTTATGACTATAAAAATAATGTAGGTGAGAGTAGCAAAAATATAATTTACCATCCTTGTTCAGTTGAAGAGGAAGACAGTAAGACCGCCCTACAAACCCGCCTTCATACTCTTAGATTTATTAAGGATGCTGACATGACTTTTTCTATCACCGAAAAAGCATCAGGAAAAACAATAGACATCGGAGGAAAAACAACCATAAACCTTATTGACTACCTGTTGATGAGTAAACCGGAAATGATGGGCGAACAAGAATACCTCGACCGCAGATACGAATGGGATATCAACATTCGAATCGGAGATAAGGAAGAGAATGGCTACATTGCATTGAGTATAACCATCAATAATTGGACCTACTGGTTCCAACCCACAGATATGTAAGTCGTTTTTTTAACGGAATTATTGGCACGATTAAGGATGAATATAACTATCAACATTAAACTTTCGGCAAATGTCCTGCTTTTGACAATGTTTGCCCTGTTTGCTTACTCTTGTACAAAAGAGAACGAAGCAACAGGCGCACGTATTTACGAAGGAGAAAAGATACCGATGAGTATTAAAATGGGGACGCGCAATACTACCGCCGACGAAGATGAAGTCATAAAATCCGTACGTGCAATTGTGTTTAATGACAAGAACGAACTGGTATACAACGACGTTTCTGACGCCTCCATAAATGTCGATGGCATATACACCGCTTCTATAAGGCAGCACGGGGATATAACAACATTTACATCATCTGCAATGAAACACCGGAGCTTACCGAAGAGCTCGCTGCCATTACACTGGAAAATGAAATAGAAAAAGTGACATTCTCTGCCATAGGTATCGTTGCTCCTCCGCCCATGTATGGAAATGTGGCACGTGCCTATGTGGAATCCCGCAGTGACGGAAAAAACGCCACAGTAACAATTAATGATATTAAAATGACGGAACTGCCGGTTAAGGTAAACCGTATGGTATCCCGCATCAGCTTTACAGCAATTAAAAATATCGCTAATGAGGATGAGGATTTTAAAGTAACCAACTGAATGTTAAAGTATGTCGTATGCCGGTCGCCACTCCTATAGGAGAAGGGCAGGCATATACGGAAGATATTTGGTCGGATGACCTTACTATCCCAGGGACAGGCGAACTCAATAATAATGGTACATATACAATAAATGGAGATAACTACACCATACAAGACGGGATAGATTTTATAACAACTCCCGCTACCTATATTCCCGAACATATATTGTCCGACCCTCAAAATGCATCACACGCAACCTATCTTAAAATCGACGCGCAATGCGTGCTTAAAAACGGAAGTGCGCAAGTATTGAACTGTATCTATCTGCTGAATATCGGTCAGAATCCCCCTAAGAACCATAATCTGACACGAAACAACCATTATCGGATATACGCCACCATTACCGGTATGGGTGCAATGGGGTTATATGCGGAAATAGTGGCAATGGAAGAACATGATATTACCATCAACTGGAAACCTATCGACGGGCTGGTCATTGTGAGTGACAAGGCGGCAGATTATGACGCGGTTGCCGATACATCCAGAAATGTGAATATATGGAATGATTTTAGTGTTTATTCGGGTATACTGAAAGCATATCATTCAGAGACGGGATATAAGGATGTCTTGTTCAAATACGGCAGCCTGATAGCCGTGCACAGTGACCCTGATACTGAAGATGGCACAAATTTCGTTCCACCTACCACTGCCGAAGCATTGAACGATGTACTTTGGTATCCCAGTTCATACGATCCCTTAACTATTACAGGATGGAGTAATGTCCCTTACCTGGCTGGCGGTGAAATCTCCGCAGACAACACCCCTGAACAAGTCAAACAGGGCTTGGGAGATCCATGCAAACTCGCCGGTCTTTCCGAAACCCAAATCAGGGATATGGGAATCGTAGACAACGGGCAGTGGCATATGGCTACACCTGAAGAATATAATCATATTATAGCGGCATCAAATAATGAAGTAAGTTCGTACGGATACCTTTCGTACCATTGGCTGTTATTCCCTCACAACCGATACAGGATGAATCCGGTGCGTCACGTGGAGACGGTACTACCGGATGTTACTGGAGCAACAACGCCTCTTTCTTTGATTTTTCAGGTACTCCGACGGTGACTGCAAACCTTCGAGCCGATAAGGACAGACGAAACGGATATATGGTTCGTTGCGTCCGCAACGAAATACCGGAAAGCTATATGCGAGTAGGCATTATCATCAGCTGATTATCAGGGAACGGAAAGCGGTAAAACAGCTTATTTTGGTATTGATTCGAATATTCCTTACTGGACGGCTACACTTGTCACTTCAGGAACGGATGTGGGAACGGCAACTACCGATGATTTCTCGTTTGAATCCGGAAATGATGCCGTACATACGACACACGGCAGCAATACCCAAAATATCCCTATATATGTCAAACGCAAAGAAAGTACTTCATCCGTTCGTTTAGGGTAAGGGTGGAAGGTATCGGATTGGACGGACAGACAAAGAGTACACTACTCACAATTTCACAAGCCGGGTATCAGTTACGTGCCAGTTCCGAATTAAGCACTTTGGGCGTTTTACCTCAAGAGGGAGGCACTTATAATCTAAATATCAAGCTTACTCCTACAGATGTCCCCATACCTGCGGGAAATTTGTATGTACAAGTTGTTTACAGTGGCGAACAAATAAGTGTCAGTGATAAAGTAGAGACTGCATCGAATACATATAGCTATCCTGTCTCAATAACAATCCCGGCAAACAAAAATCCGAGTCTTATCGGCATTACGGTTTATATCGTTTTAGAGAGAGAGACCGGAGTAGGTATTGCCATTAACAGTCTGTCTATTGATCAGAAAGGTACCAAATAAGAAAAGGATGAAAAATATGATGATAAGCAGATATAATATGAGAATAAAAAACAATGATAAGACGTATTTTCGGGCAGTTTGCATTGTTTTGTTTTCACTGGCATTTACAGGGTGTACAAAAGACGGCCTGAATGAGTTCGGTCCGGGAAATGCTACGGGAAAAGTGGTTATGGTTAGTTTGAATGTCAGTCTTCCGCCTATCGAAGAACCAACATCGACAAGTGAATATACTACTGTTAAGCCATTCTTGAGAAATGAAAACAGCTCTGATTCATCCTTCACAGTCGTATTGGAGCGAGAACAACGTGCGGCAACTACCAGAGTTTCCGATGGCACGACAAAATTACACAATCTCTGGCTTTTCCAGTTTAATGAGGATGGTTCCATGAATGGTAATCCCCATAAGTTGAGTGATACGGCGACTGCTATAAATGATATGTTGACAATAGATGTCCCCCTTGTAGTAGCAGAGAATCAAACCTTATACCTGTTAGTCTTAGGCCCCAAACTTGACTATGACATGAGTGGAGTGAGAACTCTTGATGAACTCAAAAAATGGAGCTTTGATTATCTAATTAATGTAGAAGGGCATACCCAATCACTTATCACCGCAGATGATGAAGTGCCGCTTGCCGGAGAAGTGTCGGGTATCACTGTTATGGACATCGACGGAGGTGACCATGGTTTGGTAGAATATAACAAACCGGCCGGCTTTGTGGGAGGTATTGCAATAAAGAAGTTGATGGCACGCATTACGTTCCGTTATAAACTCGAAGTGGAAAATTACAAATTGCAGGGTCTTAAATTACTGAATGTCAACAGCAAAGTGCGGCTCACCAATCCCGAGAAGAATACCGGTACGGATACTTATGTCACGTTTGAGATAGATAAATTTGATACCCCCGATCCCAATGGTTCTATTCGGCAACGTGGTATGTTGCGCAGAATTGTCAGGGGACGGTAGAAAGCATAGCAAGTGAAAACCAACGCTATTACAAAGTGGTCAATGGGGTATCATCGGGTAGTGCCCCCATATTGGGTATGCAGATAGAGGCATGGGCATATTCTACCTTGACATCGGCAACTGGCGAGTATGCAATTTACCAAATGTATATCGGAAATAATAATACAAATAACTTCGATGTGGAACCCAATCATTTTTATAATTTGCGTACCACCATTAATGCGGACATAAACTCGGCGAAAAACGACGAGCGAATCAGGGCATACTCTGTCAGCCAGTATGTGGAGTTTCACGCCAGTTATAACGCGGAAGTCATTGGAGGTAAATTCGATGCTACATACAACGCTTCTAGTGAGAAATACGATCTGGATGCAGCTTATGAGGTCCGACCGATAGTTGTCCAGACTCAAGGACGGATGGTGGAAGTGGGTGTATATACAGATAAAAGCTGTACCCAACATCCCACACAGAGTTGGCTTCGCCTGTCTTCTTCTTCCAATTACACAGATGCGTATAATAATGCTAAAGAACCTTTGGATACATATATCAAGGCTAGCACCATACTCCCTACTCAATTGAAGTTTTATCTATATAATGATGAATATATTAATGACGGAGAGGGGAACTTTCCTGATCCCGGTGCAGATGCTACGAAAGGAAAACGATCCTTATATATTAAAGTAACTACCACGACAAATGGAGATGCGGGAGAGGCATTGCAAACTTCACATATATTTCGTTTAGACCAGCGGGCGGCAATTTACCTTGGACGTTTAGGAGGAGAGAGAAACGGGGATGGAAGTTACAATATGGGGTTAGTATACACTAGAATGTCTTCACGAACTACATCCCGGTTATTGGCAGATGTGAATCCGGGAACTATAAGAACTGGCTATGCGAGAATCAAAACGGCAGAATTACTCTATGGAACAGACAATATGGATAATGGTAAAACGGCGACCCGGCATTTGGCGGAAAATACTTACAATCAAAATTGGGTTGACGCTTATGTCCCGATTCCACAGAAAGATGCGTCCGGACATGTGTTATTGTATCAATATCAATACCCTGCCAGTACTTTTAGCGCAAGAGCGTGTTATGACAGAAACAGAGATGAGAACGGGAATGGGATAATTGATGAGGAAGAGTTCAAATGGTATCTTCCCGCGTCAAACCAGTTGTTAGGGCTTTGCGCGGCTGCTCTACCGGGGCTTGGGGGTGGAACCTCGACAACAGAGTTTATAACACCATCCTATAATTATTGTTATTTCTTAACTGCTTCCGGTGGTAAGCTTACGACTCCAGAAAGAACCTCCGGTTCAGATAGATGTGTCAGGGATGTGCCTCCCCCTTCTGATACTCCATATTGACCATAAGAATTTAACAATATAAATTGAAAAAGAAGTATGAATATATTTAGATTAACAGTCATAAAATTTTGTATTGTGTTTTTTATTCCACTAAAAGTATATTCTCAATCGACAGAAATATATACAGATTTAAGAGGGAATAAATATGCGGCAATCAATGATAAAGGAATGGTGAAATACAAGGTGGAGGACCGGAGCAAAAATACCAACTTCCGCAGCTATATTCAGTTATATAAATACGATTCGAATGATAATCCCCAAGAGGAAAAAGATGAAAACGGTAATGATGTCTTTGTATACCGAACGACACGGCATACAGAGAGGCAAAAAGAAGGAGGATGTGACTGGAAGGTGTCCGGTTACTTTCTCGTTTCACCTGATATTGTAAATAGCGAAGGAATAGCAAAAGCACAAACGATGGATTGGGCTACGGCAAACGGATATCTTACTAGTGCCAACAGCAACGTTTATTCGACTCCCAGTTTTGCAGTTACCAGGGGATGTGCCGCATATCGCGGGAAAGATGGTCTGGATGAAACTGGAACTTGGCGGGTACTACGCGTGGGGAATGTGCATTGATTTTGCTTTTTATAAAAAATGGAGGAGACTCAAGAAACAACCGGTTTTCAACCATTCGCTCTTTCCCCCAAAGATCTTACTTATTACTGGTCTGCAACGGAGAAAGGAGGAGATTCTAAAGATGCATGGTCAATGCGATTATATGCTGATGATAAAATGACAGGATACGGGCTAAATACAGGTTACTCCGATAAAGAAAAGAAGGAGTATTATCTCCGTTGCATCCGGGATATTCCATAGAATAGAAATATAAGTTTGCTCATTCATTTACAAAAGATACAAAATAACTGATCAATCAAATGAAAACGATAAAAGCCGAAATATTAATGATTGAAGGAGCGCCGTTTCCTGTCATCAAAGAAATATATGATCCTTCAAATGAAAGGCGTAATGGGAACATTACACCGGAAGCTCCCATTGTTATCACCGGTCACAATCTGGATATGTTGACATGGGAAAGTACCAATCTATATCTTGTCTCTTCCGTCAATGACAGAATGTTGATAGAATGTGGCGATATCCATAAATATTCGGACGATAAGATTTATATGACAGTTCCTGATATTAATGAAGGTGAATATTTCCTGGCACTGATGATTTTGATGAAAGATAAAGAAAGTTTTTTATACATCTTTCCCATATCTTTGGTGGTACAGTTTGCTCAATCGAAATGGCACGACTGACATCCGTATGATAAAAATAACGGCAAACAACATAATTGATAAATAGCAGTCCATGGAAAAGAACCAACCATATAAGCAGGATAAAGTATTCGATAATATATTGGAAACAGAAGAGTTTAACGTCTATACTAAAATAGACGATTTACCTCTTGATGAAAATCCTATGTATCTTGAAGAAGGGATAAATGGGATATGCACGGGAGGAAGTGCGTTATTCAATGTTTTTGGTAATAAACGACGGATTGTTTCCAATGATCTGGTAGTCATTTTCCCTTTTCAGCTGGCTTCTGTCACGGAGATTAGCAGTGACTTTTCAATGACGTTTCTAAAAGTACCCAAAAGCCTGTTTATGGATACAATAAGCGGGATATGTATACCTACGCTTGATTTCTTTTTCTATATGCGGAAAAATTTCAGTACTCCGCTATACGATGAAGAGTGCCAACGTTTCATTCACTTTTGCAATATTTTGATTTTTCGTATCAACTTACCCCGCAACTTATTCAGACGGGAGTCTATCATGCAGTTATTACGTGTTTTCTACTGGGATATATATGTGGCTTATAAAAGAAATCCGAAAGCTGCCGAATTAGTAAAATACACCCGTAAGGAAAAACTTTTATTCGACTTTTTTTGTTTGGTGATCGAATTTCATACCGTAAGTCGGGATGTTGCGTTTTATGCGAAAAAGATGTGTGTGTCCGCCAAGCATCTTACAATGGTAATTACAGATATGAGCGGTCGTTCGGCAAAAGACTGGATTATAGATTACTCCCTTCTTGAAATAAAGGCTCTTTTACGGGATTCTGACCTTGAAATAAAAGAAGTGGCCTCACGCACGAACTTCCAGTCGAACTCTGTTATGACAAGATTCTTTCGTGAACATACCGGTATGACTCCGTCTGAATACAGGGAGAGAATTTACGTTAAAAATGAAATTGAGTTATAATTAGTTGAGTTATATATGAAATACCGCCTGTGAAGGTCGTCTATTGTTTGTTTTGTTTGTGTGGTGCACCTTCTTCCGAGAGTAGGAAAGGAGGTGCACCTTTTTTTGATTAAAGTTGTTATATTCCGATCTCATAAGCTAATAGTGAGTACAAAACAGAGTGATTTTCGTCTTTACTTTAGTAAAAATATAGACTGGAATGAAAAGCCGACTGAAACAACGAATATTTGCACTTTCTCTATTAGCATGGACAGCCGTATGCCCTGCCGATGCACAGCAAACACGCTCGCTTCGCGATCAATTCTTAAGTCCTTCCGATGAAGCAAAACCCTGGACCTTTTGGTATTGGATGTATGGCACCGTGTCTAAAGAAGGCATTACAGCCGATTTGGAGGCAATGAAACATGCCGGATTGGGAGGTACTTATCTGATGCCGATTAAAGGTATTCATGAAGGCGCCCAATACGATGGCAAGGCGCAGCAGCTAACTCCCGAATGGTGGGAGATGGTGCGTTTCAGCATGGAAGAAGCAGATCGTTTGGGACTGAAATTGGGAATGCACATCTGTGATGGTTTCGCATTGGCGGGAGGCCCTTGGATTACTCCTGAAGAATCTATGCAAAAAGTGGTTTGGAGCGATACGATTGTAAACGGAGGAAAGCTGATGGCTATTCGCTTGCCACAACCGAAAGCCTATGAAAACTATTATGAAGATATTGCATTATTCGCTTTGCCGGTAGAAGACGCAGCGGATGAGATGCAGGCAAAATCACCTGTGTCAACCTAGCTACGACAGGAAACGTAAAAGCTGCTCAAACAGTGAATATGGATGCGGCGGGAGTGATCCGTTCTTCATATCCTTGTTATATCCAGTATGAATACGAACAACCCTTCACTTGCCGGAACATCGAAATCGTTTTAAATGGTAATAATTATCAGGCACGCCGCTTGAAAGTAATGGCAGTGATGATGGAGTGAATTATCGTTTGGTTAAGCAGTTGGTCCCTGCCCGTCAGGGATGGCAGAATACGGATGAGAACTCAACTCATAGTATTCCTCCGACTACTGCCCGTTTCTTCCGTTTCTACTGGGCTCCTGAAGGGAGCGAACCGGGAAGTGAAGATATGGATGCTGCCAAATGGAAGCCCAATCTGAAAATAAAAGAATTACGCCTGCACCGGGAAGCCCGTCTGAACCAATGGGAAGGAAAAGTCGGACTGGTATGGCGTGTTGCTCAAGCGACTAAAGAAGAGGAAGTCGGGAAACAGGATTGCTATTCACTTTCACAAGTCATCAATCTAACAAAGCAATATACCGGTCATTCGAATGGAAAAACATTGACCGCCACTCTCCCCAAAGGAAAATGGAAATTACTTCGCATGGGACATACAGCTACCGGGCATACCAATGCGACAGCGGGAGGTGGAAAAGGATTGGAATGTGATAAGTTTAACCCGAAAACGGTACGGAAGCAATTCGATAACTGGTTTGCGCAGGCATTTGTAAAGACCAATCCCGAAATAGCTCGTCGCGTACTGAAATATATGCATGTCGACAGTTGGGAATGTGGCAGCCAAAACTGGAATAAACGTTTCGCTATTGAATTTCAGAAACGTCGTGGCTACGATTTGATGCCTTATCTACCTCTATTGGCAGGTATTCCGATGGAAAGTGTCGAACAAAGTGAAAAGATTCTGCGAGACGTACGTACTACCATATCAGAACTCATCGTAGATGTGTTCTATCAGGTATTGGCGGACTGTGCGAAAGAATATGATTGCCAGTTCTCGGCAGAATGTGTAGCTCCGACGATGGTAAGCGATGGTCTACTACATTATCAAAAAGTAGATCTTCCAATGGGCGAATTTTGGTTGAACAGTCCCACACATGACAAACCGAATGATATGCTCGACGCTATTAGCGGAGCGCATATCTACGGAAAGAATATTATTCAGGCTGAAGGATTCACCGAAGTGCGTGGCACGTGGATGAATACCCCGGAATGTTGAAAGCCTTGTTGGATCGTAATTACGCATTAGGAATCAATCGCCTTTTCTACCATGTATATGTACATAATCCCTGGCTGGACCGCAAGCCCGGCATGACATTGGATGGCATCGGACTTTTCTTCCAACGGGATCAGACTGGTGGAAGAAAGGGGCAAAAGCCTTTTCCGAATATGCTACCCGTTGCCAGTCGTTGTTGCAATATGGGCATCCGGTAACAGACATCGCAGTCTTTACAGGTGAAGAAGTGCCGAGGCGTTCGATATTACCGGAACGATTGGTTCCTTCTCTGCCGGGAATCTTCGGTGCAGAACGAGTGGAAAGTGAACGCATCCGTCTGGCCAATGAGGGACAGCCTTTACGTGTACGCCCGGTAGGTGTTACCCATTCAGCTAACATGGCTGATCCGGAGAAATGGGTGAATCCGCTTCGTGGATATGCATACGATAGTTTTAATAAAGATGCAATCCTTCGTTTGGCGAAAGCAGAAAACGGACGAATAACGTTGCCGGGTGGAGCAAGTTATAAAGTGTTAGTACTGCCTCTTTCGCGTCCAATGAATCCCGAACCTGTATTGTCATCGGAAGTGCAGAAAAAAATCAATGAACTAAAAGAAGCTGGCATTTTGGTACCTTCTTTACCTTATACAGAAGAAGATTTTTCCGTGTATGGCTTGGAACGTGACATGATCGTGCCGGAAGATATTGCCTGGACGCATCGTCGTGGCGAACTTGGCGAACTCTATTTCGTAGCCAACCAAAAGGACGAAACACGCACGTTTACTGCAAGTATGCGTATTAACGGTAAGAAACCGGAATGTTGGAATCCGGTGACGGGTGAGATGAATATTCATCCTTCCTATCGTATCAACGGAAACCGGACGGAAGTTACTCTCACATTGGCTCCTAACGAGTCCGTATTCATCGTATATCCTGCGGAGGGAGTAGATGAAGGCTATGGAGAGTCCTCTCTCCAACTGCAAAAGGAGAAAAAAGACACCGCCAAAGCCCCTTTAAACATAGCTTTGGAGGCAAAGGAATATACTATAACTTTTGCAGCTAACAAAAAAACGCTCACACGAAAAGAACTTTTCGACTGGAGCCAAGAATCGGACGAACAGATACGTTATTATTCGGGAACAGCGACCTATAAAACCACTTTTCGCTGGAAAAATAAACCGAATAAAGACCAACAGATTTATCTGAATCTGGGAACAGTTTATAATTTGGCAACTGTTCGTGTGAATGGTGTAGATTGTGGCACAATCTGGACAGCTCCTTATCGTGCAGATATTACAGGTGCCTTGAAAAAAGGAATTAATGAGCTTGAAATAGAGGTTACAAATACATGGGCGAATGCACTGACAGGAGCTGATGAAGGAAAAGCGCCGTTTGATGGCATTTGGACTAATGCAAAATATCGCAGGGCAGAAAAAACGCTGCTTCCGGCAGGATTACTCGGACCTTTGAGTTTTTCTACCACAGAATAAAATAGATTTTTAAGGCACGGATTACGCGGATTACACGGTTTATGAGAATCGTATTACATAAAGTAACAGCGCAATCCATGTAATCCGTGCCCAATTCATTATAATATAGCTAAAGTATGAAAAGTTCAATTATTAAAACAGGTGCAATGTTGGCAGGTTTTCTGCTTGCTGCCTGCCTGTCAACACACGCAGAAGTAAAGCTACCGGCTATTTTTTCTGATGGCATGGTGATGCAGCAACAGACCAATGCAAACCTTTGGGGGACGGCGACTCCTTATAAAAAAGTAACAGTGACCACTAGTTGGAATGGAAAACAATATGCAGCAACAGCAGATAAAAATGGGGCATGGAAACTGACAGTAGCTACTCCCGAAGCGGGAGGTCCTTATACTGTGACCTTTGATGATGGAACCCAAAAGACACTGAATAATATTCTGATAGGCGAACTTTGGCTTTGTTCCGGACAAAGTAATATGGAAATGCCGATGAAGGATTCAAAAACCAACCGGTAGAAAATGCCAATATGGACATTCTTCACAGCAAGAATCCACAAATCCGTCTGTTTACGGTGAAACGTACTTCTACATTCACTCCGCAGAATGACGTTATCGGTTCCTGGAAAGAAGCCAATCCGGTTAGTGTCCGTGATTTCAGTGCAACAGCCTATTATTTCGGGAGACTGGTAAATGAAATATTAGATGTTCCGGTCGGATTAGTTGTAGCAGCCTGGGGTGGTTCCGCCTGTGAAGCATGGATGACGGCAGACTGGCTGAAAGCCTTTCCGGAAGCGAAGATTCCTCAAACGGAAGCCGACATAAAATCTAAAAACCGTACTCCGACCGTGCTTTATAACGGTATGTTACATCCGTTAATCGGTATGACCATGAAAGGAGTGATTTGGTATCAGGGCGAAGATAACTGGAATCGTGCCCATACGTATGCTGATATGTTTACCCGATTGATTAACGGTTGGCGTGCCGAATGGAAACAGGGGGATTTTCCTTTCTATTATTGCCAGATAGCTCCGTATGATTACGGGATTATTACCGAAAAAGGAAAGGAAGTGATAAATTCGGCATATCTCCGGGAGGCACAGGCAAAAGTAGAACATCGTGTAGCTAACAGCGGTATGGCTGTATTATTGGATGCAGGAATGGAAAAAGGTATTCATCCCGCAAAGAAACAGGTTGCAGGTGAACGTCTGGCACTTCTGGCTTTAACTAAAACGTATGGAGTGGAAGGCGTGAATGGCGAAAGTCCTTATTATAAAAGCATTGAAATAAAGAACGATACCGTAGTTGTCAGCTTCGAACGTGCCAATATGTGGATTAGCGGCAAGAACTGTTTCGAATCGAAAAACTTTCAGGTAGCCGGCGAAGATAAAGTTTTTTACCCGGCCAAAGCATGGATAGAACGTAGTAAGATGCTAGTGAAAAGCGATAAAGTGCCGCACCCGGTAGCTGTACGATATTGTTTTGAAAACTATGTGGAAGGAGATGTATATTGCGACGGATTGCCTTTAGGGTCTTTTCGTTCAGATGATTGGTAATCGCAAATAGACAAGGTAAAATATGAAAAATATATGAAGAGATTTTATCTGATTATAACCATACTGTTTGTTGGCGTGTCGGCTCTTTGGAGTCAGCATGCCAATGTCATTTGGAATACTCCCAGTCGTAATTCTTCTGAATCTATGCCTTGCGGTGGTGGAGATATTGGGATGAATATATGGGTAGAAGACGGTGATGTTATGTTCTATGTGAGCCGTAGCGGTACATTCGAACGAAAACAACTGCCAGTTAAAGCAAGGGCGTGTACGTCTCCGCCTATCACCCAATCCTTTCAAAGACGCTAAAGATTTTCGTCAGGAGTTGAAGCTGAAAGACGGATATGTAGAAATCACGGCAGGAAACACACAGATACAATTTTGGGTAGATGTTTTTCATCCGATTATACATGTAGAGGTAACAAATGCACAACCGTTGCAGACTGAAGTCTTTTATGAAAATTGGCGCTATCAGGAACGACCTGTCAGAAAAGGAGAGGGGCAACAGTGTTCCTACAAATGGGCTCCCCCGAAAGGTACTGTGACGGAGGCCGACTTTATTTCTTTAGACAAAATTACTGATTCAACAGGAAAGGCTGAAACAAATAGGACTTCAATAAAGAGGAACCAACTTCTGTTTTATCATCGCAATCCCGAACAGACCGTTTTTGATGTAGTTGTAGCTCAACAAGGAATGAACGAAGTCAAATCTCAAATGATGAATCCTTTGAAAAACTTGACTTTCGGAGGAACTCTTTTTGGCAAAAACTTAGAATTTGCAGGCACTGCGGATGATGTATATGCCGGCACAGACTATCGTGCCTGGAAGTTTCGTTCTTCCAAAGCAGCCCGGAAAGAACATATCTGTATTGTGTTACATACAGACCAGACAGAAACAATAGAAGAATGGGAGCAGGGACTACAAACTGCTTTACAAAGAATAGTCCCCAAAGGCAAAGTTTCATCGAAAACTATCATACAGGATAAAAAACAGACACGTTCGTGGTGGAATTCCTTTTGGCAACGCAGTTTTATCGAAGCAGAAGGGGAAGCAAAAGAAATAACTAGAAACTACACCCTTTTCCGCTATATGCTAGGATGTAATGCTTATGGCAGCGTACCGACTAAATTCAATGGCGGACTCTTCACCTTTGATCCTTGCCATGTCGATGAAAAACAATCTTTTACTCCCGACTACCGGAAATGGGGAGGTGGTACAATGACTGCACAGAATCAACGTTTAGTATACTGGCCGATGCTGAAAAGCGGAGACTTTGATATGATGCCTTCCCAGTTTGATTTTTATAACCGCATGTTGAAAAATGCAGAACTGCGAAGCCGTGTATATTGGCAACATGATGGAGCCTGCTTTAGCGAGCAGATAGAAAATTTCGGTTTGCCGAACCCCGCAGAATATGGTTTCAAACGACCGGACTGGTTCGACAAAGGATTGGAATATAATGCCTGGCTGGAATATGAATGGGATACGGTTCTTGAATTCTGCCAAATGATATTGGAAACAAAGAACTATGCAAATGCCGATATTACTCCTTATTTACCTCTGATCGAGAGTTCGCTGACATTCTTCGACGAACATTATCGGCAACTAGCTTCCCGCCGGGGACGGAAAGCGTTGGATGGCAACGGACATCTGATTCTTTTCCCAGGCTCTGCTTGTGAGACATATAAGATGACCAATAACGCAAGCAGCACCATCGCCGCCCTGAAAGTGGTATTAGAAACATACGGAGAGAAAGAGGAGATGCTAAAAGCAATACCTCCGATTCCATTGCGATACATAGAAATAAAAGATACGTTGAATCCGACTATTGCTCCGGTCTTGAAGCAAACAATTTCGCCCGCCGTAAGTTGGGAACGAATTAATAATGTTGAAACGCCACAACTTTATCCAGTGTTTCCATGGCGTATTTATGGAGTAGGAAAGGAGGATCTGGATATAGCCCGTAATACCTACTTTTATGACCCGGATGCCATCAAGTTCTGTTCGCATACCGGATGGAAACAAGATAATATATGGGCTGCCTGTTTAGGCCTGACCGAAGAAGCAAAGAAACTATCTTTAGCCAAATTATCGAATGGACCGCATCGTTTCCCCGCATTTTGGGGACCGGGATATGATTGGACACCCGATCACAACTGGGGAGGTAGCGGCATGATAGGACTTCAGGAAATGCTATTGCAAACCAATGGAGAACAAATACTCCTTTTCCCGGCATGGCCGAAAGAATGGAACGTACATTTCAAACTTCATGCTCCGGGCGAAACAACAGTAGAAGCCACTCTCAAAAACGGAAAAGTGACGGATTTGAAAGTTTTACCGGAAAGTAGAAAAAAGGATATTGTTATAATGATTGAAAAGGAAAAATGATAATTTTGCGGAGTGCCCTGAAAGGCTTAATTATATAGCGTAGGGCAACGCCCTACGTAAAAGCGACAATCTGAATTTGCGCCCTGAAAGGCATAATTGTATACGGTTCCGCCCTTTCAGGGCTTGTGGCTGGTGTGTTTTTTTCGTAGGGCGTGCCTACGCTATATAATTAAGCCCTTTCAGGGCATCCCGATAAATATATGATTGTAAGGCTTTCAGCCTAACCGATAAATTCTCATTACCGGCGTAGCGCCGGAGCAAGGTTTCCATTCGGTATTCCCTGAAAGAGATACAGTTCCACCCTTTAGGGTATGT
>ENA-OQJX01000541-OQJX01000541.1-human-gut-metagenome-genome-assembly--contig:-NODE-541-length-18435-cov-2.598372_pt1 | contig 18435 bp, 26 predicted proteins | sample MGYA00242615_ERZ504782 | MGnify/ENA primary metagenome ERZ504782 (study PRJEB26092, sample SAMD00036354) | human gut metagenome | host: Homo sapiens | study: EMG produced TPA metagenomics assembly of... | reverse complement strand
CCAAACGGGCGCGGACAGTGAACTGGGAGAGCGGTGTACCTGACTTAGACGGAGAAAGCAGTTGAAGTCCCGGAACTGACCGTAGAGATCATGGAGCAGCTGGCCGGTTACACCCTGGTGGGCTTTCATGTGAAAGGCTATCCGGTGACGGATGAACTGCTTGCCCCTTTTGCCGGACATAAAAGCATGGCCAACTTCGGCGTGGAGGACGGTGCGCTCACTGACGCCTGTTTCCCCGTTTTTTCCGCTATGCCCAAGCTGCGTTATCTGCTGCTGGACGGTAACGCCGCCATCCACGGCAGCAGTCTGTCCGCTCTGCAAGGCTGCAAGCTGGACCTTCTGACGCTCAACCGTACCGGGCTGGATGATGCCGGTCTGCTCCAGGCGGCCTCCATCCCCAAGCTCTCCCACATCCAGATCGACCATACCGCCGTTACCTATGAGGGCCTGCTGGCCATCGCTGGCAACAACCGCATCGAGCCAGTGGCCCATGTGCAATTCACCCAGGAGCAGATGGAACACTTCTTCCAGCTCCAGCGGGAAAAGGCCAAAAAGCCCGTCCAGCTGGATGAGCAGGCGGCGGCGGAATGCCGCAGGGTGCTGTCCGCTTTCTTTGCCGAGATGACGCAGTGGGAGCAGTACATGGAGCAGGCCGGGTTTGAAGGTGCTGAGGCAGTGCCCCGTCTGCTGACGATCTGGGAGAAATATGTGAGCGAAAAGCCCCGTCCGGGCTATCGACCTCTGGGCCTCTCATACAGCGCCCAGGGCACCTACAACGGGGAAGAATTCCTTGACGCGGAGCAGATCACTAAGAACAAGCTCTACATCTACACCAGGGAGAAAAACACCGGCTTTGACCGCCGCTTTCTCATGAAGCGTGTGGGCGAGGGCTGGAGGATCGACGGGGTGCAGGAGCGGCTGGACGGCTGGCAGCGCACGGGATTGTGAGGCATCACATGGCTTGGAAATATGAAACTTTTGGCCCAGACGGTCAATGCAAATTGTTCGGTGTGAACATCTTTGACTACAACTGGCAAACCACCGGCAAGCGAGTAAAAGTCAAAGACCCGATCTATCACCAAGACCATACCTTCGAGGTCTGGCAGGTGGAGATCAACGGGCAGATTCACCGCTTTGCTGCCGGGGAGTTCTCCAACTGCGTATGGGGATTCTATCTGGAAAAGAACTGACGAGAGGAGCGTGATACCATGAAAGCCACCGCCGGAGAGGTCTATACCGTCTACAACCAATATCTGAAACGCTACACCGCCTGCCAGGTGGCATATATTGCGCCGCCGGACTCGGTGAGTAAGCAGCCCTGGGCGGTGATCCTCTCTCTGGATTGGGTGGCGACGCCCCTCTGACTGCGGAGGAACTGCCTCATCTCCGCCCACTCTACAAGGACTTCATGTACTGGTCCCGCGACCTCCATCTGCTGCGGGTACCGTTGGAGGTCCCGCCCCAGTATAAGCTGGTGGGCACACTTCCGTCCTTCACCGACCAGCCCTGCCGCTCCTATGGAGGCTGGAGTGACGGCTATGATGTGTACCTCCAGATCCGGTGGCAGGCCATCCCGGAGGAGCGGCGGCGGGCCTTCAAGGAGGCCGCGGAGAGCGACGGGGTGACGGAAATCGGCGGTATCCCGGTGAAGGTCAGCAGCCATCGGATCATGGACAGCACGAGCCATTCGACTCGGCGCTGGAACTAAGGGCGTTGCCCTGTCTCTCCGACCTCATTTGCGAGCGGTGGCACCCGGATCTGCTGGAGTTTTTGCGGGAAACCCCCTTTGTTGATGAAGTGACTTTGCTGAACCACGGTCAGAGGACACTTGATCTGCGAGGCACCAGCATCAGAAAGCTGATGCTGGACATGACCGGGCTGGAGGAGCTGTGGCTGTGTGAGGGAACGGAGCTGCTCCTGTTCCAGAACAAGGGGCCGGACGCCTGTGCCATCCATGCCCCCGAAGATGGCAGCGGTTTGACCCTCCAATTTATCGGGGAATACCGCCCGCACACGGAACTGCCGAACCTACGGGGGCTGCATGGCATCGAGCTGAAGGACTTTGATTTGACCGGACTGGCTGCTGTTCATCCCCACCTGAAGGAACTGAGGCTCTGGGGTGCGCCGGGAAACCTGGGGAGCTTCTCCGCCGTGGGAGGGTTCCGGGAACTGACGAACCTATCCACCTTCGACCTGTTTGGCTTCGGCGCGGATGACATCCCCACCCCGGAGCAGATGCCGGAGCTTCGCTGGTTCTGGATGACCAGCCTGCCGGAGACGGCGGCAAAAGCGGCAAAGCAGCTCTGGAAAAGCAAGCCGGGAATGGATCTGCGGATCACCAAACCCCGGAAACCGGAGTGGCTGGCGCAAAATCTGGACAATCCCTTCCGGGGCTGGGACGGCGCAGAACATATCCCTGCCGCCGCCGCGAAAAAGGCAGCCAATCAATACCGCAAGACCCGCTCCCTGCTGATGAAGCTGGCCGCCGAACCGGGCGAGGATGCCCAGGCCCAGGCGCTGGACGCGGTGGCCGCCTACACCCAGACCTTCAACAAGATGGGCTTCATCGAAACCGAGAAACGGGATGAAATCTACATGGCCCTGCGGGGTATCCTGGATGCCCTGCCGGATGGCACGCTCCAGAAAGATGCCTGATGGAGAAGTTTGAGCAGTTGAGGGATTTTTGAAAGGGGTGTCACATTGAGCTACACAAAATTCAGCAAAGAAGTGACCAAGTGGCTGAAAGACAATGGTCTGCCCTGCTATGGGACAGCCAACGATAGCCCCGAAGAAACAAAGGCCCGACTGGACGCATGGATGCACGGGAGCAAAGAGATACTGCGCCAGTGGATCACAGAAAAGCGTTACCGTGAACTAATTTCCTGCGCCCACGGAGGCTGGTACTCAGGATGATGTAATTTTTTGAGCCCTTGGCTGAACATTTTGTGGCGAACCACCTGTTTGATGAACTGCGGTTTCTCTGCGAACGCGGCATCCGTTTTTCTGCGGAAGATATGCTGGCCACCATTAAATCTGAGAAAGAGGAGCATGGGACGCTTGATATAGAAACAATTCGGTCTATCGATGTTCCAAGCTATGTGTCAGGCCGCAGTTATTCCCATTTGGGGGAAATCGCAAAATACAGGAAACGGGCGCTGGATCAGATTATCCGCTATGCAGGCTATCTGGAGCAGATCCACGCACCTGCGGAGTATTTGGAACAGGTAAATGTCCTGCAAGAGAGCGTTTCGGATCTGACAATCAAAACAAAAGATTTGAAACCGTTCCGGTTTCGGCTGTGAAAGCAATTTCCTGAAAGGAGTGTGGGCGCATGAGCCGAATTGTTGATGAACCCTACTTTACATACAGTGCATACAACGCCCTGACCTCTGGCATTCAGGTGAAATGCCCCAAGTGCCATGGCGCAGGTGTGGTGACAGCGGATGATGACAACGCCTATTTCCGGTGCCTGAGCTGCGGCCACCGGATGACGCAGGATCGGACGATCTACCGTTATGATGTCCATAACCAGTGCAAAAACTGCGGCAGGTACTACCGAGTGGATATTGAAGATACGGCAAAGCAGCATTTTCCCGTCCTCCATGTGACCTGCCCCTATTGCGGAACAACCATGTCGGGAGAAGTTCATAAAACAGCGGAGGCGTTTTCATATATTGGCGAAATCAGAGATGGACGAGAACCTTATTTCGGGTTGGAACTATGGTTTTTGACTTCATTTCAGGGAAAACCTGTATGGGCACTCAACCGAGAACATCTTGCCTATCTGATCGGCTATCTCAGCGCCGGACTGCGGGAAAAGCCGCCGGGAAGAGCGAAAATGACCCAGGCCGACCATCTCCCCACCTTTATGAAAACCGCAAAGAACCGGGAGCGGATCGTGAAGCTGCTGAGGCAAATGCAGGAGAAATGAGGATGGAACAGAAAGTAATTTACAACGGCCAAATTCTTACTCTGACTCGGTTTTGGGCAACAGGAGAACCTTGCCTGTGGATCACCGACCCACAGCAGATCGAGATGCCCAAAATGGAGTTTGTGGGAGGCCACCCGGACGAATACTGCATTTTCCTGAAAAATCTGACGGAAACAGAACTGGCACAGATCACATCTCTGGACGGCGCTCCACTGGATGTGAAAGAAGAACTAAGCGACATCGAATGAGGAGAACACTATGAAAGACCTTTGCCAATACGGAAACCGACCGGAGGACGAATGGGAAATCTTGCCCTGGATACCTGACCCGCGTCCGCCCTTCAAAATCTGGGTGAAGCCGGAGCAGATCGCGCCATTCTTTCTCATTCCCCACCACCCCTATGCCATCTCCCTTCTGCTGAAGATCAGTGACGGTTCCGGACAGAAGAATTCTGCCGGCTGGGACTGACCGGCAGCAGCGGAGACTGGGAACGGCTGGTCCGGGGCGTGATCCGGGAGTTTGAGGAAAGCAATAGTGGTGAGGATCTGTTTCACTTTGACTCCGACGAGGATGTGTTCTGCGTCTATTCCCAATACATCGACGACCTGATGATGCTGGCCAAAATGATCCGGGCGGCCTGTGCCGATGAAAAAACGATGCGGATGTATCTGAACATGAGCGAGGCAGCGGAAGCATGAGAGAGTTAACTACTCAAACAGGGATAGTAGTAAAATGCAGTAAAACGGCCATTGAATTTTTCCAAAATGCTCAGTCAGTGGATTTCTTTTCTGTGCTGGAGATCCCAGAGGAATTCCAAGGTATAGCGGTTGAGTTTTATGATTTGATTATGGAAAATGATCATCTTGCGGCCTTGCTGGGCTGTCGCGGCAATTATGATATTGCAATACAGATAGATGAGGTAACCGGCACCATGACGGGGTGGCATTGGTTCAAATGAGGGAAATGGAATGATCGAGTATATCAAGCTCTTTTGGGCGGGCGCACCAGAGGGTGAACCATCGGTCATCCTCTATGAAGTGGATACCGAAAATGAGCGGTTGGCCCTCCGCTCCATTGACATCTTTGCGGATGGCCGCACCCGCAACATCCCTGCCCTTTACGACGGCGCCATCGAGATCACGCCAATCCTCACCGTGGAGGAATTGAACGCCCATGTCTGGGGCGAGGAGTTCCACGCCTGCATCATAGAGAAGGCGGAATTTGAGGCCATCTGGGAAACTCACACCTATGATGGAGCGTTAAAGTAGCCAGGAGGAGACACTATGAACAAACCTATAAAAGCCAAAAATCTGCCGTTGTTCTCCATCATTGACCTGGACCAGCTGCGCCGGGAAAAACATCTGGAGGGCACAGAAGTGACAGACTTTTTCACGGCAAGGGATGGAAAAGTCTATCTTCTCATGGAACAGCCGTCCGAAACACAGGGTAAGGACTGGCTCAGCACTCCTTCCACCTATACCGCAGTGGAAATCCAGCTGGATTGGGCGGAACAGCGGGTGCTGGAAACGACGCTGTTTCCTCTTGGTCTCTTGAAGTTCCAGTTTCATTATTTGCGGCCCGCAGGTGATCACTTCCTCCTGCTGGGGGCAAGATGCGCCTATCGGGAAAACGGCCCCGACCAGAACGCCTGGATCGTCAGCCGGGACGGAGCTGTGCTGTCCCGTTTCTGCCTGGGGGATGGCATTCAAGACTGTGTGGTAAAAAAAGATGGCACCATCATTACCAGCTACTTTGACGAAGGTGTATTTGGTAATTACGGTTGGGATGAACCTCTGGGTGCTTGCGGCCTGATTGCATGGACATCGGAGGGAACTCCTCTCTGGAAGAATGAGAACTATTCCATCTATGACTGCTACGCCATCAGCCTGGACGAAGAAGAAAACCTGTGGTTTTATTATTACGATGAATTCCGGCTGGTGCGGACGAACTTCAAAGAGGACTTTGTATTTGAACTGCCAATCGAAGGAAGCGGAGCTTTTTCTGTTGCCCCGTCCGGCAATACCTTCCTGTTTCAAGGCGGATACCAGCAACGGGATAAATTCTACTTCCTTACCGCTCATGGTGATCACCTTGGGAAAAAACAGGAGGCTATTCCCACCTGTGACGGAAACAAGGTCGCTGTGGAGCAGTGCAGCCTGCTTCGCAGCCGGATGTTGTTCCTTGGAAAAGATGGTGTACTCTATGGAGGTATTTGGGGGAGCGATGGCCAATGAAACAGTCTGATATTTATACCGAGGCTCTGACCTGTCTGCGCTCCATCCTTCTGGCAGACCATCCAGAGTTCCAAAACTGGATCGACTGGTTGGAGCGGGACATTCAGGACTGGAACCAGCGGCGGGAGGTTGCCCACCATCTTCGGGCATACGGAGGTATGGGCTCGTTCAACGACCTGCCCAGTATGCGTGGAAATCACGACTATATTTTCGACTTTCTCAAGTCCGTGTGCTATGCCTTCGGCCATCTTTATGGCAAACGGGAAGGCATTTCTCCGGAGGCATTGATGGAGGAGTGCCTGCACGATGTAGAGCAGGCAGCCTATCACCCCCATAAGGCACTGAACCAAGCCATTGCCCAGCACTTGATGCAGGGCGATTTACAGGAAAACCTGGATAGGCTGTAGGAGGACTTGTTATGAACAAAAGACTATTCCGCCCCCAATTTAATCAAATGGAAACCACCGAGAAGCAGGCACTGATGGAAAGCCTGGCTGCTCGTTATAATATGACCTTTCTCGGTCTACATACCTTTGACCGCTGGGGCCAGAACTGCACCACCGGCATCTTCAAGAAAGATGGTCGGGAGTTCGTCTTTGTCCCCGGCGATACCGTCACCCTGGGCTGGGAGCAGTTTGCCGTGGGACTGAATCAGGAGAGCCGGGAGGAATTGGAGTATCTGTTCCGGGAATGGGAAATGGAACCGCAGAACCCGGAGGAGATGATCCGGGAAAGCATGGCTCCCGTCCGGCAAGCGGCCATTGGCCCCATGCTGGTGGGCCGGGAGTTGGAGGAAATTAACTGGGAGCCAGTCAAAATGGACGATCCCAGGCTGACCGCCCACCCTGACTGGCTGAAGGAGTTCCGGGATTTTGCCTGGAGTGACAGCAGCAGTCTTACCTTGCATCAGTCGGCCCGCATTGAGCGGACGGAAAAGGGCTTTCAGATCTGTATCTATAACCACACAGACTACGATGCGCTTCTTGCCATGCTGGAAAACAGGGGCTTCTCCCTGCCCACGGCGGACGAGTGGGCCTACCTGTGTGGCGGCGGGTGTCGGACCCTGTTTCCATGGGGAGATGGGTTAGACTACTCCATGCGTCTGCACTGGTTTGAGAACATGGATGAGGATGAGAACCGGCCCTATGACATGGAGGAGCCCAACTTCTTCGGCCTGTCCATCGCCTACGATCCCTATATGCGGGAAGTGGTGCAGGCTGATAGGCTTACCACCTGCGGCGGCGATGGCGGGTGCAATATCTGCGGTGGGCTGGGCCCATTTCTCGGTTTCCTACCCTGTTCGCCCCACTGTAAGCCGGAAGTGCAGGAGGACAATGAACTAAACGGAGATTATGACTTCTACCGGCCCATTATCCGGGTGGAGAACCATGATTGACAATAGAAGCTTGATACGAAATAAAGAAAGAGAGGTGCCGACATGGGAGCATGGGGCATAAAAGCATTAGAGCGTGACGAAGGGTTGGATGTACTGGACATCCTCAAAAATGAATATGTACCGGAGCATCCGGTAATGGATCTGGGCGAGATGATCGAACTGATGAAAGAGGAAGTCATGCTGGGAGCTGACTTCTCACAAATCGACTTCCTCTTTGACAATACTGCGATGGCTCTGGCGGAGCTGTATTTCCAATGGAAGGATAATGGCAAGCTGGACTACGATCATGAAGAAGCTATATGGGATAAAGTCACCGGTTTCACAGCATCCAAAGAAGCCCTTGCTTTCCTGCTGCGGCAGCTCACCGACATCAAAAACGAGGTGCCGGACGAGGACGGCATCCGTGAGATTGTGGATCTTTGGAAGAACGAGGACAGCGGTGAGATCGCTCCTGCGTGGTTGGAACACTTGAATCAGCTCATTGATCGACTGGATTCAGAACAGGAGGCACGACAAATGTATATCAAAAAATACTGGGGCAACTTTATTGGCGGTTCCGATGACAGTCTGAACCTTGTGGCATTTTTGGAAGACCAGAAGAAAGAGGAGATCCCCCTCAGCGAGATATTTGCCAAGATTGGGCTGGACAAACAAAACTGGGACTTCCGCCAGACCGTGGAGTATCTGGAGTTTACACACTCCGATGGCGTGGAGATGGACTTCCACTTCGCCATTGATGTGGTCACCGATCTGGCCGCCATCCTGCTGGAGTGCAGCGTCAGCGGCAGTGTAAACCTTCAGGATCTGGACGAGTACAACACCCCTGCCCGCCGCATCCGCATCACCGTCACGCCAGAGGAGCATGACGCATGAACAAGGCACTGGCGGATTTTGCCCAGAATCCGCTGGAATATGACCTCAGTGAGATGATGGACAACGAGGAGATCCAGGAGATGGCTCGGGATGTGGAGGCGCTGCGGAAGGAACTGTACGAGGCCGCTGGCCGCAACCGGGACTACCATGTGAAAGCGGAGGATGTGAAATCTCTGCTCCCTGACTGGAAGGTGCCGATGGCTGCATCGCCACCAACCGCATCACGGTGGAGGGCTACAAGGTTGGCTACTGCTACCGGGAGGAGCCGGACGGCGGCTGGGACAGCGGCTGGCGCTTTACCGCCGGTGATGAGAGCGACGAGTACATGGACGACCCTAACAACGCCGGGATCTACAAGCTGAACACGATCTGCAATGACGATCCCGACATCATCCCTCTGCTGAACACCCCCGCTCCCTGCGCCTTTGAGCGGGATGAAAATGGCGTGTTCCAGCAGATCAAAGACTGGAAACCAGATGAGGACGAGGAGGACCCTGATATGGATATTTTGAAGCAGTGCCAGAAGTGGCATGAGGAGGACAAACACCAGAAAATCGTTGACGCACTGGAGGCAATCTCTGCCGAGGAGCGTACCCCGGAAATGGATATGGAGCTGGCCCGCGCCTACAACAATCTGGCGGACTCCAGCGAGCCGGAGGGAAGGAAGCTGCTTCACCAGGCACTGGAACTGATGCAGTCCCATGAGGAGGAACTGGGAGATACTTATTCCTGGAATTTCCGTATGGGGTATGCCTATTATTATCTGGATCAGGAGGGCCGCGCTCTGCGGCATTTTGAAAAAGCTCTGGAACTGCATCCCGGTGATGATCCTAAGCTCAACACCCGACAGGACATGGAGGAACTAATTGACTCGTGCAAAAAGGGTATTTCTCTGCCGCAGTTCTGGGAGTGCTTCCGGGAGCGGACAGAGAACTGTTGGGAAACCTTTGCCGAGATGGAAGCAGAATTGCGCCAGATGATGGATGAGGACAAAGATCACACCCGCGGCGCAGAACTCGTGGCCCAAATGGAAGGGGCTTTGAACCAGGCGTTTGACGAAATCTCCTTCGAGATGGGCTTCAATGGCGAAAAGCATGAGTTGATCCTCACCCCGGAGGGCGACAAGGTCAAGCTGTTTGAGCTGATTTACTTCCAGAAGCACGCCCCCAAGGAGGTGCTGGAGCACTGGAACATCCTTGTGGGCCGTCAGCCCATCCGAAACATCGGCCTGCGTACCGAGGATGGATGGGACATCTCCGGGGATGATGTGCAGATCTGGCTGGAGGAGCAGGGTGAAAACAGCTTCGCCATCTCCGCCTACTGTGAAAAGCTGCTGCCTATGCTCCGGGATGAGGAAGGCCGGGCCTGGTGGATGCTCACCACCCTCACCGACCAAGTGCTGGGCGAGATCCCCCACATGAGATACATAGACAGCTTTGATGTGCTGGAGGAACCCAAGGCAGAGCCGTCCTTCCTCCTGTCCCAGCTGCCCGACAAACTGCGGGAGCAGGGCCTGGAGCTCTCCACCGACCCGGAAGCCTATCTGGAGAGCTACCTTGGTTACAAAATGGAACCCAAACAGGACCCGGACGCCGATTGGCGGCTGGATGTAATGGCCGGTTCCACCTGCTGTGTGCCGCTCATCAACGGCTATCTGAATGCCGACAATGATTTTATGGACGATCTCCATGCCGACGGCGCGGTGGCGGGCTTCTTCTGCTATCCCCTGGATACCCTGCGGGAGGAGGAAGGCAGTCAGAAAATTTTCGACTTCCGGGACAAGCTGGAGGAAGTGCTCACCGGCGGGGATGGTTCGGAAGTGCTCACTCTCACCGGCGGGGCTACCGGCCTCTACTGTGGCTATGTGGACTTCATCGCCTGGGACATCCAAGAGGCGCTGAACATGGCGAAAGAGTTCTTTGAAGGCACGGACATCCCATGGGCCATCTTCCACACCTTCCGCCGTGAAGCCGGTTCTGTACCCCTAAAGCAACAAGATGCTGGGTCAGAAACTGAGAATCAGGATGACGAGTTGGACGAGGCGCTGACGGGCATGGACTATATTCCTTATACCCAACAGAACGCCGAAGCATTCTTCGCTCAGTTGGAGCAGTGGAACGACGAAGACGAGTACACCCGCTGTATCCAGCACTGAATGCCATCCCGGAGGACTGGAGGAACTATCGCACCGCCTACGCCTTGGCACGGGCGCTGGAAAACTACGCCATTATCGGGGACCATAACGAGGGCACCCCTCGCTATAAGGGAGACAAGGCCCTGTGCCGCGCCATCGAGGTGCTGGAGTCCGTCCGGGAGGAAGGCCAGGACAAGGCGGAGTGGAATATGCGGATGCCTACGGCTATCAGTATCTCTATGGTCAGGAGGAAAAGGCCATTCCCTACGCCCAGCGGTGGGCAGAGTTGGACCCGGAGGACGAAAATGCCTCGGCGGTGATTCAGGAGTGTAAGGCGGAGATCCGGAAACGCCAGCGCAGCCGGAAGAAGGCCAAATTCGTGCCCGGTGATACCCCCTTCGAGGGCTTCGACCTCACCAACTTCTGGGACGACAGTATGTATGCGCTGAAAGAGTATGTCAGCGATCCGCCTTCCGATGAGCTGATCGCCAGCGTGGAGGAGGAACTGGGCTATAAGCTGCCCGCCGCCTATATCTGGCTGATGAAGCAGCACAACGGCGGCATTCCGGTGAATACCTGCTATCCCTGCGATGAGCCGACCTGTTGGGCAGAAGACCATGTGGCCGATCACCGGCATTTTCGGCATCGGGCGGGAAAAGAGCTGCGTCCCTCTGCGGAGAGCTGGGAAGCCAGTTTATGATCGATGAGTGGGAGTATCCTGCCATCGGAGTGGCCATCTGCGACTGCCCCAGCGCCGGACATGATATGATCTTCCTGGACTACCGTGCCTGCGGCCCCCAGGGAGAGCCTGCGGTAGTCCATGTGGATCAGGAAAACGACTACAAGATTACCCATCTGGCAGACAGTTTTGAGGAGTTCATCCGCGGACTGGAGCATGAATCCCTATATGATCCGGATGAAGATGTAGAGGATCTTGAGGATGACGCCGACGAGGAGGAAACTGACCGTAAGGGCTCCTTTGCCGGATCTGTGATCCTCTCCAAAGCAGAGTGGGACAAGGAGCAGTTGATCCGGGATCTGCGGGAAGAATGGGGCATCGTAGATGAGGAGCCGGATGAGGGCGACGAAGACGATGAGAACAGCGATGACGCTGTGGTAATGCGGGTCGGCGGAATGATGCTGATCGTGACACTCTTCCACGGTCACATCCCGGACAATGAAGCGGAGATCAACGCCGAAAACAACTATATGTGGCCAGAGGCCGTAGAAGTGGCCAAAGCGCACAAGGCCCATATCATGGTGGCTGTGTTGGGCGAGGAGGAAAAACTGCTGGAACGCGGTAAGCTGTTCACCAAGGCGATGGCAGTATGCTGCAAGCAGAAATACGCCACCGGTGTCTACACCAGCGGCGTGGTATTTGAGCCTCGTTTCTATGAGGCCTTGCCGATATGCTCAAAGAGGACGAACTGCCCATCTTCAACTGGGTCTGGTTCGGTCTGTACCGGAGCGAGGGGGGCCTAAACGGCTACACCTACGGCATGGATGTGTTTGGCAAGGAGGAGATGGAGGTACTGAACACCGAGCCGAGCCGGAGGATCTGCGGGACTTTTTGGCCAGCCTTGCCTCCTATGTGCTGGCGTGTGATGTGACGCTGCAAGACGGCGAGACCATCGGTTTTTCTGCGGACGATAAGCACACCATCACCCGCAGCCCCGGCGTCTCCCTGCCGGAGGAACAGATGACCCTGAAGATCGGTTACGAGCCTATAAAGGGAGATCCGGAGGATGACAGCTGCGACCACTCAGACAATGATGACACGCAGGATGAGGAAGAATTCAGTAATCCCGAAGTCTACACCGAGGAGGAGATGGAAGCCGTCGAGGGGCACATTGAGCAGTATTTCGGCAAGGTCGAGAATGTGTTCCATGAGCTGGTTTCTCCCGACATCCATGTGGACATCTGCGTGGTGCCGCCCTCTGAGGAGCGTGACTACTGCACCCTGGTCACCATGGGCATGGGCGCTCACCGGATGAATGTGCCGGAGGAACTGGAGGAATATAAGCTGGAGCGGGCGGAGCTGGCCATTGCCCTGCCTGCGGACTGGAAGCTGGATCAGGAGTCCATGAAAGACGAAAAGTGGTACTGGCCCATTCGCCTGCTGAAAACCCTGGCCCGCCTTCCCATTGCCAGCGATACCTGGCTGGGCTTCGGCCATACCATGGACAATGAGGAGGATTTTGCAAAGGACACAAAGCTGTGCGCCGCCATTCTGACTGGTCCCCAGGATACCGAAGATGGCAGCGAAGTCTGCATCCTTCCGAGCGGCGAGGAGGTCAACTTCTATCAGGTGATCCCCCTCTACCGGATGAATTGGAATATAAGCTGGCCCATGACGCAGACGCCCTGCTGGACAAAATGAACGGCATCAGCTTTGTGGTCAACCCCACCCGCCAGGATGCTATCACTCGTGGCACTCTTTCCAATGATGATTTTGACGGTGAGATGGACGACGCTTCCTATCACCTTGAGAGCATTGAGGAGAAGGAACTGCCTATTGACCCCATCAATGCTTATAACCACATGGCCATCTACCTGCGCTGGTGCATGGAGCATGACCTGATGGGTGAGGACTTCCTGAAAGAATACAGCGAAGTGGCCAAACAGGTCAAAGCTGATCCTGCCAGTGTGGATCTGCGGGAGTTTATCCGGGATGAGCTGGACGGCTGTCTGTTCTCTGTGCTGTTCAATCAGCAAGGCCGTGCCTTTGCAGGCTATTACTACGGAGAGGGCGACAGCCCCTACTATCCTGCCGACATTGATGACTATGCCTGAAATATTTTGGTCCGTCCCGATACCACTCCAATGAATTTCAACAGGAGGCATACTTATTCATCCCATTTGATGAGAAATACTATCAGACCATGGCTCAAGTGATTGAGGAACGCTTTGAAAACTGGCAGGGACAGGACTTCGACGAGGATACGCTGGAGCCTTCCGAGGTTGCTCAGGCCATCATGGAGTATCTGGACTGCGAGTGTACCTATTTCCCATCCATGGCAGATGATGACCCCATCATGTCGGCATACAGCTACGCCCAGCGGCTGGGGGTACGGGAGGGCTTTGTTCCCGTGCTCATCAAGGCGGATGATGAAACGCTGTTGGAGTGTCTGGTGATGAACGCCGACCCGGAGAACGATGCGGACTTTTATGAATTTGACCTCAAAACGGTAATGGAGTATCGAAAGAAGATGCTCTCCGCTCCCGTCAAGGACGGAAAGGCGGTTCTGGAGGAATTGACCGGCCAGCGCAAGGAAGAAGCCGAGGACGATGACATGGACTGGGAGGAGGAAGTCCTGGGCGAGATGGAGGGCGGCTATGACAATGACCGCTTCTCCTGCTATTGGGATTCGGATAGCCACATGACCTATCCGCTCATTCTGGCCAAAATTCCGGTCAAGAACCCCTGGGAGATCTTCGCCTATCTGCCTTTGGAAATTGGAATGAGTGCCCCGACACGCCGGACCTGATGGCAGTGGCGAAATACTGGTTCGAGCAGCATGGTGCCATCCTGCCGCCATGAGCCACGATGAATTGGAGTTTGAACTTCCGACTCCGATCTCCAAGGAAAGAGCTATGGAAGTGGCTGTGGAGCAATATGGCTTCTGCCCAGATCTGGATCAGAATGAGGATGGAAGCATTGGCTCCTTGGCAGATGTCCTGTGGCAGTCCACTGTCTGGTATTTCTGGTGGGATTGATGGGAGATTGTGACCATGAACGAATACCTGAAGCAATATATTGAACTCCAAAAGCAGTTTCGGGAGACAGAAGGAGATCCGGATAGTGTCCGTGCTCTCTATACCTTCAAGGAGAAACTGGAGCTGTCGGAAGACAAGCAGGCCAAGGAAGTGCTGGTGGATGTGTATGATCTGCTGGACTTCAAGAAGGATGCCTACGAACTGCTCTGCCAAATCGGAAATCGTTCCGATAAAAAGACCCTCAAGCGGCTGGGCGTCTTGAAGGACTATGCGGAAAACTGGGGCAATCATTACGCCCTCCCCAAGCCCAAAACGCCGGAGGAAAAGCAGAAAGAGAAGGAACGGCAGGCCCAGCTGGGCCTGCCCGCCTTCCGGTATCACCCAAACCCTCTGGAAACTGGGGCTTTTGAGGAATCCGCAGACGGCGTTGTCTGCGACTGCTGTGGCAAGACGACCCATATTTCTATACAGCCCCTTTACGCCGTGGAGGATATTGCATATCTGTGCCCAGAGTGCATCGCCAACGGCGAAGCAGCCCGGAAATATGACGGTAGTTTTCAAGATGATTTCTCTGTGGATGATGGTGTAGACGATCCGGAGAAGCTGGACGAGCTGATCCACCGCACCCCCGGCTACTCCGGCTGGCAGCAGGAATACTGGCGCGCCCACTGCGGCGACTACTGCGCCTACCTGGCCATGTGGGTGCCAGAGAACTGCGGGCCTGGGTGTGCTGGAGGAGGTACTGGACGATCCGATGTGGGACGATGAGCAAAAAGAAATGATCCGGGAATCTGTCAATGGCGGGCATCTGCAATGCTATCTGTTCCAGTGCCTCCACTGCGGAAAACACCTGGTCTGGATGGATTTTGATTGAGGTGGCAACATGGAGAAGAAGGATTTTCCCAAGGGAACCAAGCCCCGTGAGATCTTCGTCTATACCTGTGAGCGGATCGCGGAGCCTTTGAACCCGCTGGGCTACAAATACCGCAAGAGCAAAAATGACATCTACAAAAAAGACGGCATCTTTGTGTTCTCCTTTTACTTTTCCCCCTCCATCCGCTTTGGCTCCACCACTTTTACTGCCTTCTTCGATGTGAGTTCCCCGGTGATTGCCCAGTGGCGCAGTGAGCAGGAAGGGACGGAGGAAACCTATGATGGTATCGTGGGTACCTCCATCGCCCGGCTGACCCACCGGTATGATGACTTCCCCCGCTATGAGGTATCTACTCTGCTGGAGCGGGAACGCTCTATCCAGGAAATTTCCGGGCAGATCCAGGACTATGCACTACCATTCTTTGCCCGGTTTTCCAATCTGCCCAAGCTGCTGGACGATGTGGAACAGGAGGGGTTCTTCCCCCATCGGAAGGGGTTCGATGTCCCTAAGCGGAATCGGGAGTTCATCGAATGCTTCCGGGAGTATCTCCAAAAGCAGTAGGAATCAGCAGAAAGGAAACAACACCTATGTCAAACAGTAGAGTATCCACTTGGAGTGGAATCCGGAACAAATTGGAGAATGACTACCTGTGCCCGGCACTCCGGGGCCACATCCAGTATTTTGCCACCAGTTACAGCAAAAGCGCCGACCATGAGGGCCGGGCCGCCATTCGTGTGGACGGCGTGGAAGTGCTGCGGAGCAACTACTACACCTATTTTGAAAATGTGTGGACGAAATTTCATCACTTGCGCTCCACCACGCTGAAAGATCACGACTCCGCAAAAGAGGCCATCAATCAGGCTCATGCCTATGCGCTGGAGCAGGGCACCTTTGACCAAAAGGTGTTCTATGAGGCGTTTGGGATCTTTGACAACCAGAGCATCGAGAAAAGCCTTGTCAGCGAGAATCCCCTTGTCCGTATCTTTGCCCTTCTGGATCGCAGGCTTGGCAAGCGCCGCCTGCTGGCTTTGGAGGACTCCATGGAGCAGGAACTGGACTGGGTGCGGGCTTTCTATGTGATCCGGTTGCAGGCCGAAGCTGATGGAAGCGAATAACATTTAGGAGGAACCACCATGTCACAGATCGCGTCCTTTTATCTGATAAAAAATAACCAGCGGCAGGAGTTGTCCGACGGTGACTGCTCCGGCGCGGTCTATATGGCCATCTGGGACTGGTGTGAGAGCGAACTGGATCTGGATGTCCGTTTTCCTGCTCCCCAGACGGAAGACACCCTGGACTGCGCTCTGCTGGAGGGAGAGCTGGCGTCTCAACTGCTGGCAGCTCTGCGGGAGCAGGATCTCTCGGAGCTGGCCGCTGAAATTGCCCCGGACTGGGATCTGCCCACCGAGGCGGTGCAAAGCGGGCTTAATACGCTGCGCTCCCATCTGGAACTGGTGCAGGGCGATGCTGCTCTGCTGTATGAAATGACATGAGAACGGAGGGATACCATGCTGGCAAAGCGGTTTGAACACATTTTACATGATCTGGGCATGGCTGGGCTGGAACACCCTCTGTTCTACCATGCACCGGTGGGCATTCGTTTTAAGATCGGCGGGGAGGAACCAATCTATCTGGATAGGCGTGCGGCGAAGCTGAAAACCAACCCCGCTTATGTTCAGGGGGCGCTGGACCGAGCCGCCGCGATCTATCGGGCACTTCCGGCGGTGCCGGACCTTCTGCGGATCGACGGGTATCCCGATGAAGAACCCGCCGAGTCCCTGCTGACCGTTATCCGGCAGCGAGTGGGCCTCCCAGTTCCCGATGAACAACTTTCGGCCACAGAGCAGGATGAAGATGGGGATACCCATGCACAAGTGCAGTTTTACTGGGATCTCAGCAAGATCAGCTTTCAACCAGAGCTGCTTCTTCGGGAAATCATTCTGGGGGACATCGGCGGCTGGAACGGCTTTGTGTCCAGCGTCTATCTGCTGGGCCGGGGCCGTTCCTCTACCATTTGTACGATGACCGTGGGCTGGATGTGCTGGGCGGCTCACAGAAGCTGCTATCACGCTTTTCAAAGAACGAGCCGGAGTTGCGCGCAGCGCGCAGATAATCCCGGCAGTTAAACAAAATCTAATCAAGGTTGAGAGCTTTTTCTTCAGCCTTCGTCTTTGCCATGGCGTTTTTCTCCAATCTGAAAATTACAAATTGCGGACAAAAAGGACGCATTGTTGTGGCAAGCAGTGCAAGCTGGTACCAACTTGCAATTTTTGAATCCGATTTCTAAAAATCAAATTCAAAATGCTTGTTGGCTGTGCCCAAACCCCTTGTGTTCTGCATCCGGGTGGATGCAGGCTGCACATTTTTGAAAAATGCTTTTTAATCTGAGTGCCGATGCCTGTGGTATCGGCACTTTTTGCACAGATGGATTCCCGGAAGCAGAAAATAGTGCTATGCAGCACATCCGGGATTGTGCTATACTTGATTTACATAAACTTGTTTGTCCTAAAAAGTTGGAGGTGTTCATGGCAACACGAACCATTTGTTTTCCCATATCCGGCTACCCCTATTGCAAAGAACAGTCGGTGACATTCACATGGATAAAAGGTAGCAAGCGGCAGAATATCCGTGCCGTCCATGATGCCGTCCATACAACAGACCCTGATGTTTCGATTCTGGAAGTCAGCTCTGCATCCGTTCAGCCGGAGGGTGAAGCTGTTTCTTCTCTGCGGCTTTTGCTGCATCTGGATTCTGTTGCGCAGGATGTACCCATCAGCACGGTTTTTGAAGCCACCAAAGTGTTTGAACATGGTGGGCCATTCGCTGACCTTCTGACCTGTGAGCCACCCAAAGTCCATAAGGACACTCGGCTGCGAACCAGTGGAGAGCTGCTACGTTACTCTCTGGAAGGAAACGAGTATCCGACAGAGCCGTACATGGATTCGTTCTTTGAGTGGCTCTACTGCCGTGCGTTGAAGCAGTTCCCGGAAAAGGCGGAGCCGCTGAGCAGATATAATGCTTTTTCTGATATTGCTGCCGCAGCGGATTCTAAAAAGTATATGGCGATTCCTCACGGGCGGCTGCGATTTATGTGGGACTTGCAGCGGCAGGAAAACTTTCGTGCATCGATTCCTATGAATTATTTATTGCTGAGTCTATACGGAGCCGAAACCTTTGCCCAAGTCTGGAAAATCTGAGGCTGCTTCAAAATGACACCCGAAGTTTCTGCACCAGCAAAGGAGACTCCGGCAGACGAATTGCCGCAGCCCGATAACG
>ENA-OQJX01000540-OQJX01000540.1-human-gut-metagenome-genome-assembly--contig:-NODE-540-length-18454-cov-5.605718_pt1 | contig 18454 bp, 15 predicted proteins | sample MGYA00242615_ERZ504782 | MGnify/ENA primary metagenome ERZ504782 (study PRJEB26092, sample SAMD00036354) | human gut metagenome | host: Homo sapiens | study: EMG produced TPA metagenomics assembly of... | reverse complement strand
TTTTTTATTGTATTGCTAATTGATTCTACGCTCTCAGGGGCTATGCACCCCTGCCGCTGGGGCAAACCCGCAGTGGTTTTTTCATGGAGAACACACTGCGAAGTTGCACTTCTAAGTTGAATTTGCAACTATATCCAAAAACAACACCAACCGTTTTGAGCATACAGAAAGTCAAAAACTCTTTTCTCACTCTTAAGGATCATTCAAAACAGTTTAAGGCAATTGCACCAAAATTCTGATACTATCAGAATTTAACAGATTGATAATCAAGACTGCTTAAGTAAAAAAATGACGGTATGATAGCTGTTTTGTATATTTATAAGTTCTTCATCAATTTATGGGCAGGGCAACACTTCACAACCAAAGTCCAACACACAAAGAAGTTTAAATGAATTTTGAAATTAGCCGCCAAGAAAAATAAATCCTTAGCGGCTAAATCAACTTTGACAAAAGTCATTCTTCCAAATTCTTTTTCCGGATCAGTGCTTCCAAAAAATAATAATCAGCATAAACGATTGGTACATCTATCTCTGTTCCTGCCGGTCTATGGCCAGTACTTGAATGCAATAAAAAACCATGCATCTGATTTAAGGGTACCATATATGATTCCGTTAGGTTTTCCAAAATGGTATCAGCCCATTTTTTATATTGTCCATTTCTATCTGAATAAGTTGACAATTCATATAAAGCAGATGCTGTTATCGTAGCTGCCGATACATCTCGGGAAGAGGCCGGGATATCTGGATCATTATAATCCAATAAGGGACTAAATCTGATGGAAGATTAGGATGATTAAAAATAAAAGAAGCAATCTGTTCTGCCTGTTTTAAATATCTCCTATCACCAGTTTCCCGATAACACATCGTATAACCATATAAACCCCATGCCTGCCCACGTGCCCAAGCAGATTCATGAGCATAACCTTGGTGCGTATGTTTATTCCGAACATCTCCGGTTATCGTATCGTAATCAATTACATGATAAGAACTATAATCTTTTCTAAAATGATTCTTCATAGTATTATCGGCATGAGTCACCGCAATTTTGTAAAATGTAGAATCACCTGATGCCTTGGTTGCCCAAAACAGAAATTCAAGGTTCATCATATTATCTATGATAACCGGATATTGCCATTTGTCTCCATTATGATCCCAAGAACGAATACAACCGACCACCGGGTTAAAACGAGAGGCCAAAGAGTTCGCCCCCTCCAGCAATACCTGTTTATATTTATCCGATTGTCCCATACGGTATCCGTTGCCATAACTACAATAGAGCATAAAACCCAAATCATGAGTGCCCCTATATGATTTTAAAGGCTCCAACAATTCAGTTTGAAACTCCGCCTTCTTTTTCCAGAAATCATCTTTTGTATATTCATACATATACCAAAGTTCACCAGGGAAAAAGCCGCTACACCAGTCTCTGGCACGCACTAAACGTAAGGAACCGTCAGACTGAATATTACGTGGTGAAGGCAGTTCTTCCGGTGTTTTACCCAGAGAATTCCGGACATTTTCCGTTTCTGTCAAAGCATAACGCAATTGCTGGTCTGCGAAAGCAAAATCTTGATAGATCAAATCACCCGCTCTTTCTCCTGTACAAGAAAGGGCCATTAAACCAACACATATAAAAGAGAATGCTTTTTTCATCTTCATAATACCGATTTATATGTAACATTTTTATTTTCTCCCGGTAAAAGGAATACTTTAATGCTTTGTTTGGCAGATAATTCTAAATCCGTATCAAATCCAATAATAGAAATACCCGGATTCGGTGAATCATAGCTAAATTCAGATTGGGCAGGTGAGATATGCCAGCGAACTTTCTTAGGACCTTCTACCTTTATATATAACTTCTTACCATTTTTTTTCAATAACATGACATTATCTGCTACAATCTCAGCAGAAGCCGGAGTTACCATCGTCCACGTCATCATCGTAAAGCGTTTGGTCGCCTCAATCAAATCTTCTACCACCACATATTCTTTATTAACCAAAGAAACAGCCCGTTTTGCACTTTTTACCTGATCTTTATAAACTGGGGTCAAATCAGAAATAACATACATATTATTTTCCTGATCCGAATAACCATCAATCTGAGCTTTCCCCTTCACATCCTGGTATTTATGATTAAATGATAATGTGTTATGGGCAAAATTATTATAACGGAAAACATCCCAACGTTGAGAATTTTGACGCGAATTCCACAAATCAACCCCTTTCGTCTCCAATCTGTTATATTCTTCTCCTCCCATATCCATTCCCCAAAGGACACCATCCGCTTCCAATAAAAAACTACCAACATCCATATGTCCGTGATTGACAGAAGGAGCTCCCATTTTCATACCGACATAGACAGCAGACGAATCATTCCAGGAGGAACGCATAAAACAAACCGGATTATCTCCTTGCGCCTTCCATGATAGTCGAGTTGGTTTCTGTGGATTCGCCAATGAAGCAGAAGCGCCCCAAATCAACATGGCCGGAGCTAAACGATTTTTTTTGATCCGTTTTTGTCCGTCTTTGTTATATAGTTGTACCTGGTTATACAATATAGAGGCATCTTTTGTCTTATCATAAAACCAAAACATAGTCGGCGCTAAAAAGGCATTTCCACCATTATCAGAATAGGCAAAGTTTTTCAGATTTGGAGTAACAGCATGTAAGATATATTCACCAGTCTTCAAAAAACCAGGCAACTCACTTAACCCATAATCCGTTCCAAATACCTTTTCTATAGCACTAAGGAACATGGCATTGAAAGATGTTCCATAATCCCAATAGCCGATACCTTCCGGATAAGCTCCGTCAGGGGCATAATGTCCCATAGGAATCGAAATTTTATCGATAGCCCGATTTATGACAGTCCGGGATAACTCCGGTTCTTTCTCCCATATAGCCAAAGCTCCATAAGTAACGCCGGCATGACAAACCTGACTCCAATTGTGGACAGCATTGACAAACCAATTGTATCGTTCATCAAAGGAAGGTTTCAGGCCTTTTTCTACAATAGCGTTTTCTATCTCCCTCTTTGTCTGTACTGACAATTGAGGATAAAGCCAATCATATCCAATCGCTAAAGCCATCGTCATTTCACCCACATCCAGGAAATGGGACGGATTCCAGTCAGAAAAAGAGGCAGCCTTCAACATCTCGCTCTCTGCCCGTTTCAGGAACTCACTCTTTCCTGTCATTCTATAGGCATAACTCAGAATGAAAATACGGCGCAGATTTTCTCTCGATACACTCAATAAACGTCTGCCAGTCTTTATCCGTTCATTCAAGGCAGTTTTACGATTTCTCCAGCTTCGTCCACTAATGACTGATGGATATCTTTCCATACAGCATCTTTCATTATCACTTTTTTCAACGCTTTTTCTTCCCCCTTCTGTAGTAGAATCCGGGGATGCCCGGACAAGCGGACAGAAGTATTCACAAACTCTTTCTGTGCAAATGATGCATTGTGACAACAAAATAATGCCACTAACCATACCAAAATACGTGCCTTCATTCTTCTTAAATTTAAGTTACTTATTATATATCACACTCTTTCCTGCATATTCATTTTGAGGCAGATCCACAGAAATCCGGGTTAAAGCCTGTTTTTCGTCCCATTCGGTTTGTATATTTTCTTGTGCTGGCCAAACGATTTTCTGATTAACAGACAGATGGAGTTTCTTCATGAAACGGGTCGGATCAGAGACACCCAATGCAAGTATTTCACCGACATCATTATATTTCACCATCAACATTCCGGGAGAATCCATCTCCACCACGATTTTGTCATGAACCTGAAGCGTTCCACCTTTATAAAACACCGCATAAGCCATATTCAAACCACCATGCCGGACAGCCTGCAAATCAGGACAATTTGCCAAAATAACCACTCCTTCCTCTTCTACCTTTTTCTCGATAGACTGCGGATCGGACGAAGGGATGACCATATAGGCATAACCTCCATTATTCGGAAAGCTACCATGATCGATAGAAAGAGTGAATACATCTTGCCGAATAATGTCTGTAGGTGTAGTAGTCTGCCGGTTAGCAATCTTCCAGCTTCCTTCCATATGCTGATTGGATAATATGACATTCTCTTTTTTGAGGAAATAATAGCCCACTTTGTCATGCACCACCCATCGTACCTCTTTTTTCATACGAGATCCCTGTTCTTGCAGATGAATACCATCAGCATCGCTCACGGTCACCTCCCCATTCAAGAGACATTGATTGACTGTCGTCAGGACCTGATCTTTCATCCAGCTGGATATGTTTGTCCCCAAACAAACGTATGTTTTATCGAAGAAAAACCATGCTTTCCTGGCCGCTAAACCGGTGTGCGGACTTTTGAAATCAAAACCAACCGCCCCATATATTCCATCTGTAACCGCCCCGACATAATCGGTCAACCCCCATTTCTGAATTTCATTCTCACCCGGCATCTTATCCAATTGTACAATCGTTGCCCCTGGTATCTTCATCCAATCATAAACAGGTGTCAATCTTTTATACTCATCTCCCCGGACAGAAAGATAATTCGTTCCGTCGCCTCTAAAATGATTCATCAATCCTTCTCCATTATACGGTTCTTCCATATTGGCATTGCGGGTAGAATACATTCTGACAGAAGTATAAAAATCAGGACGTTGGAATACAAAATGATCCGTTCTCCAAAAGAATTTGGCAAAAGAAACTGGTCGATAGGAAGAATCCCCTTTTCTTAAACAGATGATATTATCCAATTCCGCTTGCCTGTAATCAGTCAGGTTTCTCAACTTTTCAGGGTCGGAAGGGCTCCACACCTTTTCTTCGCCCGGCCGGGTGATGTCCCGGTTCAAGATACCCGGATCCGAAATCCTTCCATAAACCATCTGTTTGCAAATGCCGTCTAAATAATAATCAATCAATAACCGGACAGCTTGTTCCGAAAAACGGAATTTCGTATCTGCCACATTCGAAGCCCACTCTATAAAAGCGCTGGCATAACCGGAACCGTAAGAGAGTGTGTTGTTAACCCAATCTGTCCGGTGGTGAAAGCTAAAATCATGTTGCATACCTCTTTCGGTCGAAAATTTTATTTCTTCCTCTATAATTTTCATTAGCATGGCAACTTCTTGAGCATCTCTTTTAAAAAGAGCCGCTTTCGCTTGTAGACCTGCTATTTTTATGCGATCACCGCTGGGACGCGCTCCTGAGGCACTCATATTTCCACGTCCGGCGATTTTCAACATCCGTTCCGATTCTTCCGGGGACAAATCCCGGTCGAGTATCAATAACATGCTCACCATCGTATTAGGCGTACCTATTTGGTTCCACCACCAATTCTCACAAATGAAATCATTTTTCAACCAGAAAGCCAATGCCTGATGAACAGCTTTTCTTACCTGTTTATTTCCTTTGTAAGGAGACCCTTTCTTTTTATAAGCGACGCTTAACGTCAACATATTGCTGAGATGCCGTTCATGCTGGAAAGCCGTGCGGGTAGTATCGACATAGTCTATCCCCGGCCAACTTCCATCCGGCTGAAGCGTTCCCACCAACGTCTTGATCCGGCCGTCAGAAACCGGAACACTTAATAATTGCATGGCAAAACGTTTTCTTAGTTTCTCTATATCGGCATCTTTTTTAGCCACAGACGATTGCCCTCCCTGATTATACCCATTTAAAGAGAGCGGCATCAACGTCGGGAAAACCCATGCAAAATGGTGTACCGGATAAATATGAGGACGGCTATTTTCAACATATTCCACATACGCGGACTCCCCATATATACCGGCCATAGCTCCAGCAAATTGTCCGGCCAAGTGGCATGCGTCCCTACATTCGGTCCTTCATACCACTTCCATTCAGATGGAGCTTTTTGATAACGAAGCAGATAATCCAATGCCTTTTTGATCGACTTTCCCTCCTGTTCCCATGAAAACAGATTCTCACCCGTCAAATTATAGATAACCCAAAAAGAAGCAGTCATAGGAGCCAAAGAAAAATAGGTATACCAAATACCATTTTTCTCGCGAATCACTTCTGCCGGCATGTGACCGTCACTTGCGATCTTCTCACTCAAATCTCCTTTAATCAACTTGATATTACGTTCAATCTCCTCCTTGTCATTCAAAAATGATGCGGCTAACAAAGAGCCCAGACGTCCCCAATCAGCCCAATTATTCTTCCGTTCACGAATTTCATTTGTCGCTTTCCGATAAACAGACGTCACCCAATCCTTAAAAAGCCGCTTCTCATCAGCGTCCCATACCGACATATCATCCATTAACTCAGCTGCCATTAAAAATGCCGACCCGGAGTAGCTCATCACCAACGGGCCATCCGGCTCCGAATATTTCTTATTAACGGTAGCCCATGCATTCATAAAATAACACGCTTTCTCTCCATACCCCTTCTTCCCCGACAACCGGTAAGCCAATGCAGAACAATAGGCAGCAAAAGCATCCTGTTGCAACGCCAACGAATTGGCCCGATGCTCTTCGGGCTTCACATAGTAACCGGGAACAGCAAAGTCATTTCGTGCATGGTGAGTAACCTGTTGAATGGAATCTGCATAACGGATCAATTGCACATAAGCCGTACGATACGGTTCCTGTTGTCGTTCTATCATTTTTTTTACAAAGGCTATTTGTTTTAGTGGATGCATGCTATGGTTCGCCCATAGCGATTGATACACGCCAAACAAACAAAAAGACATCCATATCCCAATAATTACTTTTCTCATAACGATCCTATTATTTCATGGTACTATTTTCAATCAATCACTCCATCTTAAAGACTCTCTCGCCTCCAGTCAAATAGAGAGGCTTTTTCAACATCCCATTTTTCGCTTGTATTTTTATCGGACAATTAGAACGGACCAGAAGTGAGGTTTGATCATATTCCATATAAAAACTACCTCGATTCTCCGACTCAACCTTGAATTCTTTATTTTCTACAAAGGATCCATTTCCCACATACACACTATTTTTTCCTTTCCGTTTTGCAAAAATAGCAAAATCAGCACAACATTTCTGATTATTCAATATGACAGGCCCATCTTTCAAAATATTAACCAATGTAAAAGTATCGCCTCCTTTTGTCTTCACTTTAATAGCGCAACCTTCTTTTCCCCGAGGGTCCAATTTTATCCGGTCGACAGACTCAATTAAACCAGCGGATAACTTATCTGATATAGGTTCGTAAACAGCAACAAACGGTTCTTCTACAGCAGGTTTCTCTTTCCGCATCGTAACGACAAGAGAAGGTTTGCTTTGATAAGGAAATGAAGCGGTTTTCGCATCAGGAGCCAAAGCCGTAAAATAAGAAACATCTGAAGATGCCGGCATCCACATCTTCATGTAACTTGTTCCTGTGTTTAATAGTCTTGCAGAAAATAAAGCGACAACCGTACTGTCATTGAGTCCGGTTGTCCGTACCGAACGGAAATATCGTAACCCCGGATGATCCTCTCCGACACAAGGATAAGACAGAACCTCATCTTGTTTCAAGACCTTCCCGTCTTGTGTATAAAGAATCACGCTATCCCCTATATTATGATACAAATAATCATTACTGATCGTATTATCGGAACGATAAAAATCCACATAAAAACCATGTTTCTCATCAATACGAAGAATCGATAATAAACGGTCTTGATTCGTTTTTGTCGAACCATCATAATATTTCGTCAATGTATACGAAAACTCCTCAGAAATAGCCTTTTCACCAGCAGATGGTTCCATCGAAACCAATTCAACCTGTCCTATCCTTTTCGTTCCACCTCCACCTTTAAACGGAGTTACCGAAGTAGAGGCTCCAGCTGCTACAACCGTGTTATGAGCCGCCCATTGCGTATAATAATCAACATGCATCGGATGTTCATAAGTTGGGCCATTACCTGGATCGATACCTTGAACTGTTCCGGCTCCATATAATTCCATACTCATGCCATTGGAATGATTATGATTATAAGTAGCTCCCTGCACTACACACATCAGCCCGTCCTGCGGATCTATTCCATTTCTCTGAAGGTAACAAGATGCAAAATCCAACTTCTCCGATCTATTCCAAAGATGGTCATCCCCACTCTTTGCCTTCGGTAATTCAGGCAAATAACATAACAATCCGGTCAGTCCGGATTTTGAACGGTCATATTGTCCTGCCCGTCCCAAAATTATGGCTGCATCCAACAAATCCGGAAGAATCGGTAATTGATATTTGTCGGCCATCAGAATAGCACTCTCCAAGCACTCCATGCTCTGGCGCGGTCTACCCGTATCGCCAAAAGCCGAAGCAGTTAAGTCTGGAAACGAATATTTCAACATAACATAAGAAGCTTTCAACAAAATCGGATATCGATTAAAAATCCGATACCCATTATTTTCAAGCATAAGTGCAGCCTCTATTAACTTCGATACCGGATAATTATGATAACCTCCCGGCTCTTTCCAGTGTCCATCCGGTGTAAACCACAACTTGGATGCGGAAGGCAGGCTTAGTTGTCCGCAACCGTCAACAACCGTATCCCGGTTCAAATAAAAATCCAAATAAAAGTTCCTTTTCCGTGCATCTTTTAACGATAACGCTGCTGCAACCAAAGTCGAACTTTCAGCAGCAAACCAGTTATTTCCAATATATCCCCTAAACGACAACGTCCAAGCGATCTTTTCAAAAACCTTATCATAATTTTCCAAAGGATACCTATATTTCACCAGATAAGGATACAAGAAATCATAAGCCAAAACCAATGGTTTCTCTTTCTCATCTCCCAACGTCTGAATATCTAAAAAGCCGGTACGTCCCGGACCGTCAATCGGTTCCTGATAGACAACTCCACTTACCCATTGGTTCAAAATATCGGCAGCGAACTTAGCATATTTTTCTTCTCCTGTCAGCCAATAAATGACAGAAGCCTCATAAGCCAATGCATTGATTCTACCGTTAATAGCGGCCACGTACGCTTGCGGGTCCACACGTTCATATTCCCGAGTATCCGAATTCAGCAAATTCATTGTCATAGACGTATCATTCGGGACTATATCCTCAATTTCAGGAACGACATAAGCCCGGCCTTGCGGCGTGATCGGAGCACGTTTATGTGGTGATACCCGTACAGTCGGAACCGGAGCGTCACCTTCGTAACCGATCAATTGTGTACCTTCTTTATCGGATATAAAACGAGTATAACGTTTTCCTGGAATCCTATTCATCAAATAGCGATCCAAAATCCAATCCGGTTCTGCCTGATGCCTTTCCACATAGACAGCCAGCCGCTCCTTCGTCTGATTGAAAATATATTTCGCCCAAGCCTGTTTCTCTATTTTATCCAACACGGCCACTTTATCCTCGTCTTTGACAAGAATATGCGGATATTTCTCAGCACAAACCGGTAAGCTGGCAAACAAGACTATAATTATAATATATATCGCTTTCATCATTTGTTCATTATAATTGTTCCAATTGTAGTTTTTTCTCAGAAGAAAGCCATTCCTGTCGTTCTTTTTTGCCGTTCCATCTATAAAGATTATCTTTTATATCTGTTTCTTTCATGCCAAATGCTTGAATTCCATAATCATTATTATACTGAATCTTATTATTCCTGATTCGAATCAAACTGGAACCATCATACAGATATTCACCCATAAAACCGCATCCGTCATTACCTTCAATCAGACAATTCTCGATTTCTCCGTTATGACATTCGGCCATCAACAGACCATGCCAACCATTCCTGGCAATCTCGCAGTTTTCGACCTTTAATGATTTACAATGATCAAGAACCAATCCGCAACCACGTATGGACGTATCGAATCGTGAATCCTTTATCGTAACGCCTGCGGAGTGTTGAATCATCAGGTTGTGCTGTAGTCTCGGACCGGGAACGACATGTGCACCATTTTCCGTAAAATCACAATGATCGATCTCGATTCCTTCCGCATCCGATATATAAACTCCTGATCTGGAAAAATTGATCACAGTCAGATTTTTCAATTTAATGTTGCCGAAAGCATGTCCTGTTTCTCCTCTCATGGAAATCCCTGCCAATGCATTACTATAACGCCCGGTTCTGTAGAAACGTCCGGAATTCGGATCATAGGCTTCCTGATGTTCTTTGGAACCATCCACTACGAGATTCTCTATCGTAATATTTTTCGCATCCAAATCACCCAATAAGATTGCTGCTGTCCGGACTGTCGGTTCACAAATCAAAACCGTGCTCCGTCCTTCTCCACAAATATGTATATCAGAGGGAACGGTCAAGGATTGTTTCAATCTATATTCACCGGCACGTAAAAAAAGCGTTTTGCCAGAACCGGCATTCGCATTCAATACCGCTTGAAGGTCTTCCCGATTATCAACTTCGATTACAGAGTGTTCCATCGGATGATTCTGTTCCAATGTCGCACCTGCATGATAAGCGATTTTACTTTCCCGAATATCGACAAGTTGAGAAGGTTTCTGCCGGAACTCTTCACGAAATGCGGTCAACTTCCATAGGGCATTTGCCGGATTGTTCATTTTAGTACGACTGCATAATTCTCTCAGGTAAGGCATGTCGAATCCCTTTGCCGTAAAATGATCGATGCAGAACTCGAATCCTGCCCGATATTTAAACCGTTCCCGTTGCGAAGGAACGCCATAAGCATAAACAGAATCACCGCATATAAAACGTGCCGAATACTCCAAACCTAAAGCCAACCTGTTATCCGCAGCACTGAACAGGTCCACCCCCTGTGTGTAGGCGATACGTGCCGCTCCTGCAAATTCATAAAGTCCCATTTGGACATGCCCCTGATCCCGACGTGTCTCCTGGCATTGGCCGGTAGGATAAATATATTTAATCAGACTACCGTTCGCATTAGCATGCAAATAGTGATAGACTGCATTATCGAATAATTCCCTATTATCAGTAAAAACAGCAATGGCCAGCAAGGTATGCATGATCGCTCCGTCCCAATTGCCGTTTGCAACAGGAAAATAATAACGAATAGTCGGATAGAAAGCCGACATCATCAATCGTGTCATATTTTCCGTATCTTTCTTTTTCCATCCGGAATAATTATAGCGCAAAATCTCGGCAGCATTACAAAACTCATAACCAGTCAATGCCACAAGCAATTTGGCGTTATTCTCATCGAAACTGCGTAAAGTATTGGCCCACTTTTCAATAATATCGACCACTATTTCAGCATAACGCTCTTCTCTTGAAATATACCATAAGACAGCACAACTATATGCCATACGTGCAGACTGAGACAAATCCTTACCTCCTATATCTGGTTTGGAATAGGGTCCACTGATCACATGGGCAAAAGGTTTCACTTGAAAATCCAATGGTGTTTTTTCCTTCAACAAATCATAAGCATCTTTCCAAGGTTGTTCTCCCGCCAGAACTTGGTTACGCATATATTCCAAGTCTGCTGGTTCATATCTATTCCGGGATGTACAAACTTCTGGGCAGTTCCGATACCGGTCATCAACAAAAGCATAGTCACTATCAATAAAAATCGTATGTTGTGTCTCATGATATATTGGTTTATATAATAGAATAGACTAAAAAAACTAAGGGTAATCTGTTGGTAAGTCGAAGAACCTGAATTCTGCAACTTACCAACCTATCACCTCATCAACAGAACTTACATTTTATACCTTTTGACACTGACAGTCATCTCCCCTGCAGACGCCTTGTTAATATAAACATATGCCCTATATTTACCATCAGCAGTTTCAATCCACGCGCCAGCCTCTTCTTTTAATCCCAAGATATAGTTCACACCATTAGACATCTCGATTGTCTCAAAATCCAGATCATCAACGAATTTGCTATACTGCAAGTCAGACAGTTGCCGATCTTGTAAACCATAGATTTTAACCATCTTGGTATTATTGACAAAGCCAGAAGGAAGTTCTACATCTCCCATATACTCTTTCGGAGAAGAGGATGTATAGAACGCATATGACAAATCAGACTTTTCACTGTAAGCATACATAATATCAATTTTCGTTGCCAATGAAGGGTCAGCCTGCAAGTCTTCCTTTGAATAAATATGTACGGCCTCTCCTTCATTCGAGAATGACAAATAGCATTTATCATTAGTCACAAACACATTCTTTGTCATATCCATTTTTGAAATCTTATATGGGCCTAATTTGTATTCCGCAACTTGGCCGTTACTGGCTTTAACCGAAAATAAAAACTGGACTTCTTTACCACGAGCTTCTTCAGGAATAATATAATAATAACGAAGAGTGGCCGCACAAGTATCAACAGTGAAATCTATAGCTGTTGTCACCCCATTCGTTTGCGAATCTGAACACACCCTTACCGGGATATCCTGGCCGGACGAGTTGGTATAATACGAATTTGGATCAAAATAAGTACCAGCTGCACCTGCAATATTACTCACCACCTGAGCAGAAGACAATTTTCCAAGTTCATCAGGAATAGCCATCGCATAGGCAAATTCTATTTCATTACCTACGATATTTGGCGCAACAGGCAAACTTCGTTTGATACAATCATTGCTTAATGCAGAGACCGGGTCCTTTAATAGCACAGGATCATCATCACATGCGACCAAAGTTAAAGCAAATGATAACAATACAAAATAATAATATTTCAGTTTCATACTTTTCATCTTTTATTATTGCAATGGTCTTTCTACTATAAGGAATATGTATTCCTTTTTAATTTCACGATTACCGGCGATAACAGTGAACCGTTTGGCTGTCGAAGGAAATGCCGACGGATTATTCACAATACGTTCACCCAACTGATCTGACGGATTTCCAGACTTCCAATCACCTTCAATGAATTCCATATTCATTTTAGAACCGGAAAAATCCATCCAATCCGTAATTTTAGGAGCCAGTTTCGCATCTTCACAAAGAGATATACGCGGCCATACATGATTAATCGGAGTACCAAATTTGACATACATGACAGCGACTTGAGCCGTTGTATCAATATAGGCATTACCCAATTTAATCGTTTGATGATCCGTATCATACAAATCAAAATTACTTACATAACATTCTGCTCTTGTTGTGATCAGTAAACCATCTTCATCTACTGGAAAATCTTCACATGATGCGGCTATCAAGGCAATGAACAAAAACAAGCAAATTTTATTAATCATCTTTTTCATACCATCCAATTTTTTAATTACAACCATGGTGTATTCTGTGTCAAATTCGGATTTTTATTTCTTTCAGAAGGTGGAATCCGGAAGATATAGTTTCGTTGATAATTCAGCAAAGAAGTATTATTAAAAACAGTCTGCCTCAAAGCACCGTGTGTATCATACATCCTAACCCCGGGAGATGTCTGCGGCGGTAAAAATACCCGTTCAATGGAACGCCAGCGACGAAGATCAAAGAGACGTTGTCCTTCCGCAAACAATTCTACGATTCTCTCCTGTTCGATTGCATAAAAGAAAGTCAGCTTATCGGCATATTTCTCAGGTTTCAGGGCAGGTAAATTACCACGATGACGAACCCGATTAACCACATCAAGTGCCAGACCACCATCACCAGTAGGCCCATAAGCCTCATTGGCTGCCTCCGCATACATCAAATAAACATCGGCCAAACGCATTATCGGCATATGGTAATCACCATCCGAACGACCTTGTCCTGCATAATTGCGGACAAACTTTCTCATAATATAACCGGTCTGATCTCCATCGGCATTGATCGCTCCGTAACCGTCTACCGAACCTTGTAATGCCTTATATTGATATTTACGGATTTGGTCGAATGGAAAGGTTTAACATAGTTACCATCGTTTCTCCATCCCACAACAGTGTCGATTTCATACGATAATCACGATCTTTATAAGATTCCGGATTTAACGCAGAATTAACAGCCGTACGAGCATCCGTATCAGCCGGATTCTTCGGGATCAGTTTCTCGCAAAAATCACCAGTGACCGTAGACTGATAACGATTAGCCAATTCAGCGCGTGGTTGTCCCCAGCCTTGGCTACCTTCCGTTGCACGTGTACCGAAATCTCTCATCAATTCCTCTCCCTGTCCGGTTCCGGTTCCACCATGCGTAAAACCAACCATTAATTCAGGATCTGCATTTGCCGTCGGTAAAAAGAGATAAAAATAATTAGGCAATACTTCACATCCTCCCATTTCTCCCCAATCACCAGGTTCACCGTTACGGAACAAACTAATACCAGATTCCTCAATTACTTTCTTAAAATCGGCAGCTGCATCTTTATAGGCTTGCGCGACTCAGACGCATTAGGAGTGAACGTATCCAGTTCCGGCCAACCTCCATCAGGAGAGACAGGGGTATCCCACGGCCAAGAGGTACGGTTCCAACAAGCCCAGAAAAGTTGCAATTTACCCCGGAACGCCAAAGCCCCCCATTTAGTAAAACGTCCTAATGCCACTGGTTTCGCCGGCAGTTTTTCCCAAGCATAAGTAAAATCATCATAGATATGCTGCTTTATTTCCGTAATAGAAGTACGTGAAATATTAGCTACCTCATCATTACTTTCTATTATCCTATCGAAATAAGGAACATCCCCCCACATGGAAATCAGGCGGAAATAGGCCATTCCCCTCAACATCCTAGCTTCGCCAATAAAGGCCTCCAACTTTGCTTTGGATTCCTCCGTCTTTGCATCGGGAAGCATTTTTTCTATATTCTGAATAGCATAGTTGGCACGATTAACTGTAGCATAAGCATATTGATAGTAATTATCAAAACTACTTCCATAGGTAGAAGAAGGATTGTTATAAGAGCCGCTACGATAAGCAATACTCCGGTCTCCGGTTGCCTGAGAAGTCCCGACATTACCTCTGAATCTCAGATATTCCGTATTTCCATCGAACACATAATCACGATTGAACATGGCTCGTGCCTGACTATAAACACCATTGACAGCATATTCCGCATCGCTTTCAGTTTTCCAATACAAGGAAGAAGCCAGTTCTCCCCCCGGAGTCTGGTTCAATAAATTATCAACGCATGAAGAAAACATCAGATTAGCTCCAACAACACATGCGACCGTTAATATTTTAAATCTATTTTTTTTCATACCATTCCTGTTTAAAAACTAACATTAAGACCGATTGAGAAAGACCGGTTGATCGGATACAAGTCACGAGCACTATTCTTCTTTTCAGGATCAAGTCCCGGATATTGTGTCACGGTAAACAAATTTTCGGCAGAAGCATAAATCCTCAAATTCGTCATCGAGATTTTGGACAAAAGTTTTTTCGGCAGATTATATCCTAACATGATATTTTTCATTCTAAGATAATTCATGTTATAGAGCCAATAACTATTATCGCTTCTGTCCGTGCTTGTTCCTAACCTTGGCCATTCCCCACCTCTATTCTCCAAAGACCAGGGTTCGGTCCAGTGATCCCAAGTGGAAGCATATCGCCTGTCGGCAAATGCCGTATTATTGAAATCTGTAAGCCAGAAATCCTTACGCCCTAAACCTCCATTAAACAACATGGATATATCAAATCCTTTCCAAGCAGCCTGCAAGGTAATACCGTAAGTGGTTGTCGGACGATCCCGCTGGATATTCGGATAAGCTTTTTTATCCTTACCATCAATTATACCATCTCCGTTCAAGTCTTTACGGATCACATCGCCTGGCGATAAACCTTGAGGCGTGTTGTTATAAATATCCTGCCATGTTTGGGCTATACCATTGTTTTCATAAACATATAAGAAGTGGTAAGGCATATCCAAATAGACCCAACCACGACTGAGGAACTCATTCCACTCTTTTAATACTGTACGGTTATAAGCCCCGTTCAAGTTGACAGAATATTCCACATTACCTATTTTGTCTTTCCATGTCAGGTTCAATTCCAAGCCTCTATTCAGCAGATCACCGATATTGGCTCGAGGAGCACTATATGCCCCAGTCAGATGGATTGACATCTGAGACGGACGATTCATGCCTGTACGCAAACGGTTATAAAAATCAATTTCCGTACGTAAACGATTATTCAAGAAACCTAAATCCAAGCCTACATTGATATCTGTAGAAACTTCCCAAGAAAGATCTTTGTTGATCATTTTCTTGTTCACAAACCCTTTAACAACATCACTCGACATATAATTCATCGCTGTCAGAGTTTCCAATTGTTCAAAACGATCTACTCCCGAATTGTCACCCAACTTTCCCCAAGAAGCACGAAGTTTTCCACTTGACAACCATGAGGAAAGATATTTTTTCAGGAACTCTTCTTCAGTGAAGCGCCAACCAACTGCAACAGTCGGGAAAAAACCATATTGATGTCCTTTAATAAACTTTGAAGAACCATCCACACGAAAACTGAATTCCAGTAAATATTTATCGTATGCACTATAATTCATACGGCCGATATAAGACCTCAAACCTTCAGAAGCAGAACTTCCCGAATTACTTTGAACATTCGTCAAAGCTGCATTAATTTCACTGGTCGACGGATGAATACGATCGTTGCGGGAAGCCCCCGTTGAACGGGTATGCCAATACTCTTCGCTATAGACAAACATTGCACCAATATTATGATTTTGCGCAATAGTCGTCTCATATTGTAAACGGCCGTTCAACTGTGTCTTGTAGTTGGTAGTATTATTATCACTGACCCCACATTATCGGCAACATAGTAACGTCCGATATCTTTTCCTGTCTGAAAATCATAAGCTGCTCCGGTTGGAGTATCAGCTCTTTTCTGAAAATAGTTGCTAAAGCTCAGAGCATAATCAATATGGGCAGTAAAACCCTTAAAGACATTCCAGTCCAAATAAATACTTCCGTTCAATTGCTGACGGGTTTGTTTTGGATTGCGGCTGTCAAAAAAAGCATACGGGTTATAAGCCTGAATATCTTCTCCATAAGCCATAACACCACCATAACGGCCAGTCACAGGATCATAAGGAGTCACACCAGCAACTGCATATTGCATATCACCACCTCCGGAATCGCTGGTATCATTGTTCGTAATACCATCGGCATAACCACTATAAGTAAATTCAGACCAGTTACCATCAAAACGAGCACCCACTTTCACATTATTGAACATATTATAGTCATAATTGAAACGAGTATTATAACGCTTGAAATCGTTTTTCATCTGAATACCCTCTTTATCCATCATACCGATAGAAATGTAAAAATTAGATTTGTCATTTCCACCAGTTGCTGAAAGCGTATAGTTTTGAAGGGTACCTGTACGCATGAAAGTATCAAACCAATCAGTATTCGGATAGCGTAGCGGATCGATCATTCCTAACGCCATCCATTGATCGATCGTCCCATCTTTGAAGTTATAGCTTTCCCGTTTTGTACCTGATGCTGCCCTAAACTGTTGCAATGTCAATGCACGTGGGTAATCATCCATAAAGTCATAAGAACGTGATGGTTTTTCTATCGCATAAGAGCCCGTAAAATTAATACTCGTCTTTCCCTTTTTACCTGTACGAGTTGTTATCAGAATAACCCCATTGGCAGCACGGGATCCGTAAATAGAGGCAGACGCTGCATCTTTCAAGACCGAAATACTTTCAACATCAGCCATATTGATACGGTTGATATCGACATCCGGCATACCGTCAACGACTACTAACGGACTGGTATTGTTTACCGTACCCATACCACGAATCATCAAAGAGGCATTATCGTTACCCGCCATACTGGTTGTTTGGGAAACCTGTAAACCAGGTACCAAACCGGAAAGTCCGGAAGACACATTGGATATTGAACGGCTTGATATTTTTCATCAATATTGACTGCGGCTACAGCTCCAACCAAATTAACCTTTTTTTGAGTGCCATAACCAACAACGACAACTTCTTCAATTGCCTGAGAATCTTCTTTCAATGTCACATTAATTTCTGATTGTCCCTTGACTGGAATCTCTATGGAAGTATATCCAATATAAGAAATGATCAAAACCGCATTTTCTGGTACATCCAGCTGTACCGCCCATTTATGTCAGTGATCGTACCCGTCCCATTATCTCCCTTAAGCACGACATTAGCTCCTATGACAGGTTCACCTGTTTGATCCTTTATAATACCGGTAATTCGTTTATTCGCCTGGTATTTTTCATTTTTTGAAGGGATAGCTGATTCAGTCAGGATAATGTCTTTATCTACGACCTTATAAGCTATATTACTATTTTTAAACAAGATATCTAATACTGTAAAGATATCCTTGTTATCTACGGCAAGCGTTACTTTACGATCGACATTAACCAACTTGCTATTATAGAAAAAATGATACTCTGATTTATTTTCTATAACGTTTAACACCTCTGCTATACTCTTCTTCTCTGCATTAATAGACAGTATCGTATTTGAGGCATAAGAGCCTGACGCAAATACTGCTCCTGTGCAGAAGAACAAGAAATTAAAAAAATAAAATTAAATACTGATATATACCAGATTTATAAAAATCTCGATACTTGGACTCAACTATGAATGCAGTACCAGAATTTATCAAA
>ENA-OQJX01000539-OQJX01000539.1-human-gut-metagenome-genome-assembly--contig:-NODE-539-length-18465-cov-3.155688_pt1 | contig 18465 bp, 19 predicted proteins | sample MGYA00242615_ERZ504782 | MGnify/ENA primary metagenome ERZ504782 (study PRJEB26092, sample SAMD00036354) | human gut metagenome | host: Homo sapiens | study: EMG produced TPA metagenomics assembly of... | reverse complement strand
ATGAAGGCGAACGATTTTCTTTTTAAATTCAGGTGTGTAACTTTGTGACATAATACTTCCTCTTTTCTCTGTAAGATGATTATATCTTATTAGCCACTTCTGTTACAACTTTATTATAGCACTTCAATGGGGTGGATACTAAGTCAAAATCTTCTGTGTTGACATCGAAAGTAAATGTTTTGCCTTTTACTTCTGGAAGGTTTTTGATGGTTTCCATAAGCTCTTTGGCTTCCTCTGGAGAGTGCGTATAAATATCAAGATTGTCATATCCCTCCAATTTTTCATTTACTCCGTCATAAAACTTTTTCAGACCATCCATATCAATATAACCACTGTTTGCAGGAATCCCATCCGGTGTGATCGCTTGTTTTGTCGTACCCTCTGTACCACTATAAATTCCTACAATGGTAAAGGTACTTTCCGTTTTTCCTGTTTCAAACTCTTGAAAAGTAATTTTATCTCCTACAGAAAGATTGTTTTTGTCTGCCAATTCTTTTGAAATCAAAACTGTGCAAGAGTCATCAGGATTAATATGTCGTCCTTCTTCCAGTTTATATGTTCCATTTAAAAATTTTATATCTAAAGAAGAATCCAATACTGCAGTATAAGGGACTGACAAACCTGGTGCATTCACCATGCCCGGAATCGGCTCGAAATTTTCCGGAATCCCCCAATAGCCACCATCTATTTTAGCGTTATAGCTCACAACATTGGGAAGTTTTGAAATTGCACTTATCATTTTTTCTGTAATACGGTCGCCATTATAGGTATATCCAGAAGCCCCATTTCCGAAATCCTCAGCCGGGCCAAAATTATTCTGATTGTTCATGTCAATTTCCATACGAACGGAAGCACCTACAGTTTCCTCTATCTGCTTTGTTCCTTGCAAAACAGCTTCCTCGCTGGAAACTGCAATCAAAACGGTTGTAGACAGCAGAGTAAATGTCAAAAACAGCAACAGCGTACGTAATCTCTGTCTGACACAGTATTTTATAGCGCGTTTCAAAAAATTCATTGTAATACCCTCCTAACTCATTTTGGTTAAAATCTCTTTCGGTTTTAATGACAGGATCGCTCCACTGCACACAAGAACTGTCAGAAGAACACCCAGATTTTCTAAAATGAACAATATGACAAAATGCAGGAAATCTGGCTGTAAGTAATTCTTATGAATCGTTGATTGTGTTATGGAATCAAACAGGAATGAATTTAATGTATCTGCAAGCGGAAGAAAGATAATGATTGCTACTAGAAAGCCGATCCACAGCAGAATCATTGCCTCTATCAGAAATTGCCCGATAATCCGCTGTTTCGGTTTTCCTACGGCAAGTAAAATGCCGGCTTCCTGCATTCTTCCACGAATCCTGAATGTCAGTATCAGCATAAATACCAGAAATCCCAATACTGCAGCAACCGCAATCAGTGCGACAACGATCTTTTGCATACTTTGAAGCTGTTCTGCAATCTTAGAATACTTGAAGTCATTCGTATTGATGACATGGTTGTTCCAGGCAATCGAATCAATCCCTTTTATTTCTGATACCATCTTGTCAAGATGCAGTGGGTCGGCAATGAAAAAAGAAATCTCGCCCTCATAAACACCTTGCTCCTGCAAGTTGATTAACAGTTGACTATCTGAAAAAATAAGATTTTCGGCTTTTTTCACTGTCGGATTTAACGCATTATCGGAAGCATTTTTTATATCGTAGATTCCTTTGATTTCCACTGTTTCATATGCACTTTTTTCTTTCATCAGGTCTGTATATACACCATCGTCTGAACCCAGTTTTGCATGGGTAAGGGTTATCTTATCTCCAACAGCAAGATTGTTTTGTTCGGCAAGGGCTTTACTGATAAGAATTTTACCGTTGTCCTCTGATCTGATATGTTCCCCCTCTGCCAGTTCGTATTCCTCATCCAAAAAGGCTTGGCACAAGCTGGAATCACGCACTGCTTTTACAGTTCCCATATTGCTTTCTTCACTGTGTCCTGTCCCTGCGAGAAATGACAGGTTTTCTCCCTTTACATAGCCGGAGTGTTCTGTATTGTAGCATTTCAGATCTTTTCCAACGATGGAAATAACCCGCCGAATGGACTGCTCATCAATGACAGGTGTCCCCTTACTGGAAACCTGTCCGTTATTCATATCAAACTGTTCATAAGGTCTGATATTGAAAGAAGCACCAATATTGGAACGCAAATCCTCAGAAACCTGCCGGATCCCCAAATAGACCACACTTCCTGTCAGCAAGGAGAATGAAATCAATAGAAATACTATTCCAAGCAATAAATTTTTTCCTTTTTTGCGGGTCAGATAGAGAAATGCCCGCTTTCCTACATTCATAAAAACACCGTCCTTTCTTTATATCTGCAGTATAAGAAAGGACGGTTTAACTTCGATTTAGATTCCATTTAATTTTAATTTAGATTATGTGAATTTAATGTGATTTTGAAGCAGACACTGTCTTGCCGGTTCTCAATCGTATATGACAGACCATGCTGTTCCAAGATAATTTTTACAAGATATAGTCCCAACCCGCTTCCGCCGGTCAGTTTATTATGTGATTTTTCCACACAATAGAATGGAGTAAACAGTTTATCCAAATCTTCATCCGGAATATTTACACCACTGTTTCTGACAAGAAGAGAATCAAAAGACAGTTCTAACCCCAGTTCGGCACCAACAGGGGAGTGCCGTATTGCGTTGCTGATGATATTATGGACTGCTTTTTCCAAAAGCAGCTCATTTCCCATCATCATAACATCTTCTGAAATATTCTTCTGAATACGGATATGTTTTTCATTGGCCAGTGGGATAAGATGTTTATATACACGTTTCAGAATATTGGAAAGAGAAAGAAGCTCCGTATGACTCATTGTATTCATTTCCAGCTTTGATATCGACAGGATTTCCTTTACAAGCTGTTCCATATTTTCAATTTCTTTTAATGTTTCCGGAAGTATCGTTCTCGTGTCCTTATATCTTCCAATTTCCATAATCATACTTTCCACCTGCCCTTTGATTATGGTGATCGGGGTTTTCATTCATGGGAAGCTGTCGCAAAAAAATACTGACGCTGTTTATTCAGTTCGTCAATATGCTCCATATCCTGCTTTAACTGTCTGTTTGCTGTTTCCAGTTTCAGCATGGTATCTGACAGATTTTGGGACATGGAATTCAGACTATTTGCAAGAATACCAATTTCATCTGTACGGTTTATCTTACATTGCCAGGTCATATCAAGCTTTTCCATTCGTTTTGAAACTTCACTGATTTCTATCACTGGTTTTACGATCAAACGGCTGCAAATCCATGCCCCTGAAAATGAAACCAGGAAAATAATTATCAAAAGAAACGGCAATAATTTTAATAACGCACTTATTAACTCATGACTGGAGGAAATCTGGGCAATGATATTGAGCATATATGTCTCTGCTCTGTCAGAGAATTGAATCTCCTGAGCAAAGGATAACATTTCTTCTTTCTCTGAAGAAACTTCGTCAGGCGTTCCATACTGCTGTTCTTCTCCACCACCTTGAACGATGATAGTTGCCTGATGATCTGAACAAAATTTTTCCAATACATCTTTTGCATTTTCAAATTTTGTTTTAGAAAGTGTTTCTGTCAGTTCTTTTATTTCCGTGTTGATATGTTCTGATGATACAGCCACATAACTTTTCGGCAGGAAAAACAGAATACTTCCATAAATAAGAAAACTACATAAAATTAAAGAACCTGCGATCCATAAGAAAACTTTTGCACTCAGGCTGTCATTAATTTTTGCTCTCAAATTTATATCTCACCCCTCGTATTGTATGAATACATCCTGTATCTAATTTTCGTCGCAAATTCATAATATGTATATTTACTGTTTTTTCGTCGCCGGCAAATCATAGCCCCATACTTGTTGGATCAGATTATCCCTCGTGAGGACTTGATTTTTATGGTTCAAAAAGGTCAGTAAAAGTTCAAATTCGAGTTGTGTTAAATTGACAGGAGCACCGTTTTTATATACCTCATGACTGTCTTTATTGAGTTCAATTCCTTGCGCAGAGAGTATTTTTTGTTTTTCTGATTTTTCCTTGATCCGTCTAAGTACAGCTTCAATTCTCATTAAAACAAGTTTTAACGAAAAGGGCTTTGTGATATAATCATCAACCTGCAATTCAAAAGCTCTTATTTGTGCTTCTTCTTCGTCCATAGCCGTAAGCATGATAATCGGAATCCGGGACTTTTTACGAATAAATTCACATACCGCATAACCGTCTATTTTAGGCATCATAATATCTAACAAAATGAGCGAAAAGGATTGTGACTGAAAAAGCGAAATTCCTTCCAATCCATCACTTGCTAATGAAACTTCATATCCCGCGTCAGTCAACAACTCATATAAAACAGACTGTATTGCTGTTTCATCTTCCATAATCAATATACGTTCTTTCATGTAAGCACCACCTGAGAATTTATAGATTAAAGCAATTCTAACACAAAATGATTTAGATTTGATTTAAAAAATGTCCGAATAACCTATAAAATGAGGTTATTCGGACATTTTTCATAATACCAGCGGCAATCACCGGACTTTTTTCATACAGGTCACTGCCATAGCCCCTGGTCCGATGTGACAGGCAACGCTCAGAGAAAGCGGACCTTCTACAATTTCGTATTCCGGAAACTTCTCCGCGATCTCCTGTTTCCATTCCTGTGCCTCTTCTTTGCTGCAAGTATAAGCCATTCCCAGCACCATATCTTCCCGGACATCTGCAAAGCGGTCATTCAGATCTTTTTCTATCGCCTTGAGCATAGTACGCTTTGCGGCTTTCCATCCTCTTACTTTTGAAAATGCATCCAGTTTTTCTCCCTGAATCTGAAGCACCGGTTTCAGGTTCAATACCGTTCCGAGCGCCGCGGCAGCCGGTGTAACACGTCCGCCCTTTTTCAGATATTTTAACGTATCCACGGTAATATAGATACTTGCCTGCAGCTTTTCAGCCTCCAGTATCTCCTTGATCTCAGATGCAGATTTTCCTGCATCCCGGAGCACGATCGCATCTTCCACCGATTGCTTCTGTGTCACAGAAATTCTCTGGTTATCCACTACACAAACCTTTCCCTCGTATTCCTGAGACAGAGACTGTGCCGCATGACAAGTGCTGCTCAGTCCGCTGGACATTGGAATGTGCACGATCTCATCGTACTCTTTCAGCAGCTCGTCCCAGCATTCCATGACTTCACCCGGAGATGGCTGAGACGTGGAAATATCAGAATCTTCTCCCAGACGCTTATAAAATTCCTCCTGCGTCAGCGTAATATCTTCCAGAAACAACTCCCCGTCAATAAAGAACGGCATGGGAATCACATGAATTCCCATCGTTTTTCCCATTTCCTGCGTAATACCACTGTTGCTGTCCGTTACGATTGCAATTTTTTTCATCTTTTCTCCCCTGTTTCTAGTTTTTAAAACTATGAATCGGTGCCGGAATTCTTCCTGCCCGATTTACAAATGCCTCACAGCCGAACTCATTCACCGGCATGATCGGCGCATAACCCAGAAGTCCGCCGAATTCGACAATCTCTCCCACATCTTTTCCGATCACCGGAATGAGACGGACTGCTGTCGTCTTCTGGTTGACCATACCGATCGCCATCTCATCTGCAATGATTCCGGAAATTGTCGCTGCAGATGTCTTTCCCGGAACCGCGATCATATCAAGACCAACTGAGCAGACACAAGTCATGGCTTCTAATTTTTCCAGTGTCAGTGAACCTGCATTCACTGCATCGATCATTCCCTGATCTTCACTGACCGGAATAAACGCACCACTGAGTCCTCCTACATAAGAGGATGCCATCACACCGCCTTTTTTCACCTGATCGTTGAGAAGTGCCAGTGCCGCCGTCGTTCCCGGCGCACCTACCCGCTCCAGACCAATCTCTTCTAAGATCTCTGCCACGCTGTCTCCGATTGCCGGAGTCGGTGCCAGTGACAAGTCAATGATTCCAAACGGAATTCCCAGACGTCTGGATGCCTCTCCGGCTACCAGCTGTCCTACTCGTGTCACCTTAAATGCCGTCTTTTTGATTGTCTCGCAAAGCTCTTCAAATCCTTTGCCGCGCACCTTTTCCAATGCTTTTTTCACAACTCCGGGACCGCTGACGCCGACATTGATCACCGCATCCGCTTCTGTCACTCCAAGGAATGCACCCGCCATAAACGGATTGTCATCCGGCGCATTACAAAAGATAACAAGTTTTGCACATCCGAAAGAATCACGCTCTTTTGTCGCTTCTGCTGTTTCTTTTACCATTTCTCCACAAAGACGTACTGCATCCATGTTGATTCCGGTTCTGGTGGAACCTACATTGACAGAACTGCACACTCTCTCCGTTCTTGCCAGTGCCTGCGGGATCGAACGGATCAGATTCTCATCACTTTTTGTCATTCCCTTGGAAACCAGCGCAGAGTATCCTCCGATAAAATTAACTCCAACTTCCTTAGCCGCTTTATCCAGTGTTTCTGCGATGGTCACAAAATCTTCCGGACACTTACATGCAGCACCGCCGATCAGAGCGATCGGTGTAATAGAAATTCGTTTGTTTACGATCGGAATTCCAAATTCTCTTTCAATATGTTTTCCTGTTGACACAAGGTCTTTTGCAGTTACTGTGATTTTTTCATAAATCTTTCTGTTCAATTCATTCAAATCCGAATCAATACAGTCCATCAGGCTGATTCCCAGTGTGATGGTACGAACATCCAGATTTTCCTGCTCGATCATCTTATTGGTTTCGGAAACTTCATACATATTAATCATGGTCTTTATCCTCGTCTCTGCTTATTCTTATAATCTGTGCATCTTTTCAAAAATCTCTTCTTTCTGGCACTGGATCTTTACCCCGATCTCTTCGCCCATCTGCTCCATCTCATCACAGATCACTTTAAAATCTTTTTCGATTTCTGAAATATCTACAACCATCATCATATTGAAATATCCCTGTACGATCGTCTGGGAAATATCTAAAATATTGATCTTACTTTCTGCAAGGTATGTACACACTTTCGCGATAATTCCCACAGTGTCTTTTCCTACTACGGTTACGATACATTTTTTCATGGTTTTTCCTCCTCAAGTTAAACGGTGATAATCTCTGAAATACTGTCCCTTTTTGCCACTGCCATATTCAAGTCTTCCCCTTTATATGCATTATCCCCTAATGTCACTTCCAGTTTGACAGTCTCATATGCCAGACTTTCATAATTATTTTCTTTGCTCAAATGCCCCAGAACAATATGTTTCAAATTATCATGTAGTATATCACAAAGGAGACGTCCTGACAATTCATTCGACAAATGTCCTTTGTCTCCCATTACTCTTCGCTTCAGCGGATATGGATATGGTCCCACTTCCAACATATGCAGATCATGGTTTGCCTCCAGAAGAACTGCATCCAGATTCTGGAGATGGGACACCGTATATGCATCATAGATTCCCAGATCTGTCGCCACTGCCACAGATTTGTCTCTGCACTCCAGACGGTATCCGGTCGGTTCGTTGGCATCATGGGAAATTGCAAACGGATTTACCCTGATATCCCCCAGCATAAAGGATTCATCACTGTGTATCACATGATACAATCCTTCCGGCATGGCTCCCAGTCTGGAATACGCCTGAATCCCCGCAATCGTTCCCGGAGTTGCATAGATCGGGATCTCATATTTTCTGCTGAACACTCCAAGTCCCTGAATGTGATCTGAGTGCTCATGGGTGATCAGAATCCCGTCCAGCTCCTCCCCTTTAATCTCCAGCTCCTTTAAACCGGCATCAATTCTTTTTTTACTGATTCCGGTATCGATCAGTAAATGTGTATTGTCACTGCCTACATAGATGCAGTTTCCACTGCTGCCACTGGCAATGCTGCATAATCTCATAGTATCTCTCCTATTTGTCGTCTTGTTTCTTCGATCTCTCTGCTGTTGTCGATCACCCGGGTACAGTTTTTCCGAAAATACGCTTCCGGACTCTGGCTGCGTATCATATCTGTAATTCTTTCATCACTATATCCCGGGATGCTTTCAGCCGCTCTCTTCTTACCGATTCCTCTGTATAGATAAACCATGTTTCTTCGCAGATTTTGGCATATCCTGCTTCCAGAAGAAGAGCAGCCTCCAGTACGTACAGCTCTGTCTTCTCTTTTCTTTTTCTTCGATATCCAGAAGCACCTGCTGTTTTACCGCAGGATGGACGATCCCATTGAGCTGTTCCAGCTTTTCACTGCTCTGAAACACAATTTGGGCCAGTTTTTTCGGTCCAGCTCTTCGTTTTCATCTAAAATCTCTCTTCCAAATGCTTCTACGATCGCTTTCCAGCAGGGAGTGCCCTTTCTCTGCAGCGCTTTTGCAACTTCATCAAGCTGTACTACAACTGCATGATATTCTTCCTCCAGCAGCTTTAAAACTGCACTTTTCCCGGAACCCACTCCACCTGTAATTCCAATTACCTTCATCACTATTTTGCCTCGTACCAGTTTTTCCGACCTGCATATCCGCGATCAACGGCACATCTAAGGAAGCCGCTGTTTCCATCTGCCGTTTGAGGATCTCTTTCACTGTCTCGATCTCATCCGGATGTGTCTCGATCAGAAGTTCATCATGAACCTGCAGGATCATACGGGATTTCATCCGTTTTTCTTTCAGTTCCCGGTTGACTCCGATCATGGCAATCTTCATAATATCTGCCGCAGTTCCCTGGATCGGCGCATTCATTGCCACACGTTCTCCGAAATTCCTCTGCATAAAATTGCTGGATTTTAACTCCGGTATCGGACGTCTTCTTCCAAACAATGTAACGGCATATCCTTCTTCTTTTGCATGCGTCACGGAATCGTCAAGAAACTTTTTGATTCCCGGATACGTCTCAAAATAACTTTCAATATACTGAGACGCTTCTTTTCTCGTGATACTCAAGTCCTGACTCAATCCAAACGAACTGATCCCGTAAACAATTCCAAAGTTGACTGCTTGGCATTTCGTCTCTGCAGATCTGTCACCTCGTCAAACGGAGTCTTAAACACCTGAGACGCTGTCATTCGGTGAATATCCTGTGCCTCCCGGTATGCCTGGATCAGATGTGCATCTCCGGAACAATGCGCCAGTATACGCAGCTCAATCTGCGAATAATCCGCATCAATAAATACATAGCCTTCCTGAGGCACAAATACTTTCCGGATCAGCTTCCCAGTTCCATTCTTACCGGAATATTCTGCAGATTCGGTTCTGTACTGCTGATCGCCCGGTCGCGGTAATCGTCTGGTTAAACGTTCCGTGAATCCGTCCATCTGGTCCGATATAATTTGCCAGTCCGTCTGCATACGTAGATTTTAACTTTGTAAGCTGACGGTATTCCAGAATCTTATCCACGATTGGAAATTCCGGAGCCAGCTTTTCCAGTACATCCGCCGCAGTCGAATATCCTGTTTTTGTTTTCTTGGCATGAGGCATCTGCAGCTTCTCAAACAAGATCACACCCAGCTGTTTCGGAGAATTGATGTTAAAATTCTCCCCTGCCATCTCGTAAATCTCGGATTCCAGCTGTACGATCTGTTCGCCCAATTGTTCTCCATATTTTTTCAGCTCCTCAGCCTCAATGCGCACCCCAGCCTGTTCCATATCAAATAAGGTAAAAACAAGCGGCATCTCAATTTCCAGAAACAGCCTGTCCATCTGCTCCTCTTTGAGTTTTTCCATCAATTTTTCAGATGCCGCATAGGCAGTATATGCTTCATAACAGCTCTTTGTCCACTCATCTGCCTTGTCATCCATCATCAGTCCCAGCTGTTCTCTTGCCACATCTTCATAGGTATAATCATTTTTCAGCGGATTCAGAAGATAGGTGCCACTGTTGCGTCAAAGCAGTTTTTCTGACAAACCGCGCCCAATACCGGAAGATATTTTTTCAGATCAAACATGACAAAACGACCGGCAGAACGTGCCACATCCGAAAGCTGTGCAAACAGTGCATCCATATCTGTATCCATACTGCATGCAATGGAATACACCTGATCTTTCCCGTATGCCAGAGCAATCCTGCCGTATCCTGACGGATGTGCAAATAACGGCAGCACATTCCCGTCACATTTGATCAGTGCAGCTCCCACACACTCTGCCTTTTTTGCCTCTGAGAAAATTCGCTCGATTTCTTCCTGCTCTGTTACTTCCCGGAATGCTTTTTCAACTTCATTTTCAGCTGCTTCCACATCAAACTTTCCGAGCAGATTTTTAAACTGCAGTTTCTGGAACCACGTATATGCCTCTTTGGTGAACATATTTCCATGCTTTGCATCTTCCAGAGAGAACTCCAGTTCTGCATGCGTATCAATGGTCGCCAGAACTTTACTCAGTTTTGCCTGTTCCCAGAATTCTTTTAAATTCTTGCTTGCTCTCGGCGGCTTTAACTCCTCACATGTGCATAGGCATTCTCCAGTGATCCGTATTCCACAATAATCTTGGTGGCAGTTTTCTCACCAACTCCCGGCACTCCCGGAATATTATCCGCTGTATCCCCCATCAGCGCTTTTACATCGATAAACTCTGTCGGTGTCACTTCATAACGCTCTTTGACATCTGCTGCATAATAATCTTCGATTTCCGTGCGTCCGCCCTTTGTCTTCGGAATCCGGATCTTTACATGCTCCGTAGCAAGCTGCAGAGTATCTCTGTCTCCTGAAATAACAGCAACCTCCATCCCCTTTTCCTCACAGGTTCTGGAAATCGTACCGAGCAGATCGTCCGCCTCCAGTCCGGCTTTCTCGATGATCGCAATGTCCATCGCCTTCAGCACCTCTTTGATGACCGGAACCTGCTGACGGAGTTCTTCTGCCATCGGCTTTCTTGTTCCTTTATAATCAGCAAACATCTCATGACGAAATGTCGGTGCATGAACATCAAATGTGACCGTCAGATACTCCGGTTTTTCTTCTTCCAGAATTTTAAACAGGATATTCAAAAATCCGTACACCGCATTCGTATGAAGGCCTTCCGCATTGGTCAGATCCGGCACTCCATAGAAGGCCCGGTTTAAAATGCTGTGTCCATCTATCAAAACAATTTTTTCACTCATGTCGATTCTCCTAATTTTACTTACAGAGATTACTATACACCAAATATCCTCTTTTTTAAAGGCTGTTTTTCTCTTCTTCTCTTGTCCAGCGCATCAAAACACCCTCACGTCCCGTCGTTTCTTCCTTTTCAAATGCTGCCGTTTGAAACCCTTCTCGTTCATAAAACCGGACTGCTCCTGTGTTCTCTGCATAAGCGTGAAGTGTCAGTTCCTGCCGTCCCGATTTAGCAGCTTCCAGAAGCAAGCGGCCAATCCCCCTGGACCGAGATGCTTTTTCCACAAAAAGTCCCGCGATATAACTGTCCTGTAATCCCAGAAATCCAAGAACTGTCCCCTCTTCTTCATAAATCAGAATATCGGCCTGCGGCAGAGCCTCTTTTACAGCTTCATACTGCTCGTTCCAATACTCTGCCGGGATAAAGCCATGAGCAGCAAGATTTGTCTCCAGCCAGATTTTCATTATGTGCTCTAAATCCTGTGGTTGATATTTACGTATCACGTGTTTCTCCCTTCATTACTAATTGTAAAGAAGGCTGCAACTGTTTTAAGTCACAACCTTCTTTATTTCAGGACTGCTCGTTTCCTGATCGTCCTGTTTTCTTTTTATTCCTGAACGTATTTCTCCCGCAGTTCTTTTACTTTATCACTGTAGACTTTATTCTGTCTCTGCTGCAAGAGCTGGTTCCTGATTGAATTCTTTACTTCCTCGAAATCTGCAACTGCCGCATCCTTTTTCTCTTCCACTTTGATCAGATGATATCCGAACTGTGTCTGAACCGGTCCCACAATCGCACCGATCTCTGCTGTAAACGCAGCATCTTCAAACTCTTTTACCATCTGTCCTTTCCCAAACTCTCCAAGATCTCCGCCTTTTGCTCCGGACGGACATGTAGATTTTTCTTTTGCAGCATCTTCAAAGGATGTCTCTCCGCTCTGGATCGCCGCTAAAATCGCATCACATTTTTCTTTGGAATCTGTCAGAATATGTTTTGCGCGAACAGTCTCTCCTTTTGTAAACTGCTGCTTGTGCTCCTCATAATAATTTTTGACATCCTCTTCTGTCACAACTGCATCTTTCATCACTTCTCGCATTGTCATCTGTGCAAGGATATCTCTCTTGGCATTTTCTACCATCTCCTGATATTCTTCTGTCTCTTCCAGCTTCATCTCCCCGCCGAGCTCCGCAAACATATGAAGTGCTACAAACTGATCCAGACACTGCTGTCTGAACTGTGGATTGGAAAGATACGCCTGCTGCTCTCTCGGTACATTCTGCAGGAATTTTTCAAAATCAGATTCTTTGATTTCTCTTCCTGCCACAACTGCTATTATTTTCTGTTCCATAATTCTCTTTCTCCTTTATCTCGTATCGTTTTATTATAAACGGTATCGTGATAAATAGCAAAACAAAATTTCTGTCTGATTCTTTTTCAGATTCCCTTTTTATAAAGTACAAACGAATAGATCATCGGGATCGTCACAACAACGACTATGATCACAATTGGTACCATGTTGTTTTCAAAAAATACACTTCCCCAAAATACCAGTCCTGCCAGAATCCATAATTTTCCTGCCATTCTATGCGTACGATTCCAATTCTCCTCACTGTTCAAGGTCCATGGAAGTTTGATCCCCACCGTATAATTCTGATGATTCTTCGACATATAATTTCCCAACAGGATAAATATGCCACCCATCAAAATACTGACGATCACCTCCATATTCACATCCATGCCAAGTGCATATCCATAAATAGACAGATTAGACACGACAGACAGAACCGGAACGATCCAGAAGATCAGCGTCATCATCGCTCTTCCGATATTTTTCTTCTTGGGATCATTTAAGGTCACACCCAGGCAGAACAAATGGATGACTAATAATATGAGCGGGAAAATCACCACTGCAAACAGCTTTGTACTCCATCCATCTGCCCCTTCACTCCCGAAATGTGTTGCAATCTTTTCCGGCAGTCGATTCCAGAGCAGAAAACCGATCACCATTGGAAAAACAGTAACAATGCTGGTAATGATAACTTTTGATTTATTTTCTTTCATAATGTTGAATCCCCTTTCAAGTCTGACAGCCAGAGCATCAGCTCTTCCACCACAGAAATATTCAGCTCGTAATAAATAAAATTCTTGTATTTCGTTTCCCGTATCAGATCTGCCTTCTTCAGGATTTTCAGATGATAGGAGATCGTTGCTCCTGTCATTTCAAAATGTTTCCCGATTTCTCCTACTGAAAGTTTTTCTTTCTTCAGAAGAACAAGAATCTCCCTGCGTACCGGATCCGAAAGCGCTTTGAAAGTCTCCGCAAATGCCATCGGCACCATCCTTTCCCGGAATCTATTTAGAATATTTTCTAAATTCCTTACAAACACTATAATCCATTTTTCTATCGTTTGCAACAGGTATTTTGAAATTTTTCTAAATACTTTCCAACTCTATTATTTTAACACTTTTCACATATCATATTGACAAACCAGATAAAAAATGTATATTTATACCAGAAATTGACTTGTATAAGTTCGTGATCGGATGAACGTTTCTACCAACTGCCGTAACAGTTGACTACAGGTTTTTGGGATTCCAAAAATTTGTGGTTATCTGTTACGGCAGTTTTTCTCTGTTTTTGCCGGCGCCAGAGGAAACCATGATTCTGATATCTGTTCTTATACCCGTTCAAACAACAAAGCCCAATCGGAGGAAACAATCTATGAACAGCTTATTAATCAAAAATACTTCTGCTGTCATCACCTGTGACAGTAAAGACACCGTTATGGAACACGCCAACATCCTGATAAACAACGGTGTTATTTCTTACATCGGTCCCGAAGCACAGACCGCAGACGAAACGCTGGATGCATCCGGATATCTCGTTTATCCGGGACTTATCAACACGCATCATCATCTTTATCAGACATTCAGCCGGAATCTCCCTCAAGTACAGAATATGGAACTTTTCGACTGGCTCACCACCTTATATGAAATCTGGAAAAATCTGGATCAGGATGTTATTTACCACAGCTCTATAACCGGCATGGGAGAACTCTTAAAAACCGGATGTACTACTTGTTTTGATCATCATTATGTATTCCCGGACGGAAATTCCGATGCACTTCTGGATGCACAGTTTTCCGCCGCAAAAGACCTTGGGATTCGTATGTACGCTTCACGGGGCAGTATGGATCTAAGCAAAAAGGATGGAGGACTTCCCCCAGACAGCGTCGTACAGAATGTGGAGGAAATTCTGAGAAAATGACGTCTGGTATGCTCATGGAATTCATTTTCAGGATGAGGAATTACGTCTTCTGGCAGAAACCGGCACCGGTGTGACACATTGTCCAATCTCTAACATGAAACTCTCTTCCGGAATCTGCAGAATTCCTGATATGTTGAAGCTCGATGTACCGGTTGGTCTTGCCGTAGACGGAAGTGCAAGCAATGACGGATCAAACCTTTTGGAAGAATTGCGTGTCGCTTTTCTGCTACATCGCCTGAATTCTAGTAGCCACGCACCAAGTGGATATGATATACTAAAGATTGCTACGAATGGAAGCGCTAAAATACTCGGACGAAACGATATCGGTTCTCTTGCTGTGGGAAAAGCCGGAGATATGTTCCTCATTCGTCGGGACCGCCTCGACCTTATCGGGGCAGATCTGGATGTAAAATCTATGCTTGGTACCGTTGGACTAAAAGGTTCTGTTGACTACACGATCGTCAACGGAAAAATGGTTGTCGAGAACGGGCATCTTGTAAACATTGACGAGGAAAAATTTATATCTGAAGGTCGGAAATCCGTCACAGACTATTTAAGCCGCTCCTAAGTACAGTGAAAAACAAGTTACTGATACACTGTACGAACTTCTGTATAAACATTTATAACCAATCACAGGAGGAGACACTCTATGAATCATTCTCAGAATTCAAAAACAAAAAGATAAAAGGACCGCGAAATGGTCTATCAATTAGAAGGACGTCCGGGGCTATCCACAGCTGTACCTCTGGGTCTTCAACACGTACTTGCAATGTTTACTTCCAACCTTGCTCCCATACTTATCATTGCCAGCGTCTGTGGACTGTCCGGAGCTGATACCGTAATCATGGTACAATGTGCAATGTTTGTTTCTGGACTGACAACTTTTGTTCAGCTGTATCCCATTAAGCTTGGAAAAAACCGTCAGATTGGAGCCAATCTTCCTATTGTAATGGGTACTTCCTTTGCATTCGTACCTACAGCCTCGGCCATTGGAGCTGCCAGCGGAATCGGCGCTGTTCTCGGAGGATGTCTTGCAGGAAGTATGATCGAAGTTTTGATGGGATTTTTCTACAAATACATCCGTCGCTTTTTCCCGCCACTTGTTGTGGGTTGTACGCTCGTGACGATCGGTGTTAATCTTCTGGACGTCGGAGTGGACTATTTTGCCGGTGGTTCAGGAGCCGAGGATTATGGTTCCATTCAAAACCTCAGCGTTGCATTCTTTGTTCTGCTGATCGTTGTACTGCTTCAGCGTTTCGGAAAAGGATTATTAAAAAATTCTGCCATTCTTGTCGGTCTGGTCGCAGGATATGTCCTCGCTTACTTTCTCGGAATGGTAGACACTTCTGTAATCGCAGATGCCGCATGGTTTGGAATCCCGCTTCCTATGCAGTTTAAACTGGAATTCCACCTTTCCGCTATTTTAAGCTTTGCCGCACTGTTCGTAACTTCCGGTCTGGAGACGATCGGCAATACTTCCGGTATCACCATCGCCGGTTTCGACAGAGAAGCTACCGAAAAAGAAACTTCCGGTGCAATCCTGGCAGATGCACTTGGTTCCACAACTGCTGCTGTATTTAACGCACTTCCAAATACAGCATTCGGACAGAACGCCGGAATTGTCGCCATGACAAAAGTAGTAAACAAATGGTGTATTGCTACCGGAGCATTTATTTTAATGATCTCCGGGTTTTTCCCAAAGCTTGGCGCTATTTTTTCAGCAATTCCAAATGCAGTCCTCGGCGGTGCAATCATTACCGTATTCGGTATGATTTTGATCAACGGTATCAAGATGATCGCCAAAGCAGGATTCAGTGAGCGCAACATTCTTGTCATGGGCCTTACCTTTGCATTCGGTCTTGGTATGACAAGCCATCCGGACGCAGTTGCACAGCTGCCATCCGCATTAAGATTTATCTTCAGTGATTCTGTAACAGGAACCTGTATTGTGGCAATCGTTGCAAACTTTTTATTTCCTATGAAAGACGAAGAAGATATTAAAAAAGCAAAAGAGGCTATGTTAGATTAAGGAATTCTTTCCGTTACATAACACTAAAAAACGCAGCAGATCTCATTAAAATGTCTGCTGCGTTTTATTTTAAATAAAACTATGTAACTGTTGTAATCGATATTCCAGCTCATATACTGCCCGGACAGCCTACAGTGTTCTCGCCACCTCAAATCCTTCTGCAATCGCATCCAGCGCTCTTCTTGCCGATTTTGCGTCTCCGATCACATAATATGGAAGCTTTCTCTTTTCACACACTTCTGCAAGCGGATGAGAATCGTTTGCCAAAAATCCAACCGCAAATACTGCACATTCACATGGAACCTGCGTTCCGTCTTCCAGCACGATTCCCTCTTCTGTAAATTTACATACTTTGCTGTTTGGCAAGAGTTTTACCTGTAACTGCTGCATTTTCATCATAACAGCTATCTTACGCAGGCTTCCCAGATCACTTCCGATACTGTCTTTCATCTCCAGAACAGTGACTTCACATCCGTCTGTCGCAAGCGTGTCTGCTGTTTCCAGACCGACCAGACGCCTCCGATCACCGCTACCTTTCCTTTCGGACAGACTTCATGCCGAAGCACCTCCGGTGCAGATACATGCCAAAGCTTATCCATTCCCTCCAGATTGATGGTAATCGGAGAAGATCCGATTGCCAGGATCACTGCATCGACATCTGCCTGTTCCAGCATCTGCGCATCAACTTTTGTATTTTTTATGAACCGTCACCAGTTTTTCTACCTGCGCTGCCATCTCCATCGCTGCAGATTTCATCTCAGCTTTTCCAGGCGCCTCTCCTGCAAGAAGGAATTCTCCTCCCAACTGATTTGTCGCTTCAAACAATATTACTTCATGTCCTCTTTCATGGAGAATCTTTGCAGCTTCCATTCCGGCCACTCCGCCTCCGATCACCCATACTTTTTTCGATGCTTCTGCTTTATTCAGATCATACTCTGCCTCGTGACCGATCGCTGGATTTCTCATGCAGGTAATATGCGGACGGTTGGCCACATCACAGAATCCGTCATAGCAGCCCTGATTACAGCCCACACAGTGTACGATCTCATCCACTTTTCCCGCTCTGGCTTTGTTTGCAAATTCCGGATCCGCAAGCTGGGCTCTTCCCAGTACTACCATATCCACTTTATCCTGAGACAAAATCTCTTCTGCCAGTTCTGCTGTGTTGATCCTTCCAACACCAACTGTCAGCATGCCTGTCTCTTTGCGGATTCTGGCCGCATTTTCAATGTTAAATCCGTTTGGCACATCAATTGGCGGCACCTCATACATGGATGCTGCCGTAATGATATTTCCTCTGGACACATCCAGTACATCGACTCCATGCTCTTTTGCAATCTTACAGAATCGGATCACTTCCTCGATCGTCAGTCCGTTCTCCAACATATCATCCTGCGCATCGATCCGGATGAACAAAGGCATTCCTTCCGGCATATTCCTGCGCAGTTCATCGATCACTTCCAACGGAAATCTGCAGCGGTTCTCAAAGCTGCCGCCATATTCGTCCTCTCTGTGATTGAATCCTGCACTTAAGAAAGAATGCGGCAGATAATTATGCGCCAGATGAAATTCCAGACAGTCATATCCGGCCTCCACAGCTCTGGCTGCCGCCTTTCCATAACATGCGATTACTTCCTGGATCTGTTCCTTTGTAATCGCTTTGATCGTATATGGTCCAAAATTCATATCTGAAACAACCAAAACCTGTGCTTTTGGATCCATGGAAACCGCAATAGATCCCTGCCAGAGCTGAATTCCCGCTTTTCCTCCATTCTCATGGATCGCATCTGTCAGTTTCTTATGTTCCTCAATCAGATGATCCTCACTGATGGATACAAAATGTGCCGGTGCACTCGGCGTATGTACGGCTGCCACCTCCACGATATTCAATGCGCATCCGCCCTTTGCTCTGGCTGCGTGATACGCAATCAGCTTATCTGTCACAGCTCCGTTTCCTCCGCCATTCTGGTCCCCATTGCCGGCAGGATTAATCCTGTTTTCAGCTCCATATTCCCGAATCCGGATCGGAGCAAATACATGTTCAAACATTGCAT
>ENA-OQJX01000538-OQJX01000538.1-human-gut-metagenome-genome-assembly--contig:-NODE-538-length-18476-cov-2.724944_pt1 | contig 18476 bp, 20 predicted proteins | sample MGYA00242615_ERZ504782 | MGnify/ENA primary metagenome ERZ504782 (study PRJEB26092, sample SAMD00036354) | human gut metagenome | host: Homo sapiens | study: EMG produced TPA metagenomics assembly of... | reverse complement strand
CAATGGTAGCTCCTGGTTTCACATTCAAGGCAAAGTTACCGTTCAATGTCGGTAATTACACCATTCGTTGTACCTTTTTCCAATACATTGGCACCGATAATAGGCCCATAGCATCACTGACGACACCCGTAATTTTCTTTGTTTGCTGCACTGCCTCAACGGTATCCGTCGATGATACTGCGAAAAGCTGAGGAGCATAACCCAGACTGAACACCGAGCATATCCCCGCAAGCAGCGCTGTCTTTCTAAAATTCAAATTCATACTGTATTTCTTAGATTTAAAACAAACACAAAACCTCCCAAAAGAAGATTTTTTTAGTTAACAAAAATGAGACTGAGTCAAAAAGCCCTGATATACTATCACAGCCTTGACATTTAGGTTTACTTCCAAACAGTCCATGTCTTCATAGTTCCGTTTTTCCTTTTTTCCCATAGGCACAATTCTTTTTTTTCTTAAATTATTAATGGTTAAATCATATTGCTTTTTCCCGAAGGTCATTTCTTCAGTTCGTCCCGTACCATTCTTCCCCATTCCTTCATATCTGCATCTTTCCAGTTTCCCTCGGAAGAAGCCGACGGATAGAACATGGAGCAAGTCTCATCCTTGTCAGACAAAGACCAGGCCACCCAGCTGATGGAATGCCGCTGCATCCAGTCCAGCCAATTCCCCCACTCTTCTTTACTGATGGGGCCGTCCCCACTTGCCTCCATACCGGCACATTCGGAAACGAAAATCGGCAAGCCCTTGCCCAAAGCATAGTCGGCGCGGTCGCGCAGCCACTGTCCGTGGGTATTGGCATAAAAGTGAAGTGTATACATTATATTGTCATATCCGGTAATAGGATTGTCCGCAGCCAAATGGATGTCCTGGTCCCAATGCGGACAACCAACGAGGATAACGGCATTCGGTTCTATGGCACGAATCGTCTTGATAACCTCCACAGAGTATGCCTTCACCTGCCCCCAACTGTCTTCCACCGGTTCGTTGAAAACCTCATAGATGACATTAGGAACCCCTTTGTAACGGGTAGCCATTTGGGTGAAGAACTCCTTTGCTTCTTCCTGCCGCAGATTGTGGCTATGCCAGTCGATGATGACGTAAACGCCGTTCTCGATAGCAGCATCCACCACTTTCGTAACACACTCAATACCGAATTCGGGCTTGTTCACATAGCAGGCGCTATCCAAATCCACTCCCATAGAGGCCCGAAGCACTTGTGCGCCCCAGTCATTGACCAGATAAGCAACCGAAGAGGCATTGTAGAAACGGGGCCAGAACTGATGCCAGCCATAGCTGACACCGTGCAATACCACCGTGTCTCCTTCGGTATTCATCAACTGCGTACCATTGACCACCAATGCCGGTAGCGTTTCCTTTACATTTTCATTCTTCGACGGGTTTGTTCCACAACCAATGGTCATACCTAGCAACAAACCGCCAACATAACTTCCATATGCTTTTCATATCATACTTAGTATTTAGAGTAATAATCTTTCTTATATACGGTACAAACGCTTTGTACACGCTTACATTCTAATTTTCAGGCAGGGATTACACGGAAAAGCACGGATAGGTTCAATTTTGCAGCTTCCGGTTTTCCGCTTTAATTATTTCAATAGTGCTGTCTGTGGCAAAGACAGAGTTCAGTCCTTGTTGTTCTTGAGCCGGGTCACCGGTATAGTCATCTCCCTTTTCCCAGAATACATGGTCGGGATTTTGTCCGGCAAAACCACCCCATGCCCAGAAGTTGCATCCGGCAAAGAGTCCGCCGCTCTCACGGTCCTGGCGGATGAGGTCGAATACATAACGGTAATATTCATCGCGGGCAGTGGTCGGTGCCTCTTTGGAAAAGCTGAAACCGTCACGGGGAAAACCGAACTCCTCCAAAACAATCGGCTTGCTGTACTTCCGAGCAATGACCATGTGGTCATCTATATACTTCTTAGTATTTTCCTTGGCACGCGGAAGAAGTTCCTTCAGGCTGTCCGCCTTCACCCAACTCCAGTTGTAAGGCCAGATGTGGATATTCAGATAATTGATGTTGGGGTCGGCATGAATCTTCTCGAAAAGATTCATATCCATTTCGCATCCCCACGAGCCTCACTGCCGGAAGACACCATGTGGTTCGGGTCAAGTGACTTGATTTGTGCAGCCACATCGGCCATCCAGCGGGCAAACGGTTCCTTGTTCTCGTCAGAGAAAGCGCGAGGCTCGTTACCAATCTGCCAAGACATAATAGTGGGTCATCCACATATTTTATCTGATTATACCTATTGGTGCGTGAAACAATATAATTGACATGATTGGCAAACAAGGCCTTCGCGCTGTCCGATTGGGGGAACTGCTTGACATACTCCATATAGGCGGGCCATCCGTCTACGGCAGGTACCACGGCATCACCGTGTCCGGACCATTGCAGGTAAACGGAATAGCCACCGCTCCATTCCCAGGAATTGTTCAAATAGAGGACAGCTGTCATATCACGTTCACGCAGTTCATTCATAAAATAATCCAATCCGGCTAAAATAGTATCATTATAGACGCCCGGTGCCACTTGTAAAGAGGGCTCTACCCGCGTCTTTATGCCATTTTCACCGTCAGCACCCACCAATACGCGCAGGTTGTTGATGCCAATACTTTTCAGAAAGTCCAGCTCCTTATGCAACCGTTCACGATTGCCGCCTTCACCTTCGGAACCAAGAATGGCACCGTACCAGAAATTGGTACCTACAAAATAATAGGGTTTTCCGTCGCGAACGAACTGTCCATCGGCATTGACCTTAATAAACGAATGCTCCGCAGGCTTAGGGGCACATGCCCCCAAAAGGAATAAAAGTACTGTCAGCAAAAGGAATTGTTTCTTCATATTATCAGTTTTTAAGCGATACACAAAGATACGCGGCTCATATCATAAAAAATGATACTATATTATCAGATTAATGTGCCAATGTGATTAATCACATTGCACATTAAGTTGTCTCCGTATCCAGTCCAGCCATTCATCCCACTGTTCCTGATACCAGTAATGCCCGGTTTCCAGATAAGGATGCAGTTCCTTCGGAGAAGAAATCACATTGTAGGCTGCATACATGGAAGTGGGAGGACAGACCTCATCGTTATACCCCCAACTGAACCAACCGGGCACATTCAGCAGGCGGGCAAAGTTTGCCGTATCATAATAGCGCACCGTTTCAAGCTGCTTTTCATCGGGAGCACCGTAATAATAGAAATAATGGGGCCAGCCGCAAGCGCGCTTCTTGAAGAACGCTTCGTGGTCGCATAAGGCAGGATGAACAGCCGCCAGGAAAGTAACGCGCGAATCAAGAGCCGCCGTAATCACAGACAAGGCACCGCCCTGGCTGGAGCCCGTAACGCCCAGCGCCTTCCCGTTGTACTGCGGCAGCGAACAGATAAAATCCACAGCACGCAAAGCGCCTACCACCACACGGTTATAGTAAGAAGCATCCCGGCTGTCGCGGCCGAACGTCCAGTAATTGCTCAGCGCCCCACCTGCCAGCGCATCATATACAGACTGCTGCATCGTGACGGGAATGCCGTGGATACCCACCTCCAATGTAATCACCTTTCCAGGAGCCGTATACGTATCTCCCGCATAAGGGCGGACACCCGCACCGGGCACACGCAGCAAAGCCGGATACTTCCCTTCTTTCTTGGGAATACTGAGAATACCGTAAAAACGTCCTCCCCAAGCTTTTGTCTGGAAGCTGACCTGATATACATTATCCGTTTCCGTACAGCGTTCGGGAAGCAGCGTCATAAGGGGATTCAACGGAGTCTTGCGCGCCTCTTCCAAGGTCTTGGCCCAATAATCCCGAAAATCGGCAGGAAGTTTCGTCACAGGTTGCAGCTGCTCGGGAGCATAGGCCGATGTAGCCAGCCCTTCATAAGTCCGGCCGTCCACATGCGCCTTGACCTTGCAACGCAAGAAGCCTGCAGTCTTCATCGTGCCTTGCAACTTCAAGGTACCATCTTTCAGCACCACGTCTTTCTTTACTTCAGTAGGATACATCTCGGGGCCCAGTTCATAGTCAATCTTGACATCGGACAAGAGGTTCTGTGCCTTCAGCACCCGGACGGTAAACGTACACTTCTCATTCAGACGATACACCCAATCGCTATGGTCAGGTGAAACGACTACACGGATTTCATTGCCGCGTATCTGCGCCGTCACAGCACATACACACAGCAGACATAAAAATAAGGAAAAAACTCTTTTCATGATATCAGATATTAGTATTAATCATTGGTGCAAAAATAGGCACTTTCAATGAAGAATACCAATACTTTTTTATCATATCACCAGCTTCTTTTTCCGATAATTCTCACGGAATTCCTTCGGCGAGCATCCCTTCTTCCGCTTGAACATACGATTGAAATTGGACAGATTGTTGAAGCCGCAGTCATAGCACACCTCTGCAATGGTACGCGTGGAATCTACCAACATACGCGTGGCAAAGCCCAGACGGATATCAATAATGTAGTCGGAAAGCGTCTTGCCGGTGCGCAGGCGAAAGAAACGGCTGAAAGAGACCGGGGTCATGCCCACCATATCGGCCAATGAAGCCAACCGGATATCCTCCTGATAATGGGTGGAAATGTATTTCTGCACCTTCTGTACCCGGCGGCTGTCAGAGAAAGTCTCTATCTTGGCAAACGAAGAACTGGACAACACCCGGGCATTGTCATAGAGGGAAAGTTCGTAAAGGATACGGAGAAAGTTCATCACGGCATAAAAGCCTGCTCCTCGGAAGCCAGCTTATCCAGCCAGTTGTACACCTTCATGATGGCCTGCATGGGGAAACTAAGTCCGCACTGTGCACGCTCCAGCATCCGACGGATACTGTCGAACTGGTTCTTGTTGACAACGTTCCCGAAGAACAAGTCGGGAGAGAACTGAATGGTAATCTCCCGAATATCCCCGGAGGTACATTCATGTTGCTCCCATACATGCTCCAACTCCTTACCGGTTATCAGCACCAGGTCATAATCACCGATAATCTCGGCAGAATCGCCCACCACACGACGTACGCCGGAAGCATGTTCCGTGAAGTTCAGTTCATACTCTGCGTGACAATGGATGGGGTAGGTAAATTCTGTTTTGCGACGATCGGCAATATAGAAACAGTCACGTTCCGACAGAGGGGTTATTTCCCTCATGATATAGTTCTGGTTTTCCATAGGCATTGGTTAAAAAAATATCATGCCACAAATATACTCATTCTTTTTAATCCCACAACAGTACCATTTGTTACATTTAGAGGTAATAATTGTTATATATGAGCAGATACCCGGGAAAGTCCCACCCGGAAAAGCAAAACTTCCGTTCTTCTCCCCCTCAGGCTCTAATGTAAGGATGTATGAGATGCGCATCTCGTACACTTACACACTATAGTTTGAGGAAGAAAGAAGCGGAGATCCCTCTCTTGCCCCATAGACAAGAGAAAGGTCTCCGCTTCGCCGGATGATATAAATGATAAGCCGCTTACTTCTGCAACTTCAAGACACAGGAAGTTTCCGGCAGGTTTTCCGAAACGACCGTCAGTGTGGCTTCTCCCGCTTCGCCGGTACTTTGCAACAGCACCTGTGCAAGTCCGTTGAATGCCTTTACCTGATAGGTGCGGGCATCGGCGTCGGCCGGACGTTCCGTAGCCTGATAAGCGGGGTCTCCATTCCCCACCCCAAGGATGCGTACCGGACCGGAAACGGTTATCGTCAAGTCGTTGCAGGCAGTGGGGACAAAACGTTTCTTTTTGTCCTGCAACTCAATATTACACACTGCCACATCCCGATTGTCTGCCTGAATGACGGGACGGTCTGCCGTCAGGGAGATACGGGCAGGAGCACCGGTAGTCTCCACAGTACGGGCCAATATTTTTTTGCCGTTCTTATAGCCTACAGCCTTCACTGCACCGGGCTGGAAAACGGCTTTCCAGGAAAGATGGCCGTTTCGGGGCATCGGTTTGCGATCCAGTTTCTTGCCGTTCACAGTCAGTTCCACTTCATCGCAGTTGCTGTATACCCAAATGTCGATGCTATCACCTTCGTGACCTTGCAGATTCCAGTGAGGAAGGATGTGCAGCACCGGCTCATTCGTCCACCAGGACTTCAGATACCAGGCTTCGTCCTTGGGGAAGCCACAGTAGTCCAGAATGCCGAATTGTGAGCCCGTAGCCGGGAACTTCATGGGGTTGGGCTCGCCGCGGTAGTCGAAACCCGTCCAATAGAAAAGACCTGCCAGATAGGGGCGTTCGTCATAGAATTTCCAGCCACGCTCGATGCAGTTCAGCAGGCTGTCAGGCCCGTTCGGTTTACGGTTGTGCGCCACCATGTGGCCTTTGCCGTGGGCATCAAAGTAGATGCCGCGCGTACCACAGCCCGTGGTCTCTTCCGAACCGAGCGCCCGGCGACCGGGATAATCCTTGCGGTGCTGCTCCACAGGGTTCTGAAGGATGTAGTTATAACCGGCCACGTCTGCGGGAATCAAGATGGCAGGGCCACTGCTCGAAGCAACGGTCATGAGGCGCGTAGGGTCGAAACGGTGGCAATATTCGCGCATCGTGGCAGCAATGCGTGTACCGCTTTCTTTCCACTCGATGCCCCACTCCTCGTTGCCTACGCTCCAAAGGATGATGCACGGATGGTTGCGGTCGCGGTCTATCATACGTTTCAGCAGGCGGGTATGTTCCTCGTTGACGCCCGTCAGACGGTTTTCCTCTATCACAAGAATGCCGAGGCTGTCGCAGGCATCGAGCATTTCGGGAGTCATCGGGTTATGGGAAGAACGGCAGGCATTGCAGCCGAACTTCTTCAGTTCCTTCAGTCGGTACACTTGCAGGGCATCGGGAATGCCGGCACCTACTCCGGGGTGGTCTTGGTGCATGTTCACACCTTTCAGTTTCAGAGGCTGTCCGTTCAGGAGGAAGCCCTTGTCGGCATCGAAGCGGATGTCGCGAATACCAATCGGGGTGGCCACCACGTCCACCTGCCTACCGTTTTGCCAGACGCTGGTTTCCATTTTATAAAGGTAAGGATGTTCTGTACTCCATAGCTGGGGATTCAGCACTTTGGTACGCACCTTTACGCTACGCGTTTCTTGCGGCAGCAGGGTTATCTCTTCCGCCTCGTCCTCCATCTGCACTTGTCCGTCGGCATCAAGCAGACGGCACCATACTTTGCCGGAGACGGGGTCTTTTCCCGAATTCTTCATCTGCACTTCGGTCACCAGCACAGCCTTGTCGAAAGGAGCTTCCAGCGTGGAAGATACAAATACGCCGAAAGGAGCTACATGCAACGGCGCCGTCTTGTTCAGCCATACATGGCGGTAGATGCCCGCACCCTCGTAAAACCAGCCCTCCTCGAGCGTGGCATCCGCACGGACGCAGATAAGATTCTCTTCTCCGTAATTCAGGTATTCCGTAATGTCGTATACCTGCGTGGCATAGCCGCTGGGTTCGTGTCCCAGGTAGAAACCGTTTATCCAGATACGGGCATCACGGAAGATACCGTCGAACTGAAGATAAAGATGCTTGCCGAGGTCCTCTTGCGGAACAGTGATACTTTTCCGATACCATCCCACAGAGTTTTCGGGGAATTTATAGCCGACGGCTTTATAACCATGACTGTGGCTCGCCTCTTTGGCATAAGGCAAATCAACCACCCAGTCATGCGGAAGATTGACCGTCTTCCAGTCCACACCCCACTTCTCCGGATTGAACTTGGGAGAGTAAGGCCCTCATTATGGATAGAGGCTGCCTTGGTCAGATAGTTGAAGTACTCCGTTCCGCAGCCGAAGTCTTTCTCCGGTGAGGAAGCATTGCCAAAAGCAAACTGCCAGCCGTCATCCAGCAAAATACGTTCGCGGACAGATTGGGCGGAAAGAGAAAAGGTAATTCCAAGAAGGAACAAAAATGCGAATAAGTGTTTCATATCGGTTAATCATAAAATGTGTTTACAAAGATAGGGCGAAATAGACTCGTACAGTGATACTTTTGTATCATTTTCCGGTACTTCATGTTTCCGAGGGGAAAAAACACGCCGGGCAAACAAGGGTGATAGGAGAAAAGTTTTTAAATTTGAAGCGTGCTTCCGGGAAAATGGCCGGATGGCACAACTAATGAAGAATGTATCAAACTAAATACAAGAAATAATATGCAAGACAAAAGATTCGGATATTTCGATGACGACAACCGCGAATACGTCATTACCGACCCCAAGACACCTTGGCCATGGATTAACTACCTGGGCAATGAAGATTTCTTCTCACTCATCTCCAATACTGCCGGAGGTATTCCTTCTACAAGGACGCCAAGTTCCGCCGCATCACCCGCTACCGCTACAACAACGTGCCGATGGACAACGGGGGACGCTACTTCTACATCAATGAAGGCGGCAACGTATGGTCTCCCACCTGGAAGCCCTGCAAGACTGCACTCGACAGTTACGAGTGTCGCCACGGCATGAGCTACACCCGCATCACCGGATCCAAAGACGGCATCGAAGCCAGCCTGCTCTTCTTCGTCCCACTGAAGACCTGGGGAGAGGTGCAGAAGCTGACCTTGCGGAATACTTCTGCCAAAGTGAGAAAACTCAAACTATTCTCCTTTGCCGAATGGTGCTTGTGGAATGCCGCTACGGACATGGAGAACTTCCAGCGTAACTTCTCCACGGGAGAGGTGGAAGTGGACGGGTCTGTCATCTACCACAAGACGGAATACAAGGAACGCCGCAATCACTACGCCTTCTACAGTGTCAATACACCCGTAGACGGTTTCGATACCGACCGCGAAACATTCGTGGGACTCTACAACGAGTTTGCCGACCCGGAACGGGTAGTAGAAGGCAGACCGGGCAACAGCATTGCCCACGGTTGGAGCCCCATCGCCTCACACTATCTGGAAGTAGAACTGCAACCCGGCGAAAGCCGCGACTTCATCTTCCTGCTGGGCTATGTGGAAAACAAGCAGGAGGAGAAGTTCGAGGAACGTGAAGAATCTCTGCATGAAGCGTTCAAGCAGAGTGTACCCTCTTCACCTATTATAAATAAGGTAAAGGCTAAGGCGATGATTTCGGCCTTCGACACTACCGCCAAAGTAGATGCTGCCTTTGCCGAACTGAAAGCCTACTGGGACCGCCTGCTGGACATCTACGTCGTGAAGACCGACGAAGAAAAACTGGACCGCATGGTGAACATCTGGAACCAGTATCAGTGCATGATTACCTTCAACATGTCCCGTTCCGCCTCTTTCTTCGAGAGCGGCATCGGTCGTGGAATGGGTTTCCGCGACTCCAACCAGGACCTCGTGGGCTTCGTGCATCAGATACCGGAACGAGCCCGCGAACGAATCATCGACATAGCTTCTACCCAATTCCCCGACGGAGGATGCTACCACCAATACCAACCGCTGACCAAACGCGGCAACAACGACATCGGCGGCGGCTTCAACGATGACCCCATGTGGCTTATCTTCGGTACGGTGGCATACATCAAGGAATCGGGAGACTTCAGTATCCTGGATGAGCCGTCCCCTTCGACAACAAAGAAGGTTCGGAAGTGTCTCTGTTCGAGCACCTGCGCGTCTCCTTCAACCACGTCATCGAGAACCTCGGCCCCCACATGTTGCCCCTCATCGGCCGTGCCGACTGGAACGACTGCCTGAACCTGAACTGCTTCTCCTGGGACCCGAATGAATCCTTCCAGACCACGGAAAACCAGACGGAAGGCAGCCAGCAGAATCGCTGATGATTGCCGGCTTGTTCGTGGTATGCGGACGCGACTACGTGGAGCTGTGCCGCCGCCTGGGTAAAGACGACGAAGCAAACAGAGCGCAAACCTATATAGAGAACATGGTGGAAGCCGTGAAAAAACATGGCTGGGACGGTGACTGGTACTTGCGCGCCTACGATTACTTCGGCCACAAGGTAGGTTCCAAAGAGAACGAAGAAGGACAAATCTTCATCGAATCGCAAGGCTGGTGCACCATGGCAGGCATCGGACTGGAAGAAGGCATGGTAGAAAAAGCACTGGACTCCGTAAAGGAACGCCTGGACTGCGAACACGGTATTGTACTCAACAATCCACCTTCACCCGCTATGTTGTGGAGTATGGAGAAATCTCCACCTATCCCGCCGGCTACAAGGAAAATGCGGGTATCTTCTGCCACAACAACCCGTGGGTCATCATCGGAGAAACCGTACTGGGACGGGGTGACCGTTCCTGGGAGTATTTCCGCAAGATATGCCCGTCGTACACCGAAGAGCATAGTGCCCTGCATAAAGTAGAACCTTACGTATGCTGCCAGATGGTGGCCGGCAAGGACGCCGCCCGCCCCGGTGAAGGCAAGAACAGCTGGCTGACTGGAACGGCTGCCTGGATGTGGTATGCCATCACGCAATTCATACTCGGCATCAAGCCTTCGTATGAAGGTCTGGAAATCAATCCTTGTATCCCGTCAGACTGGAAAGGCTTCAACGTGAAGCGCAAGTTCCGCGGAGCGGAATATCATATTACCGTGAAGAATCCCGATGGTGTGTGCAAAGGCATCAAGTCCGTCACGGTAGACGGCAAGCCGGTAGAAGGCAATGTAGTGAAGCATCTGCCGGGCACGCATACAGTAGAAGTAATAATGGGGTAACCCACAAAATACAATATCATGATAAACCCAATTTATTCTCCGGCGGCCGAACGCTACAACAACGGCATGAAATTCCGCCGTTGCGGGCAAAGCGGCATCCTGCTGCCTGAAATATCACTCGGATTGTGGCACAACTTCGGCGACGTGAACACATTTGCCAATTCCCAGGTCATGGCGCACTATGCCTTCGACCGTGGAATCACGCATTTCGACCTCGCCAACAATTACGGTCCTTCCTACGGTTCCGCCGAAGAGACTTTCGGAATGATTATGAAGAAATCCTTCATGCCCTATCGGGACGAACTATTCATCTCCACCAAGGCCGGACACGACATGTGGCCCGGCCCCTACGGGGAGTGGGGTTCACGCAAGTACTTGATGAGCAGCCTCAACCAAAGTCTGAAACGGATGAACCTGGAGTATGTGGACATCTTCTACTCCCACCGCTACGACCCGGATACTCCGCTTGAAGAGACCCTGCAAGCACTGGTTGATATCGTACGGCAAGGCAAAGCACTCTATGTAGGAATCTCCAAATATCCCAAAGAGGCGGCCGAGTTTGCCTACAAATACCTGGAAGAACGGGATGTACACTGCCTGCTCTATCAAGGCAGATACAATCTCTTCAACCGCGAACCGGAAGAAGAAGGTATCCTGCAGCAAGCCAAAGGGAACGGAACCGGCTTCATCGCCTTCTCCCGCTGGCGCAGGGCCTGCTGACCAACCGCTACCTAAATGGTATTCCCGAAGATTCGCGCATGGCAAAGGGGGCTTTCCTGAAGAAAGAAGCACTGACCGACGAGACGCTGCAAAAAATCAAGGCACTCAACGAGGTTGCTGCCTCACGCGGGCAAACCCTTGCCGAGATGTCACTTGCCTGGCTGTTGAAGGACGACCTGGTGACAAGCGTCATCATCGGAGCGAGCTCCGTTACCCAACTGGCAGATAACCTGAAAGCGACTGAAAATACAGACTTCTCTGCCGAGGAACTGGAGAAGATAAAGAAAATCATTCAAAAATAAATCAACATGAAAAGCCTCCTTATTCAAACCTTTTGTTTATTATTCCTTTGCTTGGGCACGGTCCGTGCACAGCAATACCAACTTGCATCACCCAACGGAAAACTATCCGTTACGGTAGATGCCGGAGAAGCCCTCACCTGGCAGATTGCACACGACGACACCACAGTGCTGCAACCCTCTGCCATCGCCCTGCAAGGCAGAGATGAAAAATCAGCCAAGAAAGCAATAACTTTCGGTAAAAATGTAAAAGTAATCCGTGCAGAACGCAAGTCCGTGGAGTCCTCCTTCCCCACTCCCCTCTACAAAAAGGCAAGTGTGGAGGATGTCTACAACCAGCTGACACTGAAATGCCGCGGAGGCTACAGTGTACAGTTCCGCGCATACGATGACGGCGCTGCCTATCGCTTCATTTCCGAACAGAACAAGCCGTTTATCGTCCTCAACGAAACAGCGGACTTCAATTTCGACAAGGATTACCAGGCATTTGTACCTTACATAAACGACAACCGCAACGGTGAGCGCTATTGCTTCTCCTTCGAGTCTTACTACGACGAAGCCCCGTTGTCCAAAATGCACACCGACTCACTCTCCATCACCCCACTGATGGTTTGCCTGGACGGAGGAAAGAAAGCCGTTATCATGGAAGCCGGATTGGAAAACTATCCCGGCATGTTCCTCACTGTAAATCCCCAGACACGTCAAGGAGTGCAGGCAGCATTTGCTCCCTATCCGCTGGAAGAAATAATCGGCGGACACAACCGGCTGAACCTGATACCGACCAAGCGTGCAGACTACATCGCCCGTTGTGCCAAGCAGGAACTCCCCTGGCGTGTGGTACTCGTCACCGAAAAGGACACGCAGCTTGCCGACAACGACATGGCACAGCGTCTTGCCCCCGCCTGCCGCATCAAAGACATTTCCTGGATTAAACCCGCAAAGTGGCTTGGGACTGGTGGAACACCTGCAACCTGACTGGCGTAGACTTCAAAGCCGGCATGAACACCCCGACTTATAAGGCATTCATCGACTTTGCCGCCGACAACAACCTGGAATATATCATCATCGATGACGGCTGGAGCGGAAACGAATCCTTATTGAAAGACCTGAATCCGAATATCGATTTAAAGGAACTGGTAGCCTACGGAAACCAGAAGGGCGTCGGCATCATTCTCTGGGCAAGCTGGCGAAACTCTGCCAAAGATACGGAAGCCGCATTCAGCCACTATGCACAGATGGGTATCAAAGGCTTCAAGATAGACTTCTTCGACCGTGACGACCAGCCACTGGTACAGTCTGTAGAACGCATTGTAGCCTGCGCCGCCGAGCACCGCCTGGTATTGGACCTGCATGGCCTCAAGCATACGGTATACAGCGCACCTATCCCAACGTCCTAAACTTTGAAGGTGTAAAGGGACTGGAGAATGCCAAATGGGAACCGATAGTGAACGGTAGCCCGCTCCACAACTTCCCACGCTATGACGTGACTGCTCTCTACCTGCGCATGCTTGTCGGCCCGATGGACTACACACCGGGAGCCATGATGAACGCAACCCGCGAAACCTTCCGTGCCGTCAACGACCATCCGATGAGCCAGGTACGCGCGTCCACCAGATGGCGATGTACACCCTCTTCGAAGCCCCGCTGCAAATGCTTGCCGACAGCCCCAGCAAATATATGAAGGAGCAGGAATGCACGGACTTCATTGCCAAAGTGCCTACCGTTTTCGACGAGACCGTGGCACTGGACGGTGAAGTAGGCGAATACCTTACACTGGCACGCCGCAAGGGAGACGTCTGGTATATCGCCTCCATGACCGACTGGACACCACGTGACTGTACCATCGACCTTTCCTTCCTTGGAGAAGGAAGTTACGAAGCCGAAATCTTTTCCGACGGCATCAATGCCGACCGGGAAGCAACCGACTACAAAAAAGAAGTACGCACCGTGACCTCGGGGGACAAGCTGAACATACACATGGCACCCGGAGGAGGATGGACAGCACGGATATGGAAAAGATGATAGGGTGATAAAGTAATGACATGATAAGTGCAATAGGGTGACAGTTACGTTAAAAGTGCTGTCACCCTATTCCTTTATCACTTTTAACATACCTCTACGTGAACCTTTTATATCCTATCTTGTTTTTTCTCACAAAAGCCTAAGGTACCATAGGGCAGGAATTTATATTAAACCTAAACAATTATAAAAGTATGAAGAAATTTATTCCCCTATTATTAGCGGTCTTTGCAGTGACGCTTGCATCTTGCGAAAAAGACCCTGACATGGATAAGCTGGACAATAATTATCTGGTTTATACCAACTATGACAAGAAGGCGGATTTCAAAACCTTCGAAACTTATTACTTGCCGGACAGCATTCTGGTTATCGGTGATAAGGAAAACGCCGAATACTGGAAAGATGAGAATGCCCAGGAAATTCTCAGCGCTTATGTTGCTAACATGAACAGCCGCGGCTACATCCGTGTGGATGACCGGGAAGAAGCCGACCTTGGCTTGCAGGTAAGCTATGTCAGAAGTACCTATTACTTCACCGACTACGGACGTCCCGAATGGTGGTGGAACTATCCAGGCTACTGGGATGCTCCTTACTGGGGCAACTGGGGCGGATGGTATTATCCCTATGCCGTGAACTATTCCTACAGCACCGGTTCCTTTATCAGCGAATTGTTGAATCTGGAGGCGCCGCAAGGCCAGAGCGAGAAACTTCCTGTTCTGTGGACCAGCTATATGAGCGGCTTGCTGAGTGGTTCTACTTCTGTCAATACCAAACTTGCCGTGCAAGGTGTGAACCAAGCTTTCACTCAATCAACTTACCTGACTAACAAGTAGTGACAAGCTACGAGCTATAAGTGACAAATGACGGGTTACCCAATATTAAGGTAACAAGAATAATACGGCAGCATCCTTTCCGGACTGGGAAGTTGCCATTGAACCAAAAAACAAGAACAAAGTATGAAAACAATAAAATATCTTTCCTTGAGAGTATTTGCGGTTGCCGCTCTTGCTCTCGTCTTCGCCCTACCGACGAAGGCACAGATGACCGATAACGGTTATGCCAATATCGACTGGCAATATAACTTTCCCCTCAGCAACAACTTCGCCGACAAATCAAGCGGCTGGGGTATGAATTTTGAAGGCGGTTACTTCCTGACAGACAATTTTGCATTGGGAGCTTTCTTGAACTACCATAGCAACCATGAGTATTTCGGTCGCCAGACATTTCCCGTAGGCGAAGGCGGCAGTCTGAATACCGACCAGCAGCACACTGCATTCCAGTTGCCTTTCGGTCTGGCCTCCCGCTATGTATGGAACCGTGGAGGTGCATTCCAGCCGTATGCCGGTGTAAAACTGGGTGCTGAATATGCACAGTTGAAGTCAACTTTCAACGTATTCGAAGCCAACAAAGACACATGGGGCTTCTATGTATCTCCTGAAATTGGTTTCAATGTGTATCCTTGGGCTTATGGACCGGGCTTGCATTTCGCAGCCTATTACAGTTACGGTACGAACAAAGGTGACCTCTTTACGTACAGCGTAGACGGTTTGAGCAATTTCGGTCTGCGCGTAGGTATTGCGTTCTGATAAGACACACACTTAAAGCTTAACAGATAGAATTTAATTGTTTCAAAATTGAAGAAGAAAGGAGCCTTTCCTGCGTGAGCAGGGAGGCTCTTTTTAATTCTACCAGTTATTTTTTTCCTCCCAGCATCGCCTTATATACAGCCTCCTGAATCCTCGTCCTTATATCCAGCCTCATCAACTTGTTATTCCACACATCCGGATAGATACGATTGCTCAAAAAGACATAAACCAAGCCATTCTCCGGGTCTGTCCAGGCGCAAGTGCCCGTGAAACCGGTATGGCCGTAGACAGAAGCAGGGGCAGACTCTGCGCAGGGACTTTTCTGGGGATTACGCCGGTCGGGCTTATCAAATCCCAGCCCCCGACGGCTTATCCTTGAGACGGTGGTAGTAAATACCCTGCAGGTCTCCTTGCTCAAATAACGCTTACCGTCCAGTTCACCCCCATTCAGCAACATCTGATAGACTTTTGCCACTTCTTCGGCAGTGGAGAACAGCCCGGCATTACCGGAAACGCCACCTTGAAAAGCTGCGGATTCATCATGTACAAATCCTTGCAAGGCAGTCTTACGCAAGAAAGGGTCTGTTGATGAAGGTACAATATCTTCCTTCTTCAAGAAGCGCAGAGGAAGATACCCCGTACGCTCCAATCCCATCGGAGTATAGAATTCCTTGACCAGATATTCGTCCATAGACATGCCGGTGCGCGCCTCGACTAACTGCTGCAACAAGATAAAGCCCACACAACTATAACGGTAACGCTTGTCTCTAAGCGGAGTATCTACAATCTTCTGCAAGTACTCTTGCTTGAAGGAACGGTTCAGCCAAAGGCTGTCGGACACTTGCATCGTATATTCCGGTGTCTGCACCTTCGACGTCAGTCCCTGGCGGAAGCGGAACTTAGGGTTCGCCCAAGTCTGCCGTCCGATGCGTGCGGAATGCCGGGCATCGGGGCGTGCCTTGAACAAAGTGCCGGTGTAGCTTTCTTCATCAATCGCTTCCTGATAGAACAGCAAGGTGGAAGGCAGACCGGACTCGTGCATCAATAGCTCGCGTACCGTAATATTCTTCTTGTCCGTATCCTGCAGGAAAGGCAGATAGGTTGACACCCGGTCCGTAAGGCTGAGACGTCCGCATCGTACAACTTCATCACAGCAAGCAGTGTGGCCGTGGTCTTTGTCAGCGAGGCGATGTCGTACACATCCGTTTTCTTCACGGGAAGCGCCTTACTTCCGGTCTTGTTCCAGACGTGGGTACCGAAAGCTTTATTATACATCTCCCTGCCATCCTTCAGCACCACTACCTGGCAACCGGGGTAAGCCCCTTCACGAATGCCTTCTTCGGCTATCTTGTCTATTTCAGCCAGCAGACGGGAATTCATACCATGCTCTTCGGGCACAAAGCGGGGGATACTTTGAGGAGTCAGCGTCACTCCCGCACCGGCAGCAAACCGACTACCGATACTGGCAGACAAGCGTCCCTCTGAACAAGCGCTGCCATAAACAATCCGGGCAACCTGCCGCTGTACCTCCTCGTTGGAGGAGTGTGCCAAAATCACCGCTTCAGCAGCAGCGTCCCCTTGTTTTATCTGCAATACCTGCTTGCCAGGAATAAAGAACAGATAAACCACCGGTACGTCAGGAGCGAACTTTGCAAAGAAATTCTGATAGGGCGTCAAACGGTGTTCGGTGACACAGACCAGAATACGTTTGTACTTGGCCAGCGCATTTCTCAAACGGTTCCCGTCAGCCTCCGGCAGATTCTTGCCCAAACGGAACTCCACAGGACGGGTATACTGCGACAGTTCCTTGAGGAACGGCTGGATTTCCTGCGCTTCTCCCACATTGAGCACGGCAACTTCACCGATGGAAGGGTCCAGCGGAAGTACCTCGTCCCGGTTATCCAGCACAGTGATGGCCGCCAAGTTCAGCCGGCGCATCAAATCACGCGTTTTCGGAGTATTGATGCGGGTCCCCAAACCTGAAAGCTGTACATGGGGTTTCTTTTCCAACCCAAGGGCATATTTATATTTCAGTACTTTACGGCATTTCGCTCTATCTCTTTCTCTGTCAGCTCCCCTTTTTTCACAGCGGCAAGCACAGCCTCCACTTCTTCCTTAATACGCCGGGGGACAAGCAGCAAATCATTGCCGGCTTTCAGCGCCTGCAAACAGATGCTTTCATTGCCCGATACCCCTTTCATGGCAAGGGCATCCGTAAAGACAAGCCCCTGAAAGCCGAGGTCATTCACCAACAGACCGGAAACTACCTTACGCGAAAGCGAAGACGGGAGCCCCTTTTGCGGCTCTATGGTAGGCACCTCCAAGTGCCCCACCATCATTCCTCCCAATCCGGCACGAATGGCTTTTCTGAAAGGATAAAGCTCTATACTGTCCAGACGGGCACGGGTAAAAGGCAGCACGGGCAACGCCTTATGAGAATCCACATCCGTATCCCCATGCCCCGGAAAGTGCTTGCTGACAGAAAGTACACCACCATCCTCCAACCCTTTGGAGTAGGCAACAACCTTGTTCGCCACATTGAACGGACTTTCACCGAAGGAACGGGTATTGATAACCGGATCTTGGATTGATATTCACATCCGCTACAGGAGCAAAATTCACTTGCACCCCCAGTTCACGGCATTGGCGGGCCACTTCGCGCCATATTCATAAATCAGTGTATCGTTCTGTATGCAGCCCAGCACCATGTTTCGCGGAAAGTTCGGAGTACCGCGGAGGCGCATAGCCAGTCCCCATTCACCGTCAAAGGTAATCATCAGCGGAACTTCCGCCATCCGCTGCGCCTCATTGGTCAACATCACCTGGTTCTGCATCAATCCGCCGGAGAATAACAGACCGCCTACCTTATAGTCCTCCACCACCTTACGCAGCAGTTCCTTGTTGGCCTTGTCCTGCTGGGGGGCAATCGTATAGATGAACAGTTGTCCGATGCGTTCTTTCAGAGTCAGACGCTGCATGACGGAATCCACCCACTGCCTGCACCGCACGTCACTGTTCAAGAGACGTACAAGCGAAGGGTCGTTCGGCGGCACCGGAGTAAACGGCATCGGGCCAAGCTGCGCTTTCAGAAGCGGACAAAGACAACACAATATAGTGATATAGGCAAGCAGTATATTCTCTTCATTCCTTATAGATAGATTGTTTTTAGGGGATTTGCGGAATAATACTTTTATAAATC
>ENA-OQJX01000537-OQJX01000537.1-human-gut-metagenome-genome-assembly--contig:-NODE-537-length-18492-cov-1.272257_pt1 | contig 18492 bp, 30 predicted proteins | sample MGYA00242615_ERZ504782 | MGnify/ENA primary metagenome ERZ504782 (study PRJEB26092, sample SAMD00036354) | human gut metagenome | host: Homo sapiens | study: EMG produced TPA metagenomics assembly of... | reverse complement strand
AAGACCGAACGCCGCATCTTGACGGCTACGCGCCGGCTGCGCACCGGAGATCGTGGAGCAGCTGGACATCAAGGACAGCACCTGCGCTTCCACAACAAGAACATCTACGAAAAACTGGGTGTCAGCTCCCTCAAGCAGCTGCAGCAGTTCGTGGCGATCCTGAACTCCGGCAGCGGCAGCGCCCCCGACTCCGCCTCGGACGAAAGCGGCCCCAAAAAGGCCCGCTGAACCGCCGCTCCCGCGCCCCAGCTTTCACCGGAAACAGGCAAAAATAAAGAAGCCGCCGCACCTCACACTGAAATGAACCCCAAAAGTTAGACAAAAATTGAATTAAGCAGCTTCAACGGTCTGAATCCTGTACTGTACAGGGCTCAGACCGTTTAGTTTTAATTTGATTCGGCGATTGTTGTAATAGTCGATGTAATCGACAATAGCCTTTTCGAGCTGGTCAATGGAATCAAATTTTTCCAGATAGAACAGCTCCGTCTTGAGCAGTCCGAAGAAGTTCTCGACAACAGCATTGTCCAGACAAGTGGCTTTCCGAGACATACTTTGCGTAATTCCTTTTGCTTTCAGTAGATTCTGGTAGGACTTCATCTGGTATTGCCAGCCCTGATCCGAATGCAGAATCAGATTGTCAACCTTGTCCGGCAGCTTTTGAAAAGCACCTTCCAGCATATCCGTGATTTGCTTAAAGTTCGGATGGCGCTCAGATTGTAGCTGACAACTTCGCCATTGAACAAATCAAGAATTGGAGACAGGTAGAGTTTCTGGTCATTCACTTTGAACTCGGTAACATCTGTGACCCATTTCCGATTCGGCTGGTTTGTCTTGAAATGCCGTTCCAGCATGTTTGGAGCTACTTCTCCAACTTCGCCTTTGTAAGAACTGTACTTCCTTTTTGCACGAACCTGACAGACTAAACCAAGCTGCTTCATGAGTTTCCGAACCGTCTTGTGGTTCGCACAAATATCGTTATTATGCAGTTCTTTTGTGATTCTGCGGTATCCGTATCGTTTTTTGTTCTCGTTGAAGATTATAACAATCTGTTCCTTTACCATCTGGTATTTGGCAGGATTCTGAGACTGGTGCAGATAGTAGTAGAACGTGCTGCGAGGAAGCCCGGCAAGCTGCAGCAGTGCTTTCAACGGATATTTCTGCCTTAGTTCCTGAACTACTTGTGCTTTCTGTTTTTGCGTTCCTCTTCCAGCACCAAGGCATTCAATTTTTTTAAGTAGTCGATTTCCATCCGAAGTCGCTGATTTTCTGCAATAAGATCTTCTTCTACTTGCTTATCCAGCTTTGGCTTCCGACCTTTCTGCGTCCCACCGGCGGCACAGGCTCGACCTCGACGTTCTACCAGAAGTGCCTCTTCGCCTTCTTCCAGATAGATGCGCTCCCAATCTTGAAGCGTACGTCTTGGAATTCCATACTTGCTGGACACTTCATAAAAGCTTAATTTTTCATTGTGAAGCTGTTTGATGATTTCTACCTTTTGAGCTCCGTTGTACTTTCGTTGTCCCTTTGGCATACAAAAACACCCCATTTCCTAAACAGTATACCATACTGTCTAACAAATGGGGTGCAGTTCAACACAGGTGCAGCGGCTCTTTTATATTGATTCTAGGTTCCGGACGCTCCGGGGACGCTTCCGGCAGCTTCGTACAGCTTTGCGCCGGCGGAGCCCGGCAGCCTTCTTTTACTGCTCAATCGGCTTCATTGTGGGGATGTGGCAAGATTTAGCCCTGTTTTCGTCCAACAGGCTCCAATAACATCCTCAAAACTGGCGAAGTTCATCGGGAACAGTCCGTCAAGCTCCAACACTGTCCACGAAAGTTGTACACAGTTTTGTTCACGACCCATTTTCCAAGGGTCTTGACGGAAACTGGGACGGACTTTGTGGCAGGCTGTTGAACGTAACTATCCGTGATGTGCTACATTGCCCAACAGAGGAGAACATCTCGGTTATTCTGCATCCAGATCTTACCTTACGAGCAGTGCGCTCTGCAAAGCAGTCATGGATGCCTTCTTCTTTTCTTGGGTCGCTTCTGCGTACACATCCATTGTAGTGGAAATATCTGCATGACCCATAATCTCCTGAATGACCTTCAGGTTGGTTTCGTTTTCGCAGAAACGGGTGCAGAACGTATGCCGGAGATGGTGGCAGCTGAAGTGAGGCAGGAGAACCGGCTCACGGTTCTCCTCTTCGGCTTTGGCTGCTTCCTCTTTATTATAGTCTGCGCAAATCGAGTGGATCGTCCGATTGATCATGCCCGGCAGATAGACCTTACCCTCTCCCGTGCAGAATACAAATCCGGAGTAGCCATCAATCTCATCGGTGGAAAATCCAATCACCTTTGATACTGGTATTCTTCCAGAAAAGCATCGAACACCTCATCCAGCATGGGGATGATGCGGATGCCTGCGCTGGTTTTAGGAGAGTTGACCCGATTGATGCAGGTGCCATCATCCTGCGCACGATAGACCAGATTATGGTTGATATTGATCGTCCGATTCTTGAAATCAATGTCCCGCCACCGCAGACCCAACACCTCGCCAATGCGACAGCCAGTACCGAGCATTACAGTAAACAGCGGATACCATCCGCGATACTCTGCGCTGTTGGCGATGTAAAAAGATTATGGAATCATTTTCTGCCGTCCTGCTCCAAGGATACCCGATGTTCTCCGTCTTTGCAAGGATGTCGGACCGATGGGGGACAAAAAAATTCGCCGCATCCAGAAGGAAACGGCGAACCAGTTATGGAATCTTTACTTTTTGATTTTCTCGATCACACACTCATGCTTCTTTGTGGCCTTATCATAATTGATGCCAACCAACAGCAGATTGCCCTGATAATCCTTCAGCGCATTGCCGTAATGCTTCTCCTTGATTTGAGCCAATGCGCCAGCCGCACTCTTGTCCCATTTCAGCTCGATCACTACCGCCGGCTTGTCCAGATGCAGCTTCCGAGGAATCATGCACACATCGGCAAAGCCTTTGCCTGCGGGCAGCTCTCGCACCATCGTGTAATACTCTCGTGCAAAGCTAGAACGCCAAATTGATGGTGCAGCTCAACGAATTTTCATCGTTGTATTGAAGGATCGACACTTCTTCGTGTGCCTTATCAATTCCGGCTGCAACAGCATCTGCATCCATCGCCCATAGTGCATCCAGCAGTTTGCGTGATGCTTCCACAGAATCCATCACACCATGCCAGTTCATCGTACTGATGGCATTAACGTACTCCTGCGAAACTTCCTTGTTGGGAATCATCACGGTTTCGTCTGCGCTGTTATAGGTCAGATACCCCAGATGCACCAGCAGCCGTCAGTACATCGTCCTTGCTGGCAAAGGTCGTCATGTCGTTGCTAAACGTGCCTGTATTGACTTTTACAGCTTCCCCTGCCAGCATTCGGACAACTGCATCCTGCAAGCCATCCATATCCATCTGGATGTAGATTTTCAGGGCTTCGTAGGTTTCCGTCTGATTCCAGTAGGTTCCAAACTTGTGCCGCAGCATCGCTTCGACAACCGATTTGGGGCTGTACATGGAGAAATGTTCATCTCCGGCCTGCCGATGAGCAATCAGGTCATAGCCATTGTACCACGCCTTGGCTTCTTCAAAGCTCATCTGATACTTTTCGCACAGCGCAGCCACTTCCTGTTCGGTAAAACCAAAGTACTCTGCCAGTTCACCGGGGTCGGTCATGGAATACTCGGTGAACATATTCAGCGCAGAATGGGAGCCATATTTCTTGATGGGCAGAATACCCGTCATATAGGCCAGTGCAACATAATCCTTGTCTTTCAGCCATGCCAGCAGGAAGTCCAGATATTTCTTCTGTGCATCCTGATTTTGCTGATATTCCCGGAACAGGCAATCCCATTCGTCGATCAGGATCACAAAAGATCGCTTTGTTTTTGCATAAATATCTTTCATGACCTGAATCAGGTTGTTCTCATCCCGGAAACGGACTTCCTGAAAATGGTCGGTCAGATCAAAGACCAGATACTTTTGCAGCATCGTCAGCATTTCATCCATGCTGTGCGTCATGCTGAGAAATTCCTGCATATTGACCTTGAGCACATCGTACTGATTCAAATGCTGCTGGTATGATGCCGCATTGCTGATTTTCAGGGAATGGAACAGCGGTGCGGAATCCTCGCCGCGGTCATAGTATGCCGCCAGCATATCCGCTGCCATCGACTTGCCGAAACGCCGGGGACGACTAACGCAGAGAAACTTCTGCCGCGTGTTCAAAACCGCATTTGTCTTTTCGATCAGTCCTGTCTTGTCCACATAGATCTCCGAGTTCAGACTTTCCTGAAAGCCTTTGCTGCCCGGATTCAGATAACTGCCCATGCGACACCCTCCCATCTCAGCGAATGTTACTATGTTCATTATACTCTAATCTTCCCAGAATCACAAGAACAGGTTGATTTTATGTATGGCTTCCGGCTGCACACCGAAAGCCAAAATCACATCCGAAAAGTATCCAGATACTCATCGAAGATGTCCAGATTCACCAATACCAAGCGGCGAATCTTGTAGATTGCTCCTGCTTCTTTTGCAATCTGCTCAAATGTATGCAGCCCCACCGAGTAGAGTTCCTCACCCTCCTGATAGCGGACAAACCGCTTCTTGCCTGACTTGACCATAGGCTCCAGTTCTTTGATCTCGTTTCTCGTATATGCCATATCGCACCTCTTTCAGTTCAGATGTTTTTGTTCAGGCGATCAATCAACCATCCTGCTCCAAGAATATACGGTTGCATCCGTGTTTGCAAGGATGTCAGTCGTATTATTAAATACAGCCTGTATTTATTTTGAAATTATGTCGAATTGCAATTTTTATTGCGAATATTTTCCCGATCCAATGCCAGACTGCATTTCAAGGCCTTTTCAATTTGTTCCATCTCCCATTCGCTCGTCAGTCCCATAAAATTATTGATGCGCTCTTTGTCAATCGTAAATATCTGCTCCAACAATACGACCGCTGGGCGCTAAACGCCGGATTCCTATCAATGAGAACATGGGTAGGCTGGTTTGGCTTTTGGAGACTTTGAGTCACAGCAGCCACGATCACGGTCGGCGCAAATTTATTCTCAGTATTATTTCTGGTCATAATAACAGGGCGTTTACTTCCTTGCTCGGAGCTATAGTGCGGGTCAAGGTCTGCAAAATAGATTTCGCCACGGCGAAAACCAAAGTCTCTCGTCACATAAACGATAGCGGTCACCCCCCCCCTTTCGCTATGTAGGCAAAAGCCGCCCTTCCGGACGGCTTTTGCGTTGAAAGGAAAACTGCCTTTGAACAGAAATATTAATAAGCGCATTGAGGGAACCATAGCTGAAATGGTGGAAGAAGCGCTTGCCTTCTGTAAGCGAAACATGAAAACCGTCGCGGAGAATTTGTGGTGACTCTCCGTCATTCCATGGAGCCGGCAGAACCGAGTTGTGATGGGGCACAGACGGACTTGCTTTCCTATTGCACAGTTCCGCGCATCCGGCAGGAAATTGCTGCCTTTTTGGGAATTAAGACGGCCTCCTATGCTATCCGCCAGTATGTACTGCCGCTGGTGGAAACAAGCAAACTGAAGATGACGATCCCGGATCGCCCGGGCAGCCCCAGGCAAACTTATTACAAGGCCCGAGTTTTCGGGCAAAGCAAAATTACAGCCTGCCAGTCATATTGGACCGGCAGGCTGTTTGCTTGAACGAGGTGTTTTTATAATGCCTCTGAGGCAGCGATAGTGATTGCCTCGCTTCTTGGACCACTTTTTCATGGAACCCGATGATGTACTGGTTTATTTGTCCCTTCATCTTTTTCTGGAGAGAAGGGAGACAGTCAAGATGGCCCCCACCAGCTTCATCTGGAGAATCCGCTTTTTCTGCTTCTGGGGGAAATCATAGATGCCGTGGGCCTTGTAGAACTTGTGGTCTGCCTTCATCAGCCTTTGCTTGACGGATACTGTAAAGCTGAATCTGGATTTTGTCGACCGGTGGTCATGCTGGATTTGACGGCCTGCATCCCGGGAAAGTTTGGGTTTGACAGAATACTGACGGGTGTGTTACAATAAATCCGATTGGAACAAATGGTGCAGGGAGGGCTGTAGGATGAATAATGTGAAATGATGGGCTCCCTGTTGGACCGTCTGCTCAGCTATGTGAGCTCGGCGCCGGAACGGGACGCAAACTACGACATAGCAGTGGCACTGCTGCGGAATTACTCCCAGCTGAAGGGGCTGGCCCTCAGCCAGATCGCAGACCTGTGTTATACTTCCAACGCATCCATTTCCCGCTTTTGTCGGTTTCTGGGCATGGACAATTTCAAGGAGTTTCAGTCCTGGATGGAACGGGATTTTACCATGCGGACCGACTATTCCCGCCAGTTCTATACTATGCTCCACAACAACCAAGAAACTGCCATCAGCGCCTACAGGGACGCTCTGATCGGCAATATCTACACCACCATTGCCCCCGAAAATGCCCAGGTGATCCCCGACATTGTCAAGACGCTCCACGACTGCGGCAAAGCCGCTTACTTCTCTCACCACTTCCTGTGGGACATCGGCCACTACTTCCAGAGCAAAATGATGATGATGGGCCGCTATGTGGAGCTGTTCATGGACTATGCCACCCAGCTGGAATGCGCCCGCAGCCTAACCGAAAAGGACTTTGCCATCATCTGCAGTGTGGGCGGCAGCTATCTGACCCGATACCCCGACATCTGCAACGCTATCCTGTCCAGCGGGTGCAAGATGCTGATCATCACCCAAAACCTGGCCAGCCCCTATCTCAACACCGCAGACTTCATCCTCCAGTGCGGCACGACCAATCGCAATGATGTGGGCAAATATGCGGCGCTGATGGCCAACGACCTGATTCTGATGGGGTATTTGCGAGCCTACGACAAAGCATTTCAATAAGGAATACCATTTTAAAGACCGCAGTTGCGCATAGCGCACCGCGGTCTTTTTTTGCGGTCTGCACAAAAAACGGCTGAAACTTTTTTCGATCTTTCAAAAACTGAAAAAGAAAATCAGCTCCTGAAACAGAGCAAATGCATTTGAAACCAAATTGTATTCCATACATGTTATAATTTTAGTGCAAGATGACTGAAATTGCAGAAGTGAAAAGCCGTCTTTCCACAGTCTATGTGTTTGGAAGAAAAAAACAGATGAGCGGATTGCAAAGAAAGGAGATCAATCAGATGAGAAAATGGAACAAACGACTTTTGTCCGGGTGCCTGCTGGCAGCCCTGCTGCTGTCGATGAGTGGGTGCCAGCAGGGCAACACCACCTCCAGTGCTGTGTCGTCGCAGGCTGTATCCTCGGCTGCAGCGTCCAGCGAGGAAACAACGGAGGGCCCGGTCGAGACCTATCACGATATGCCGGTCCAGACCCTGGATCTGGACCCAAGCGACCCCGATTACTACCAGAAAGCCCTGGAAACAGAACTCTATAACTACAAGTTGATCCGCAACGTGCCCACGGCCTATCAGGCTGAAAGCTGGGATGCCTATACCGCAACGGCCAACACCCTGCTGAACATCGACCCAGACAACATCGACGATGTCTCCAAGAGTATGATTGACAATGCGGTGGCCCAGCGGGAAGCACTGGTTCAGGATGCACCGGCAGCCGACTGTATGTGGTACATCTGGGGGATGCACCGGCCACAGCCGAGACGGTGGAGGTCTCCGACTTTACCGCCGAGAGCTATGACAACGCCGATATGAAACCCTTCCTGGTGCCCTATCTGGTGGAGGACCAGTTGGCAGCCAAGGGCAATATGATTGTGATTGCTGGCGGCGGTTATTCTTCCCGCGGCAACGCCATGGAAGGTTATCCCATCGCCGAGGCCTTCCAGGATTTGGGCTACAACGCCTATGTGCTCCAGCGACGGGCTGGCCCCTACAGCCGACGGAAGATACCTGGCTGTATATGCAGCGGGCTGTCCGGTATCTGCGATATAATGCCGACAGCCTGGGACTGGGCGGTATGGACTGTATCGCCGCCAGCGGCTTCTCGGGCGGTTCGGGCACCATCCTGGGAGAAGTGGCCAACCTGTATGGCAATGTTCAGCCACCCTGTATGATGCAGATTATGCCTCCGACGCAGTGGATCAGATGAGCGCTGATCTGGACGTGGTCTGCCCCCTGTACGGCCCCCAGTATAACGGAGAGCATACCAGCGACTACGCGGGCCTGATCACCGAAAATCCCAATTTGCCCGCCATGTTCCTGGCTGTGGGTGAAAACGACGCCACCGGCGCCATGCCCGACATTTGGACTCTGCCAATTCGGCCCGGGGCAAGACAGTGGTGGAAGTTCACACCTTTGCCGAGGTAGGCCACGGCTTTGGCGCCGGCCTGCAAGGCACTACTTCCACCTATTGGATTCCCATGGCAGACACCTTCATTGACCTGGTGATGGGTCGCGGTGAGGCCGGCGTCGGCGAGGCGGCAGAAATCCCCGAGGGCTATACCAGGTGCAGCAGTATACCTTTGAGGGCGGTTTCGGCAAGGCAGATGTGACCTGCGCCGTGGACGATGCAAAGACCAAAGTGTATATGACGTTTGTGGCCTTTGACCAGCAGCAGGTGGTGGAAGGCGTGCTGAACGACGGCATCATTACCGTCACCTATGACCAGTCCGGTTTTATGACCAATGACGCCCAGGCCATCTACAATGCCGCTGACCAGAACAACTGGCAGCCTGTGGCATGATGGGCCAAAGGCAAGTGAACTGCAAATCGGCCGTGTGAAAAAAACGGCTTCGGGAAACCTGCGGGAGGTGATGGTTTTCGGCCCTGCATGACCTGTGGTATGCAAATCTCAGATACAAGGAGGAATTGTTATGAAAAACAAGAGCGTCAAAACCATGGTGGCAAGCGTCCTGGCAGTCGGCTGATGATGGGTATCCCGGCGTCCGCCTTTGCGGTCAGCCCCGGGGGTATGTCTGTTCCCTCTGCCCAGTCGGTGGATTCCAGCGAAAACTGCGCCCAGATCCTGGACTGGCTGGGCATCCAGATCCCCCGGCATTTCGACAGTCAGGCCCCTTACAAAATCAACACCCTGTCTGAATCCGACCCCAACTACTGGCAGGCTGAGTGGGAAACCCAGGTTTACAACTACAAGATGGTCCGCAACTATCCCACCCTGTACACCCAAGACGCCTGGGATGCGGCCCAGAGCGCAGGCACCGTCATGATGGGCCTTCATCCCGAATCCCTGACCGACGCCAACAAACAGCAGATCCTGGAAGCCCGTGATGCCATTGCCGCCCTGGCTGACCATCAGCTCAAGCCTTACAGCGACGGCATCAACGGCGAAGTGATCTACCTGTGGGGCGACGATATGCCTGTCACCACCCTGGCGGAGGATTTGCAGTTCCCTCTGGTGAACTATGAGGGTGAGTCGGTCTACGACAACGCCGATTTCCAGCCATTCCTGATCCCTTACCTGTTGGATGATCCCAGCTCGGCCAAAGGTACCATCATTGTCGCCTCCGGCGGCGGCAACACCAGCCGCAGCAACCCGGTGGAGGCCTACGCCGTCTGCCCCGAGTTCAACAAGCTGGGTTACAACTGCTTTTTGCTCCAGCGCCGGGTGGCGCCTTATAACAATGACGACATCGTCATGGATATGCAGCGGGCTATCCGTATGGTAAAATATTATTCTGACCAGTGGGGCATTGACCTGGAGGGTTCGCTGCTGGCTGTGTCCGGCTACTCGGGCAGCGGCGGCAACATCCGCACCATGCTGGAGAAGTTCTACGGCAGCATCACCCCCAGCCAGTTTGACCCTGACTACGTCTGCGACGCCGTGGACGCCGTCAACAGCGATGTGGACGTGGCCCATCTGATCTACTCGGGCGCCCCTATTGAAACGGAGAACCCCAGCCTGCCCCATATGTTCATCGCCGTGGGTGCTGACGACCAGTGGGAAGGCAGCCTGGAGCTGTTCAAACAGACCTATGACCTGGGCCTGGACCCCGAACTCCATGTCTACGGTCTGAACGGCCACGGCTTCGGCGCCGGCATGGAGGGCACCTCTTCCATGACCTGGATGGAGACCTGCGACCTGTACATGCAGAAGGTGATGGCTATGCCGAGATTCCCTTCACCGGCGAGATCCCTGCTGAGTACACCCTGACTCAGCAGATCCATGTCAACTGGTTCCCCATCGGCGATGACGTGACGGTGAACGTCTACACCACTGCCGACGGCGGCAAGTGCCTGTTCACCTTCTTCGGATGGGGTGAAAATATCATGGTGGAAGGCCTGCTGATCGGCGGCCATGTGGCCAGCGTGACCTACGACAGCGTGGGTTACTTCGGCCAAGATGCCGCCAAGATGTGGGATCTGGTACGACCCTGCAGCCTGGGTTCCTGTCAATTGAAAAACGGCATGCTGTCCACGGGCCTGAATACCCCCGTCAGGCTGAACGGCTGAGCCACAGAAAACCCAGCGCCCCGGGAGCATTTGGCTTCCCGGGGCGCTGGGTTTCGTGCGGTCAAATTGCACAAAAACCAGCAAAAATGTTTTTCTGCTTTTCAAAACGTGAAATGGAAACGGCCACCCTGAAAGGCTGGAGCTGTGCTTGTAACCAAATCAAATGCCGGATGTGATATACTTTTGGTGCAAGGAGGAAAAGCGAATCTGCAGAGCTGCTACCTTCCCAAAACGTTCGTTTCAAGAAAGAAGGAGGAATCTTCCCATGACGGAGACAAAGAAAAATCCCATCGGGCAGTTCATTGAGAACACACTGGTGCCCATCTCCACCGCATTCGCCCAGAACCGATACGTCCGCTGCATCGGCACAGGCTCCCAAAACCTGATGGCAATCATCATGATCGGCGCAGTGTTCAATCTGTTGAACAGCATCCAGATTGACCCCTACCAGAGCTTCATCCAGCGACAGGAATCGCGGTCTTCCTGAACGCCGTCTACAATGCCTGCATGAACTTCATGGGCGTGTTCATGGTGTTCAGTGTGGCTACGCCGGGGCTAAGATTTTCGGCCACGATGAGATGGCCTTCAACAACGGCCTTATGTCCTGATGTCCTACCTGATCATGGTGCCCGTGGCCACCAACGAGGTCGGTAGTACCGTCGTCGTCCTGGACTACCTGGGCAGCCACGGCGTCTTCCTGGCCTTCATCTTGGGCATCATGGCCACCAAGATCAACATTGCCCTGGTGGAGCGGAACATCACCATCAAAATGCCTGCCGGCGTCCCTGAGAACGTCACCCAGTGCTTCACTTCCATCATCCCCGGGGCTGCTATCGCCCTGGTGTCCAGCCTGCTGCGGGGCCTGTTCACCCTGACCCCCTGGGGCAACGTCATCGACGCCGTCTACGCCCTGCTCCAGACCCCTCTGCCAACATCACCGGCAGCCTGGGTGGCTTCATCATTCTTCTGCTGCTGGCCCAGATCCTTTGGTTCTTCGGCGTCCACGGCTCCTACACCGTGCTGGCTATCCTCTACTCTGTGGTTCACTTACCTGCCGAAAACACCGCTGCCGCTGCAGCCGGCCTGCCCATCCCCACATGTGGAACACCTCCATGTACGACTTCGCCTGCAACGGCGGCTGCGGCTGCACCCTGGGCCTGGTGATCGTCATGTTCCTGTTTGCCAAGTCCAAGCGCTACAAGGAATTTTCCAAGATCGTCCTGCCCTGCGGCATCTTCAATATCAACGAGCCCCTGGTCTACGGCATGCCCCTGATGCTGAACTTCACCATGCTGATCCCCTTCATCGTCACCCCCATCCTCTCCCTGGTCTTTGCATGGGCCGCCATCACCCTGGGCCTGATGCCCTGCCCCACCGGCCTGATCGGCATGAACACCATGCCCATCTTCATCTACGGTGTGATCCAGGGTTCCTGGAAGATCGGCATCTATCAGATCTTGATGACCATCATGAGCGCCGCCATCTGGTAATCCCTTCTTCAAGCCGCTGACAACCAGGCTGTGGCCGAGGAAAAGGCCGGCGCAGTCGCTGAGCAGTCCGAGGAATAAGAAACAAAAACAATAAATCCGAGCTTTGCATTGCTGATTGATACGGAGGTACCCAACTATGACGAAAATTGTTCTTTTGTGCGCTGCCGGTATGAGCACCAGCGCTCTGGTTCGCAAGATGAAAGACGCAGCCAAGGCCGAGGACTACGAATGCGATATTTCGGCCCACTCGGTGTCGGAGGCCAAGAATTACCAGAGTGCTGACATGATCCTGCTGGGGCCCCAGGTCCGCTACCGCCTGAAAGAGGTGCAGGGCGAGCTGCCGAACAACAAGGTGGAAGTCATCGACATGAAGGACTACGGTATGATGAACGGCAAGGCCGTTCTGGACCACGTCCGCAAGGTGCTGGAGGGCTGAGCCATGGCAATTTCCGTGGAAGAAGCCCGGGCCATGACGGAAGAACAGCTTCAGGAAACGATCACCGAAATCGCATTTGAGATAATCGCGAATGTGGGCACCGCCCGGGGCATGTATATCGAAGCCATCCAAGAGGCCAAGGCCGGCCATTTTGACCAGGCCGAACAGCTGATGAAGGACGGCAAGGAAGCCTTTGTCCAGGGCCACCACGGCCACGCTGACTTGCTGGAATGGCAGGGCCAGGGCCTAACCTGGAAGACCAACATTTTCCTGATGCATGCCGAGGATCAGCTGATGGCTGCCGATACCTTCGAGACCATCGCCAGCGAGTTCATAGAAGTACACCAGGAACTGCAGGAGCTGAAATCCCGTGACGGAAGAGGTTAAGACCATGAAATATCTGCTGATTCGCGCCGATGATCTCGGCTACTCGGAAGGGGTAAATTACGGTATTGCGGCGACCGTAGCTGCCGGGCTGGTGCGCTCTGTGGGCGTCATGACTAACATGCCAGCTGCCGTCCACGGCCTGGGGCTGCTGCATGGCCATTCCCTATGCCTGGGTCAGCACACCAACATCTGTGTGGGCCGGCCCCTCACCGACCCTTCCCACATTCCCAGCTTGTGCACCCCCGAAGGGGAATTCAGGCCCAGCCGCACCTACCGGGAGGCCGCCAAAGCCGGCCGTGACTTTGTGGTTTTGGAGGAAGTCATCGAGGAAATCGAGGCCCAGTACCGTCAGTTCAAGGCCCTTACCGGACGGGAGCCGGATTACTTTGAGGGACACGCAGTGGCCAGCGCAAACTTCTTCAAGGGGCTGGAGATTGTTGCCCAGCACCACGGCCTGCCCTACTTTGCCATGGGCCGTCCCGGCGAGGCAGTAATCTTCCGGCATACCCGGTCTATGCTATATGCCCAGGGACTTCAAGGCTATGAGGCCGACCCCTTCACCGGGGTCCAGGATGCAGTGGCCCACGCCCATGAGGGAGCTTGCGACTTGATGGTCTTCCATCCGGGATACATCGATGCTTACTTGCTGGATCATTCTACCATGACCACCCCCCGGGTGCGAGAGGCCGCCATGCTCTGCCGGCCCGAGGTCCGTGCCTGGCTGGAACAGCAGGACATTCGGCTTGTCACTTACAACGATCTGACTTGAAACAGGAGAACATAAAATGACAGACACAAAAAATAGCCGAGCAGGTCCTGAGAGCGGTGGGCGGAGCGGCCAACCTGAAGGACGCCACCCACTGCATGACCCGCCTCCGCCTGTATCTAAAGGACGACAGCGTCCCCAAAGATGACGACGTGAAGAAGATCTCTGGCGTGCTGGGGGTTGTCCGCGGCGGCCAGCAATATCAAATCATCATTGGCACCAATGTGCCCAAAGTGTACGAGGAACTGTGCAAGCTGGCAGGCATCAGCGCCAACGCCGCCGTCAAGGATGATGCGGCCGCCGCTGAGGATGCCTCCATTGCCAGGCAGAAGCTGACGTTCAAGCAGGTGCTCAAAAATATCATGGGTTATCTGGCGGGCTGTATGACCCCCATGATCCCGGTGCTGCTGGCCGGCGGCTTGTTCCGTGCCGTTAATTCCATCTTTGGCCCCGACCTGCTGGGCCTGTACTCTATGGAAAGCAACCTGTACATCCTGTTTGATTTCCTGTATGACGCAGCTTTTTACTTCATGCCCATCCTGGTAGGCTACAATGCAGCCAAGCAACTGGGGATCAACGGTATGCTGGGTTCGTTCATCGGCAGTATTCTGATGGTGCCCGATTTCGCAGTTTTTGCCACCAACGGGCAGCCGTTCACAGTCTTTGGCATCCCTGCCACTGTGACCAATTACGCCCAGACTGTTTTGCCCATTATGCTGTCGGTGCCCCTGTTCTGCCTGGTCTATAAGATCGTCAAAAAGTTCATGCCCGATCTGCTGACCACCGTTTTCACTCCGTTCCTCAGCCTGCTCATTTCCATGCCCTTTATCCTCTGCCTGCTGGCGCCTTTGGGCACTATTGTGGGCAACGCCATCAGCGGCGGCCTTGCCTGGTTCGGTATGACCACCGGCTGGTTCGGTGTAGCTGTCATCGCCGCCCTGTGGGAGTTCCTGGTGATGAGCGGTATGCACCTGGCCCTGATGATGCCCATGATGGCCGATTTCTTTGAAACCGGTATTGGCAGCGGGCCTATGAACGCCGGCAACTTTGCCACCTGGGCCTGCTTCGGTGTGGCTCTGGGCGCAGCGCTCCGCCTGAAAAACAAGGACGATCGCAGCACATCCTTTGCAGCCTTCGCTTCCGGCATTCTGGGCGGCGTCACCGAGCCCACTCTGTATGGCATCTGCTTCCGCTTTACCCGTTGCTTTGTAACGATGGCCGTTGGCGGCTTTGTGGGCGGCGCCATCGCCGGCATATTCGACCTCAAGGGATATGCAATGACCTCCGCCAACTTCCTGTCTCTGCTGTGCTATGTGGGTGGTACCAATGCCAACATTGTGGTTGGCGTGGTAGCCTCCTTTGCTTCTCTGATCGTGGCAGCTGTTCTGACTTATCTGTTTGGCTTTTCCCAAAAAGATTTGGAGAGCGTTTGACTGCGTGATACCATAAAATCAAAAAGGCTGGTGTTATCGACTTGACAAAACAAATGATTTTCCCCACCAATTTCCTCTGGGGCGCGTCTACCAGCGCCTTTCAGGTAGAGGGCGGTTACAACGAAGGCGGCAAGGGCGTTGCCACCACCGACCTGGGGGCACGCCGCCCCGGCATCGCCGACAACAAGGTGGCTGCCGATCATTACCACCACTGGAAAGAGGATGTGGACCTGATGGCCGAGCTGGGCTTGAAGGTTTACCGGATGGGCTTTTCCTGGAGCCGGATCATGCCGGACGCCTCGGGCCAGTCCAACCCCGAGGGCCTGGCCTTCTATGACAAGCTAATCGACTACCTGCTGGAAAAGGGGATTGAGCCCCTGGTGACGCTGTATCACTTTGAATGTCCCCAGGCCCTGGTGGATGCCTTCGGCGGCTGGCTCGACCGCAAGATGATCGATGCCTATCTGAAATACGCCGAGGTCTGCTTTACCCACTTCAAGGGCCGCGTCAAGCGGTGGGTCACAGTGAACGAACAGCTCATCGCCACCGCCGCCGGCATCATGAACGGCAACTTTGAGCAGGACAAGCAGAAGAACCTGCAGAACATCTATCAGATGAGCTATCATGTCTCGCTGGCCGAGCATCGGGCTATTTCGCTGCTGCGGCAGATCAACCCGGAAGCCCAAATCGGCCCGGTGTGTGCTATCCAGGTGGTCTATCCCCAGTCCAGCCGCAGCGAGGATGTTCTGGCCGCCGAGAACGCCGAAGAACTGATGGAGTTCTACCTGCTTGATCTGAGTGTCCGGGGCGAATATCCACCCTATGTGGCCAGCTACTTAAAGAGTCATGGGCTTTACCCCCAGACGCTGCCCGGAGATGCAGCCGTGCTGAAAGCCTCGACCCCCGACTTCATCGGCATCAACTACTATTTCAGCATTTGCGCCAAAGTCAAGGAGGGTCCCGTCAACTACGACCAGCCGCCCTTCTGGGTGTCGGACGCCTTCGACATCTGTGATAATCCCCACCTGCGCAAAACCGAGTGGATGGATAAGGGCATTGACCGATGGGCCTGCATATTGGGATGCGCAAGGTCTATAATCGCTACCGTCTGCCCATGATCGTCACCGAAAACGGCATGGCCTATAGCGAAACACTGGCCCGGACGGCCAGATCCATGATCCCTACCGCATCGAATACCTCAAAGAGCACATCGAACAGCTGGCCATCATGATTGACGAGGGACTGCCGGTGTTCGGCTATTGCCCCTGGAGCTTTGTAGACGTGGTGTCCAGCCACCAGCTTTGCCAAACGGTACGGCTTAGTCTACGTGGACCGCACCGAGACCGATCCCAAGCAGTGCGCCCGGGTGAAAAAGGACAGTTTCTACTGGTATCAAAAAGTGATCACCAACAACGGCCTGACAGAATAAGCCATCACCTATTTTCCCCGCAGCCGTGCGGGCAACGTCCTGCGCTGCCTGCATGGCTGTTTTGTTGTTTGAAAGGAGTTTTTGTATGCATATCGCATTCGTATCGCTGGGCGCCTTCGGGCACATCAATCCTACCCTGGCCCTCGTCACCGAACTGGTGAAGAAAGGCGTCCGGGTGACTTATTTCACCACTGAAGCCTTCCGCACTATCATCGAGCCCACCGGGGCAAAGTTCGTCGCCGTACCCTCCTGGATGGCGGAAACGACAAGCATAATGAGGACGGCGAAAAGAAAGAGGATGACGGCGGAGTGGCCGCCGCGGTGCCCTTCCTGTTCTTAAACGAGGCAGGAGCTACATCGACACTGTGCTGGACACCCTGAAAAACGACAAACCCGACGCTGTCGTCCACGACTTTGCGGGCATTGCCGGCACAATCGCGGCGGACAACCTCAAGGTTGCCAACGTCATGCTCTACACCAGCTACCCCTCCAACGACAGCTACTCGGTAGCCGCCGGGTTCGAGAACCTGCCCGCCGGACCACCCTCTGCGCAAAGCCGCGGCGCAGTTGGCCCAGACCTATGCCGAAAAATATGGCTGCCGCCTGCTGACCGTCAAGGAAATCTTCGACGGCCACGGGGACTTCAACCTGGTCATGATGCAGAAAAAGTTGGTTCCCAATTACGAGACTTTCGATGACAGTTTCGTGTTCACCGGGGTACAGATCGGCAAGCGGACCGCCTTCGGCAGCTGGAAGGCCCCCGACAACGGCAAACCCCTGCTGTACTCTTCCCTGGGCACCGCCTTCAACAACTGGCCGGAGTATTACCCCATCCTGTTTGACGCAGTGCGGGACCTGGACATCAACGTCTTCGCAGCCCTGGGTTCCATCGACCCCGCCAGCCTGAAGGACATCCCCGCCAACGTGGAAGTAGGCCAGATGGTTCCCCAGCTGGACATCCTGTCCCAGGCATCGGTGTTCATCACCCACGCCGGCATGGGGGGCACCGGCGAGGCCATCTACTACGGCGTGCCCATGATCGCCATCCCCAGATGGAGGAGCAGGCCATCACCGCCCGGCAGATCGAAAAGCTGGGGCTGGGCTGCGCCTTCCTGGACAAGAACGCCATCACCAGCGAAAGTCTGAAGGCTGCCATCGTCAAGCTGCTGACCCAGCCTTCCTACAAGGCCACTGCTGCGGAGTTCAGTGCAGATATGAAGAGCCTGGGCGGTGCCAAGCTTCCGCCGAGGCCCTGCTGCACTTCCTAAAGCATTAACAAGCTATCTTCCCTCTGTCCCAGTTTGCCGGGCAGGTACTTCTTTTCGTAATCCTCCGCCTGACCCCAGGCGGGGGATTCTTGAAATACAAGGAGGACAGATTATGACCACCTTCCCCAAAGATTTCCTGTGGAGCGCATCCACAGCGGCCACCCAGATCGAGGGCGGCTGGAACGCCGACGGCAAAGGGGAGTCCATCTGGGACACCCTGGTCCATGACGGCACCGGCAAGATCGCCCACGGCGAGAACGCCGACATCTCCATTGATTTTACCACCGCTGGCGAGAGGATGTGGCCCTGATGAAGCAAATGGGCCTGAAGGCCTACCGGTTTTCCATCAGCTGGGCCCGGGTGCTGCCCGAGGGTATTGGCAAGGTCAACGAGGCGGGCATCCGATTTTACCAAGATTTCTGCGACGAGCTGCTGAAAAACGGCATCCAGCCACTGGTGACCCTCTACCACTGGGATCTGCCCACCGCCCTTTACCGGCAGGGGGGCTGGAAGAACCCTGCCAGCCCCGACTGGTTTGCCGAGTATGCGGAGGTCGTATCCAAAGCCTGGCGGGCCGGGTGGGGTACTGGCTCACCTTCAACGAGCCCCAGATGTTCTGTGGCCTGGGGCTGGTGGCAGGAGTTCACGCACCCTTTGAGCACAACGACGACCAAACCATGATGGGCATCACCAAACACATCCTGCTGGCCCACGGCCGGGCGGTGCAGGTGCTGCGGCGCAACTGCCCCGGCACCAGGGTGGGCATGGCCCCCACCGGGGACTGCTGCCTGCCCAAGGAATGACTCCCCGGAGGAAGTGGAGAAG
>ENA-OQJX01000536-OQJX01000536.1-human-gut-metagenome-genome-assembly--contig:-NODE-536-length-18496-cov-2.585116_pt1 | contig 18496 bp, 24 predicted proteins | sample MGYA00242615_ERZ504782 | MGnify/ENA primary metagenome ERZ504782 (study PRJEB26092, sample SAMD00036354) | human gut metagenome | host: Homo sapiens | study: EMG produced TPA metagenomics assembly of... | reverse complement strand
CTCCTTTGCGCCTGCAAAGCCAATGACGCACAGCCCGCAGAAGGGCGGGTACAGGCCGAGCTTGCGGTAGGCGATTTCCTGCTCAAAAAAGGCATCGTAGTCCTGCGCGGCGGCAAGGTTCAGCACCGGGTTATCGGGGTCGGTGGTCTGGATGATGGCAAAGCCGGGGTCTCTGGCCCGTCCGCTGCGGCCCACCACCTGCGTGATGAGGCTGAACACGTTCTCATACGCGCGGAAGCCCTGCGCAAACAGCAGCGAGTCGATGCCCAGCACGCCCACAAGGGTCACATCCTCAAAATCCAGTCCCTTGGCCACCATCTGGGTGCCCACCATGATGTCATATTCGTGGTTCGCAAACCTTGCCAGCAGCTTTTCGTGGGCATCCTTTGCGGCAGTGGAATCCTGATCCATGCGCAGCACCCGCGCATCCGGGAACAGCTTTGCCAGCTCTTCCTCGGCTTTCTGGGTGCCGAAGCCCCGGTACTGCAGCTTGCCGCCGCAGGCGGGGCAGACGGTGGGCGGTTCCATCTGGCTGCCGCAGTAGTGGCACAATACCTTGTGCGCCGCTTTGTGGTACACCATCGGCACGCTGCACTTTGTGCACTTGAGCACCTCGCGGCAGTCCTCGCACTGGGCCATGGTCTGGTAGCCCCGGCGGTTCAGCAGCAAAATGGTCTGCTTGCCTGCATCCAGATTGCGGCGGATGGCATCTTCCAGCGCAAGACTGATCTCCCGCGGGTTGCCTGCCGCCAGCTCTGCGCGCATGTCCACGATCTGCACCGTGGGCAGCGGGTTGCCGCCGTAGCGCTGGGTCAGCCGCACCAGCTGGGTGCGGCCATGCTGGGCCGCGTAAAAGCTCTCGGTGCTGGGGGTGGCGCTTGCCAGCAGAAGCAATGCACCGTTTTCCGCCGCGCGCTGCCGGGCCACCTCGTGGGCAGAATAGCGGGGCGCGGATTCCGAGCGGTAGGTGTGCTCCTGCTCCTCATCGATGATGATGAGCCCGATGTTTTCCAGCGGCGAAAAGATGGCACTGCGGGTACCCACCACGATGTCTGCGCCGCCGTCCTGGATCATCTGCCACTGCAAAAGGCGTTCGGTGTGGTTGAGGGCAGAGTGCTGCACCGCCACCCGGCGGCCAAACTGACTCTTGAGCCGCAGGATCATCTGCGGGGTCAGGCTGATCTCCGGCACCAGCACCAGCGCACGCCTGCCCTGCTCCAGACAGCGGGCAATGAGCTTTAAGAACACCAGCGTTTTGCCGCTGCCGGTCACGCCGTAGAGCAGCGCCGAGTGGGGTGCATCGTCTTCCAGCTTTGGCAGCAGCGCATCATAAGCCGCCTGCTGCTCCTGCGTGAGGGTGATCGGCTCGTTTTCAGCGGAATGGACGAATACAGGTCGATGGATTTATTCACCTTGCTGCATTCCAGCACGCCTTTGGCGCACAGGTTATCCAGCACGGCACGGCTGATGCCCTTGTCTTCCAGCTCGTTCAGGGTGCGCGGCCCACCGCCCAGCAGCGCCACTGCCGCCAATTGCTTGGCTGTCGGCTTCGGCTTTGGCGGCAGCCCGCCCACAAGGCGGTAGGAGTTCTCGGTGTGGCGGGTGAGCTGCTTTTGCAGCACCGGCGTTACACCGTCCGCCGCCACGGCAGGCTTGTACTGTGCACCATAGGGAATGACCGCCTTGACCGCTTCGTAATAGGTGCAGAAGGTGCGCTCCTTCAAAAAGTGCACCAGCCGCAGCAGTTCCGGGGTCAGGCAGGCGGATGCCGGGGCCACGTCGAAAAGATATTTCAGCTTCGCGCTTTCCGGTTCGGCATCGCAGGCCAGCACCACGCCCATGCGGGCGCGGCTGCCGCGGCCAAAGGGCACCAGCACCATGCTGCCAAGTTTTACCGCATTCTGCTGATCCGGCATGACGGCATAGGTATAAAGCTTATCAAAGTGGAAGGTCGCATTGCTGACGGCAACGCCTACCGTTTTGGGCATTCGTCCAGCTCCTTCAAAATGTTATTCTGCGGCACCAATGCGCTGGCAGATGGCCTGATACAGTGCATCGGCGCAGGTATCGACTTGGTCGTTGACCAGCTTCAGGGTGAATTTATCCTGCTGGGCCAGCTCCTGCCGGGCGGTGGCAAGACGTTCCTGAATGCTGTCCTCGGTCTCGGTGCCGCGGCCCCGCAGACGGCGCTCCAGCTCCTCCACCGACGGCGGCAGCAGGAACACGGTGGTCGCGCCCGGGAACATGCGGCGGATGTTCGCTGCGCCGTGCACATCGATGACCAGAACGACCACCTTCCGGGCTGCAAGGCGCTTGTCCACTTCCTCGCGCAGGGTACCGTAGTAGTTGCCGTTGTAGAAGTTGTGCTCCACCACCTGATCGTTCTCGATCAGCTGCTGGAACTGCTCCCGGGTGCGGTAATAATAATCCACGCCCTCCTGCTCACCGGGACGCGGTGCGCGGGTGGTGGCGGAAACAGTCTTTTCGATCTCCGGGTGTGCTTCGCGCAGTGCCTTCACCACGCTGTCCTTGCCGGTACCGGCCGCGCCGGAGACCACAAACAAATATTTATCGTTCGCCATGGGTCTGTTCCTCCTCTGCTGGTGTTTTGCCCTCCTGCCCTGCCGCACGGTTGGCCACCGTTTCCGGCTGAAGCGCCGAGAGCACCACATGATCGGAGTCCATGATAAGCACTGCACGGGTGCTGCGGCCATAGGATGCATCGATCAGCATTCCGCGCTCCCGCGCTTCCTTTACAAGGCGTTTGACCGGGGCGGAATCCGGGCTGACCACTGCCACCACACGGCCTGCACTGACCATATTGCCAAACCCGATGTTGATGAGCTTCATAAACCCCTCCGAATTTTCTGTATCACTCCAGATTCTGGATCTGTTCGCGGATCTTTTCGATCTCCGCCTTCATATCCACCACGATGCGGGTGATATCCAGATCCTGACACTTGGAGCCGATGGTATTGGTCTCGCGGTTCAGCTCCTGCGTCAAAAAGTCCAACTTGCGGCCCACCGGCTCGTCCAGCTTGAGGATATCGCGGTACTGCGCAATGTGGCTGCGCAGGCGCACCGTCTCTTCATCCACAGCGGTCTTATCGCCAAAAATAGCGGCCTCGGTCAGCACGCGGGCATCGTCGATATCGCGGTCCTCCAGAATGACCTTGAGCTTCTCGTACAGGCGGTTGGTGTAGGCTTCCACGCGGCCTGCGCTCAAAGTCTCCACCCTGCCCACGCACTCCTCGAGGAAGTTCAGACGGTTTTCCACGTCTGCCTTCATCTTGGCACCCTCGGCGGCGCGCATCTCCACAAAGCGGTCCAGCGCCTGTGCGGTAACGGCAGAAACATCTTCCCACAGCTGTTCCTCGTCCACATCCGCGTGGCGGGTGGTGAGCACATCCGGGAAGCGGGTCAGCACGCCCGCAGAGATATCGTTCTTGACACCCAGCTGTTCCGAAATATCCCGCATGGCCTGCTGGTAGCTGCGTGCCAGCTCCATGTTGACGGCCACCACCGTATCGGCAGCGTCCACATTCTGCACGGTCATGCTCAGCTCCACCTTGCCGCGGGAAATGCGCTCGTTGAGCTGCTTTTTCAGGCGGCTGTCCAGATAGCTGCAGGTGCGCGGGATGCGCGAAGAATACTCAAAGTAGCGGGAATTCACGCTGCGCAGCTCCACCGTGATCTCACGGCCATTGCGCACAGCAGTCCCCCGGCCAAAGCCGGTCATGCTTAAGATCATAACGCTCTCCTGTTCTTACATTTTCAGTGTTTCAGCTTACAAGTTTCGGTATACGTATCCGCCTTTGGGTACACAAACCCATGTTACTGATACATATAGTCTCATTTTACTATTCTTCGGCCCAAAATTCAAGGTGCACTGTTGCGTGCCGCCGCCAAAACCGGCCGCAATACACGGTGCAAAGCAAAAAAGCTCTGATACAAAATCTTCCGATCCTGTATCAGAGCCTGTTTCAGTTGGTTTTATATACGCAGGTCACGCTGTTCTGCAGCAGATTTGCGTTCAGCAGTGCGCGCTCCACCCAGTGGATATTGTCCGCAATGGTATCGCGGGAGACACCGTATTCTGCCGCAATGTTCTCCATGCTGCGGTACTCGCGGCGGTAGAGCAAAGTCAGCACCAACTTATCCTGCATTGTGATCTTGGTAAAATGCGGCCTGCGCCGGTGCTCCTTGCAATAAGCCGCATTCAGTGCTTCCAGCATCTGGGCAAATTCCTTCCGGGTGATGCCGAAGGTAAATTCATAATCCTGCTCTGTAAATTCCGCAAGGCGCTGTGCCGTGATGCTTCTCATGCAGATCACCTCTTCTTTTTCCGGGGATGCCCGGGTGTCGGCTGCATCCATTTTGATTCATTATAAAATGGATGGATTTTCATGTCAATGAGCCGCCGCCCATTTTTGGGGCCAGATCCGGTGCAAAGCACAAAAAGGAGCCTCCCGCCGCAAAAGCGAGAAGCTCCTGAATCCGTTATGAAAGATCAGACGGGATGAGACTGATTGGTGTAGTCCACATGGTCGCCGTCCACGCCCTGCTTCTTGGCATTGCGCTTTTCAAAGAACTTAGGTGCCACCTGCGGGAACATTGCGTAGGTCAGCACATCCTCTTCCTGCGTTGCCCACTTGGCAGCTTCTGCCTTCAGCTTGTCCATCTCAGGAGCCAGAGTATCAGCAAAGCGGCAGGTAATGGGCTGCTCGTCGCCCAGGATCTTCTTGGTGAACTCGGGCTTGATGGGAGCGGGAGTCTTGCCGTAATCACCGTGGACCAGACCCTTGAACTCCTTGGTGACCATCTTGTAGCGCTCACCCAGGATCACGTTGAACACAGCCTGCGTACCAACGATCTGGCTGGTGGGGGTGACCAGCGGCGGATAGCTGCATCCTCGCGGACGCGGGGGATCTCTGCCAGCACTTCGTCCAGCTTATCTTCCTTGCCGGCATCCTTCAGCTGCTTGAGCATGTTGGAGAACATGCCGCCCGGCACCTGATACAGCAGGGTGTTTGCATCCACGCCGAGGCTCTTCGGGCTGATCTGACCGTTGGCAATGTACTTCTCGCGCAGCTTTGCAAAGTATGCGCGCACAACGTTCAGCTGCTTCAGATCCAGACCGGTGTCGTAATCGGTGCCCTGCAGGGCAGCGACCAGACTCTCGGTGGGCATGTGGCTGGTGCCCAGGCTCAGGGGGCTCATGGCGGTATCGATGATGTCGGCACCTGCCTCGATGCCCTTCAGGATGGACATGGAAGCCAGACCTGCGGTGTAGTGGCTGTGGATGTCAACAGGGATGCTGACGGTCTCCTTCAGCTTCTTCACCAGATCGTAGCAGGTATAGGGGGTCAGGCAGACCGGCCATATCCTTGATGCAGATGGAGTTTGCGCCCATCTCCTCCAGGGTCTTGGCGTAGGCTGCAAAGTACTCATTGTTGTGCACGGGGCTGAGGGTGTAGCTGATGCAGCCCTGCACATGAGCGCCTTCCTTGTTGGCTGCCTTGATGGCGGTCTGCAGGTTGCGCGGATCGTTCAGTGCATCGAAAATACGGATCACGTCGATGCCGTTTGCAACAGACTTCTGCACAAAGTACTCAACGGCATCGTCTGCGTAGGGGCGGTAGCCCAGCATATTCTGGCCGCGGAACAGCATCTGCAGCTTCTGGTGGGGCAGCTCTTTGCGCAGGATGCGCAGGCGCTCCCACGGGTCTTCGTCCAGAAAGCGGATGCAGCTGTCGAACGTAGCGCCGCCCCAGCACTCCACGGAGAAGTAGTTGATCTTATCCATTTCCGGCAGGATGGGACGCATCTCATCCATGGTCATGCGGGTGGCCAGCAGAGACTGGTGGGCATCGCGCAGGACGACCTCAGTAACCTTGATCGGCTTTTTGGCCATGATTGTCACCTCTCCCTTAGTTCATGGAACCAGAACGTCACCGGAGTTGACGGTGTCGCCCTTGTTGACGTTGATGGAAGCCACAGTGCCATCCTGCGGAGCAACGATCTCGTTCTCCATCTTCATGGCCTCCAGGATCACCAGCACGTCGCCAGCCTTCACGGATGCACCGGCCTTGACCTTGACATCCAGAATGTTGCCGGGCATGGGAGCCTTGACGGCAACGGCACCAGCAGCGCCTGCAGCAGCCTTGGGAGCAGCAGCGGGAGCCGGAGCAGCCTTAGGAGCAGCGGGTGCGGCAGGAGCTGCAGCAGCAACCGGAGCAGCACCAGCGGCAGTCTCCTCCACGGAGACGCTGTAAGCAACGCCATTGACGGTAATATTGTAGTACTTCATGGAAGGATCCTCCAAATCAAAATCGTATCAAAAAGATTTATACAGACGATTACAGAGCATGTTGCCGTGCTTCTTGGGCAGGCGGGCAGCACGCTTGGTGCTCAGCAGTTCCAGTGCGGCAACAACGCTTGCACGCACATTGGCTGCATCGCAGGTCAGGTCAGCAGCGCCGCAGGCAACTGCATTTGCTGCGCTGCACACCTCGGCGGTGTAAGCAGCAGCCTTTGCGTTGGTGGCTGCAATGATGTTGTCGGAAGCATCGATCTCTTCCTTGTACAGGACGCTGACCGCTGCGCTGGGTTCCAGTGCGCTGACGGTGCAGCCAGCCACGGCAATGCGCAGATCGGCAGCAGCCAGAGCGGTGTAAACAGGGCCGACGGCCTTGCCAGCCAGCACAGCCACCTTTGCGGTGGTAGCGTCGGCATAGGTAGCAGCCAGACGGGCAGCCTCACGGATGCCGCCTGCAATGTCATCGGTCGCGCTGGGCACAAAGCCCTCGGTATCCACAATGGTGATCACCGGCACGCTGAAGGCATCGCACAGGCGCACAAAGCGGGAAGCCTTGGCCACGCAGTTGTGGCACAGGGTCTTGCCGGTGGCCACAACGCCCACGGCGTTGCCGCCCACGGTGGCAAATGCAGTGTAAACAGACTTGCCAAAGCCTGCATACAGCTCCACAGCGCTGTCCTTATCGACCACGGCAGCAGCAGCCTTTGCAGGCTCTGCACCGGCAGCCAGAGCAGCAGTGGGCTGCTCGAACTCAAAGATCGCAGGGCCGGTCAGGTTGTTGGCCGGCAGCAGGCCCACGATGTGAGCAGCCTTCTCGGCAGCTTCCTCAGCAGTGGGTGCCACAATGGCGGCCACGCCAGCCTTTGCAGCGGCGGCTGCGGTGCCGGCATCGGCCACCTTGTCGCCCTTGGCAGCAGAGGTGAACGGAGCGGTGAAGAACAGCTCTGCGCCTCAGCCATGATGCAGACATCTGCATTGGCAGCGCTCAGTGCGCTGGTGCCGCCGCAGACACCCAGAACAACAGCCACCTGCGGGATCACGCCGGAAACCTTTGCGATCTGCGCATTCAGCTTTGCGCTGGCGGTCAGCACGTCCAGACCCTCAGCCAGCTTTGCGCCAACGGAGTTGTAGAAGGTGACGACCGGGCAGCCAGTCTGAGCTGCCATCTCCAGAACCTTGATGTTCTTTTCAACATCCTTTACGGTAACAGCTTCGCCGTCTGGTAAACAGCGTAAGCCTGCTGACCTGCCGCATAGCCGCAGGCAGCGCTCACTGCACCGTCAGCAAACAGTGCAGTGTATTCCCCGTCATCAAAAAACTTGGCGAGGATTTCTCCCTTATTGATCTTTGAAGCCATGGTAAGACCTCCTGGTTGTCTGTGTGAGCTTTCAAAATTAGTCTTATTATACTGAATTTTCCATAAAAATGCAAGAGATTCTATAAAAGTCCATGCGAATCAACATCTGTCGCGCAAAGTTCTACAATTTTTTAACGATTCATCGTTTCTCCGCTTTCTCGCCTTTTTGCGGGCATTTTGCGCCACACACTCAGCTGCCAAAAATTCTCTTTTAATTTTGTGGATTCTGTCTGCCCCTGCTGCATTTTATTTTATAAGAAGTTATGTTACACTATATTTAATATGTAAATTTTTTTCGCAGAACAGCCCGCCGGGGAAGCTTCGGGGCGGGTCATTTTGCAGAATATAAAAGGAAGGCCATGTCAAATTGAAAAATCTGCTCACTTCACTCCGCGCCTCCAACGAAACCTACAACTCCATGAAACACTCCGCCCGGGCTATCATCCGCCGCGCCGAGATCCCCCTGCTCGCGGTCATCGTCCTGTATAAGGCTGCAACGAACCTGCTGTTCGTCCCCCTGATGCAGCAGCTCTGGTCGCTCACGCTGCGGTTCGCACCCATGCACTACCTGAGCAACAACAATGCTTCCGATATCTTTTCCTCCCCTGCGATCATCCTGTGCATCACGCTCATTGCCATCCTGACCGCGTTCTGGGCGCTGTATGAGTTTTCCGTCCTGCTGCATGGGCTGGATCTTGCCCGCAAGGGCGAAACGATCCGCCTGCCTGCCCTGCTGCGCACCTCTCTTGCAGATATCCGCCACGCATTCCTGCCGCAGAACTGGCTCGTTCTGGTCTACAGTGCCGTGCTGATCCCGTTCACCAATTTTTTCCTCGCCTATAACTATATCACGCAGCTTGCCGTGCCGGAATACATCATGGGTGTCATCCGGGCAAACAGCCGGTATTACCTGCTCTATCTGGCTGCCGGTGCTGCCCTGCTGTTCCTCTGTGTCAGCTGGGTGCTGGTGCTGCCGCTGTTCGTGCTGGAGCGCAAAAGCCTGTGGCAGTCGATAAAGGAAAGCTTTTGCTGCATCCGCAGGCGCGTCTTCCGTGCTTTTCTTTTGCTGCTGCGCTGGAACCTCTCGGTCGTCCTGCGTTCCCTGCTGCTGACGGCAGCGGTTGCCGTGCCGCTGTACGGCATCATCATCGCGGTCGGGCTGCAGAGCACACAGGCCATGTTTGCACTGTCCCGCGCGGCGCTGGCCATTGAGATGCCTTTCTTCCAGTTCCTGATCGACTGCGCCATCACCATGCGCAGTGCACGATCCTCGCCATGCTGCACTGTCGCCTGCGGGAATCTCTCCCCTCTGAGCCGGAGCCGGTCCAGAGCGGAAAGCATCACCGTTCCACCGGCAGGCTGCTTCTGGGTGCATCGGTTGCGGGTGCTACTCTGCTCACCTTTGCGCTGGCATTCTGTTACCTTGCCCTGCCCAGAGACGACGAGCTGCTCTCCATGCTGGGCGGCGTTGCGCCGGTAGTCACCGCGCACCGCGGCTACTCCGCTGCCGCACCGGAAAACACCCTGCCCGCTTTCCAGCTGGCCATCGATCAGGGCTGCGAGTGGGCCGAGCTGGATGTGCAGATGACCAGGGACGGCGTGGTCATGGTGACCCACGATACCAGCCTGCGCCGCTGCACCGGCCGCAACGAGAACATCTACGACCTGACCTATAACGAGGTTCGCAAGCTGGATGCCGGGCGCTGGTTCGGCCAGAAGTACACTGGTGCCAAAGTTCCCACACTGGAAGAAGTGCTGGACCTGTGCAAAGGTAAGATCCAGCTGAACATTGAGATCAAGCCCAATACCGCCACCCCGGAGCTGGAAGCGGAAACCATCCGCATCATCCGCGAAAAAGGCTTTGCGCAGGACTGCACCATCACCTCGCAGAGTTATGAGACCCTCTGCAAGGTCAAGGAGCTGGCACCGGAGATCCGGACCGGCTATATCCTTGCACTGGGCGTGGGCAGTTATTACGATCTGCCTGCCGCAGATTTCTTCAGCGTACAGTCCACCTTTATCACCTCCGGTATGGTGCAGCAGATCCATAAGCGCAGCAAGACGATCTCCGCATGGACCGTCAACCGCGAAGAGGATGCCAGCGAACTGCTGAGCATCGGCGTGGACGACCTGATCACCGATAAGCCGGATATGATCCAGCAGCTGCTGAGCGAGGATGCCGACCTTGACAACAGCCTCGTCCTCCTGCGCGACTTCATCCGTGATCTGTTCGCTCCGTCCGATGTCGATGAACCCACTCCTGAGGAAGAGACCATCGAAGAAGCCATCGAGGACCCGGACGAATTGCTGGATGCATCGTAATCGCGGCAAACATCAAGTATTCTGTTAAACTACCCGTACACACATAAAAAGCCCCCTGCCAGTTCATCACCGGCAGAGGCTTACAAGTTTACCTGATCCAGTTTTATCAAGAAAGATCATTCCAATTCGGTAAGCTTGGATCTTTACGAAGCAATTTATTTCATAAATCGGTGCTGTGAACAAATCACTTACATTCCTTCTTCATAGCAGAATAACCGATGAGAACGGTCCACACATAGGCACAGGTCTTGGGGATCATCAGCATACCGATCATGGGGACGGTATTGGCCCAAAGAACAACGGGAATGTAGAACCCGAAGCTCAGCACGATGGTCATCCACATCCAGCGGAAAGCCGAGTCGTCATGCTCCTTGGCACTGCGGTAGAACAACACGATGATCAGCAGGCCCATCAGTGCAAAAGGAATGTTACGGTAAATGCCCCAAGACAGCGGGGATTCGGCGCTCAGCCACTGGTTCTGCGGCATCATGCACAGGATAACACGCACGGCAGCCAGACCGTAGACGGCGGCAGTCAGGCCATTGTTGCCCTTGACCCGGTAGCGCTCACGCCAGACATAGTACAGCAGCACATAAAAGACAGTCATTGTCACAGAGGTGATCCACTTACCCAGACCCAGAGGAACGGTAAAGTTTCAAAGCCCGTGGTGCATAGAGCCAGAGCACGGGGAATCAGATGGAACGAGTCGCCGGCACCCAGAACGACAGCCATCAGACCGAACAGCTTGAACTGGTGGCTGCCCTTGCAGCCACAAATCATCAGGATACCGATGGTGATGACGGATACCAGATACACAGCATCAAAAACAGTTTCTACGATTGCTTGCATAGTTGATTGCTCCTTGTTGATAGATCAAATTTATTGTAACACTGCATTTTTTGCAGGGCCGACTTCGTTTTTACGGTCATCAAGGGCTTGCTCGGCAAAGTTGCATCCAAAGCGCAGGATGTTGAAGCTTGCATTCCTCCACACAAGACAGGCGAGCAGCAACAGGATATTGCGATGGACTTTCCTATGAGTGTCTCTCTTGAGTGAACACTGTTCATTTTGGACATTATAAAATTCCCACAGCAGTGTGGGAAGAAAATGCAGTCAATATAAAGTTCTGCGCACGATTTCCAGCACAGCGGCAGGGTCGTAGTCCTGCCGCAGCAAGGCAGACAGCATCAGCGAAAATAGAACATCGGCAAATTTTTCAACGGTGAATTGCGCGTTAAAAGCGTCCGGACGGATTTTGGTATCCTGCTGCAGCACCGTACACAGACCATTTAAGATATGGTGCCAGATTTGCTGCATGTGCCGTTTGCCATCGGCCTTGTCCTCCTGCATAAAGCCGAGAGAGTGCAGTGTGAAGAATCCAGGATACTGCTCACAGCCGTAGGCCATGCGCTCGTACATCCATTTGACACAGGTCTGCACATCCTGAAATACAGCCTCGTCCTGCGGGCGGTGGAAAATTTCGCACCAGACGCTCTCGACCGTGGCGCTGATAAGCTCAGCCTTGGAGTCATAATAATTGTAGATCGAGCCGACCGAGACCCCGCATGCCGAGGCGACAGAACGGATACTGACCGCCGCCCAGCCCTTTTCCCGGATAAGCTCACGGCTGTTTTTTAAGATATCTTCCTTGGAGGTTACGATTGTATTCATGTGGTCACCCTCAATATGAACAATGTTCATTTTTATTATACTGCCCGTTCCCACTTTGTCAAGAGGATTTCATAAAAGGTTTATATTTTGCGGATTAAGACATTGAATGCAAACTTACAAAAATCATAAAAGGAGTATATGTATGATGCCACCTTACTGTCGATTCAGTATCATCTATTTTCGATAATGTCAGGGCATTTTCTTAATGTCAATAATGTCAAAAAGCCCCGGAAAGAAACGTAAACTCGTAACTTTCCGGGACTTTCAAATTATTCTCAAATGTTAAACCGAACCAGTAATCCGGGTGGCTCCACAATGAAGTTTTCCGCGGCTTAGTGTCAAACTAATGTCACAGAGTAAATTTTATTTTATGCTACGTTAAAATTTCGCTTCATTCCATTATTCGAGCTCGATGGTTGCCGGCGGCTTACCGGTGCAATCATAGAACACGCGGTTCACATGCTTGACCTCATTGACGATGCGGCTGGTGACAGTGCCCAGAACATCCCAGGGCATATTATAGCTCTCTGCAGTCATGAAGTCGGTGGTGGTCACAGCACGCAGCGCCACAGCGTAATCATAGGTGCGCTCGTCGCCCATGACGCCCACACTGTGCATGTTGGTCAAGGCTGCATAGTACTGGCTGATCTCCTTATCCAGACCCGCCTTTGCGATCTCCTCACGCCAGATCGCGTCGGCATCCTGCACGATTGCCACCTTCTCAGGGGTCACCTCGCCGATGATGCGGATGCCAAGACCCGGGCCGGGGAACGGCTGACGGCTGACCAGATATTCGGGCAGGCCCAGCTCACGGCCAGCCTGACGCACCTCGTCTTTGAACAGGTTGCGCAGCGGCTCCACCAACTCCTTGAAGTCCACGGTGTCGGGCAGACCGCCGACGTTGTGGTGGCTCTTGATAACAGTGGACTCACCGCCCAGACCGCTCTCAACGACATCCGGGTAAATGGTACCCTGTGCCAGGAAATCCACCTTGCCGATCTTCTTGGCCTGCTCTTCAAACACACGGATGAACTCTTCGCCGATGATCTTGCGCTTGCGCTCCGGCTCGGTGACACCAGCCAGCTTTGCAAAGTAGCGTTCGCGGGCATCCACACAGATAAAGTTGATATCAAAGCCGTTGGCATTGCCCGGGCCGAATACAGAGCAGACCTCTTCCTTCTCGTTCTTACGCAGCAGACCGTGATCCACGAACACGCAGGTCAGCTGCTTGCCGATGGCCTTAGCCAGCATAGCTGCCAGAACGGAGGAATCCACGCCGCCGGACAAGGCGCACAGCACCTTGCCATCGCCGATGCGCTCACGCAGGGCCTTGACGTTGTTTTCCACAAAGGAGTCCATCTTCCAGTCGCCGGTGCAGCCGCAGACGTTGTACACGAAGTTGCGCAGCATCTTCTTGCCTTCCGCAGTATGCAGCACTTCCGGATGGAACTGGACCGCGTACAGGCCCTTCTCGGCGTTCTCTGCCGCAGCTACCGGGCAGTTGACCGTGTGAGCAGTGATCTTAAAGCCGGGCGCTGCCTGCTCAATATAGTCGTTGTGGCTCATCCAGCAAATGGTGGAGGCTGCACATCGGTGAACATCTTGCTGTTCGTGTCCACGAACACCTCAGTCTTGCCGTACTCGCGCTCCGGTGCGCGGCAGACATGGCCGCCCAGCAGATGCATCATCAGCTGGCTGCCGTAGCAGATGCCCAGCACAGGCACACCCCAGTTGAAGATCTCAGGGTCGATCGTGGGGGAATCCTCCAGATAAACGCTGTTGGGGCCACCGGTAAAGATGATACCCTTGGGGTTCTTTGCTTGATAACCGACAGATCGGTTTTATAGGAATAGATTTCACAGTAGACATTGTTCTCGCGGACGCGGCGCGCGATCAGCTGATTGTACTGGCCGCCAAAGTCCAGCACGATGACAGTTTCATGCTGCATGAAGTTCTCTCCTCCCTTATCCATTCAATGTGTTTCTACAGATAAAATCAGTATAGCACATCTGCCAAATAAAAGCGACATCATTTGTGAATTTTCCTGTTTTTATTTTTCACGTATGGGATGCCGCAACACCGTTTTCAGTGTTCCCGGTGCAGCGCGGCGAGGATCACTCAGATAAATTTCGTGGTGGAAGCGTGTCTCTGAAAAATCAAGCCTATACCCTGCTCTACGGCAAAGGCATCCATCTGCGCCAGCGTTTTCGGTTCTTCATCATAGGGGCCGATATGCAGGCACTGAATACAAAGTCCCTCGTCATAGGTCAGGAATTCCGCCTTGGAAAAATCCTTTTTCTTTTTTGCCGTTGCTTCCTGTACGGCCCAATCAAACGCTTCCGGCGTCACGAATTCTGGCAGTCGGATCATGGATGTCCACTCAAATGTTTCTTTATGTGCATAGTCAACGCCATCCACGCCCTTCTGATGCCACAAGCCCTCCAACGGTGGAACCACATATTCAAAATAGCCGTCCATCTTGTGGCTGCCCTTATAGCTCATTTTGATGGTGAAAGCAATGCCGTACAGCACTCCCATAGCCTCCTGATAGGCTCCACCCGGAGCATTCGGGTCGCCCTTGCCGTGCACTGCCACAAAATTCATACGCGGTATCGTAATCAGATGCGGTTTTTTCGGCGGGAGATAAAATTCCCTGTACTCTTTCTTATAATCAAACGGCATTACTCTTCACACCTTCCAGAAGTTCTCGCTGCTTCTTTTTGCTGAATTCCCTCAGCACCAGCCGATAGGACTTTTCCAGCATTTCCTTTTTCAGTATACCAGAACAACCTTGTTTTGTAAACAAAGAGTTGTGACATGCCGCAAAAAATCCCCTGCCCTTACGGACAGAGGATCTAAAGCAAAAAGAGACCTTCCCACTCTCCGGAATGGGAAGGTCTCTCGTAAGTTTAACCTTTAGCCTTAGGAAAGGCGCGAAGGGTCAAAATCACTCAATGATCTTGCCAACAACGCCAGAACCAACGGTACGGCCACCCTCACGGATAGCGAAACGCAGGCCCTCTTCCATAGCAACAGGGGTCAGCAGCTCAACGTGCATCATGACGTTATCGCCGGGCATGCACATCTCAGTGCCTTCGGGCAGAGTGATGATACCGGTCACGTCGGTGGTGCGGAAGTAGAACTGAGGACGATAGTTGGAGAAGAACGGGGTGTGACGGCCGCCTTCGTCCTTGGTCAGAACGTACACCTGAGACTCGAAGGTCTTGTGGGGGTGCACGGAACCGGGCTTAGCCAGAACCTGACCACGCTCGATCTGGGTACGATCAACACCACGCAGCAGAGCGCCGATGTTATCGCCAGCCTCAGCGAAGTCCAGAGACTTACGGAACATCTCCAGACCGGTGATGGTGGTGCTCAGACGATCGGGCTTGATGCCGACGATCTCCATAGCATCGCCAACCTTAGCAATACCACGCTCAACACGACCGGTTGCAACAGTACCACGGCCAGAAATGGTCATGACATCCTCGATGGGCATCAGGAAGGGCTTGTCTTCCTCACGATCGGGGTTGGGGATATAGGTGTCAACAGCGTCCATCAGCTCCTTGATGCAAGCATACTCGGGAGCATTGGGATCGGTGGAGGTAGACTCCAGAGCCTTCAGAGCGGAACCACGAATGATCGGGGTATCGTCGCCCGGGAAGTCGTACTCGCTCAGCAGCTCACGGATCTCCATCTCGACCAGATCCAGCAGCTCTTCGTCGTCGACCATATCGCACTTGTTCATGAACACGACGATATAGGGCACGCCGACCTGACGAGCCAGCAGGATGTGCTCACGGGTCTGGGGCATGGGACCATCGGTAGCAGCAACGACCAGAATAGCGCCGTCCATCTGAGCAGCACCAGTGATCATGTTCTTAACGTAGTCAGCATGGCCCGGGCAGTCAACGTGAGCGTAGTGACGAGCGTCGGTCTGATACTCAACGTGAGCGGAGTTGATCGTGATACCACGAGCACGCTCCTCAGGAGCCTTATCGATGTTGGCATAATCCATGAAGTCTGCGTCGCCTTCAGAGCCAGGAACTTGGTGATAGCGGCGGTCAGAGTGGTCTTGCCGTGGTCAACGTGACCGATGGTGCCGATGTTCACATGCGGCTTAGAACGGTCGAACTTTGCCTTTTCAGCCATTGGAATATCCTCCCTTAATTTAGGTTTTGATATTTGGTTACAACAACCCTGCAAGATGCAGACATTGCATTGCAAGGCTATTCTACTAAATTTGCCCTGTAAAATCAAGTGCTTTTACAGGAAATTTTGCCGAGGTTACACTACCCCGGCAAAATCTTTATCCATTTTTCAGGAATCAGCTTGGTGCGGCCAGCGATGATCTGGTCAGCAATGTTCTTAGGCACCGGCTCGTAGTGAGACGGCTCCATGACATACTGGCCACGGCCCTGAGTCTTGGAGCGCAGGTCGGTAGCGTAGCCAAACATCTGAGCCAGAGGCACAAATGCATTGACGCGCTGAGTACCAGCCATAGCTTCCATGCCCTGGATCTGACCACGGCGTGCATTCAGGTCGCCGATAACATCGCCCAGATACTCATCGGGAACGATAACTGCAACCTTCATGATAGGCTCAGTGATGATAGGATCAGCCTTGCGCATAGCATCCTTGAACGCCATAGAACCAGCAATGGAGAAGGCCATTTCAGAGGAGTCGACCTCATGATAAGAACCATCCACAGGGTAACCTTGACATCAACAACAGGATAGCCAGCCAGAACACCGGACTTCATAGCACCCTGGATACCGTTGTCGATAGCCGGGATGTATTCCTTCGGGATGGCACCGCCAACGATGGCGTTGACGAACTCGTAACCCTTGCCGGGCTCGTTGGGCTCGATCTTGATCTTAACATGACCGTACTGGCCCTTACCACCGGACTGACGTGCGTACTTGGTCTCCTGGTTGGCCTCTTTGCGGATGGTCTCACGGTAAGCAACCTGAGGTGCACCCACGTTTGCTTCAACCTTGAACTCACGCAGCAGACGGTCAACGATGATCTCCAGGTGCAGCTCGCCCATACCGGCGATGATGGTCTGACCGGTCTCTTCGTCAGTGTAGGTCTTGAAGGTCGGATCCTCTTCGGCCAGCTTTGCCAGCGCGATGCCCATCTTCTCGTTGCCGGCCTTGGTCTTGGGCTCGATGGCAACGCGGATAACAGGCTCGGGGAACTTCATGGACTCCAGAATGATGGGATGATTCTCATCACACAGAGTGTCACCGGTAGTGGTGTTCTTCAGACCGACAACAGCAGCGATATCACCTGCGTAGCAGCAGTCGATATCCTTGCGGTGGTTAGAATGCATCTGCAGGATGCGGCCCATACGCTCCTTGCTGTCCTTCACGGAGTTGTAGACAGTGGTACCTGCCTCAACCTTACCGGAGTAAACACGGAAGTATGCCAGCTTACCAACGAACGGGTCGGTAGCGATCTTGAAGGCCAGAGCTGCGAAGGGAGCGTCGTCAGAAGACGGACGGGTCTCCTCTTCCTCAGTCTCGGGATTCACGCCCTTGATGTCAGGGACATCGGTAGGAGCGGGCATATAGTCAACGATAGCGTCCAGCAGCTTCTGGACACCACGGTTCTTGTAGGAAGAACCGCAGACAACGGGAACCAGCGTGTTAGCGATGGTCTCCTTGCGGATCGCAGCCTTCAGCTCGGCACGGGTGATCTCCTCGCCCTCAAGGTACTTTTCCATGAGCTCTTCGTCGTTCTCAGCAACAGCCTCGATCAGGATGTTGTGATACTCCTCAGCCTGCTCACGCATATCCTCAGGAATGGGCTCGGTACGCATGTCGTTGCCCATGTCGTCGTAGTAGACCTCAGCGTTCATATCGACCAGGTCAACGATACCGCGGAAGGTATCCTCCTGACCGATAGGCAGCTGGATCGCCACGCCGTTTGCGTGCAGACGATCGTGCAGCATCTTGATGCAGCGGAAGAAGTCGGCACCCATGGTGTCCATCTTGTTAACGTACACCATACGGGGAACCTTATACTCGTCAGCCTGACGCCAAACGGTCTCAGACTGCGGCTCAACACCGCCCTTTGCAGCCAGAACGGTCACAGAACCGTCCAGCACGCGCAGGGAACGCTGGACCTCAACAGTGAAGTCCACGTGGCCCGGGGTGTCGATGATGTTGATGCGGTGACGGTTCTTCTTGAATGCAACCGGATCCTTCTGGGTCTCAGAGTGGCTCCAGTAGCAGGTGGTAGCAGCGGAAGTGATGGTGATACCACGCTCCTGCTCCTGAACCATCCAGTCCATGGTAGCGCCGCCATCATGAACTTCGCCGATCTTGTGGTTGATACCGGTGTAGTACAGAATACGCTCGGTAGTAGTAGTTTTACCAGCATCAATGTGGGCCATAATGCCGATATTTCTCGTCATCTGAAGAGAAACTTCTCTGGGTGTAGCCATGAAATTAACCTCCTACAGAACAGATCAATAACGGAAATGAGCGAAAGCCTTGTTAGCCTCTGCCATCTTGTGAGTATCCTCACGCTTCTTCACGGCGTTACCAGTGTTGTTGGCAGCATCCATGATTTCAGCAGCCAGACGCTGAGCCATGGTCTTCTCACCACGGCTGCGGCTGTAGGCAGTCAGCCAGCGCAGACCCAGGGTCTCGCGGCGAGCCGGGCTGACTTCCAGAGGACCTGGTAGTTAGCACCGCCAACGCGGCGGGTCTTGCACTCGAGCGTGGGCATGATGTTCTCCATCGCCTTCTCGAAAGCTCCAGAGGATCGTTGCCGGTCTTCTCCTGAATCATGGAGAAAGCTTCTAAACGATCTTCTGA
>ENA-OQJX01000535-OQJX01000535.1-human-gut-metagenome-genome-assembly--contig:-NODE-535-length-18508-cov-2.480986_pt1 | contig 18508 bp, 22 predicted proteins | sample MGYA00242615_ERZ504782 | MGnify/ENA primary metagenome ERZ504782 (study PRJEB26092, sample SAMD00036354) | human gut metagenome | host: Homo sapiens | study: EMG produced TPA metagenomics assembly of... | reverse complement strand
TTACTGAAGTTTATCAAGGATGAAAAAATCGAATTAATAATACCTTATATATATATGAACAAAAAAAGAATCATCCTCATTGCCGTAGCTGCCGTAATCATAGTGGGCGGCGGCGTATGGCTCTTCGGTGGTGCCAAGGCCAAGCACAAGGTGACCTACGCCACAGCAACCATCCATAAAGGCGAGATTTCCGAATCCGTAACCGCCACGGGGACCATCGAACCGGTGACGGAAGTGGAAGTGGGTACCCAGGTGAGCGGTATCATCGACAAGATTCATGTAGACTACAATTCCGTAGTAACCAAAGGCCAACTCATTGCGAGATGGATCGCGTGACACTGCAAAGCGAACTCGCTTCGCAACGCGCCGCCTACAACGGTGCAAAGGCCGAATACGAGTACCAGAAAAAACTCTACGAGCGCAACAAGACGCTGAACGAAAAGCAGCTCATCGCCGCCACGGACTATGAGCAGTCCGTCTATAACTACGAGAAGGCCAAGAGCAACTACGAAAGCAGCCAGGCATCACTGGCAAAGGCTGAACGCAACCTCTCCTACGCCACCATCACCTCTCCCATCGACGGTGTGGTCATCAGCCGCGACGTGGAAGCAGGACAGACCGTGGCTTCCGGCTTCGAGACACCGACACTGTTCACCATCGCTGCCGACCTGACGCAGATGCAGGTTGTGGCCGACGTGGACGAAGCGGACATAGGCGGTGTGGAAGAGGGACAGCGCGCCACGTTTACCGTAGACGCCTACCCGAATGACGTGTTCGAAGGAGTGGTCACACAAATTCGTCTGGGAGATGCCAGCTCAAGCAGCACGTCGAGCACCAGCACCAGCACGGTTGTGACCTACGAAGTAGTCATCTCCGCCCACAACCCGGACCTGAAACTGAAACCACGCCTGACAGCCAACGTCACCATCTTCACCCTCGACCGCAAAGACGTACTGTGCGCTCCTGCCCGTGCCCTGCGCTTCAACCCCGAAAAACCGCTTATCGGCGACAATGATATCGTGAAGGATTGCGAAGGGGAACATAAACTCTGGACCCGCGAAGGCAACACCTTTACCGCCCATCCGGTGAAGATAGGTATCTCCAACGGAGTCAACACGGAAATTATCAGTGGCATTAACGAAGGTACCATAGTAGTGACCGAAGCCACCATCGGCAGCATGCCCGGCAGCGGCGCTCCGGACATGAGCCAGGAAGCTCCCGGAGGTGAGAAGAGTCCGTTCATGCCTGGCCTCCGGGAAGTAAGAAGAAGAGCGGAAAATAATACAAAAAAAGAATTATGAATAAAGCAGTCATTGAACTTCAAAATATCAAACGCAACTTCCAGGTGGGGGACGAAACCGTGCATGCCCTGCGCGGCGTCTCGTTCACCATCCGTGAAGGCGAGTTTGTCACCATCATGGGTACATCGGGCTCCGGAAAGTCGACTTTGCTGAATACCTCGGCTGCCTGGACACGCCCACCAGCGGCGAATACCTGCTGGACGGTATCTCCGTACGCACCATGAGCAAGCCTCAACGCGCCGTACTACGCAACCGTAAAATCGGCTTCGTATTCCAGAGTTACAACCTGCTGCCCAAAACACTGCCGTGGAAAATGTGGAGCTACCGCTGATGTATAACTCCTCCGTCTCGGCTTCCGAAAGGCGGAGACGTGCCATCGAAGCCCTGCAAGCCGTGGGGCTGGGCGACCGACTGGAACATAAATCCAATCAAATGTCCGGTGGCCAGATGCAACGCGTAGCCATCGCCCGTGCCTTGGTGAACAATCCCGCCGTTATCCGTGGCAGACGAAGCTACGGGTAACCTGGACACCCGTACTTCTTTCGAGATTCTGGTACTGTTCCAAAAGCTGCATGCCGAAGGACGCACCATCATCTTCGTCACCCACAACCCCGAAATAGCCCAGTACAGCAGCCGCAACATCGTGCTGCGCGACGGACAAATCAAGGACGATACCATCAACACCCAAATCCAGAATGCAGCCGAAGCCCTGGCAGCATTGCCTAAGCAGGAGGAGGAATGAGGGATAAGATTAAGGATTAGGGATTAATTTTAAACTTTCCATTAAAACGATATGAACGGAACAAACCTTTTCAAAATAGCCTTGCGAGCCTTGAACAACAACAAGCTGCGCGCATTCCTCACCATGCTGGGCATCATCATCGGCGTGGCGTCCGTCATCACGATGCTTGCCATCGGACAAGGTTCGAAGAAAAGCATCCAGGCGCAAATCTCCGAGATGGGCTCCAACATGATTATGATTCACCCGGTGCCGACATGCGCGGCGGTGTCCGCCAAGACCCCAGCGCCATGCAGACCTTGAAGCTGACCGACTACGAAGCCCTGCACAACGAAACCAACTTCCTGGCTGCCGTCAGCCCCAATGTCTCCTCCAGCGGGCAGCTCATCGCGGGCAACAACAACTACCCCTCCTCCGTGAGCGGCGTGGGCACGGACTATCTCGAAATCCGGCAGCTCAGCGTGGAGAACGGCGAGATGTTTACCGAGCGACATACAGACCTCTGCCAAGGTGTGCGTCATCGGAAAGACCATCCAAGACAACCTCTTTCCCGGAGGAGAGGACCCTGTGGGACGTATCATCCGCTTCAACCAAGTGCCCTTCCGCGTGGTGGGCGTGCTGAAGTCCAAAGGCTACAACTCCATGGGCATGGACCAGGACGACGTAGTGCTTGCCCCTTACAGCACCGTGATGAAACGCCTGCTGGCACAGACCTACCTTAGCGGCATCTTCGCCTCCGCCCTCACCGAGGACATGACGGACAATGCCACCGACGAAATCACCGAGATACTGCGCCGCAACCACAAGCTGAAGGAGAGTGACGACGACGACTTCACCATTCGCAGCCAGCAGGAACTCAGCACCATGCTGAACTCCACCACCGACCTGATGACCACGCTGCTTGCCTGCATAGCCGGCATTTCGCTCGTAGTGGGCGGCATCGGCATTATGAACATCATGTACGTATCGGTGACGGAACGCACGCGCGAAATCGGCCTGCGCATGAGTGTAGGCGCCCGCGGTGTCGACATCTTGAGCCAGTTCCTCATCGAAGCTATCCTCATCAGCATCACCGGAGGCATCATCGGCGTCATCATCGGATGCGGAGCCAGCTGGATAGTGAAGAGCGTTGCCCACTGGCCCATCTTCATCCAGCCGTGGAGTGTATTCCTCTCCTTCGCCGTATGTACCGTCACCGGAGTGTTCTTCGGTTGGTATCCCGCCAAGAAAGCTGCGGACCTCGACCCGATAGAGGCCATACGCTACGAATAACCTTTCCTCCCTTGCCGGAAGTTAACCAAATAGTTCTTAAGTATTAGGAAAAAAGTTTCCGGCAATAGGGAAAAAAGTTATGCGAAACTAAGAATAATCTCTATCCCAAGCCTTGGGATAGACATCCGCAAGCTTGGGATACATATCCGCAACCTGGAAACGCTTATCCGCAACCTGCGAACAGAGATTTGCTTCGCAGGCGGCGGATATTTCCAATATCCACCTAAAATCCGTATCTTTGTATCATGATGAAACAACAGCTCCCTAACCCACGCCGCCGCGGCATCGAAACCCTGATACACATCATTGTCTGGGGTATCGTCATCGGTTTCCCCTTTCTGATGATGACACGCAGCGGCTTCAATATCAGCCTTGCGGACTATCTGCGCCACGGTAGCAGCAGTACCCTCTCATTCTTCCTTGTATTCTACATCAACTACTGCCTCCTCATTCCCCGCTACTTGTTCGAGGGACGCATCCGGCAGTATCTCCTGCTGAACACACTGCTCATCATCTGCATTACCACCGGCGCCCACCTTTGGCAAGAATACACATTCCAAAACCATATGCGCGGCGATGATGACGGTCAGCACATGGGGCCTCCCAAATGGATATTCATCTTGCGCGACGTCTCGACCATGATTCTCACCGCCGGCCTCAGCGCTGCCATCAAGCTGAGCCGCCGCTGGGCGCAGATGGACGCGCCCGCCGCGAAGCCGAGAAAAGCCGCACGGAAGCCGAGTTGAAGAACCTGCGCAACCAGCTCAACCCGCACTTCCTGCTCAATACGCTGAACAACATCTACGCCCTCATCGCCTTCGATGCCGACAAGGCACAGACTGCCGTGCAGGAACTGAGCCGACTGCTGCGCCATGTGCTGTATGACAATCAGCAGAACTTCGTCACCCTGGACAAGGAGATGGACTTCATCCGCAACTACATCGAACTGATGCGCATCCGTCTCTCCGCCAACGTCCATGTGGAAACAAAGATAGACGTCCGACCGGACAGCCGTACGGAAATAGCTCCGCTCATCTTTATTTCCCTCATAGAGAATGCCTTCAAGCATGGCATCTCCCCCACCGAGCCCAGCTTTATCCGTATCCACTTCAGTGAAAGCCCCGGAGAGATACATTGCGAAATAACCAACAGCTATCATCCCAAAAGCGTGGCAGATAAAAGCGGAAGCGGCATCGGCTTGGAACAAGTGCGCAAGCGTCTGGAGCTGACCTATCCCGGTCATTACGACTGGCAGCAAGGAGTGAGTGAGGACATGAAAGAGTATAAATCTATTTTAATTATAAAGATATGAATCTGAAGTGCGCCATTGTAGACGACGAGCCCCTCGCCCTGGGGTTGCTGGAAAGCTACGTCAACAAGACCCCGTTTCTGGAGTTGGTCGGTAAATACTCCAGTGCCGTACAAGCCATCAAGGAGTTGCCCGAGAAGCACATCGACCTGCTTTTCCTCGACATCCAGATGCCCGAACTGAACGGACTGGAATTTTCGAAGATGGTCGATTCCGGCACCCGCATTGTCTTTACCACCGCCTTCGACCAATATGCCATAGACGGCTACAAAGTCAATGCGCTGGACTACCTGCTGAAACCCATCTCCTACGTCGACTTTCTGCAGGCTGCCAACAAGGCTGTGCAATGGTTTGAATTGCTGCAACAGCCCAAGGAAGAGATTCAGAGCATCTTCGTAAAAAGCGAGTATAAGCTGGTGCAAATCGAATTGAGTAAAATTCTGTACATAGAGGGGCTGAAAGACTATCTCAAAATCTACGAGGAGGATTCTCCCAAGCCTATCCTGTCTCTCATGAGCATGAAGGCAATGGAGGAACTTCTGCCTGCCTCGCGTTTCATGCGCGTCCACCGTTCCTACATTGTTCAGAAGAATAAAATACGTATTATAGACCGTGGCCGCATCGTGTTCGGAAAGAATTACATCCCGATAAGTGACAGCTATAAACAAGCTTTTCAAGAATTTTTAGACCAAAGAAGCTAAAAAATCGACTAATCCGTCGATAAAATCGGAAAAAACGTCGATTTATTATAGAATCCTTTTGCATATTAAAATATGTTTTTTTATCTTTGCACCGAACAGATAGGAGTTGTGAAACTCCCCCAATAGAATAGTTTAGTTAAGTCTAGTTTAGTTTTTGTGTGAAGCACTTCCTCCGTAAGCGAACGTTGGAAGTGCTTTTTACATATCAACACTATTTAATCCACAAGCAGAAAAATTATCAAAGCAAATTTAAAAAACTATATATAACTACATATCAAACACCAACATAACATTCATTTTCTTATCTTTAATACAGAAACAAGTGGGCACGCATGTTTTATGATTTTACTAATCACATCTGTATAATGTTAGTTTCGCGACAACCATTATACGGTAATAATCTTGTAAATTATGGAAATCAAGAAAACATCCAAAGCAAGCCTGGAAAACAAGAAGTCAAGTTGGCTACTTGTAGGTTATGTAATTGTGCTGGTCTTCATGTTCGTTGCATTTGAATGGTCGAAGCGTGATGTTAGGATTGACATGAGCGGTGCTATTACCGAGAACGTATTTGAGCAGGAAATTGAAATTCCTATCACGGAGCAACCCGAATTAGTAGCTCCACCACCCCCTCAAGCTCCTGCAATTGCCGAGGTATTGACAATTGTGGATGATAATGACAATGTGAAAGAAACAGCCATTGCCTCTTCCGAAGAAATCGGTGAAGCTGTAATCATCAAACCCATATCTCCAACCGTAGATGAAGAGATTCCGGTAGAGGATGAGATTTTTGAAGTTGTAGAGAAGAATCCCGAGTTTTCTTATAATGGCATGAGTCTGATGCAATATCTGGGTAAGAGTATAAAATACCCGACTATTGCACAAGAGACCGGAACCCAGGGGCGCGTAATAGTACAATTCGTTGTCAACAAAGACGGCAGCATCGTAGATGTAAAAGTAGTAAGAGGCGTAGATCCCTATCTGGACAAAGAAGCTATCCGTGTGATTTCCACCATGCCCAAATGGAAACCCGGTGAGCAACGAGGCAAACCGGTCCGTTGTAAATTCACAGTTCCCGTAATGTTTAAATTACAATAGCAGACATGCCAGTGTCCACTTTCCACTTGTCTTCATAAGGTAATCTCCAATATCCGAGGGTGTGTCGAAACTGGTATTCACCACAGATTACACAGATTTGCACAGATAAGTATCTTTGACTATCAGTAGATTAAGCTCATTCTGTGTTAATCCGTGTAATCTGTGGTGAATTTTGACACACCCCCATTTTTTAAGTATCAACACAGCCATTTCCTTCTTCCATATTTTTCTTTCCGCAGAAAAACAAAAACATTCAGCCTCTCAGACTGTTACATAGAAAAACAATATATCACTCCTGATAAAACCACACGATAATGAAATCACAACTCTTTGACATCAGAAGAGAATATAAGAAAGGCAGGCTGACACCGGGTAACCTCAACGACAATCCCTTTGAGCAATTCGACCATTGGCTGAACGATGCTATCCATAGTGATGAGTACGAGCCCACCGCCATGACGGTAGCTACAGTCTCGACAGACGGGCATCCTTCTACACGCACAGTGTTGCTGAAAGGGGTGGAAAATGGCCGTTTCATCTTCTTCACCAACTACGAAAGCAGAAAAGGCCGGCAACTGACTGCAAATCCGTATATATCCTTATCTTTCGTATGGCACAAACTGGAAAGGCAAATACACATTGAAGGAAAAGCTGAAAGATGCGCTCCTGCCGATTCTGACGCCTATTTTGCAAGCAGGCCTTACAAAAGTAAAATCGGGGCGAGGATTTCACCCCAAAGTCACGTCATCGGCAGCCGTATGGAGATAATGCGCGCGTTCGTCCGCGAAGCGGCAACATGGATAGGGCAAAGTATCAAACGTCCCGACAACTGGGGAGGTTTTGCCGTCACCCCTTTCCGTTTTGAATTCTGGCAAGGACGGGAAAGCAGGCTACACGACCGTTTCCTCTATTCCCAACAAGCGGATGGCAGCTGGAAAAAGGAGAGGCTGGCTCCCTAAATACGGACAGGGAAACACTTCTCATCACAAATAAATCTTAAAAGGAGGAACAAAGCTGCAGAAACGCTGTTTGAAGGGGAAACTCTAAAAACAACAGTTATGAATTACGGTATCAGTATTCTTTTCAGGGCTATACCCTTGTTGATGGCCCTTTTCTGTTTCGGCTACGGAGCTTTGTGCTCCACGAAGGACTGGATTCGGCAAAATTTGTGGCCGGTCCGGTAGTATTTTCCTTAGGGATGATTTGCATTGCCTTGTTCGCCACAGCGGCAACAATCATTAGACAAATTATTCATACCTACAATCCGATAGCCAGATACGCACTTCCGGTTATTGGTTACCTGGCAGCCGTACTCACAGTAATCTATGGTTGGAATTATATGCACGAAACTGCCACGGCAAGCAATTTCGTGGCAGGACACGTGATTTGCGGAGTCGGTTTCATCACAGCTTGTGTAGCTACCACAGCCACAGCCTCCACCCGCTTCACCCTCATTCCCGCCAACTCGGAACGTACCGACCAGCTACAACCTGCCGATGCATTCAATTCCTCCCAGGGATATATCCTGATAGCAGTTGCCACCCTTATGGCAGTAATGGCATGGATATGGGCCTTCTGGCTATTGTCAAAAAGCAGCGAGCACAATGCATATTATGTAGCAGGCCATGTCATGGCAGGACTTGCTTGTATCTGTTCCAGCTTGGTGGCGCTGGTTGCAACCATCGTCCGCCAGATACGCAACAACTATACAAAGGCTGAACGGAAACAATGGCCGGCCCTTGTTTTGATAATGGGCAGCATCAGCATTCTCTGGGGACTTCTGGTCTTAGCCAACAGCAATCCGGCACTCTCCTCCACAGGATATATTATGATAGGCCTGGGACTGGTATGCTACAGCATTTCCAGCAAAGTCATACTACTTGCCGCCATCTGGCGGAACACTTTCAAGCTGGCCAACCGCATCCCGCTGATTCCGGTCTTCACGGCCCTGGCTTGTCTGTTTCTCTCCGCCTTTCTGTTTGAGATGGCAAGCCTGCACAATGCCTATTTTGTCCCTGCACGCGTACTGGCTGGTTTGGGAGGCATCTGCTTTACATTATTCTCCATCGTAAGCATTCTGGAGAGCGGTACATCTAAGTAGACATTTTCCCGCCATTGGCTGAGCATCGAGGAACAATTCCACACGCTCGGCATGGTGGGCCACATAAGCTGCCGGACCGGTATCCCCGGAATCAAGAATATCGCGGACCACATCCGCCTTATTCTTGCCGGTAATAAAGAAAATAAGATTCTTCGCCGCAAACAAAAGGCAGCCGGTCATGGCTATGCGTTTCTGCCCATTATAGGGATTGACACTCACCTCATAAGGATGAAAGGAAGAAAGCAGATATTCCTGCCCCGGAAAGATAGAGGAGGTATGCCCGTCGTCTCCAGCACCGAGCAAAACGACATCGAAGGCCGGGAAGCCACCCCAAAGCGGAACCGTGCGGCAAACCAGCGTCGAATAGTTCTTTGCTTCAATCTCCGGGCGGTTCACTCCATAAATAGGGTAAACGTATTCATCGGGCATGCCTACTTCATCCAACAGCAAACGGCGCATGGTACCATAATTGCTCTCATAATCCTCTGCCGGCACACACCGTTCATCCACCCAATAAATCCGCATCCGCATCCAAGGAGTCACCTCCTTGTACTCGTTGGCCCAAATGTCAAACATCAGCGAAGGAGTACTTCCCCCACTGAATGCAAAATAAAAGGTCTTTTCCGGCTCACGCTCCATCATCGCAATCAAATGTTCAATCAACGCATGTGCCGTAGCTGTAGCCGAATGGTAAACATAACTTTTCATAACTCGCAATATTCATCTGTATTAGTCAAATTCTTACACGGATTAGTCCACTCAGCACCATGTTCGTGCATCATCGCTTCACTTTCCAAAGGTCCCCACGTACCTACGGGATACCCATATAAAGGAGCATCCGTATGCTCTTTCCAATAACGCAACACGGGATCGAAAAAGCGCCATGAAGCCTCTACCGCGTCGCTGCGGGTAAAGAGTGTAGGGTCACCTTGTATGCAATCCTCTATCAGACGGGCATAGGCATCGCCGGTAGGCAACCCGCCCAACTGGTCATAACTGAAGTCCATCATCACCTGCTTCACGTCAAATCCCGGTCCGGGAGTCTTCATGCCGAATTTCAGCACAATGCCTTCATTGGGTTGCAGGCGGAGAATCAGCTTATTCGCGCGGGGACAATGTCCACCCTCGCAACGAAACATCTGATGGGGCGTCTCACGGAAATGTACAACAATCTCAGTCACCTTTGTCGGCATTTGTTTGCCGGTACGGATATAGAAAGGAACACCCTTCCACCGCCAGTTGTTAATACCGATTTTCATGGCAATATACGTTTCGGTACGCGAATCAGGTGCCACGTTCTTCTCTTCCCTATACCCGGCTTTCGAGCCCGAAGCCGTATATTGTCCGCGGACAATGTGTTCCTCCAAATCCTCCTCTGTCAAGGGGGCCAATGACTCATAGACCTTCACCACCTCGTTGCGGAAATTATCGGCATTGAAAACGGCAGGCGGTTCCAATGCTGTGAGCGCCACAAGCTGTATGAGGTGGTTTTGTACCATATCGCGCAGGGCTCCGGCACCTTCATAGAATCCGCCACGTCCTTCGATACCCAGATTCTCTACGGCTGTAATCTCCACATAGTCTATATAATTACGGTTCCATAGCGGTTCGAAGATTCCGTTGGCAAAACGGAAGGCGAGAATGTTCTGCGCCGTTTCCTTACCCAAAAAATGGTCGATGCGGTAAATCTGATGCTCCTTGAAAACGGAAGCATAAATGCTATTCAGCTTTCTGGCTGACTCCAAATCGTAACCGAACGGCTTTTCAACGATGATACGCGTATCAGGACGGTTCAGACCGGCCGCCTTCAAGTGCAAGGGAATGACACCGTACAAGGAAGGTGGAGTAGCCAGATAGAACAGCAGGTTGTCCGGTTTCTGCTCACCGGTAAACTCTTGTAAACGTCCGTCCAGCAGATGATAGCCTTCAACCTCGGCGGGATCCAATGTCTGGTAATGCAGATGGCTGCAAAAATCCCTCATTTTATCTTCCACCTGCTCTTTGGAAGCTACGAACTTACTCAATTCACTCATTATATATTCTTGGTAACGGGCATCCGTATACTCGGTGCGTCCTATCCCCAGAATGGAGAATCCTTCCGGCAACCGCCCGCCACTATACAAAGTATAGAGCGCCGGCATCAGTTTGCGCTTCGTCAAGTCACCCGAAGCGCCGAATATAACAATCACTAATTTCTTCATCATCTTCTCCCCCTTTCTCACACATTGTACGTACCCGATTTCGTATCTCCTCCGTGTCCCGTCCAATTTTCATGGAAAAACTGTCCACGCAACTCGTCTGTCCTTTCAAAGGTATGCGCACCAAAATAGTCACGTTGCGCCTGAATCATATTGGCAGGCAACTTGGCAGACACCAGCGAATAGAAATAATTCAAGGCGGACGAGAATGCAGGCACCGGAAGTTCCTCTTTCATGGATTGTGCCACCAGATGTTTCCAGCCGGAAAGCAACAGCTGCATTTCATTTTTGAAATAAGGAGCCAACAGCAGATGTTTGGGCTTGTCTTTTGCCTCGAAAGCCGTAGCTATGTCGTTCAGGAAAATACTACGGATGATGCAGCCGCCCCGCCACATGCGTGCGATGGATGCCAAATCGAGGTTCCAGGCAAAAGCGTCGGATACACGCTGCAACATGGCGAATCCCTGAGCATATGACACTAATTTGGAAGCATAGAGTGCGGAATAGATATCCTTCACCATCTCCGACTTGTTGTACACCGCCTGCGAGCGTCGGCATACAAATTGCTTGGAAGCCGTTTCACGCAAGCCCTTCTGTGCCGACAAACTACGTTCGAACACAGCCGTAGCAATCAGCCCCAACGGCATGCCCAGCTCCATCGCATTGATAACGGACCACTTGCCCGTACCTTTCTGTCCGGCGGTATCCAATATCTTATCTATCAGGTAACCTCCTGATTTGTCCTTATGACGCAGTATGTTGGCGGTAATTTCAATGAGATAGCTACGCAACTTACCCTCATTCCAATCAGCAAAGATTTCTGCCATCTGTCCATTGTCCAGACCAAGCAGATTCTTCATCACCCAATAAGCTTCGGCAATAAGCTGCATATCTCCATATTCGATACCGTTATGTATCATCTTGACGAAATGACCGGAACCGGCAGGACCAATCCACTGGCAGCACGGGGTACCGTCAGATGCTTTTGCCGCAATACTCTGCAGGATAGGCTTCACCTCAGGCCAGGCACTTTCAGATCCTCCGGGCATGATAGACGCGCCGTTCAGCGCTCCTTCCTCTCCACCGGAAACTCCAGCTCCCACAAAACGGAAGCCTTTCTTTTCGGCCAATGCCACACGCCGGTTGGTGTCCTCATAATTGGAATTACCACCGTCAATCAGGATATCCCCTTCGGACAAATGGGGAAACAGCTGTTCCATCAGTTCATCCACCGCACTGCCGGCACGAACCATCATCATTATTTTGCGGGGTATGGCAATGGAAGTTACAAATTCGGCTATATCTGTATAGCCTTCAATTTTTTTCCCTTTGGCGCGGCCGTTCACAAAACGCTCCACCACCCCTTCTTCCACTCCCGGAACCGTACGATTATATACCGAAACATTCCATCCCTTATCTGCCATATTGAGGGCCAAATTCTCGCCCATAACTGCCAGACCGATAAGTCCAATGTCTGTTTTATTTAAATTCTTCATATTCATGTAAATTTTGTCTTTATATGGAAACAAAATGCTAACAGCATTTGTTCGTATGAATTACGAAAATAAAATAGTACTTTTGTCAGCGAAAGCCTATTTTTCAACCAGACAGAAAACCAATGCTCATGAAGAACTTCCACATCGGACTATTGCCACGCATCATCATTGCCATTATCTTAGGTATACTTTTCGGAAATTTCTACCGGCTTCGCTGGTACGGCTGTTCGTAACATTCAATGCCATTTTCAGTGAATTCCTGAACTTCTCCATCCCCCTCATCATTGTGGGACTGGTCACGATTGCCATTGCCGACATCGGCAAAGGAGCCGGACGGATGCTGGTCGTCACGGCGCTCATTGCTTACGGAGCTACCTTATTCTCCGGCTTTCTCTCCTATTTCACCGGTATGGCGGTATTTCCTTCCCTCATAGAAACCGGGGTGCCGTTAGAAGAAGTCAGTGAATCTCAAGGCATCCTTCCCTATTTTTCCGTGGGTATCCCGCCCTTGATGAATGTTATGACCGCACTCGTACTTGCCTTCACACTGGGGCTGGGTCTGGCTCATCTGAAAAGTGAGGTACTGAAAAATGCGGCACGCGATTTTCAAGAGATTATCATCCGCATGATCAGTGCAGTGATATTGCCGCTGCTTCCCATCTATATTTTCGGCATTTTCCTCAACATGACGCACAGTGGACAAGTATTCGGCATCCTGATGGTCTTTATTAAGATTATCGGTGTAATCTTCCTGCTTCACATCTTTCTCCTGGTATTCCAATACAGCATTGCGGCACTGTTTGTCCGCAAGAACCCTCTTAAACTACTGGGACGAATGATGCCTGCCTACTTCACGGCTCTAGGCACTCAATCCAGTGCCGCCACTATCCCCGTAACATTGGAGCAAAGTCGGAAGAACGGCGTCTCTGCCGATATTGCCGGATTCGTCATCCCACTTTGCGCCACCATCCATCTGTCGGGCAGCACATTGAAGATTGTGGCATGCGCCCTGGCACTGATGATAATGCAAGGCATGCCCCATGATTTCCCTCTATTTGCAGGATTTATCTTCATGCTGGGCATCACTATGGTAGCCGCTCCCGGGGTACCGGGAGGCGCCATCATGGCATCACTGGGCATCCTGCAATCCATGCTGGGCTTCGACGAGTCGGCACAAGCGCTGATGATTGCACTATACATAGCGATGGACAGCTTCGGTACTGCCTGCAATGTGACGGGCGACGGGGCAATCGCACTGATTATCGACAAAGTGATGGGAAAGAAATAGTTTATATTTTGCCATCTCGTGGAAAATAACGAATATTGCAGTCCGAAAAGACATAATAACAAGAAGCATACATTATGAAGAAAGCCCTTATCTCCGGCATTACCGGGCAGGACGCTCGTTCCTTGCCGAATTCCTCCTGCAGAAAGGATATGAAGTGCACGGTATCCTGCGTCGCTCTTCCTCTTTCAACACCGGCCGCATCGAACACCTCTACTTCGATGAGTGGGTACGCGACATGAAACAGAAACGTACCATTAACCTGCACTATGGAGACATGACAGACTCCAGCTCTCTCATCCGTATCATCCAGAGTGTGCAGCCGGACGAAATATATAACCTTGCCGCCCAAAGCCATGTCAAAGTATCCTTCGACGTGCCCGAATATACCGCCGAAACCGATGCCGTAGGCACCCTGCGCATGCTCGAAGCCGTACGCATTCTCGGTATGGAAAAGAAGACACGCATCTACCAGGCCTCCACTTCCGAGCTCTTCGGAAAAGTGCAGGAAGTGCCGCAAAGCGAAACGACCCCGTTCTATCCCCGCAGCCCCTATGGCGTAGCCAAACAGTATGGCTTTTGGATTACAAAGAACTACCGCGAAAGCTATGGCATGTTTGCTGTAAACGGCATACTCTTCAACCACGAGAGCGAACGCCGAGGTGAAACCTTCGTGACAAGAAAAATCACACTGGCGGCTGCCCGCATCGCCCAAGGCTTCCAGGACAAGCTGTATCTGGGCAATCTGGATGCCCGGCGCGACTGGGGATATGCCAAAGACTACATCGAGTGCATGTGGCTCATCCTGCAGCACGACACCCCCGAAGACTTCGTCATTGCCACCGGAGAAATGCATACCGTACGCGAATTTGCGACACTGGCATTCCGGGAGGTAGGCATCACTCTGTGCTGGGAAGGCCAGGGAGTGGATGAGAAGGGTATCGACACACAGACCGGAAAAGTCCTCGTGGAAGTCGACCCCAAATATTTCCGGCCTGCCGAAGTGGAACAATTGCTGGGCGACCCCACCAAAGCAAAAACACTGCTGGGATGGAATCCGAGGCAGACCAGTTTTGAAGAGTTGGTACGCATCATGGCAGAGCACGACATGAAATTTGTGAAGAAACTGTATTTAAGAAGCAAAGAGCTTTGAATGAACTATTAAACTTTCAGACAACAATGTTAGACAAAAATGCCAAAATATATGTAGCAGGCCACCGGGGACTGGTAGGTTCTGCCATCTGGAAAATCTTGAGGAGAAAGGATACACCAATCTCATCGGCAAGACCCACACAGAACTCGATCTGCTCGACGGAGTTGCCGTACGCCGCTTCTTCGACGAGGAACAGCCCGAATATGTATTCCTTGCCGCCGCCTTTGTGGGTGGCATTATGGCCAACAGTATCTACCGTGCCGACTTCATCTACAAGAACTTGCAGATACAGCAGAAACGTCATCGGCGAAAGCTTCCGCCACGGAGTGAAAAAACTTCTCTTTCTGGGCAGCACCTGCATCTATCCCCGTGATGCCGAACAGCCGATGAAAGAAGACGCACTCCTCACTTCTCCGCTGGAATACACGAACGAGCCCTATGCCATCGCCAAAATAGCCGGACTGAAAATGTGCGAAAGCTCAATCTTCAATACGGTACGAACTACATTGCCGTGATGCCCACCAACCTTTACGGTCCCAACGACAACTTCGACCTGGAACGCAGCCACGTGCTCCCTGCCATGATACGCAAGATACACCTCGCCCACTGCCTGAAACAAGGCGACTGGGATGCCGTACGCCACGACATGAACCTGCGTCCGGTGGAAGGCATCAACGGCGACAGCAGCAAAGAGGACATTCTGAATATCCTCCGGAAATACGGCATCAGCGAAGAAGAAGTGAGATTATGGGGTTCCGGCACCCCCTTGCGCGAATTCCTCTGGAGCGAGGAGATGGCAGATGCCAGCGTCTTCGTCATGGAACACGTCGACTTCAAAGATACCTTCAAGCCGGACGACAAGGAAATCCGCAACTGTCACATCAATATCGGTACGGGCAAGGAAATCACTATCCGCCAGTTGGCAGAGCTGATTGTCAACACCGTAGGCTATCAGGGCCGGTTGACCTTCGACACTTCCAAACCCGACGGCACCATGCGCAAACTGACCGATCCCGGTAAATTACATGCATTGGGATGGCATCATAAGATTGATATCGAGGAAGGTGTGCAACGCATGTACCGATGGTACTTGGGAAAGTAATTAGTGACGTCTGATTAGCCATGAATGTCATGCGGCACAAGGTGGGAGCTGTATTGTTTATATTGCTGATACTTTTATCAGGTATCAGCCCAACCATGAATGCCATGATAGCTCCCGTGACCTATTCCGTTCGCGGCAAAGTCATCGACAGACAGTCCAGACAACCCGTGGCCTACGCCAACGTTTTCGTTGTCGGCATCCCCGGGAAAGGGGCATCCACCGATTCACTCGGCACATTCAAGATAGAGCAGGTACCTCCGGGCATCTATAGCCTTGAGGCATCCTGCATAGGATACCAGACTGTTTCCACCCCCGAATATATCGTTTCAGCCTCAACCCCGTTCATCGAGATAGAGATGGAAGAGGATGCCAATCTGCTGAACACAGTAGTGGTGGTGCCTTCCCCCTTCCGGCGAAGTATCGAAAGCCCGGTCAGCATGCGTATCATCGGCTTGCAGGAAATAGAGAAAAGTCCCGGAGCCAACCGGGATGTTTCGCGCATCGTACGCTCCTATCCCGGCGTCTCTTTCTCTCCCATCGGCTATCGCAACGACTTGATTGTTCGGGGCGGTTCTCCTTCCGAAAACCGCTTTTATATGGATGGCATCGAAATTCCCAACATCAACCACTTTGCCACTCAAGGTGCATCCGGAGGACCGGTAAGCATTGTCAATGCCGACCTGATACGCGAGATTACATTTTATACGGGCGCCTTCCCCGCCAACCGCTCCGGAGCCTTGAGTTCCGTCCTCGACTTCCAACTCAAGGACGGAAATCCGGACAAGCAGGCGTTCAAAGCACCATCGGCGCATCGGAAGTCTCGCTCAGCGGAGCAGGCCATCTAGGGCAGCGCACCACTTATCTGTTCTCCGCACGCCAGTCCTACCTGCAACTTTTGTTCAAGGCTTTGGGACTGCCCTTCCTGCCCAATTTCATTGACGGACAATTCAAAACAAAAACCCGTTTCAACGAGCACAGTGAGCTGACCCTGCTTGGTCTTGCAGGCATTGACAAGATGAAACTGAATACCGATGAAAAAGGAGAAGATGCCGAATATCTGCTCAGCTATCTCCCCACTATCCATCAGGAAACATTCACTCTCGGAGCCTCTTACAGACACTACAATGGAAGGCACGTACAATCCCTTATACTGAGCCATAACTACCTGAACAACCGCAATCTGAAATACCGCAACAACGATGACTCTTCCGAAGACAACCTGACCCTGCGCCTACGCTCCACAGAACAAAAGACCACCCTGCGTTTCGAAAACCAAACGCGCTTGGGAGCATGGACCCTAAAAGAAGGAGCAGAACTGAACAACTCCATCTATACAAACCACAGCAGGCAAAGACTATACGGCAGTCATTCGGGTACGCTTTCCATCTACGAAACCTCACTCAACATCTTCGGCTGGGGGGCTTTCTTCTCTTCCAACTATACCACCGCCGACAAGCGTCTGGCCCTTTCTGCCGGTATCCGTATGGATGGCAACACTTACAACCGAAAGATGCGGCAGCTATGGAAACAGTTCTCCCCACGCCTCTCTGCATCCTACAAACTCTCGAAACAATGGACCTTGAGCGGAAGTACCGGCCTCTACCACCAATTGCCTCCCTACACCGCTTTGGGATATAAAGACAATGAAGGGCAATATCTCAACAAAAACCTGAAGTACATGCAGGTCTTTGAAAGCAGCCTCGGTGTGGACTGGCACCTGCAAGACCGGTTCATGGTTTCTGCAGAAGGTTTCTTCAAGCGTTACAGCCGTATGCCACTTTCCCTCCAAGACAACATTCCGTTGGCATGCAAAGGAAACGATTACGGTGTCACCGGCAACGAAGCACTCGTCCCTACAGCCAGCGGCAGGGCCTACGGACTGGAAACCATGTTCCGCTGGCAGGCATCCGGCAAGTTCAATCTCGTATCCTCCTTCACCTTATACCGCAGCGAATACCGCAACCGTCCAGATGGAGACTTCATTCCATCTGCCTGGGACAACCGTTTCATACTCAACATGAGCGGTACATACAACCTGCCCCGGCGCTGGAGCATAGGAGGCAAGCTAAGCTATATAGGCGGCAGCCCCTACACTCCCTATGATGAAGACAAATCATCACTCGTAGAAGCATGGGATGCCAAAGGACAGCCCTACTACGACTATGCGTACTATAATACCGGGCGGCTTCCCAACTTTGCCCAGTTAGACTTGCGTGTGGACAAGTCCTTCTACTTCCATCACTGCATGATAGGAATCTATCTGGACATACAGAATATCACCGGCAACAAACTGAAGCAGCCGGATGTGATAATGAGTACGGGCATCATCGAAAATCCGTCTGCTCCTGTTGCCGAACAGCGTTATAAAATGAAATACCTCAAGCAGGAAAGCGGCACTATCCTGCCTACTTTAGGTATAACTGTCGAGTTTTAGCAAATAGCCGCCATAAAAACTATTTTCCCTATAAAAGTTTGCTTTCTATATATAAACCCTTATATTTGCACAATTTTCAACCAAATGTGCAATTAATATCATGGAACAAAGTTTTATCGCCTATATAGAGAATAGCATAAAGGAAAATTGGGATTTAGACGCTCTGACCGACTATAAGGGAGCAACCCTACAATATAAGGACGTAGCCCGCAAAATAGAAAAGCTGCATATCATTTTCGAGGCAAGCGGCATCAAGAAAGGCGATAAGATTGCCGTCTGTGGCCGCAACAGTTCCCACTGGGCGTAACGTTCCTCGCAA
>ENA-OQJX01000532-OQJX01000532.1-human-gut-metagenome-genome-assembly--contig:-NODE-532-length-18584-cov-2.782413_pt1 | contig 18584 bp, 19 predicted proteins | sample MGYA00242615_ERZ504782 | MGnify/ENA primary metagenome ERZ504782 (study PRJEB26092, sample SAMD00036354) | human gut metagenome | host: Homo sapiens | study: EMG produced TPA metagenomics assembly of... | reverse complement strand
CATAAATTCCCTATGCCACAGCAGACAAACAAAGGGAGAAAGAGCAAAGGAATACCTATGTTTTAAGATAAAATCCACAAGCTTTCACTCGTGCTCTCCATAGGTTATGAGAGCAGGCTTCGCGCTCTGTGCGATAAATTCCCATTTATCAGCAGGCATACTCACTTACGAAACTTCAATTACTTATATAAATTGTTTCAGCCAAAGGCAGTACGGACATTTGCAAAAATATGGAAAGTCTTATTATGAAAAATTGCTATGGCATCGACTTCCGTTCGTGGCGTAAGGAGCTACGTACACGCGAGAAAACCAAGCAGCCACCCTGCAAACTGCCGGACAGAGTAAGCCGGAGTTTGCAGGGTGTTCTGTTTAAAGTATATCAAATCTCTGTTTTAATTTTGCTTAAAAAGATTTTATTCAGCTTCTTTTCGGTCTGTCTTCCTCTCTTTATTCGCCACATAGCCGCTATGCTCCTCAGAAAAACATCCTCAAAGACAATGCAGACAGTTACTAAATATTTGAAGGAGTTATCGGGAGTTAGAAGTGATAACTCTCCTAACTCCTATAAATGAAAGAGACGTGAGCCTTTCCCAAAAAAAATAGAGAAACATAGATACACTTAAACAAAAAACAATTATCTTTGTCACAAATCCGCTATAGCGTAGTGGGTTTATTTACATATTAGTAAGAGCATTATTGAAATTATCTTCTTTATTCAAACTTCGCAACTTTGAAAATTTCCCTGAAGATAACAACAAGGATGCTCACGTCTATGTTTATATGGTTTTCTCCCATCAGGGGGGATGGTATATACACAAACGACGTGAGTGACTGTTGTATATCCAGGGAAAGGGCAATGCGAAGGCCTGAATAAAGGATATACAAACATAGTTACTCACGTTTTTTTTATTGTTTAACCTTTAAATAATTTGTGTATATGAAACAGAACACACCAGACGGTAGAGAAGCATACATCACTCCGTCTATCGAAGTTATCAAAATGGAGAATGAAGGAGTCATTGCAACAAGCGGCGAACCTTACCATCCCATTACGCGCTCCTATTCGGGCAGCACTTCTACCCATAGCTACAATTCGGCATCCAGCAGCGACTTGGAAGACTAATCAATGACATCTTAACCGTAGAAAACTAAGGGGGACTTCATTATGATGAAATTAAGAAACCTTATGCAAGTTGCCTGCATGGCAACTGCTGCCTTGACCGCATTCAGTTGCAGCCAAGAGGAATTTGAAAACAGCGGGCGGAAAGGAAACATCACCGTTAACGCAACGTTTGAAGGCGCAGGTACCGACACCCGTACTACCGTAAACGATGAATACAAGATTCTATGGCAAGATACCGATGCCCTAGGGTTGTTCTGTAGTAATGCAGAAAGTAATTATAGCAATACAAAATTAGAATATGCAAGCGGTGCTGGTCAAACTTCCGCCACTTTCAACGGCAGCAAGCCAAGCGGAGAAACGGCTGTATTCTCCATCTATCCTTACCAACAAAACATGAGCGTAAGCGGCAATACATTGACCATGACTCTACCTGCCACGCTTACAAATTATAACGGCAGCAGCAATGGCCCGATGTATGCAAGGTGACAAATCCCGACAATCTGAGCGCTCTGTCCTTCAAGCACATGGCAGCCATGATAAAACTGACCGTCAACAAGATTCCGGCAGAGGCCACTACTTTCAAGATTATTGCCTCCAATAACATTGCAGGTACTTGTACGGTAGACTTAACCGCAGCAGACCCGATACTGACGGTAGCAAGCAATGGAAGCAAGGAAATCACTGCCTCCTTCACTGCTTCAAACGATATAAAATCGCGCAACTTCTACATTCCTTTGCCCACAGGTACTTATAGTTCCATCACTGCCCAACTGACGAATGGAAGCGACAAGGTATATTTTACCAAGACGCTTAATGACAAAATCTTAGGGAGAAGAGACATATTGGTAGTACCTCCTTTGGATTGCGTTGTTGTAGATGCTACAACCCCCAGTGCGCTTAGTACAGCTTTAGCTGATTCAAAAAATCTCCCACAAGAAGCACCGACAGCAGCAACTGTAACCGACATTGCAGTCAGCGGCAGCTTCAATACCACTTCTGGCAGCAACGACGGCATCGCCATCCCGGTTTTACAGAACTCGGACATCAACCTGACGTTCAATACAGCCCCAACGACCAGTACTGCCGCTCCGTTGACGCTGACCGACAAGACCAATACCAGCGTAAGTGCTCCCGCCGCCACTGCCACCAACAGTGTATCCTTGGCTGTACCGGAAACCACAGCAGAGCAAGAAGCTCCTTCTGTAGCCATCACCATGCCAAGCACCACCGTTACATTGGCAGCAGTAGGCAATAAAGCCACTTACAATGAAGTGACTGCCACTACCGCCCAGCAGACATTGATTATCAATGCAGGCGTCACCGTAAAGAAGCTGACTGTAAAAGGCGGTAACTTGAAGATATATGGAAAGGTAGAACAATTGGTACACGATGCCGGCAATACCACAATCTATATAATAAAAGGAACTGAAGCATCACTTCCGGCAACAATCGACAGCAAATTTGTAGTTCAATCCGACGTGGCAGTCCTAAAGACCGCTTTCGCCAACGGCGAAGATTTTAAATTGTCCGCCGATGCCGACATCACAGGGCAAAGCGTCAGTGTACCCGCCGGAAAGTCCGTGGTTCTTGACTTGAACGGATATACACTGACTGCCGACAACAGCGCAACAGGCAAAATCATCGTCTTGGGCAAGATGACACTGAAGGACAGCTCTACCGAGAAGAAAGGCAAGATAGTTGCCAGCCAGGATTATACAGCGGCTTCTTATAATGCAGTCTGATTGAAATAGCCGGTGAAGATGCCTCCATGACCATGGAAAGCGGCAACATCAGTGCAGTCAGAGAGACTCCGGACAGTAACGGCCAATATGGCGTCGGAGTGACGGACGGTGGAGACTTCACCATGACAGGCGGCAAGATAGAAGCCGGATGGTTTGCAGTGGCAGGCAACGGCAATTACAAGACGCAGAACTCCATCATCAACATCACAGACGGAGAACTCATTTCTACTGCTGACTATGCAGTCTATCTGCCCCAATCCGGCACAACGACCATCAGTGGCGGCAAGGTTTATGGTGCCGCAGGAGGTGTATGCATCCAACGAGGCACTCTGAATGTGGAAGGTACAGCCTTGATTACCAGTAAAGGCACAGGTAGCACCGGCAACTGGGGCGACGGTACCGGAGGACTGGACTGCGCCGCCATCAACGTAAGTGGAGCATATGGCATTGCCACAGTAAACATCAAAGGCGGTACACTGATTGCCGAAGCAAAGTCACTCATCACAGAAGGCACCACTTATACACCGGTCATCAACGTTACCGGCGGTACATTCTCCGACCCAAGCGTACTGAAGTACATGGCAACCAACGCAACTGTGGATATAAAACTTCTCTCAAATATCAACATCGCCAAGACGGAGCTTGCCACAGGCTACATATTGAATGCTGCAAACGCAACGGCAAACTTAAACCTGAATGGCCACGACATCATCAATTCCTCAGAAACAGCTGATGCCACTCCTTTCACACAAATCTTTACTGTACAGAACGGAACACTAAACATTTCAGGCAACGGCAATGTGAAGTGCGATGCATCTGCTACAGCGAAAGACGATGGTTATCGCATGGTAATTGAAGCCCGAGGATACGGGACAGTAAATATTCATGGTGGTTCTTACTATAACACCCAGAAACTGAACACCCAGATAGACCTGATTTATGCAAGAGAGAATGGGAAAATCAATATCTATGGAGGAACATTTGAATCCGGCAAATATGGTACACCCAACAACGACACGGATGGCAGATACTGGGTACTGAACTTAAAGAATACAGACAAGAACACTGCCAGCATCCAGGTGTCCGGTGGAACGTTCATCAATTTCAACCCGGCAAATCCGAATATGGACGACAATGAGTCCTATTTGGTAACAGGCTACGAGGTTACCCGTGACGGCAGTGTATATACAGCAGCCACAAAGTCGGTGATGGGAGGAAAGAATATATTGTTGGCCAAACAAGTCAGGAGAACCGATAAGCCAAATTCTAAGAAAGGAAGCAATATATCCTCGCAAACCAAACGAAGAGATATCGGAATCGCCTTATTACTATCTTTTAGATGCGGCGGACAGCGGATTTTCTTTTATAGATCTGCGTCCTCCGCGTCTAAAGAATGACAACAAGACAGTTGAAAAATCTCTCAAATCTTCCTCATTCACACAAACATTCATTATTTTTCTGAGTAGCCCAAAGTATCATGAATAACAACTAACAATCAAAACATATGAGAATACAGATATTGGATTATCAAGTAGGACCGCACACCTTTCGCATGGTGAAACCTTCCGACTTCAATATATTCAAGGCGCTGCCTTCACTGATTCCGTTCATCACGACAATAGACACGAACGCAAAAGTAAATCTTTGAAACAGAGATAGACGATGACGAAACAACGACAAAACGAACCATAGCGAAAACTCCCGATGATATATGTTTCAACTGGGAAGATGCCGATTGCATCATTCGCCCTTTGCCCCACAGCTCACACCTTGTATCCATCACCCCACGGAAAAGCGGGAAAAACTATTGGATGGAGTGCAACGATAACTTCAGGCAATGCTTCATCCACCTACCGGCCTGCAGGACAGAAACACCGGCTCCGGAAAACGAAACGAACTTCGTACTGAACAACTTCTTGATGATGCTCTATGCCTTCAATGCCGCCCGCCACCATACACTGCTGATGCATGCCTCGGTTGTCGCTACTGAAACAGGCAAAGGCTACCTCTTCTTAGGGAAAAGCGGCACGGGCAAAAGTACGCACACCGGGCTCTGGCTGCAACAGTTCTCGGACTGCCATCTACTGAACGATGACAATCCGATAGTACATGTGGACAGCCTCGGCAAGCAAGCCACTGTTTTCGGTTCTCCGTGGAGCGGAAAGACACCTTGCTATCGGAAAGAATCCATGACCGTAGGCGCCTTCGTCCGCTTGGAACAAGCACCGCAGAATGAAATAGAGCAAGAGAGAGCAGCACATGCTTTCGCCACCCTCCTCCCCTCCTGCCTCTTGCCTGAAGCAGAACAAGGAAATCTATAACGCCATTGTCGCCACTGTGACGGAACTTGCCACGCTGGCACCCGTCTATCATCTGAAATGCCTGCCCGACCGTGAAGCGACGGAACTTTGCAGAAAGACGGTAGAAGGATAAGTTATGAATGATGAACTGAACAGCCGATGAAGAAAAGCATTCCCAACGAGATATTGCTTCCCGAAGTGGCGCGTCTCATCAAAGAGGGACATACAGTAACCATCACCGTGCGGGGCAACAGCATGAATCCTTTCTTAGTGGACCGCCGTGACCGGGTGACACTGGGCGATTTCACCACAGAACAGCTGCAACCGGGCGTCACCGTACTGGCACGCGACCTGACGGAACGCATCGTCTTTCACCGCATCATCCGTCGGAACGGAGACATACTCATCCTGCAAGGCGACGGCAACCTCGCCCAGACCGAAGAAACCGACATCGGACGGGTAATGGGCGTCATGACCGAAGCCATGCGAAAAGACAAACGGTACACCGCCGACGGCAAAGTCTGGAAGCTCTACTCCTACTGGTGGATGAAGCTAAACCCCGCTCGCCGCTGGCTGCTCGCCCTGTTCAGAAGAATATAAAACAAAATAACCATGAAAATCAAACAAGGATTTATCCTGCACCGGATAGGCGATGACTACATCATCATGCAAGACGGCTCGTCGAACGTGGACTTCAGCAAAGTCATCAGCCTGAACCAAACTTCCGCCATGCTTTGGCAAGAGATAGAAAACAAAGAGTTCGATACAGACAGCGTGACAGAAGCCCTGACCAGCCGCTATGATGTAGATAACGAATCGGCCCGTCGCGATGCGCAGAAGTTTATCGACTCCCTTGACCGCGAAGGAATCATAGAATAAGGACGGATATGCAACACGCTTTCTTTTCATTGGTACGCTCCGGCCTGTGGGGCACTCCGGCAGACCGACAACTCTTCCGGTCGGTCTCGCCGGACGACTGGAAAACCGTGTACCGCATGGCAAACTCACAAGCCCTGCTTGCACTGACTTTTGACGGCATAAGCAGTCTGCCGGCCGAACTGCGCCCTCCACGCGTCCTCTATCTGAAATGGGCTGCCCGGACTGCACAGATAGAACAAGCCAACAAACGCCTCAACCAGCTTCTGCCCGAACTCAATACCCTTTACCGGGAAGCCGGGCTGCATCCCGTACTGCTGAAAGGGCAAGGCATCGGCACCAACTACCGCACTCCCTTGCACCGGCAATGCGGAGACATCGACATCTATTTAGGAAAACAAGGGCAACCCATAGCCAACCGCCTCCTGCTGCAACAAGGCGCCATAGTCGAGGGAGAAGCGTCCGACAAGCATGCTAGCTACAGTTTGAAAGGAGTACACATCGAGAACCACCGCATCATCCTCCGGCTGAACAGTCCGCTTGCCAACCGGTACTTTCAGCAGATTATCAGAAAATGGTACCCGCAGGAAACAGACTATGCTATTCTCCGAAACCGGGAAAGAGGACTCGAAGGCCGTCAGTATCGCCATACCTCCGGCCACCTTCAATGCACTTTATATCTTCCTGCATGCCTTTGTACATTTCCTGAACAGCGGAATCGGCCTGCGCCAGCTATGCGACTGGACTTGTCTGCTTGCCAATCGCCACAAAGAAATAGATGCCACCACCCTGCTTCGCCAGTTGCAGGACCTCGGACTATTGCATGCCGCACAAGCATTCGGCTACATTGCCGTCACCCGACTGGGATTGCCCGCCAACCGGCTTCCTTTCCCCTTGGAAGGCACCAAGCAGATAGGAGAACAATTATTGGAAGACATCCTGTCTACCGGTAACTTCGGGCAACATGATAACCGCATCAAGCCACGCCCCAAAGGATATTGGGCAGGAAAGTGGTACACCTTCTGCCGCGCCACCCGACGCTGCAACGAACTGCGTCAATTTGCACCGTACGAAGCACTCTGGTATCCCGTGACTCTGATAGGGGGAACGATAGCTATAACAAATAAACCGATCAAAAGGAGTAAAAGACAAGAAAGCAAGGACAAAGAAATAAAAGAACCCGGAAAATAAAAGGAATGAAAAAGCAACAGAAGGACAAAAAAGTGAAAAAGGACAGACGTGAAAAACTTAGGTATATTCGAGAGGTATCTGCCGAACAACGCGGACGTATCCTGCTAAGTTCTCACCGGCATTCTGGGCGTGGCCTTTGCCCTAGCCTTTATCTATGCAACCAAACGGGTGATAGACACCGCTACCGGAATAACAGACGGCAACCTGACGCATATCGCCGTTCTCACCGTTGTCCTGCTGACTGCCCAATTACTGTGCGGAGCTGCTGACACTTGGATAAGTACCCGTATGCAGATAGAGACGGGCAACGCCCTTCGCCACCGCCTCTTCTCGCGCTTACTGCAAAGCCGCTGGAACGAATTGGAGCGTTTCCATACCGGAGACGTAGTGAACCGGGTAGAACAAGACACCACCGCCATCGTCACATTGCTCACCTCTTCTGTCCCGGCATTCATCGTCACGAGTATACAACTGCTGGCAGCCTTTCTATTCTTCTACTTTTTAGACCCTTCACTGCCATGGCTGATTGTTGCCATCCTGCCCGTCTTTCTATCAGGCAGCCGTTTCTATATGCGACGAATGAAACGCTATACACATGATATTCGGAACAGTGACGGTCGCATCCAGTCCGTCATACAAGAGAGCCTGCAACATCGCATAGTGATTAAAACATTGGAACAAGGCGAACGGCATCTGGACAAACTCGATGACTTGCAAGACATGCTCCACAGCCAAGTCATGGGACGTACCCGTTTCTCGCTTTCTGCCCACATGTTAGTGGCCCTTGCCTTTTCCGGCGGATACCTCACGGCTTTTCTTTGGGGAGCCGTTCACCTCAGCGCAGGCTGTATCACCTTCGGAACGATGACCGCCTTTTTGCAATTGGTAGGAAAAGTCCAGCGTCCCGTGTTCGACCTCTCACGCCTGATACCTTCCGTAGTCAATGCCCTTACCGCCATAGACCGGCTATTGGAATTGGAAAGACTGCCGGCAGAAGCGGATGGTGACAGCATATTCCTCGCCTCTACCCCGGAACTGGAACTGAAAGACGTGACTTTTCGCTACACTCCCGATGACCGTCCGGTATTCAGCCGCTTCTCCTGCCGTTTCCCCGCCGGTAGCTGCATAGCTATAGTCGGAGAAACAGGAAAAGGAAAGACAACGCTCATCCGGCTATTGTTGGCACTGGCAACGCCACAAGAGGGACAGATACTCTTGATACCCGCCAAACATCCACTTGAAACCAGTCATACCGTCTCTCCGCAAACCCGCAAGAACTTCGTATATGTCCCGCAAGGCAATACCCTTTTCAGCGGAACTATCCGTGACAACCTGCTGATGGGAAACCCACAAGCTTCTCAAGAAGCCATATATCAAGCCCTGCAAACCGCCACCGCCGACTTCGTCTTCCACCTTCCCGACGGCGTAGACTCCCCACTCAGCGAACGAGGTGGTGGACTCAGTGAAGGACAAGCCCAACGCATCGCCATTGCCCGCGCTCTGCTACGCCCCGGAAACATTCTTCTTTTAGATGAAGCCACTTCTGCCCTCGACCCCGACACGGAACGGCTGTTAATAAAAAACCTGCGCAGAGACTGCGCAGGCAAAACATGTATCTTCGTCACCCACCATCCGGCAGTAGCGGAGGCATGCGAATCTATTGTCCGATTATAATCAGAGAATAAGCCCAACGGGTATCTGCCTTTGGTTAACAAACTCAGAACAGCTTCGCAGGATACTCGCCCGCATCCACCAAAGCCTGAATCTTGTCGACTACACTCTGACGGTCTTCGGGATAAGTCACACCGAACCACTTGCTGGTTGTATCAAGCACTTCGCAGGTAGCAGTGCCATCGTTAATCAGCTTATCCACCATCAGCGGGATGAAGAATTCGCTTTTCAGGTTCTCCATATTCTTCGGGTCGCTCAAGAAACTCTTGAAAAACTCTGCACTGTAAGCAAAATAATCGGGAGTGAAACCCCAGAAGTTCATGCTGACCGGAGTCGTCTCGGGAGTGGCAGTCCATTCACCGTTATCGTCGATGTACTTCACCTCACCGTCCATGCGCTGAATCTTGGTACGTTCCACTACGGAAGTCAGCAGGTTGTTCGCATCCGTTCCACACAATCCACGGGATACGGTACCGCTCTCGCTCAACGTATTGCCGATGCGGAAGCCTACCATGGAATATACGTTTTTGGAGCCTTCGGGAAGGGCTGCAAGGAATTTGCCCATTACCTGGAAGGAGTCACGACCGTAGAAATCGTCGCAATTGATAACAGCAAACGGTTCCTTTATTACATCGGCACCCATCATTACAGCATGGTTGGTTCCCCAAGGTTTGGTACGGCCTTCGGGGCAGGTGAAGCCTTCAGGAAGGTCATCTATGGACTGGAATACCAGTTCGCAGGGAATATGGCCTTCGTATTTGGAAATAATCTTGTCGCGGAAGTCCTGTTCAAAATCTTTACGGATTACGAAAACGAGCTTGCCAAAACCGGCATTGATGGCATCGTAAATAGAATAATCCATGATAGTTTCGCCATTCGGTCCCAATCCGTCCAATTGTTTCAAGCCACCATAACGGCTGCCCATACCGGCTGCCAATAAGAATAAAGTTGGTTTCATATTAGTTATTATTTAAAAAGGTTAGTGTATCACAGTTGATAACGGTTGCAAATGTACAAAAATTTATGGCTGACAGAAGGGAGTTTTAGTTCATTCTTTACCACTATCCGTTCAAAAACGTACATTTAGAACGGATAACCGATGGCAAAATGCAGTGCCATACTATCCTTGAACTTAGGAATATTGTAATATCCCGACTTTCCGGTATCATACGGGTCGTGAAGCCCGATACCCAAATCCAGACGGAAAACAAGGAAGTCCAGGTCATAGCGTAAGCCGAATCCCGTACCCAAAGCAATCTGTTTCGGGAAATTCTTCAAGGTGAACTCACCGTTCGGGCGATTTTCGTCCTTACGCATCAGCCATACATTGCCGGCATCCAGAAACACCGCTCCATGCAAGTCGGCAATCATACGGAAGCGATACTCGATATTGGCTTCTATGCGAATATCACCCACGTGGTTGATATAGGTATATTTCCTATCCGTCTCGGGAGGATAGCCGCCCGGGCCTATACTGCGTGCAGAAAAGGCGCGCACATTGTTGGCACCGCCGATATAGAACTGTTCCGTATAAGGTGCGGTCGTAGCGTTGCCATACGACCATATCACCCCTCCGGCAATACGCGAGGCTATCATCTGGTTCTTGTCTATCCGGTAATGGTACCTGAATTCCGAGTTCAGCTTCAAGAACTGTGCAAAAGGTACCCCGAAAAGCTTCTTTCCTTCCTCACTGAACGGCTTGCCGAAAATACGGTAGACGGCAGAAGTCAGGTTACCGGCCGACGCAACGGTGGTCTGCCACCAGATGGGGTTACGCTTGCCGCGCACGGAAGCGTTGTCATAAGTATAGGTGTACTCCATGGCAGGAATGAACTGGTCGCGCAAACTAACGTAGAGTGCCGGATTCTCGGCACGCAACGTATCGAAAGCGGCAGTAGGATTGCGCAGTACATTGAATGTCAACCGGAAAGGAGTTATACTGTGCCTGGAAGTCGATTTGGGCTGGAAGTCATAAGTGACATTACCGCCAAAAGCCAGCAGCTTATAATACTTGGCACGGTTCATCTGGTCGGCATATAAACGGAAAGTCGTTGTAGCCGGGAAGTCATACTCACGGTCGCCCATCCTAGGAAACACCACGCGCGGAAAGATAAGCGAAGTGGAGATACCCAGTTCATAACTGTTCATCAAGGAAGAACTTGCCTTGCCCGTCTGCCATTCGTACGAACCGTTCAACTTCACATTCCAGCTTTCACCGCCACCGAAGACATTGTTCTTCGTCACCGTAAAAGCGGCACCCGGTCCCGTCTGGTTATTGCTCTTCATGGTGACATTAAAATCCAACTCCGCATCGTAGGTTTATCGAGCGCGGCAATGACCCTCACATCCAATGTATCAGACACAAACGCCGTATCACGCGGTATATACTGCATCTCCGCATAACGGAAAATACCGACGCTTGCCAGACGCTCCTGAATACGGGTCTGACGGTACAAACTATACAAACTCTGCATAGAACGCTGGCGGGCAATACCTGCGCTGTCCTGTATCTGACGTTTCCGCCGATAACCTTGATAGTTCAACCAACGGTAAAGCATGTTGGGACGTACCGGAGGTTTGTTGTAGTAATGTATGGTCAAGCCTTTGTAATCCATGCTGTCATTGGGTTCCTGCCCCTGCTTTCCAAGAAGATAGACGGATTTACGCCCCACACGGAACTGCTTCTCGGCTACCTTTGGCATACCGGAACGGGAATCAAGCGCATCTGGACATGCCCATTGGGAACTATCATGGTATCGGCCTGATAGGTCAGGTAGTCGGGACGGAAATAATAACAGCCCACATTACGCAGCAGGGTACTGATACGGGTACGCTCCCCATCCAAATCAGCCACATTGAATTGTTCTCCCGAACTGATAAGGGAACGTCGCGTCCCAGCTCCATAATGCGAGTGGTACGCTCGCTGAAACCACGATAATATACCGTATCTATAAAGTAGGGGTTACGCATGTTCACCGTATATTGCAACTTTGCCTTCAGCGAGTCCTTCGGGTCGATAAATGTCTTGTAGCTGACGCTTCCGTTGAAATAGCCATAATCGCGCAGCAAGTTAACCGCCGCCTTCTGGCGTATATCGGGATTCACCGTAGACATAAGCACCGGAGTGGCGGCAAATTTATTGAATATCCACTTTCCGAATCCCTTCTCATACTTCTGGAAACCATTGTAAATCCACAGTCCGAAAGGAAAGGGATAGCGGATAGTAGAGCTTCCCAGCAACGAATTGTTCGGTGCCGTAGCAAGGGCGGCTTCCACCTCTTCCATAGCAATCTCACCAACAGACGTTTCACTGCGGTTCAATACAATCATCGGCTTTTGGCCGGTATAGAGTATCTCCCCCTCGGGCAAGTGCTTCGTGGTGGAGCAACCTGCCAGAAATATCAATCCTGCAATATATAATATCAGTCGTTTCATATCACATTCCTACTTTTTCATATCGCTGTTTTCAGCCTCCGGTTTTATCTTTTTCTTCCTGAAGATGAAGAGTTCACTCAATCGGTCCATCTTCCGGCGCAGCACAAGGCCGACACCCGTTTCGGTTATCTCACCGTCGAGTATGCTTTCGTAGTTTTTATTATGGAATACACGGACATATCGAGTACCCGACGCATCAAGACGGTATTCCAGCGATATATTGTCAATGAATGATTCCGCATCGTTCGTGGCATTGGCCCCGGTGGACACTTTTCCACCGATGACTATCTGTACGCGGTCGTTGAAGAAACGCTGGGAATAACGAAAACTGAAGTCTTTCTGCGTGTCACCCGTTTCAGCAGAGGTACGGTCTTCCACACCTACACTGATATTGGCCCCTTTTATACCTCCCGCCAAGGAATTTATCTGGCTCTGAAGCACTGAGTTCAAGGCGGCTCCCATTGACAAACCTCCTCCTTTGGCACCACTGTTCAGGTAAATACCCGTGGCAAGCATGGCAATGGCCTGCTTGCTACGCTCTTCTGCACCCATTGCCTGCAGCTCATTCTCTACTGCGGCATCTTCGGGCGCTTGAAATATCGAATATCAAATCGGGAGCGTCAAGCCTGTTCTTGATGGAAATGGAAACATCGAAGTTCACCATGCGCGAACCGTCCCCGTCACCATCGGCCACAGAAGCACGCATACGTTCCGTAGCCTTCAGACTCAGCGTAGGATTCATAATATTCCCCCGCCAATCCACATAACTGCCGGGATTGAACTGGAACTCCTTCAACGGGATGATAGGCAGCGAATATTTCATGACGCCACCCGAAAGGGTATAGCGTCCGGTAAGGCTCATATCCCCTTGGGGAGTATACTGCATATTCAAATCACCGCCACCTTCCAGTTCGATGTATTTGCTACGGTCGGGACTCAGATCGGCACGAAGACGGACAGCATCGTCAATATGGACGGACATATACATTTCCAATCCTCCCAAAGACATGGCAGGAACCTCATCTGCTTTTACCGACGTCGTATCGGTGAACGAGGTAAAGGTAACCAGCCACTGAGACGGTCTTCCACCGTTAAAGGGGAATCGGTCAACACGTAGGTTACGTTGGTATTGCCCAGCAAATTCATGTTTCCACGCATCGTGAGCCCGTCAAGCGGCCCCTTCACCGTGGCATGCAAGTCGACGAACACCTTTCCATACACCAGACTTTCGCGGGTACGCGGTGCATCCAGCAACGTATAGTTCTCTGCCAGCAGATTGAGGTTGGCAGTAGGACGCTCCATATTCCGGAAATCAACCTTACCGTCAATCGTAAACGGATTCTTGCTGGTGGTATAAATGGCAAACTTATCAAATATCAACTGATTGTCCTTTATCTGTACCGGACGGTTGTCGAACCAGTAACGTGCTCCCGCCTGGCGTGCATAGACAGACACACTGTCCAAAACAATATCACCATGCATTTGAGGCTTGTCCAGCGAACCATAAATATAAAGCCCTCCATCAATATCTCCGGTAAAGGCCACCGTTTGGTCAGGGATGAATGCATTGGCCATCTTCAATGGAAAATGCTCGAAACGGGTGGACACTTCCAGGGTATCCTTTCCGTTCTTCTGCGTCAAGATACCGTCGGCGGTCATCACTTCTTCATTATCATATGTAAAATAGGTATTCAGATAGTGCGTATTCTTGTCGCCCGGCAACCAGGTAGCCCCAGGCCGATGTCTCCAACCGGTTGCGTTCGTAGGTCAGTTTCTCTACATTGGCTTCGGCAGACACCTGCAGGGAAGTGGCAGTCTGTATATAATTTGCTTCGGCAGAGAACAATCCCGTAAGCCGGGGCATATAAGGAAGTACCTCCGTAAGTTCATCCAGGCGCAATCGGCTCAGTTCTACGTTTATATTCTGCAAGGAAAGGGTATCATTCTTGTCGGATTGCATACGGAAACACAGACCATCGTCGCTGTCCATATCAATATTGGCATAGACGCGCATATTCTTATGCAGATAAATCCAGTTACTATTGTCCGCAAAGTGGAATTTACGGAAAGCGATAATCGGCTCGGCAGGAATAAGGTTCAGCAGCACACCATTACCGCGACCGTGTCCTTCGGTCAACGGACGGGCATTAATACCGAATAGAACACCGGTCTGCCCTTTTCCATTCACATAATCCACAGTCAGTTCCGCATCTTCATTACGGACTTCACCCGTCAGTGTGCTACGGAACACAAACTGCGGGTTCTTGGGACCGTTTATGACACCACCTTGCAACTTCATGCGGGCAGTATCCTGCTTTACTGTAAAAATATCGTATCGAGCTGCAAGGAGTCCATGCGCAATCCGTGAACAGCTGTACGTCCATTGATGCCGACTTGCGGAGTAAATCCGAAGCTCAGTTTGAAATCATTATAGGAAATACCCTTTGCAGCCAGGAAATAGCTGACGGGATTCTGGTTACCGGCTTCCAGATGCATGCCCGCTGAAGGAAGGACTTGGCGCAAAGCGGCATGGTCCAAACGCCGTTCATCAATCTGCTTTGTCAGGATAGAGACAAATTTATCCGACTGTTCCATCAACTTCTTCAACGTGCTGTGAGCGCGGAAACGCAGATTCAAGTCACCGGCATCAAGCCTCAACTTGAGAGAATCATGACGTGCCTCCGCTCCCATTGTAAAGGCAAACGGGTGTTTCAATGGTCGGGGCACCAAACCCAGCTTATGCAGATTCACCTCTTCCACATTTAAATCCAAAGCGCCATCCAGATAGCTGCGGTCAAGACGCATATCCGCATTTCCCTGCATCTTGAGAAGGACATTATCGCTGGCAAGACGGACGGTAGCAACGGATGACTTGAGTCCGGCATGCACATCTACACCGGAAATGTCCCAATGGCCATACTGTAGTTTTCCAAGGAGGCATTCAAAGCGGCCACAGTTTTTCGTGATGCCACATCCACCCCTTGCCCCTTAGCGGACATCTTTGCCGTAAGAGTATAGATAGAGTCCTTGGGCAGGAAGTGATGCACCTGCAAGTTGTTGATGGCAAGGTCGGCATGGTAGGCTTCCGTAGCAAGATTATAGGCGGCGTCCAAATTCAAGGCGCCTTCCTTCTCCTTCAGTTTCAGGGCGGCAGTGCACTGCGCCCCCTCCATACCGAGACGTGCCGCAAGGTGCATACTGTCCGGCACAATGATGGAGCCATCGGGAGCAATGTCAGCTAGTCCGGTCAGGAAGTTCAAGTTCTGCGTATGCATTTCGAAGTCCATGCTTCCATTACGTTTCACACTGTCGGTCAAGCTCCAGAATTCTCCTCCCCACTCAACGAAAAGGCTCCGGGCAGCTCAGCCGTAAAACGGGAAATCTGCATCTGCTTCAGGTTTCCTTCCGTACCGGCATGAATCACCAACGGACGGAACGGATAGGCTTCCTTGAAAGCTTCCGGCAAGCCACCGGCAAAAAGCAGTACATCCTGTTTGCCGATACGGGCATTGAAACGGGCTGTCAGACGGCCGGTGGTAGGTATATTTATCAGTTCCCAGTAAGTCTGTGCCGTAAGGTTCATCTCACTATGAGGTGTCAGCAACTTCAAAGAAGGGATACGGATAACGGTAGAATCGGCAAACAACCGCCCGGTCAGGGAAGTTACACTCAAACCGGAACGCTCATACATGGAAAATTCCCGGATAACGGCATTCATATCTCTGCCGTAGTACATCACAGAATCAATGCCCAGGCGAATGTCGCGAAGAGCAATGTGCGAGGGGTCGAAGCCTATCGCACTCCCCGGGCCACCGGTATCATAATTGACAGAAGTTCCAGTCAGCAGGAATTTTCTCCAGCCATAGAACTGGTGTTTCAGGTCGGCAGCAGCGTCCGCAATCTCAGCATCTCCTATATGGCTTTCAGCCCCATGGAGTCCAATGGCATCTGTAAATCGACCGAGACGTTCTTCAACTTCAACTTCAGAGTATGGAGTGTGACTTTCCAGTTTAACGCAGTGTCAGTAGTGTCCTTGGGAGTCTCAGTGGTATCTGCAAGCATCACCTGCACATGGGTATCGCTCAATTCTATATTATTGAGGATGGCATCTTCTTTTGTAAGGTCTATGCCATGGCTTTCGAAAAAGAAATGCCCCAGTACTCCTTTGATGCACATACCTTCCATTAAATTGGAGGAGTTGACAGCAACTTGTTTCAAGGTAATGTCATCCACCTCCACTTTCCCTTTGAGTAAAGGCCATGCCTGTACCCGTACGTTCAAACTTCCAAGATTCAGCAAGGTATCGGGATGCTGCACATCAACAGCACTGTCGGCAGGCTGTACCACCAATACACCGCGGACCAACAAATTCAAAGGAAAGCGAAGGTCAATCCGCTCCACGGATATGTCCATACCCGTAGCACCTGATGCAATTGCCGTAGCCTGCTTCCGTATCAAATTCTGTACGGGAGGCACATAAAGCAATATCATCAATATTATAAACAGTATAATAGGAGTAAGCAACACCACAGTGCTGTTCTCAACCATTTTCTTCTCATCGGAACGTCAATCTTTCATCGTATTTAAAAGTCCTACAAAGTAAACAATTTCTTTCGACATTTGGTTCCCGACAGAGAAAAATCACGTATTCTTCTCTGTTCCCCCATTACGGAAAAGCTGTTGCCTGAGTAATGACATCCTCTATCAAAACGAGGGCGGTAAGGGCGTGTTCTTTCAACTCTCCGGTAAAAGGCACTCCATGAGAAGTTTCCAACAGTTTCAGCAATGCAACCAGTTCCGCTGCTCCAATTAAAGTAAAGAGGGGAATCATTTTGTGGGAGACAGCAGCCATCTCGTCCACATCCTCATTCTCCACAGCCTTCTGCAAACGCTCCGCATTGAGGCGGGTTTCAGCCACAAAACTTTCCAGAATGGACTTTGCCGCCTCGGGGTCATCGACCGAAAAAGCAGTGAGCGAAGAGAATTTATACCCCGGGCAAGCCGAAGTTTCCGAAACTTCCATAACCTCCATCCCTTTGTCCTCCATATTCAATTCATGTAGCAATTCACTGACGGTAAACGGCTTATGCAGGCATCCGGCAAATCCATGCACCGTAAATTCCTCACGCTGCATGTCACTGCGGGCAGTGACAGCAATCACCGGAACAGACTGTGCCTGCGGTATGTTCGAAGCACGAAGCAGTTTCAGTAAATCAAAACCATTAATAGCAGGCATCTGCACATCAGTAAGCAGAACATCAAAGGTTGCAGTGCGCAAGGCATCCAGCAGTTCATCCAGTTGTAAACAAGAGACAGAATTTATACCACTCTGCTGAAGCATGGCGGCAGTAAGGGTAAGCTGAATACGGTCATCATCGATAAGGAGGACATTCTTCAGTGAAGAATGAGGAACGGGGAATGAAGAATTGCCATTCGGCGTGGCAGCACATCCCGATTCTTCATCCTTCATTCTCCGTCCTTCACTCCTTACGGGATAGATAGGAATATATATGGTGAAAGTGCTTCCCTTGCCTGGCACACTGTCTACATCAATCGTGCCTTCAAGCAACTGTACCAGCATACGGACAATGGAAAGTCCAAGTCCAAACCCCTCTTTACCCTGAGCACCCGGTAAGCGGGTAAACTCCTGGAAGATACGTTCCCGGTCGGCAGGTTCCATACCTTTACCGGTATCAGCAATGGCAACTACCAGTCGACGGTCCTCGTAACGGGCAGTCATGGTAACACTGCCTTGGTCCGTAAACTTCACGGCATTGGACAGCAAATTGTTGATAATCTGGCGCAGACGCAAGGGGGCGCAAATATAGGTACCGCCCAGCTCCGGGGCAATGTCGCAATGAAGCGCCAGTCCTTTGGCAGCCGTAAGTGGTTCAAAACTGACGTGTATCTCTTCAAGCAGGCGGGAAGGATGAAAGGTGACCCGGTTGATTTCGGCCTTGTTCAAATCAAGACGATGGAAGTCGAGCAAATCAACGACCAGCTTCAGCAGATGTTCCGATGAGGTTTTCATATTGTCCAGATAGAACCGCTGACGCTCATCCACCGTCAGACGGGAAAGCAAGTCGGCATAGCCCATAATAGAACCGAGCGGGGCTTTGAAATCATGGGTAATGGCAAGCATCAGTTTTTCACGGACAGCGAGTAATCCTCGGCACGACGACGGGCCTCTTCCAACTCACGACGGTAACGGTTGCTTCGGGTTATGTCGCGGCCGATGATAATAAG